>Ga0302319_10022892_pt1 | contig 11180 bp, 11 predicted proteins | sample Bog_T0_2_FD_203319 | JGI IMG/M metagenome (GOLD analysis project Ga0302319, IMG submission 203319) | Peat permafrost microbial communities from Stordalen Mire near Abisko, Sweden - Bog_T0_2 | ecosystem: Environmental > Terrestrial > Soil > Wetlands > Peat | place: Sweden: Abisko, Stordalen Mire...
GGCTCGGCCTCCTTCAGTTTCTTCTGGTTCCGCAGGATGTCTGCGACATGGCGGATGGTGTGGGCCAGGGCGAGCGGAGAATCGAGCTTGCGGTACAGGGCCGATGCTTCTGAATACAGCTTGAGGGCGGAGTCGTGGTTGTTCAGGTCTCTCTCGATCTGCCCCAGCCCCGTGAGAGCCTGCGCTAGAAGAGCCGCGTTTTTTGCCTCGCGGCACACCTCCGCAGCCTGCGCGTAATGAGCCCTGGCATCGGCCAGCCGATTGTCTCTCCGCGCCTGCCGGCCTTGCGCGAGAAGGGCGTCCAGGCTAGTCAACATAATTGCGTCAGGGTATCACGCAGGTTCCACCGCTGGCTCAACCTGGCGAGCATGTCGCGATTCACTCTTCCCTGTTCCCTCTTCGCTGTTCTCTGCCTTACCATGACCCATGGCCCACTTCCTGTTCAAGTCCGAGCCCGATGTTTACTCGTTCGACAACTTCCTTGGCGACAAGGAGACCGTCTGGGACGGCGTCACCAACCCCACAGCCGTGAAATTTCTGCGCGAAATGAAGGCGGGCACCAAGTGGATTTTCTACCACACAGGCGACGAGCGCACCGCCGTGGGCACCGGAGCCGTGGTGAGCGTGGACCCGTCCGATCCCAAGGTCCCTATTGTCCGCGTCAAGGTGGGTAAACGCCTCAAGCACCCCAAGACCCTGGCCGCCATCAAAGCTGAACCGCTGTTTGCCCATTCCCCGCTGGTGGTTATTGGGCGGTTGTCGGTGGTGCCGCTGACCCAGGAACAGTGGGAATGGTTTCTGGGCTAACCGCCGGCCTTCAGCCTCTAGCCTGTTTTCGCTAAATCTCGGCCCGTTGCGGCGCTTCCCGGCAGGCGCGCATATTTGATTCTTGAGGTCAGGCGATGGTAAGATTTCCTTGTTTCCTTGTGCGAGGATGTCATGCTGGCTAAACTGACCGTCAAGAACCAACTCACCCTGCCCAAGGCGGTAGCTACGCGCTTTAGGGGAGTGGAGTACTTTGATGTGAGCACGGATGGCTCGGCGATTACACTCAAGCCGCTGCGACCAAGCCGCCTGGATGAGGTCCGCGCAAAGCTTGAACAACTTGGAATCACGGAGCAGGATGTTACGGACGCCATTGCCTGGGCCCGCCAGGACCAGTGAGTGCTGCCGCCAATGCGAGGGTCGTATTCGACACAAATGTCGTCCTCTCCGCGCTTCTATTTACACCTAGCCGTTTGAGTTGGCTGGTTGGCCATTGGCAAGCCGGAGCCTGCACGCCACTGATTTCGCGCGCGACGGCGTCCGAGTTGACCAGAGTGCTTGCCTACCCGAAATTCCGGCTCTCCCCTGACGAACAATTTGAAGCCTTAGGCGGCTTCATTCCTTTTTGCGAGACGGTCAAGGTCCAGAAGCCCTGCCCGGTTCTTTGCCGGGACGGGAAGGACCAGGCGTTTCTTGATTTGGCCGAATGCGGCAGTGCTGATTGGCTTGTTTCCGGCGACGAAGATTTGCTGGTGCTGGCGGGGCAAACGCGGTTTGTGATCGAAACGCCGGAAGACTATCGGCAGAGAACCCTGGGAATCGAAAAGAGCCTGTGATGGGACGCGATGGGAACTCTATCTACTTCTAAAATCGTGATCCTGAGTCCCCGGCCATCTGCTAGTGGAGCTGAAGGGTCATGGAGTCGAAGTCGATTTCGACGCTGTGAGCCTGATTCAAGAGATCCATTCCGAGATTGCCCGCGAACCAGTTGCTGTTTGAGTTGTTGTCCCTGAGCAGGATGTGGGCGGGCTTGAGCTGGACTTCCCTGCCTCCAACGGTGAAGGCGAGAACGGGAAGAACCACGGAGTCGATCTTGGCGGAGCCGCCCACTCCGGTGAGCTTGCGCGCCTCAGGCGTTCCACTCGCCTTGATTTCTGGAAAGGCTCGAGCGAATGCAGGATAGAGCTCGGTCCTCTGTGCCCCTGTGTCGAGACTGAGGCTGAGAGTTTTGCCGTGGAAGCCGACTTGGGTGAAGATGGACGTGCTTTCAAAAGCCAGATTGGGAGCCAGATTGCGCGGTTCGCTCGAGGGTGGGAGGACCGTGAACGTGCGGTTTGCGGGGTTCCATTGAAACCGCCTGAGAGCGAGGATGACGGGCAAGCCGAGGATGCCCTGACGGCCGGGAGCGAGTTGGTTGAGCGGAGGCTCGTTTTTGGGCAGCACGTAGAACGCAACACTTTGCAGGTGAACGCCTGCCACTTCAAGATCTTTGGCGACGGCGATGCGCACGTTGACCTGCGCGCCGGTCATGGTATCGATGCTGGTTTTTACGGCGCGGATTTTCAATCCAAGACGCATGGCCTCCGACTCGCTGATGGCGGACAGGCTGAAACCGTTATCGAAGATGTAATGAGCCTGAATTCCGTTGACGGCGACGGGCAGGATCAGGTTCTGGTCCTGAATTTCAACGGCCGACGGCGCGGGCTCGACGGAAACCACACTCTGATCTTGAAACGAGGACAGAACTTTGAGCGTGGGAAGAATGTTGCGGATGTCAGCGGCGTCCGGCTTTTTTGAAAGGACAGCCTTGGCCTGGGAGAAGGCTTCCTTGTATCGGCCAGCGCGGTAGTCAGAAGCGATCAGGAGTTCTCGCGCGTCGTTGACAAGGGCGGGGTCCGGCTTGGATTTGAGAACCGCGTTGAGATCGCTTTCAGCCTGCGGTTGGTTGAATGCGGCTTCGACGGCGGCCCGGTAAAAGAGCGGCGCGCGGGTGCGAGCCACCGCAGTGCGCAGTTGAAACCAACGATGCGCGTCATAGAGAAGCTTGAGCTGGGGGTCCGGGGGCTGGGCAAGAACACGCAGCGGGAGCGCGCTGAAGACGATCAGCAAAGCGACCGGGATGCGCATAGGACAAGATAGCACCGGGCAAGAGGCGCGGGTCTATTCTTTGTTTTCTCCGAGCCAGCGCCTGGTGTTGAGCAACTGGCGCTGATCCAGCGCCCAGACCTTCCCTGTCAACTCATCGGGGCCTTTGCCTTCGCGGATGCACTTGTCGAACTCGCCCTGAACGGCCTGCATTTTCGCGTCCAGGTCATCGAGAAAGTTGAGCACCAGCGCTTCGGGAATCATGGGCAGCTTGGGCGAGCCGAACTCCAGCTTGCCGTGATGGCTCAGGATCATGTGAAGGACGAGAGTTTTGAGTTTCGGCGGGAAGTTGGGAAGGCTGTCGATGGTCTTTTCCGCCAGCGCAACGCCCATTTGGATGTGGCCCAGCAGCGTGCCTTCCACGGTGTATTCGAAGCCGACCTCCCAGCTCAGCTCTCGTACCTTGCCAATGTCGTGCAGGATTACGCCGGTCACCAGCAGGTCGCGGTCGATCAGCGGATAGTGCGGCGCAACGCGGTCGGCAAGCGTGAGCAGGCTGACCACATGTTCCAGCAGTCCGCCGAGCCACGCGTGGTGGAGTTGCTTGGCCGCCGGCGCCTCGCGATAGGCCTGCGCCAGCGCCGGATCGTCAAGCATGGCGGTAAGCAGCCGCTTCAGGTCAGGGTTGGTCAGGCTCCCCACAAAACCCAGAAGCTGGCGCCAGAGCGTGGCAACGTCGTACGTGGTCGCAGGCAGAAGGTCCGTCTTGTCCACTTCCAGCGCCGTGGCCAGACGGAGCTGGTCGATCTTCATCTGCAGGCGGTCGTCAAAGCGCGACGCGCTGCCGCGGACCTTGACGATGTCTCCCCTGTCGAAATCTTTCGCAATCCGCGGATCGGCAATATCCCACACGCGGCCTTCCAGCTGCCCGGTCTTGTCGCCCAGGATCAGGTTCAGGTAGGGCTTGTTGGTCTTGGTGGTGCGCTGCTGCTTGGCGAGAACGAGAAAGTAGCCGTTGAAGGGTTTTCCTTCTTCAAAGTTGGCCAGATCGGCGATATAAATGTCTTTCATTCTGCTGAGAAGCTTAACGCGTGCCGCCGGTTCTTACCAAAAAGCCAAACCGGGCCTGGGGATTGAAACCCCAGGCCCGGCATATTGAAGAGCTCGCTTGGTCTACTGTTGCGGCGCGGGAGCCGCGGCGGGCGGAGGCTGCGAAGCCGGTGGTGCGGGAGCGGGAGCGGGCGGGGTCTGCGGCGCTGGCGTCATAGGCACGCCAGTCGAATCCTCTCCCGTGGCGGCAGGCTTCTTGTTCTTGTCTGCCAGGCGGGTTTTTTCGCCTGTCGCGATCTCCGGCTTCTTTTTCTTCTTGCTTGTATCCCCGGAGAGGCCCAGCGGGCTGGCCTGCGTCTGGCGGTCTGCAACTTCTGCGGCGTCGGGCGCGGCCGGCGACAGGCTGTCCTGCTGCAATCCCTTGGCCTTAAGCTGCTTAGGCGCTTTCGGGCGGTCGCTGAAGCGGGTCTTCTGCGTCGGCTTGGCCGGACCCTCCAGCGGATTCACAGGCTCGGCCGCGTTGGCCGCCACCTGCGTGGTTGCGCCTGCATCCTCAACTCCCGTCGAAGGTGCGCTGGGAAGCGTCTTGGTAGGCGCCTTGCCGTAGCGGATTTTCTCTTTCTTGCCCGGCTTTTCTGCGGCGGTGGTGTTCAGGCTTGCGTTCTTCTTGGTAGCCGGCGGAGTGCCTGCCGTAGCAGTCGCGGCGGCCTGCGGCGACTTCTGCCGGAAGGCGTGCGTCGACTCGCGGAAGCGCGTGCGCTCGATCTTCTTCTTTTTCTTTGGCCCGGGCGGCGTGTAGGCGCTGAACGTGATGGTCGAATTTTTCTCGCCGGGGCTCGCGGCGCTGTCTTCATAGCCAGGCTTGATAAAGATGGCCGCTTCCTCGCGCATCTTGGTCAGATACTCGCGGATGGCCGGCTCCATCCGGCTCATGTAGATGGCCTGCTCCACATCCTGCTCAACGTCTTTGTATTCTGGAACGCCGCCGGGAATGTGCTGCGCAACCTTCAGGATCACGTATCCCTGCTTGGTGCGAATGGGCTCAGTAAACTGGCCTGACTTGAGCGCGAACGTCTCGTCCTCAAGAACTTTGGCCAGGGAGCCGCGGCGGAACTGCCCTAGGTCGCCGCCCTCGGCCGCGGTGGGGCCTTCGCTGAACGATTTTGCAAGCTGGCTGAAGTCGCCGCCGGCGTGGAGCTTGGCCTCAATGCTATCGGCCTTGGTCTTGGCCGCGACCAGCGTCGCATCGTCGGGTTGGGCGCCGTCTGCCGGGGCCGGCACCGCGATCAGAATCTCGTTGAGCCGCACCGTCTCGGCCTGGGCGTACTCCTGCTTGTGCGCTTCAAAGTATCGCTGCGCCTCGCCGGGAGTGAACTGAATCCTGCGCCCCACCTGGTCGCGCATCACTTCCTGCGTAATGATGTTGTTGCGGATGTTGGCCTTGAAATCCTCAAAGGAGATGCCTTGTTCCTTGGCCGCCTTTTCCAGGTCTTCCAGCGTGGCCAGGTTATATTGCTTGCGAATCTCGTTCAGCTTCTGGATCAACTCAGTTTCGCCGTTGATGTCCAGTTCCTTGCCCTTTGAGAGCCACAGTTGCTGGTCGATCAGGTTGCGCAGCAGGTCCTTGTGACCCTCCGCGATCTCCTGCATCGAAGCACCTTTCTGGCGCGCCTCGTCGTCCAGTTCCTTCATGGCCCGTTCGTAGTCGCTGGTGGTAATGATCTGGTCGTTGACGCGGGCGACAATTTCTTCCACGGTGTTGCCGCCATAGGGGCTGGCCGGCGCGGCAGCATGCGTTTGCGCCAGGGCGGAGCCTGCAAGCAGCAACGTGCCGAACACGAACGCCGCGGGAGTGCGAAGAGATTTGAGGGTCATAGGGTTGGACACGGCAACAGGCAAATTACCACCACCTGATGCATAGACGTCATTGTAAATGGCTGGGCAGCAGAAGCGCGACGATGAGAGCGAATGCCGGGCGAATTTGGAGAGAATGCCCGCCCCGGAGGTAAATTAGAGTCCGAGGCGGGGCTTGTACGCAACAGCGAGGTATTTGGATTAGGCGTCCTTCAGTTTTGTTTGGCTACCGAATCGACCCCGTGGATATTCAGCATGTAACCCCACCCGGGACCGTAAAACAAATGCCACGATAGCGTTGCCCCCTTCCACACTACCCTGGTCCGCGTCACGCTCTGGCCATCCGGGTCATCGAAAGTCACTTCTTTCGTTATTGGGGCGCCCATCTCAGCCAGCAACTGACTCAAAAGAGAGCGTGCTGTCACGTCAGAGCCGGATATTTCGGTTATCGCTTGTGCTTGGTTGGATCCTAGATTGAAGGGAAATTGTCCTAAGCCAACGGCGGTCCCTGTGGTCTTGGACAACAACTCACCTATCTCGACCAGGAGTTGGATTCGACTACGCTGTTTCGGAAGGACTGTGATCTTTGTGTCCAGAATGGGCGTCGTCTGCTCGAGCTTGCCTTCTTTACTTAAAAAGTTGGTCGGCACTACGTGAAATATCCCATCTCCCTCAGTGACTTTAAAGGTCACGGGACCACCCGATGCTTTGTAGCCATCGAGGATACTGGACAAAGCGTCGGCTACCGCAGCCTCGGTCTCCTGCCTTGTCTGTTCTTGCTCACCTGTCGAGGATAGGGTTGAGGGCGGGAGTTTGTACTCGAAGGAAAGAGTAAGATCCTTTTGAACGATGACTCGATGAGTGGAGTCGGGAGTGCGCTGGACCTGCTCGGTGACATCCTGCAACTGGCTCTCATGGACAGCGACCGGGTCATCGTAGGTAATCGGTATGCCGTATATCGCCTCAAGCTGTTCAGCTGCTTTTGCTACGGGCCGGCCGTCGGTGACAGTGACGGTTTTGGATTGGGCGTATGCCAACTCGCAAAGCACTAAACTTGAGAGCAGCAGAGTGTTCCTAGCGACCATTGTGACGGGCCGGGTCATCAATAAACCTCCGATTCTGTGCTACTCGCACGTGTCGACATAACGGACAGGATTGTGAGGTCACCCTGAAGCATATCCGGCAGCACTGGTAAGGCGCGCCGGGTCGTTTCAAGGCTGCCCGCTCACGAATGGTAAGCCTGCCCCGGCTAAGACCGCATCGCCCAGTCCCAGCCAGCCCTCCTCGGCTGCCCAAATCCGCCCCCCGGCGTCAAACATCCCAGTGTTATACTGAGTGTCACGACTGCTCTGTCAGGGCGTTTAGAGCGTTTTTCCAGTTCCCGTAACCTTGCCCGTGCCGGAAACGGCTCTTGGGGCAAGGTTAACTTTTTTCGAGAACCAAGCCAGCCCTAGACGGCGGATTGAGGCTCGGACCCTGGGAAATCCGCAGTCAGGCGCCTGTTGCACCTGCCGTCCGGAGGTTGGTTCCGCCTATGAGTACCCGCGCCCGTCGCGCCCTCTTCACCGTCGTTCTCTTCTTCGCCGTCTGCGCCGTTGCGGGCACCCTGCTGCAGCGCAAGGTGGGAGCCCAGTCCTCAGCCGACGAAAGCCAGCTCCGCGACAACCTGAAGTCCTTCACCAACGTCTACGCGCTGGTGGAGCAGAACTACGCCGAGCCCCTCGACGGCGACAAAGCCGACCTGGCCATTTACGACGGCGCCATCCCCGGCATGCTGCGCGTGCTTGATCCGCACTCCAATTTCTACGATCCCAAGGCCTACGCCAAGATGCGCGAGGAGCAGCACGGCCGCTACTACGGCGTCGGCATGGTCATCCAGCAGCAGCTCAACAAGGTCTACGTCGTCACGCCTTACGAGAACACGCCCTCATTCCGCGCCGGCATTCATCCCGGTGACGTGATTGCATCAGTAGACGGCAAGAGCACCGACGGCTGGACATCCGACCAGGTGGCGAAGGCGCTCAAGGGTCCCAAGGGCACGCACGTGCAGGTCAGCACCATTCGCGAAGGACAGCCCAAGCCGCTGGTCTTCGACCTGGTTCGCGACGAAATTCCCAACCCCTCCGTCGACCTGAAGTACGAGATTCGCCCCGGCATTGGCTACGTGCACCTGAAGCAGTTCCAGGAGACCACGGCGCAGGAAGTGGATGAGGCAATCGACGCCTTCCCTGACCTGAAGGGCCTGGTGCTGGACCTGCGCAACAACCCCGGCGGCCTGCTGAGCCAGGCAGTGGAGGTGTGCGACCACCTGCTCACCAAGGGTCAGACCATCGTTTCGCAGCGTGGCCGCGCGTATCCCGACCAGGTGTATACGGCCACCCACGGCAACAACGGCAAAGCCTTCCCCGTGGTTGTTCTTGTGAACCGCAACACGGCTTCAGCGGCGGAGATCGTCTCAGGCGCCCTGCAGGATCACGATCGCGCGCTCATTGTGGGCGAAACCACGTTCGGCAAAGGGCTGGTGCAGACCGTCTACAACCTGAGCGAGAACACGGGCCTGGCGCTCACCACCTATCATTACTACACGCCCTCGGGCCGGCTCATCCAGCGCAACTACGAAGGCGTTTCGCTCTACGACTACTACTACAACCACGCCGGGGCCCTGCCCTCGAACTCTACCAATCAAGAGGTCAAGCTAACCGACGCGGGCCGCACGGTCTACGGCGGCGGCGGCATTACGCCGGACGAGAAGATCGAGACCCCCAAGAGCAACCACTTCCAGGACGAGCTGCTCTATAAGGATGTGTTCTTCCACTTCGCGCCAGCTTATGTGGCCGACCACACCGTGGACAAGAACTTCCAGGTCGACGACGCGGTGATGGCCGAGTTCAAGAAGTACCTGACCAACCAGAGCCTACCCTGGACGCAAGCCGATGTCGACGGCGTAAGCGACTGGCTGAAGGCCAACATCAAAGACAAGATTGTGACCATCTCGTTTGGCCAGTTACAGGGATTGCACACGCTGGCCGACTGGGATCCGGAGATTCAAAAGGCAATCACGTTCCTTCCGGAAGCCCAGGCCCTGGAAGACCATGCGCACAAAGTGCTGACGGAGAAGGCAATGGCGCGCAACACTGGCACCCAGCTCGACCCGATCCAAAAGTAAAGCATCGCTGCTCTGTTTTTCCGTTCAATGCAAAAAGGCCATCCCCGTGGGGATGGCCTTTTTTGCCGCTCTTCCGTCCCTGCGTCAGGTCAACCGCGAAGCCCGGCCCAAAAAATCTCCGCCTGTCCCCGAATTTCCTCTTGACATAATGTACTAGTGTTATAGTACACTGATTTCGTAATGAACCAGCGCTCCACACCCGCCGGCTTCCGTCTGCAACTTGACCTCCATAGCGGAGTTCCGGTATATCGCCAGCTCATCGACCAGGTGCGCGGCGGCATCGCATCGGGCCTGCTGGCCGCGGGCGATCAACTGCCCACGGTCCGCCAGCTCGCGGTCGACCTGACCATCAATCCGAATACCGTGGTTCGCGCCTATCGCGAACTTGAGCTTGGCGGGTTGCTGGAGACTCAGCAGGGAACAGGCACGTTTATCAGCGTCCAGAAGATGAAGCGCGCCGATGCGGAACGGGTGCGGCAGTTGACGCAGATTGTGGCAGACTGTGTTTCGCGCGCCGGTGCGGCCGGATTCACAGTGGATGACTTAATCGACGAGTTACGCGGACTGGCGACGGAGCCGACCCGCAGGAGGTGAAAGATGTACGCAAGAATTGAAACTGTCCCTATCAACAGAGTCGCGGTCACGGCGTTTGTGCTCTGCCTCGGTGCAGGGTTCGTTGTCACCACAATGATTCACCATCCGGCGCCGCTGGTTGCGGGCGCGCTTGTTGGCGTTTACTTCCTGTTCGCCATCAAGGTGGTGCAGCAGTGGGAAAAGGTAGCGCTCATGCGTCTCGGGCGCTATGTTGGATTGCGCGGGCCCGGGTGGTTTCACGTGGTGCCCGTTTTTGAAACCATCAGCGCTCATATCGACCAGCGCGTGCGCGTTCACAGCGTTACGGCGGAGTCCACCCTGACGCGCGACACGGTCCCGGTCAACGTTGACGCCATCGTGTTCTGGCTGGTATGGAACGCCGAGAAATCCATCCTCGAAGTGGAGAACTTTGTCGAGGCCATTAGCCTCAGCGCGCAAACCGCACTGCGCGAGTCCATCGGCCGGCACGAGCTGGCGCAGATGATCACCGAGCGCGAAAGCATGGGACGCGAATTACAGCGCATCCTCGATGAAAAAACCAACCCTTGGGGAATCACCGTGCAATCGGTGGAGATTCGCGACGTGCGCATTCCGCAATCGCTTGAAGACGCCATGTCGCAGCAGGCGCAGGCGGAACGCGAGCGGCAGGCGCGCGTGATTCTGGGCCAGGCTGAGGTGCAGGTCTCGGATCAATTCGCGCAGGCCTCGCGGGTCTACAACGACAATCCCGGCGCACTGCATCTGCGCGCCATGAACATGCTCTACGAGGCAATCAAGGAAAGAGGCTCGATGGTGATTGTGCCGTCATCCGCCGTCGAAACCATGGGACTCGGCGGAACGCTGGCCACTGCTGCGATTGGCAAGCAGTGATCGACAAGGAGAAACTGCGATGAAGTACAAAACGTTTCTTAGCAGCAGCATTTTGCTCGTAACAGCCGCAGCTCTTGCGGCCCAGTCCAATGCGAGTGCGGCGTGGATCGGAGTCTGGCACGGCGAACTGGAAGGCCAACCCAGCGTCACGCTGACCATGGCGGAGGATACCAGAGAACTGGGCGGGACCGTTGTCCTCAGCATGTTTAAAGACGACAATGGCACACCCCGCCTCATTGCCAGCGTGCCGCACGTTCTCATCCACCCACATCTGGAGGGCAATGCTCTTTCCTTTCAAGTGAAGCGCAACAGCGCATCCAGCGAACTGCTCAGCTTCTCCGTGGCGCTTGGCTCGGCCGGCAAGGCACAACTCCGCTGTCTCAGCTGTGGCCCGAACGGAGACGGCCCGGTAGTCGAACTGGTAAAAGCGCAATAACGAGAGGTGAACATGGTCAGGACCAGAACCATCTCGGCATTGCTGGCGCTGCTTATGATCGCCGTTGTCAGCAATGGTCAGGGCAATACGACGAAGCAGCTCGCGTCTCCCGGCAATGCATCTCTGCTGGGCGTTTGGCGCGCGCAGAGCAACGGCCTGCCCTTCATCACGTTGCTGGTCACGGACGAGAGCGGCAGTCTCTCCGGGGGAGTTCTCTTTTACTTTCATCTGCGCAATCCGGGACAACCGGAAACCGCAACACCCCGTCTCCCGGAGCCCATGCTTAACATCAAGCGCGACGGCGACACCCTCACGTTTCAGGTGAGCCATCGCCGTGCTCATCCACCGGGCAGCTTGTCC
>Ga0302319_10022893_pt1 | contig 11180 bp, 8 predicted proteins | sample Bog_T0_2_FD_203319 | JGI IMG/M metagenome (GOLD analysis project Ga0302319, IMG submission 203319) | Peat permafrost microbial communities from Stordalen Mire near Abisko, Sweden - Bog_T0_2 | ecosystem: Environmental > Terrestrial > Soil > Wetlands > Peat | place: Sweden: Abisko, Stordalen Mire...
CGTCTGGTTGAGCACCACGAACTTCGCCGCGCCACCGTTAAAGCGGACCTTGCTGACGCCACTGAAGCCGCTGCCGCTCAGGACAACCGTGCTGCCCACCAAGCCTGAAGTCGGCGTGAAGCTGCCGACTGTCACTGTCGTCGGAGCCAGCACCGTGAAGCTTGTCGAGCTGGTTGCGGTCCCACCCAGATTAGTGACCGTAATCTTGCCCGTGGCGGCACCGGAGGGCACGGTGGCGGTGATGACCGTGTCAGAGTCCACTGCAAAGGTTGCTGCGGCGCCGTCGAAGTGGACGTTGCTCGCGTCGTCGAAGCCGCTACCGTTCAGGATGATGGTGCTGCCCGCCGGGGCCGAGGACGGTGTGAAGCTCGTCAGTGCAGGCATCACCCTGAAGTTCGCTGCACTTATAGCGCTGCCTTCGGGGGTGGTGACGCTAAGTGGGCCGGTCCTGGCGCCATCTGGCACAGTCGCTGTGATGAGAGTAGTGCTGTTCACGGTGAACTTCGCTGCAGCGCCGTTGAAGCTGACCGCCGTGGCGTCGCCGAAGCCCGTGCCGCTCAGGACAACGCCGCCGCCCACTAGACCTGAAGCTGGCGTAAATGCCGTAAGTGTGACCGTCGGCACTACCGTAAAGCTCGCCGCGCTTCTCGCCAGGTCACCGGCAGTGGCCTCGACGATAAGTTGGCCGTTCACGGCGCCGGAAGGCACAGTGGCTGTGATCGTCTTGTCGCTGACCACCGTGAACACGGCGTCCTGCCAGCCCGAACTTACATAGCTTCCGTTACTGAAGGCGACCGCTGTGACACCGCTGAAGCCACTACCGGTCAGGGTCACGGTGCTACCTACCGGGCCTGAGGTTGGCGCGAAGCCCGTGATTGCCGGCGCCGATGTGGCGTCACTGGCCGCGGTGAGGACGGTGCCGGCGTGAGCCGCTGCCCAGCCACCGGCGGCGAAAGCGATGTCGTTAAGGTTCAACCGTGCGGCCGAGCTCCGCGGGCCCTGGACGGAAGCGTGAGAGGCTGAGGCACTGGCCGGTAACGCCAGGGCGAGGCTGACCATGACAAGTGTCAAAGCAAGGGACTTGCAGGTGCGCCGCCGAGCGGTCGGCTTGTCGCTGCGTGCCGAAGCCTGTGTCATCCTGCTATCTCCCTTTTGGCGCTCGCTGTGGGCCGTCTCCACCCTTGCCAAGCGGTTTCGGCGCACTCTACACCGTCGGCAGCGGAGTGTCGAAGACCCACTCGCCGGCCGCAGATCGGGGAGTCTGGGGTAGCTTGGTCGCCCGCTTCACAGCGAGGCCCGCTCGCATGTGGCTGGGGTCGGGCACGAGAGGCGGCCACAGAGCAGACAGACTGCTTGGCCTGCCCGGCTCTGTCACTCTTCAGGTGCCGGCTGCCGTGCTGAGCTGCACGGGGCTGAGCACGCGCCTTCCCCAGGCAAAGCCAGAGGAGTAGTACCAGCCCGGCCAGTTGAGGTTGGCCAGGGTGACTCCGTCGAAGAAGCTCGACGCCTCGAGAAACCAGCCGTTGCCCAGGTAGATGGCGGCGTGGAAGATCGAGGCGGCACTCGATTTCGGGCCATTCGGTCCGAAGAAGATGATGTCGCCGGGGGCGAGCTTGGCGCGGCCGATACGCGGTTTGGCGGCGGTTGCCATAGCGGCCGCGGTGCGCTGGGCGTTCGGGATCGCATAGCCGAAGTTCATTTTCAGGACCCACCAGACAAAGCCCGAGCAGTCGAAGCCGCCGTGGGCCTGCAGCCCGTAGGGCGAGTCGGGTGTCGGGTACTGCCCGCCCCAGACGTAGGGATAGCCGGCGTACTGAAGGGCAAAGTCGATGATCTGTCGCTGGCGTACGCTTAAGCTGGGCAACACGATGTGGTCGAAGCCCGACAGCTCCTCGAGCTGCCAGGGGGCGACCGTCAGTGCCGCTTTGAACATGTAGGCGACCTCGGCGCGGTCGATGTCCTGGCTGGGGGAGACCTCCAGGGCGGGCTCTGAGAGATGGTTGTAGCGCAGGCCCAGGAAGCGCGCCGCGACCTCCCAGGGCAGGCGCGCCGGAGCGTCTGTCGTCCAGCCGGGGTTGGGCTGCCACGTGGTGGGCTGCAGGGCGCTCAGGATGGTCCAGTCAGCAGTCGGGTGTAAGAGACGGATCATGCGCACCAGGATGCGATCGGCCTGCCATTCGGGCACCGCGGCGCCGGGGTCAAAGTTGCCGTGAGAGGGCCCCATCAGGTGCAGGGCGATAGCCACCTGCACCGCGTGGAAGTAGGGGCTCGTTGCGGCGAGGTCGGCCAACGGTACCGGGGCGGCGACAGTGTCAGCGAAGTTGCTTGAGGCGGTGACCACGGCGGCCGCGAGCTGCTGTCGGGTGATCGGCTGGTCAGGCTTGAAGGCCGCACCCTGATAGTCGTCGAGCAGCCTGGCGCCAGCCGGTCCCTGGTTGGTCACCCAGTTGATAGCAGCGTAGTCCCAGTAGCTCTTGGCAACGTCTGGGAAGGTGCGGGCTTGGGCGGCCGGTGTCAACAGTACGGCGCAGGCGATCGCTGCGAAGCTGATCACCGCTGAGAGTTTGAGTGTCGCCATCAGGCTTCTCATCGATGTGGCTATCGGTGGGTAGCCGCAATCCTTGAGCATTGCGCACACAACGGTAATCGTGGCGGCCTGGAGGGCCAGGCATGGGTTGGAGGCGACGCCGCCTAGTCGAGTCAGAACGGGTCACTCACTACCCGTAATCCCGATTGTCTCCAGCCGCTGTGCCGTGGTGCCGTGCCCTTCAGCCTAAAGAGATAAGGGCACGCAGCCGATACAGACAACGCAGCGGCAGCCAGGCGAAAGAAAAGTGTCTAAGGCTTCTGCGGGTGGGCAACCTGAATGCGAAGGCGAAAAAGGCAAACCGTCCGTGAGGGCGGGGCGCAAAGCCACAGGACTCCTGTCAAAAAGAGTCGGCTGGGTTGCCGCCGCAGCGAGAAGCACGACGCTGACGGACCTGTGACTGCCTGAGAGGCACCACGGGTCCTTTTTCGTGGTTTCTCTCGAGTAGAGGTTTGTAAGGTCTAAGACGATTGTCTAAGGAGGTGACAATCCCAATGAAGCGCTTCTCCAGAGGTCAAAAGGGTTTCACGCTCATCGAACTCCTGATCGTCATCATCATCATCGGTATCCTGGCGGCGATCGCCATCCCGATGTTCTTGAGCCAGCGCAACAAGGCCAAGGACGCCGCGGTCAAGGAGGGCATCCACAGCATCCAGATCGGCATCCAGAGCTACGCGGTCGACAACAGCGATGCCTACCCCGGTGCTATCGCCAACAGCGCCGCGCTCGTCGACCCGACCGGCCATCCCTACGTCGACAACTGGCCGAAGAACCCGTTCACGAACGTTCTTATGGCTAGCTCCTCGAACCAGGGCGACTACACCTACACCAACAACGCGGCCAGCAGCACGTTCACGCTTGTGGGCCACCTGTCCAACGGTGGTGCCTTCCAGGTACCGTGATCTGGTAACAGCGTCATCGCAGACACGAAGGGAGGCGGCTCTCGCACAGGGTCGCCTCCCTTTCTCGTCACCCCGCACGACTTGCAGGACCGGCCACTTGAAAGCCACGACGACGCCTAGAGGTGGGGCAAGAGATGCTACGAGACTACTTTCCGACGACGAGGCGCGCCCGGAGCGGCGTCCCCAAGGGTCGCCAGAGCCACGCGGGCTTCACGCTCATCGAGCTCCTGATCGTCATCATCATCATCGGCATCCTGGCTGCCATCGCCATCCCGATGTTCCTGAGCCAGCGCAACAAGGCCAAGGACGCCGCTGTCAAGGAGGGCGTCCACAGCATCCAGGTGGGCGTCCAGAGCTACGCTGTCGATCACAGCGACACGTACCCGGCCGCCGTCGCCAACAGCGCCGCGCTGGTCGACTCGACCGGCAAGGCCTACGTCGACAACTGGCCAAAGAACCCGTTCACCACCGTGTCCATGGCCAGCAGCTCGGCCCAGGGCGACTACACCTACACCAACAACGCGGCCAGCAGCACGTTCACGCTTGTGGGCCACCTGTCCAACGGTGGTGCCTTCCAGGTACCCTGATGCGGGGCTGGCTGTTTGCCGAATGGATCGTTGGAAGGGCGGCTCTTTGAGTCGCCCTTCTGCGTCTTGGATTCGAAGCGCCGGCCGCTGCTAATGTTTGCTGAGACGATGCCGATATACACCATGCTCGATGAGTGTGAGTCCGACTGGAGCGCGCTTCATCTGATGTCACTTCTCACCAACGAAGGGCGCCGAGTGATGACCGGCGCCCTTTGCGTTTCTTTGGGCAACTGCGGTTCAACCCCCGCAGGTCAGTGGGTGGCAGTGATCGACTGAACCGCCGATGTCTAGCGCTTCTGCAGTGGGGCAACCTAACTATGAAGGCGAAAAAGCAAACCGTCCGCGAAGACGGGGCGCAAAACCACAGGCCTCTACCAAGAGGGCCGGCTGGGTTGCCGTCGCAGCAAAGGCACGACGTTAACGGACCTGTGACTGCTCAAGGGGCACCACGGGTTCTTTCTCGTGGTCTCTCTTAAGCCAATGGCTTCACAAGGTCTCAAGACGATCGGGAGGAGTTGACTTACTCACATGAAGCGTCTCTCCAGAGGTCAAAAGGGCTTCACGCTCATCGAGCTCCTGATAGTCATCATCATCATCGGTATCCTCGCGGCTATCGCCATCCCGATGTTCCTCACCCAGCGTAACAAGGCCGATGACGCCGCGGTCAAGGAGGGCATCCACAGCATCCAGATCGGCATCCAGAGCTACGCGCTCGACAACAGCGACAACTATCCCGGCGCCGTCGCCAACAGCGCCGCGCTGGTCGACTCGACGGGCCACCCCTACGTCGACAACTGGCCGAAGAACCCGTTCACGAACGTTCCTATGGCTAGCAGCTCGAGCGAGGGTGACTACACCTACACCGACAACGTGGTCAGCTCGACTTTCGCGCTCGCCGGCCACCTTTCAACGGGCTCCGACTTCACGGTTCCTTGATCGTAGTCTGATCATCTGGAGCGTCAGGCCATGGGAGGGCGGATCACATCAGGAGCCGCCTACCTGTCTTGTTTCGGGCCGGCCTGACCCCCGGTGGGAGCTGTTAGCGCTAGCCACGGCGTCGACCAACTCCGCTCGAACCTCGCTCCACGTGAAACATCGATCTCCCAAACGACCGGGTCAGCGCAGTTCTTCAACCCTGCCCGCGAGAAGAGTCTGGGGGCTTGCGAACCGTCTTCGCAGATAGAGACGGCCACGACGGTGATGGCGACGTTGCGGCCTATGGACGCCCGCCCTGGTTGTTACGCTCCAGAGACACCATCGGCCTGATTAGCAAGCGTCAGGCTTGGAACCGTCTCATGTCGGGGGACCGTGTTTCGCTGACATACAGCCACGAGTGCGCGCCAGCCTCTGTAGTGGCATTCGTCTTGCAGACCCTGCAATATCAGTCCTTCTCGAGTTGCCGACAGCCTCACGCGCTGTTTCTGACGGCGTCGCACCCACGCTGCGGCTCCTTGCGGGCGGCAGCGGACTTGCGGTCGCTGCCGGCCCGGACAATACTCACACGGCTCGCTGCGGATGTGTCCACGAGGAGGGCGACGTCTAGGGAGGTTCGATGCTGACCGGCGGTCGACCATTGAAAGTCAAGGTTTGGGGCGACCTAGCCTGTTTTACCAGACCGGAGATGAAGGTCGAACGCGTGAGCTATCCGTGCTTGACACCCTCGGCTGCGCGCGGCGTCCTGGAGGCTATCTTCTGGAAGCCGGAGTTCACTTGGCGGGTGCGGTCGATTGACGTTCTCCGCCCAGTCCGTTACATCTCGATCGTACGCAATGAGGTCACCAAGAAGTCTTCCGTTGGATCGACGGCCTCCGGCGCGGTGATTATTGTTGACGACGACCGAGCACAGCGTCACACGCTAGCTCTGCGTGATGTCGCCTATGTAATTCGCGCTGATGTGCAGCTTCGCGAACACGCAAAGGCCGAGGACCCCGCCAAGTTTCGTGACCAGTTCCGACGCCGAGTTGCCAGCGGTCGCTGCTTTCGTCAGCCGTACCTCGGGTGCCGCGAGTTTGCTGCCTTCTTTTGTGAGCCCGACGACGAATCTACGGAAGCGATCAACAAGGAGCTCGGTGCAATGCTGCTCGACATCGAGTTTCCGTACGGGGTATTCGGTCCCGGGCGGCCGATATTCTTTGAGGCTCGCCTCCAGAAGGGCCGGCTCACGGTACCGGAGCTCCCGCGGGAGTCGGGTGAGGCCAGCCTGACATGATGCTGCGCCGGCTTGTCGAGTACGCGGAACGCCTTGAGCGCCAAGGTCTGCTTCCGCCACGAATGTATGGCCCCACGCGTATCCGGTGGCTCATCGACCTATCGTCAACCGGTGACTTGCTCGGATTTCTGTGCACCGCTTCGGAGTCTGACACGGGCCCGGCTCGACGTGGAAAGGAATACTTGGCGCCACATGTCGATCGAACTAGCGCCGTGTGCGCCAAACTACTCGCGGACCGCGCGGATTACGCCTTGGGTTCGGTGGGGTCAGCTTCCGCAGAGCGCAGGGCGGTGCGGCGTATCGCCGAATCCCACAGCGCCTTCGTCGACTTGGTACGTGAGTGCGCGAAAATCACAGGCGAGCCAGCCGTGCTTGCCGTTTCCAGCTTTCTCGAGAAGGAAGACTGCGCGGATCTTTCGCTGCCGCTGGAGCTTGACATGCGGGACGTCGTCACCTTCCGTGTCGGTGGCGCGTTGCCCATAGATCTGCCGAGCGTGCGCGGGTTTTGGGCTGCGGCATGTGAGCCTGCAGTAGACAAGAAACAATTGCGTCAATGCGTGATTTGCGGTCGTCAGCGAATGCCAGCCCTGCGCCATCCAGTGGCCATCAAGGGTGTCCCGAGGGGTCAGGTGTCAGGCATGCAGATCGTTTCGGCCAACGAGGCTGCCTATGAGTCCTATGGACTTCGCGCTTCGTTGGTCGTGCCAACATGCCACGAGTGTGCTGAGCGCTACGCGCAGGCTGCCAATGCTCTGCTGCGTTCACAGGCCACGTGCGTGACTGCGGGGCCACTTGCTTACATCTTCTGGACACGCGAAGGAGCGGTTCTTCCCATTGAGAAGTTTCTCTCGGGCCCTGATCTTGCCGAAGTGCAGGAGCTGTGCAAGTCCACCCCGAGATTTCGAGCAGGACCTGCTATCGACGCTGAGCCGTTCTACTGCGCTGCCCTGACGGCCAATGGCGGCCGAATCGCCGTGCGCAACTGGCTCGAAACAACTGGCGCACAAGTTGAAGGCTCTCTGGCGCGCTACTTTCGACTACAGCGTCTAGTGGGCAGTGACGGCTCCGACCAACCGCCGTGGGATGTGTTCGTGTTGGCGGCGGCCACCGTGCGTGATGCTAGCCATATCGACCCTCAGACTGTTGATCTCCTGCTCCGCGTCGCTTTGAATGGCGGGCGTGTACCAGCAGTTCTGCTGTATCGTGCGTTACAGCGGGTGAGGACCTCACGGAAGCTCACCAGGCCGCAAGCGGCGCTCATAAAGATGAGTCTTGCCTCGCGTGTCAGCGACCATGAAGGAGCACGGATGTGCGAGCTCGATTTAGCGCGCGACGACCCCGCGTACCTCTGCGGACGGCTGCTCGCGGTACTGGAGCGAGCGCAGGTGAGCGACGTCTCCGTTAAGGCCACCGTTGCCAATCGTTTTTACAGTTCGGCCTCGGTTGCGCCACTATCGGTGTTCCCCCGTCTTGTACGCGGAGGCCAAGGCCACCTTTCTAGGCTCCATCACGCGAAGCCGGTCGTCTACGATTATATCCAACGTCAAATGGAGGAGATCCTCGCGCCGCTGCAGCAGTTCCCGTCGGTGCTCGACCTCACCGGTCAGGGCCTCTTCGCGCTCGGTTACTACCATCAGCGCGTCGCAAACTGGAGACGGAATGGAGCCTCTGAAGCCTCGTAGTTGTCGTGCTGATAAGGAGACAAGAATGTCCGACCCTTCGGTTTTCACGGACCCCTCTCGGCGTCACGACTTTATCCTGCTTTTCGACGTGCAGGACGGCAACCCCAATGGGGATCCTGACGCCGGGAATCTGCCTCGCATCGATCCTGAGACCATGCAGGGACTTGTCACTGACGTGTGCATCAAGCGCAAGGTCCGCGATTACGTGGCGTTGGCCGCTGAAGGTTCGCCAGGGTTTGCCATCTACATGCAGCGTAAGGCAATCCTGAACCAGCAGCATCAGCTGGCGTACGACGACTTGGAGCTGACTTCGAAGGGGTCCAAGCAATCGCACGAGGAAATAGACAAGGTCCGAGCCTGGATGTGTCGGACCTTCTTCGACATTCGCGCCTTTGGCGCTGTCATGACAACGGGGGTCAATTGTGGCCAAGTGCGGGGCCCCATACAACTCACTTTCGCGCGATCAATTGACCCGATCGCGTATATGGATATCTCGATTACTCGTGTCGCAGTAACCCGGGCGGAGGACGCTCGGGTCGGGGGCGATGGCGGCAAAGAGTCAGAGATGGGTCGCAAGGCGGTTGTGCCGTACGGCCTTTACTGTGGGCATGGCTTTGTTAGTGTGGCAGCCGCTAGGGATACGGGCCTTGCAACTGAGGATCTCGCACTATTCTGGAGGGCGCTTGAGGCTATGTGGGAGACCGACCGTTCGGCGAGTCGGGGTTTTATGGCCTGTCGCGGGCTCTATGTCTTCAGTCACGAGAGCGCAATTGGGAACGCTGCGGCGCATGAGCTCTTTGCCCGTCTCAAAGTGTCCAGAAAGGGAAACGTTATCGCACCTAGGAGCATCGCGGATTATGAGATTGTTCTCGAGGGGTCTGGGCTGCCAACGGGTGTTGCTCTTTCGCGACTGGCCGGCTAGCTGCATGTGGGCTAGATCGATTCGGCCTCATCCAGAGCGTTGTTTCGGGGCGTCTGATGTTTGGGTCTCTCGAGGAACTGGGCTTGACGTTAGTGCCATCTTCTTCGCCGACACATTGCGTGGGTTGTTGTCACGCGGCCGATGCGCTTTATTGCCGCTTCTTAAGGCCGGCGTTGGCCGAGGAAGGGAATTGAACTTCACGCGAGCGGGTGCCATTATTGAGGAGTACCTCTAGCGCTTGAACAAGTGACCAAGCGAGGATTGAAACAGCATGGTCGAATTGACCGTGGGTGAATGCCTCTCCGGTTGGCCAACGGGCATAGATGGGGGCCGGGATTTGCCCCTCTTCAGGTACGAAGGCGAAGGTCCGGTGCCCCGGTAGGCCAACCGGAGGGGCGGTGTGATCGTCAGAGATTCCCGCATATTGTGGGTGCGCTCAACCTCAGGTCCCCGCCAGCTCCTGCCACGTTCCCGGAACTGGCTGGATGGTGGTCGACAAGATGCTGTTGAGGTCGATGTTGTTGATGACCGTCGGGTTGTAGCAGATGCTGGAGTTGTTCGACAGCGTGAGATCTGTCCCGCTGTCGCCGCCGCCCGAGGGGCAGCCTTCGAGGACCGCGCCTACCACGTTGGGGTGCGTACCGTCGTTGCCGAGGGGCGTGCCCGAAGGCGCGTTGGCGCTGTGCGAGTAGCTGTGACCGTCGGTCGGGACGTATCCCGAGATCCAGCACTCAGCCTCGAACAGGATCATGAGACCGTAGTACGTACCCTGACTGTCCCAGCAGCAGGTGTTGTTGTAGAGGCCGTCGTTGTCGCACTGCATGAAGTAGACCATCGGGCTTGCGAGAGTGCCAAAGTTGACGTAGCCGTTCGAGTGGGTCTGCTCCGTCGTGGCCAGGACCTTGCACATGACAGTCGAGGCCTGGGAGGTCGACTCGTAGGGCCCTGAGAAGTTGACGGCGATGTCGCCGGTGCCGGCGTCACCATCGATCCAGACGTCGCCGAGATTCAGCGAGGTCGGGCCGCTGCTACCGTCGTAGTCGGTATTGTCAGCGCTGTCGCCGTCGACCATGAGGATCTTGGCGAACATCGGGCCGGCCACGGTGGAGCTCGCCATGACCGTGCCGCTCGCGGTCGTGGTCGTCGGCGAGGTCGTGGCTATCGTGACGACAGGCGCAGTCTTCGTCGTACCACCCTTCCAGTTGACCGTATGGGCACAGTAGAGCGGCCCGAACTGGTCGGTGATCGCCGCAGTGGCGCCGCTTACCATCAGGCCGCCGGTCGGACCGCTGGCTGAGCCACTCACGTAGGTGGATGTGGCGTTGAAGGTCACGTTGCCCGACAACGCGAGGGCACCGTTGACGTACAGCTTCTGGAAGTTGTAGGTGGTGCCGGCCGTGCTGAGCGTGAGGGCGGCGCTGGTGTTGTTGTACTCCAGATCACAGGATGCGGTGTACGTCTTTGTCGAGGAGTTGTACGTCATGGCGCCCTGCAACGCCGATAGGCTGGTATAAGTGTGCGTCGATCCGGGGCTCAGGTCGAACAGCGACGAGACGTTGTTCTGACAGGTCTGGGCTTCGGTCATCAGCGCGGCCTGGTGAGCCTGGTCGAAGTAGTCGCTGAGCATGCCCACGCCGCCGCTCGTTTTGGTGAACGTGTGGCCGGGAGTCGAGACCGAACCGTTGACCTGCAGGCCGACCGACTGTGTGTTGGTGCCATCTGCCGGGGCCGCGAGCGTAGTGCTGCTGTTGGCGGTGAAGTTCCCTCCACACTCGACTGTCGTCGCGTAGGGTGATCCTGTGGTGTCGGGGGTGCCGTCGGCGTTCACGTAGTAGATGTTGCTCGTGCCGCTCAGCGTCATGTTGGTATCGGTCCACGCCGCCGAAAAGGGGATCACCGACAGAGATTTCTTTGACTGCACGAGCTCGCGCACGGTCGTCGTGCGGCCCTGGTAGGTGGTGGTGGTCTGCACCCAGACCTCGCCGTCGCCGTTGGAGTCCCAGTTGACGCCGTAGTTGATCGGCGTCAGGTTGTCGTAAATCTGGTAGGTCACGGTCGGCGCGCCCGACAGGGTACTGTAGTCGGCGCTCATCTCGGTCGCGTTCGTGAACGGCGTTGTCAGCCAGCTGTTGTCGTTCTCGACTGCCACGACAGCGCTGTTGAGCGCCGCCTCGGCGTATGACTCCGAGGTCTTGCTGGACCGCTCCCTGGCCGTGTTCCACTGCTGATTTGTCAGCATCAGCACCAGGGCCGCGGCAAGGATCGCCAAGGCGGCCGTGATGCCGATGAGC
>Ga0302319_10022896_pt1 | contig 11180 bp, 10 predicted proteins | sample Bog_T0_2_FD_203319 | JGI IMG/M metagenome (GOLD analysis project Ga0302319, IMG submission 203319) | Peat permafrost microbial communities from Stordalen Mire near Abisko, Sweden - Bog_T0_2 | ecosystem: Environmental > Terrestrial > Soil > Wetlands > Peat | place: Sweden: Abisko, Stordalen Mire...
CGCAGGATCGGCTGTGGCAGATGGACGCTTTCCGTCGAAATGCAAATGGCGAACTAGCCGAGGTGATGGGCCCCGCGCTGGTGGCGCATGACACTCTGCAGCGTGTGCTTGGGATTCGAAGGACGGCCGACCGCATCTGGGCGAATTCTCCGCCCGATCAAAAGGCGAGGTTTGAAGCGTATGCGCGCGGGGTGAATCTCTACATCTCCCAGCATCAGAACACGCTGCCGGCCGAGTTCCGCCTGCTCGCCTACAAGCCTCGGCCCTGGACCGGCCCTGACTCAATCAGCGTTGGCCTGATGATGGTGCAAACGCTCGACACGCACTGGGAAGACAAGCTGGCGCGGGAGGTGATCGCGGCAAAGCTGCATAACTCGAAACTTGAAGCAGATCTTTATCCGGTAGGCTCGTGGCGAGACCATCCGCCTACGGGCGAAAAGCATGATCTGATCCAGCCACACGCGACTCCGACGAAACACGCGAGCGACGAAGATGATGACGACGACAGCTCGCAAGCCACCTGCATCGGGGCAGCCGGCGCTTGCGCGCCAAAGAATTCTATTTACCCAGGGGATCAGGGGTCAGGAGTCAGCAGTGTCAGCCCGGCGCTGATTGCGGAAGACCTGCGCGCTCTACGCGAGGCAGGCCTGGGCGGTTGCGCCGATTGCGCCTATGGGTCTAATAATTGGGTGGTTGCGGGGAGTCATACGGCGAGCGGAAAGCCGCTGCTGTCGAGCGATATGCACCTGGGATTGACCGAGCCGAACATCTGGTACATGGCCGATCTCAAGGCGCCGGGATTTCATGCAGCGGGGGTAACTCTGCCTGGAGTGCCGTTTGTGATCGCCGGGCACAACGAGCATGTGGCCTGGGGATTCACCGCGCTTTACGCCGACGTGCAGGATCTCTACACCGAAAAACTCGACGGAAAAGGAAATTACGAGAACGGCGAAGTTCAGTGGGTGCCTTTGAAGGTTGCTCACGAGCTGATTCGCGTACGCGGCCGCCAGGATGTCACAGTTGACGTGCAAGAAACTGACCACGGGCCGCTGCTGAATCCAATTTTGCCGAAGGAAAGGCGAGCGATTGCGTTGAAGTGGGCGCTCTACGATCCAACCCTGAACACGCTGCCTGTCTACGAAATAAACAATGCGGCAAATCTGCGCGAGCTTGAGGAGGCTCTCAAACTCTGGTCATGGCCGACACAGAATTTGGTCTACGCGGACGACGAAGGCCACATCGCGTATCACGCGATCGGGAAGGTACCGGTGCGGCCAGACGGCATTGAGCTCTCTGAACGTCCGATTCCACACCGAGCAGGATTGCCGGAGCTCGGGCGATGGGGTGTAATTCTGAAGGACCCACATTCTCCTTACATTCTCTTTGACGATATGCCGCATGCGGTCGATCCACCATCCGGCCTTCTGGCTACCGCAAATTCGAGGGTAACCGCCGATAACTCATCGCATCCACTCACCCTTGAGTGGGCCGAGCCCTATCGCGCCGAGCGCATCTACAAACTCCTCGATGGGCGCAACGGGCTGACGCGCGCGGACATGCTGGCGGTGCAGACGGATATCTACAGCGAGGTGGACCAGGAGATTGGACATCGACTGGCTTATGCAATTGACCACACAGATGGGGCGGATGAGCGGTTGAAGAAGGCAGCCGACCTCATGCGCAATTGGGATGGGAGGCTGACAACTGACTCGGCAGCGGCATCGGTGGTGACCAGGACGCGCGAAGCTTTTTGGCCGGTGATTCTCGTGCCAAAGCTGGGCAAGGATCTGGCGGCGGAGTATCGATGGGCGGAGTCGGACTTTGCCGAGGAAGAGATCATCATGCATGGGGGATCTGATGCCCGCTCGCTCTGGCTGCCCTCGGGATACAAGAACTGGGACGCACTGCTGACCGATGCTGTGCGCAAGGGGATGGATGCGGGCCATGCTCCGAGTGACGTTGCGGCATGGAGCTACGGAAGCTGGCATGTGGTGGATATTGAGCATCCGCTGGCGCAGTTTCTACCCTGGATTGGCCGCGTCGCCGGTACCGGCGAACTGCCGCTCAGCGGAGACAAAGTCACGGTGAAGCAAGTAGGCAGAGACTTCGGCCCATCGCAGCGCTTCACGATGGACTGGAGCGACGTAGATGGGTCGACCGAGAACATTGTGCTCGGCGAGAGCAGCGATCCTTACAGCCCGTATTATCGCGATCAATGGAATGACTACTACAACGGCACGACGTTTGCGCTTCCATTCTCTGATGTGGCTGTGGCAGCGCAAACACGCCACACGCTGCGGCTGATGCCATGAAAGAACAAGGAAAAGGGAAAAGGGAAAAAGGAAAAGACCTGCGGCGGTGGGTCGGACCGGTGGTGATCCTGCTGGGGGCGGCGTTTGCCGTCCTGCCCCAACTGCTCCAAGGCAACTCCTGTGGCCATGACTTCGACTTCCATCTGGTGTCGTGGTTCGATACGAGAACGAGCTGGCATGACTTTCTCTTCTATCCGCATTGGACGCCGAGCGCGAACTACGGCGCGGGGGAGCCTCGATTTGTCTTCTATCCGCCGCTGACGTGGATGCTGGGCGCGGCGCTGAGCCTGGCGATGCCATGGGCGCTGGTTCCGATCGTGCTCACGTTTATCTTGCTGGCGGGGACGGGACTGGCGACGCGGGCGCTCGGACGCGAGGTGCTTGAAGAGGGCGCGGCAACGCTGGCCGGGTGCGTGGCAATGTTCTCTGGATACGCACTATTCACGGCCTACGAGCGAAGCGCGTTTGGCGAGTTAGCGGGTGGGGTGTGGATTCCGCTGCTGCTGGTTTTCTTATTGCGCGAGCGAACTGCGGGTGAGACAGCGGCTGGCCGGGCTCGGGCCTGGTGGCGAGGAATTGATGGTTCGGTAGCGACTGCATTGATCATCGCGGGAGCTTGGCTTTCGAATGCACCCGTGGGTGTGATGGCGAGTTACCTGCTGGCGGCGGTTGCGGCGGCGGTGGCTGTACGGCGGCGGTCGTGGACTCCGTTGTTGCGCGCATCTGTTGGGACTGTGCTGGGACTTGGCCTGGCGGCGATCTACCTGGTTCCCGCGGCGTGGGAGCAGAAGTGGGTCGACATTCGCGAGGCAACGGACGACCCCGGTTTGAAAGTCGAAAACAGTTGGCTGTTTGCGCACCATGCGGACCTGCTGCTGGCCGGTCATGACTCGGAGTTGCAGAAGGTGTCGCTTATTGCGGCCATCATGATTGCAGTGGGGCTACTGGCGATTGTTGTTGCATGGCTTCGCAGACGGAACCAGAGAATTGACGGCCAGGGACGGGAGCTTTGGATTGTGCTGGCGGCGATCCCGATTGTGGTGCTCCTGCTGCAGTTGCCGGTTTCGTGGCCTGTTTGGAATTTCCTGCCCAAGATGCGCTTCCTTCAGTTTCCCTGGCGATGGCTGGTGGTCGTCGAAGCGCCGATGGGCATCTTCGTTGCGGCGGCTCTATGGCAAACGAAGCGATGGCGGCAGTTTGCGGTTGCCTCGGCATGTGGGCTGGTCTTTTCCTGGTCGGTCTATATTGCCGGGCATCGGTGGTTTCAAGTCTGCGACGACGAGGATGCCGTGGCGCCGATGTTGGCTGTAGACAAATCGGGCGCGGGATTTGAGGGAGTGGATGAATACGCGCCGCTTGGCGCAGACGAGAGCCTGGCTGTGAAGGGGTTGCCCGCGGCTTGTTTAGCGGACGAACCGGATGTTGAGCTGGGAAAGTTGAATGACGACCAGGTGATGGAGTGGAACGATGACCAGGGGAGTTGCCAGGCTACATTCCTCGAGATTGCCGATTCGTACCGGACTTTACCTGAGGATATCCACGCAATCGCAAATGTCGCCGGGGCAGGTTTCTTGATTTTGCGACGGCGAACTTACCCAGCGTGGCAGGTGAAGGTGAACAACAAGCTTACTGCCGTAATCGCGCGCGACGACGGGTTGATAGAGGTTCCGGTGCAGCAGGGCCGGGTGCGACTCGATGTGGACTGGACGACCACGCCCGACGTGATCGCTGGCAGATGGATCAGCGGATTGAGCGTGCTGGCGCTCACCGGACTCTGTGCGTATCCGTTTTATGCGAACCGGCGGGGTCGAAAGGCCGTCCATTAAAATAAGAGACAATGGCCACGAACGTAAAATCTTTAATTCAGGAAGGCGCAGAGCTGACCGATCGCGCGCTTGAAGAGTTGATTCCAAGCGCGGAGACTGTGCCTGCGTCGATCCACGGCGCGATGCGGCACTCGACCTTTGCCGGAGGTAAGCGCCTGAGGCCGGTGCTGGCGATGCAGGCGGCTGCAACGATTGCGGGCAAGCTGCCTGCTGGAATTGCCCGGCTGGGAGCTGCGCTTGAAATGCTCCACACCTATTCGCTGATTCACGACGACCTGCCGGCTCTCGACAACGACGATTTGCGCCGCGGCAAGCCGACCTGTCACGTAGTTTTTGGCGAGGCGATTGCGATTCTGGCCGGGGATGCGCTTCAGACTCGAGCCTTCGAAGTGCTGGCCGGGCTGGATGCACCGCCCGCTGCAACGGTGCAGATCATTGGCCTGATCGCGAACGCTGTCGGTACAGTCGACGGAATGATTGGGGGGCAAGTGCTGGATATCGAGAGCGAACACCTCAAGCCGACACCTGAGCTCGTCGAGGCAATTCATCGTGCCAAGACCGGAGCGCTGATTCGCGTGAGTGTGGTGGCGGGAGGGATATTCGGAGGGGCAAATGCCGACGATGTTGTCCGGCTGGACCTCTTCGGGCGCAAGGCTGGCCTGGCTTTCCAGATTGTGGATGATGTGCTCGACATGACAGTGGATTCCGCGCACCTGGGCAAAACAGCAGGGAAAGATGCGGCGACGGAGAAGGCGACCTGGCCAGCGGTTTACGGCATTGAGCAGAGCGAAAGGGACGCTGCGCAGCTGATCGAAGAGGCCTTTGCCGCGCTTGAACCCTATGGGAGCCGCGCTGACGGCCTGAAGTCTGTGGCGCGCTACCTGGTCGAGCGGAAGAATTAGCCGATGCTATCGGAAGCGGACATTTTCACAGCACTGCGGGACTGCTTTGACCCCGAAGTAAAGCTGAACCTTGTCGACCTGGGGCTGATCTACGCCGTCGAGACCGGCCCGGACCCAGACTCCACGCCCGCATGGCCGCGCCAATGGGTCAAGGTCACAATGACGCTCACCACCCCGCAATGCCCAGCAAGCGGCCTGATCTTTGAGCAGGTGCATAACCGCCTTGCCGGGATGCAGCAGATCAGCAACGTAAAAGTGGACCTTGTGTGGGAGCCCAAATGGACGCCGCACCGGATCAGCAAGGCCGGGCGGAGACAATTGGGGATTTAGCCGGCGTGGATGCGATGGGTAAAGATCTTCGTCCGGGACCTACCGATTGAAGACCCTGTGAAGCCGGTCGCGCTGGGCGCTGACTTCGTTGACAGAGGCCTGGACCTTGCCGAGAACCTTCTGCACGTCTTCAATGTGGCCGGGGATGGCATTCCACCAGGTGCGCAGCAGGTCTTGTTGGTCGAGCAGGAGCAGAGTGGTTCCCGAGACAGCGGCAACGGTGCCTGCTTTACGACTCCCCGTAAGCATCAGGAGCCCGCCAGCAACGAGGCTGCCTGCAGCTGCCAGGGTGACCCAATTCGTTCCCTCGCTCGAGACGACCTTGCCGGTGGCCTGCAATTCCTTTTCAGGATGTGACAGCGGTACGACTACCATGAACTCTCCTCTTCGTATCAGCTTCAGTTGTGCAATCGCCGATGGGACTGTACTTATGCCCTTCCCAGTATGACCTGAATCGCCGCGACTCGGACTTTGCGCGACAAAAACCGGCCCGCAGCTATTGAGACGCTCTCATGGGCGAAGAGGTTGCGGCAGGCGGAAAACGTCAGTCCAGATCGAACTCGCGGAGGGGCTTGCCCTCTGGAGCGTCCTTGGCCTTGCGCAGCGCTTCGGCAAACTTCTTCTCGAAGAGATCTTCCCTGTTTTTCTCTGCCTCGACCGATTGGCGGAAGAGGGATTCCTTGCGCTCGTTCTGAGCGTGCATCGCCTGTGCCGCAGTCTCAAGATCTTCAAACATGCGCTTGCGCGGGGCAGGGGTGTGGCTCACAACGAGTCCGGTTGAGGCGTCGACCACGATCATTGCGCCGCAGTCTGGGCAGGGAACTTCAAACGATTTGTCTTTCGGTTTCGCCATACTGAAGAGAATTGTAGGCGCAACGAAAGCGGTTTGAACAGGTCTCAGTGAGACACGGCGACCGGAGAGGAGGATGGAGGCTGACTCCCTGGTTGGACGTGGAGAATGATCCGGCGGTAAGAGGTCATCGGCGGAGATCCATCGTTGGTCACGGAAAGGATAATGTGAGCGACGCCGTCGCCTTTGCAAGGGATTAGGCCAGGTAGCCACGCAGGAGTACAAACGGACGTGGCAGTAGCCTCAGCGCGTGGCTGGTCGGCCCCGGTCAGGGCTACGGGTGAGCGATTGCCGTCGGCGATGCCCGCCTCGGCGTAGGGGAACCACAGGTAGTGAAGGGCCCGGCCATTCGGATCGGTGGTGTGACTGGCGTCGAGTACGATCGGGCGGCCGACTTCCGCATCAATCTCAATGGGCGCGGTTCCAGGCTGGCCGTTGATCACGATGAGCGGATTGTGGCTGGCATGGGCGAAGTCTGAGACAGTCCACAACATGCGCCCCGCGAAATCATTCTGGAACGCCGTCCGCCAGCGCCAGATCGTGGCCTGGTCGGAGGTATGGAGCTTGCCGTCAACGCCGGTGACGGTGTCTTGCGAAGTGGTGCGAAGAAACTCATCGCCACCCTGGGTCCACATGGCGTGGCTCTCGCCGTAGGGCTGGCGATACACATAGCGGCCACCCCATCCACCCCAGTCGGGACGGCGATAGGCGTTGAGGCCGTTGTCGATGAGGTTTAGATAGGAGGGTGTATCGCCTTCCATGATGAACAAGAACCTCGGGTAGAGATTGCCGAGCGGGCCTTTGGCGCGGATGTTGGCGTCAAGCCATTCGTTGGTGACGGTGGTAAAGTCTGCGCCGTCGCCGTTGCGGTAGTAGAGATCGCCACTGATGCCGGTCCACGTGGCGGAGTAGTACTCGGCGCTGGTCGGCGTGGAAGGCGAGACGACGTAGAAGAGGCTGGGAAACTCATGACGAATCCACGGGCCGGCGTCATCCTGATCGCTGATTGAAGAGATACGAAGCCGGGCGATGAGCTTCTCGAGCTCGTCATGGGTGTGAGTGGCGCGGAGGTCGATCAGGGCCTGCGCAAGCGTATTTGCGCCGCCCCAGAGGCAAATCCAGAGAGGACGGAGATCGTCATGCTCGACGGCATGGACGATTGCATCGGACCCGGGAGACGACTTGCCAACCCCGGTGGCGGCCATGGCGTAGGCGGTTTGGCCGGGATAGATGCGCCGATCGAGATCTTCGGTCGCAGGCCACCCTGCGGCATGGAGCAGCAGGTTGGGCAGAACCTGGCCATAGGCCGCGACAAGCTTGTGCATGGTCTCGGTGTGGATGGCAGTGCGCTGCCAGGTGGAAGTGGAGGCGACCAATGCCTCAATGTCGAGCTCGTTGGAGTAAAGCAGGAGACGGACCAGGGACATCTGGTCGTCGGGCTCGTTGCCAATGTCGCTGATGAAAATGACGCGCGGCTTACCGGCAAAGTTATCGACGTGTGCGGGGTCAAGGCGTCGCGATGAAACCGGCTGGGCGACGACAGAAACGGCAGAAATAGCGACGAAGGCAATAACTGCCATCGCAACCGTCACAAGACTTTGATTTCCCGATCTCTTTGAAGTGGGGCAACGCATGCATGCTCCTAAATTGCAGTTCGAATTCTTCGATGCCTCGACCATCATTGACTTCCCTTCCCCGAGTCTGGCATCGAATCGGCCATCAAAACAGACTGGAGCCGGACATCCAGCAGACAATCATTGTCGACGATGGATTACATCGTGGGTCAATCAGGTGGCTGTAGAATGTCACCCGGGAGTTCCACTTCGAAAAGGAGTCCGATGATTCGCCGAACTGTTTCGAGATGGATGTTGATGTCCGTGTTGCTTCTGGCTATGGTTCAGCTTGGCCATGGACAGGCTCAGGCTGTGGGCGACTGGCAGGGGGTCGCCACGATTGAGGGAGCCGATTATCACATTATTGTTCACATCACGGCTGCAAAGGATGGCAGCTTGGCGGCTACGCTGGACAGCCCCGAGCTGAGCGCAACAGGCATCACAACGAGCGGGGTAACCTTCAAGGACGGGAAGTTCACGATGAACGTGGAAGCCTACCACGGCGTTTACACCGGGACCCTCAGCGGCGATGGGACAAAGATTACTGGCGCGTTCGAAGGAGACCACGAGATCCCGATAGAGTTTGCGCGGATGGCTGCAGGTGCAACACCGGCGGCAGCGACAACTGGAGGAGCGACTCGAGCCGGCGTCCCGGCCACGACGGGGACGACTGCCGCATCGACGCCCGCGACGCCGTCTGATATCGATGGCACCTGGGCCGGCACATTGGATGTGAATGGGCAGACGCTGCACATCCTGATTAAGGTGACAAATACTTCAGGCGGGCTGACCGCGCAGGTGCAAAGCCCTGACCAGAGCCCGATGTGGCTTTCGGCGAGCACGGTGACCCGAGAAAACGGAACGCTGACCGCAAGTTTCACAGTGATGCAGGCGCAGTTTTCAGGCAGGATTGCCGCGGATCTCGGGACGATTGACGGGACTATTTCGCAGGGCGGGGGAAGCATGCCGCTGGTGTTGAAGAGACAGCAATAGCCGGGCAAGAATGCGATCTAACTCCCCGAGCTTGAATCAATACGACAGAAGGTCCCTGCTTGCGGAGAAGGGACCTTCTGCATTCGAAGGATCGAACAACTGAGTTGCTTAGTTCAGCTTTCCGGCGGCGCTGGCCAGCTTGGCTTCGGCTTCGGCAATGACGTGAAGAGCCTCGGTATATGCTTCTTCGCTGTCTCCCGCTTCGTTCCAAAGCTTCTGGCCCCGAACCAGTTGCTGTTCGGCGCGATTGACGTCGATCTCTTCCGGCTTTAGAGCATCGGAGGCAAGTATCGTGACGCGATCGGGAAGAACTTCAACAAAGCCCCAGCTCACGTTATAGCGAGCGACCGAGTCAGGGCCATCGGGTCCGCTATGGACGGTGACGTCGCCGGCGCCCAGTTCGGTGAGCAGCGGCGCAGCGCCGTAGAGCACTTGCATGTAGCCGGACTTGGCAGGCAACGTCACCGAAGCTGAGGCCTGCTCAAAGAGCGTGCGCTCGGGAGTGACCAGCCGTACGCGGAGTTGATTGGTTTCGTCAGCCATAAAAACCTAAGCCTCTAGCTCCTAGCTTCTAGCCCCTAGCTGAAGGCTAGAAGGTAGGAGCTAGAAGCTGTTTCTTAAACCGTTGCCTTGAGCTTCTCCGCGGCTTCGAGAACGTCCTGGATGCCACCTTTGAGATAGAAGGCCTGCTCGGGGATATCGTCGTGCTTGCCCTCGATGATCTCCATGAAGTCGCGGACGGTGTCGGCAATCTTGACGTACTTGCCGGCAATGCCCGTGAACTGCTCGGCCACGTGGAAGGGCTGGGACAGAAATTTCTGCACTTTGCGCGCGCGGGCGACGGTGAGCTTATCTTCTTCAGACAGTTCGTCGATGCCAAGAATGGCGATAATGTCCTGGAGGTCTTTGTAGCGCTGCAAAATCTTTTTCACGCCTTGTGCAACGTCGTAGTGCTCCTGGCCAACAATGCGCGCCGAAAGAATGCGCGAGGTCGAAGCCAGCGGATCGACGGCCGGATAAATACCAAGCTCCGAGAGCGGGCGCGAAAGCACCGTGGTGGCGTCGAGATGAGCAAATGTGGTGGCTGGGGCCGGGTCGGTCAAATCGTCTGCGGGCACGTAGACGGCCTGCACCGAAGTTACCGATCCCTTGCTGGTGGAGGTAATCCTCTCCTGGAGCTCGCCCATTTCAGTGGCGAGGTTGGGCTGATAGCCGACAGCAGAGGGCATGCGGCCAAGAAGCGTGGAGACCTCAGAGCCGGCCTGCGTGAAGCGGAAAATGTTGTCGATGAAGAGGAGCGTGTCAGCGCCCTCGACATCGCGGAAATACTCGGCAACGGTAAGGCCTGTCAGCGCAATGCGGAGACGCGCTCCTGGCGGCTCGGTCATCTGGCCGTAGACGAGAGCGCATTTCGACTCCTCGAATTTGCCTGGCTTGATCACGCCGGACTCGCTCATTTCGAGCCACAGATCGTTGCCCTCACGGGTGCGCTCGCCGACGCCGGCAAAGACAGAGAAGCCGCCGTGATTCTTGGCGACGTTGTTGATGAGTTCCATGATGACGACGGTCTTGCCGACGCCAGCGCCGCCGAAGAGACCGATCTTGCCGCCCTTCAAAAACGGCTGAATCAGATCGATAACCTTGATGCCGGTCTCGAACATCTCTTCGTGGGTGGTCTGCTCGTCAAAGAGCGGCGCGGGGCGGTGAATGGGCATGCGCAGCTTTTCGCCAATGGGGCCAAGCTCGTCGACCGGCTCGCCGATCACGTTGATCACGCGGCCGAGCGTCTCTTTGCCCACGGGCACGCGGATAGGGCCGCCGAGGTCGATGACCTTCATGCCGCGAACCATGCCGTCGGTGGCTTCCATGGCCACGGTGCGCACGCGACCCTCGCCGAGGTGTTGCTGGACCTCAAGAATCACGCTGATGGGCGTGGGAACATTGAAGCCGTCGCTGGTGACGCGCAGCGCCTGATAGATGCCGGGCATAGTCGCTTCTTCAAACTGCACGTCGACCGCCGGGCCCGATACCTGAATTACTTTGCCGATGTTGTCTGCCATTTTTAAAGCTCCTAGCTTCCAGCCTCTAGCTTCTAGCCTGTTCCTCAGCTGCTTCAGTCTCAGTGTTCTCTTCCGTTGCAAAATTCGGCACGGAAAGATGGAGGCTAGAAGCTAGCAGCTAGAAGCTGTCGTTACAATGCTGCTGCCCCACTCACAATCTCGATAATCTCCTTGGTAATCGCGGCCTGGCGCACGCGGTTCATGTGCAGCGTCAGCGCGTCGATCATGTCGGAGGCGTTGTTGGTTGCCGAATCCATGGCGGTCATACGGGCAGCGTGCTCGGCTGCCACCGAC
>Ga0302319_10022899_pt1 | contig 11179 bp, 9 predicted proteins | sample Bog_T0_2_FD_203319 | JGI IMG/M metagenome (GOLD analysis project Ga0302319, IMG submission 203319) | Peat permafrost microbial communities from Stordalen Mire near Abisko, Sweden - Bog_T0_2 | ecosystem: Environmental > Terrestrial > Soil > Wetlands > Peat | place: Sweden: Abisko, Stordalen Mire...
TGTCCAGCGGCTTGCCGCCGTTGCCGGCAAGGCGCGCTGGGATTTGGCGCTCGATAGAGGCGCGGACTACATCGCGCTGGCGCGCCGCCTGGACGAAGCTGAAGCGCCGACGCCGGTGGGCCGTCCCGCGCCCAGACCGCCGATTGAGGCACGGCCGCGCCAGCTCAGCGTCACCGAGATTGAAGATCTGCTGCGCGACCCTTATACGATCTATGCCAAGCGAGTTCTCGACCTTGCGCCGCTCGACGATATAGATACGCCGCCGGGTGCGGCCGACCGCGGCACCTTGATCCACGACTCGCTGGCCGAATATGGCAAGGCCTTTCCCAAGCAACTACCCGGCGATCCGGCACAAGCGCTGACTGACATCGGCGAGCGGCATTTCAAGCCGCTGACCGACTTTCCCGAAGTACGCGCATTCTGGTGGCCGCGTTTTCTGCGCATCGCCCAATGGTTCGTGCGGTTTGACGCCCAACGCCGCTCCGGTCTCAATAACTTCGGCGTGGAGATCGGCGGCCGCATAGAGATTCCATTCGGCAAGGAGACTTTCACGCTGACAGTGCGGGCCGACCGCATCGAATGTCTCGCCGACGGGCGCTATGCCATCCTCGACTACAAGACTGGGGCGCCTCCCACCGAGCCACAGGTGCGCAGCGGCTTGTCGCCTCAGCTCACGCTCGAAGCCGCCATTCTGCGTCAGGGTGGCTTCAAGGACATCCCGGCCGGCGGCTCGGTCAAGGAACTGCTTTATGTGCGGTTGCGCGGCGGTGCCGAACCCGGCGAGGAAATTCCGATAACATTCAAAGAGGGCACCAGCACCCCCGATCAGCACGCCGATTCCGCGCTCGCGGAATTGACCAAAGTGCTTGAGCAATTCTCCGATCCGGACAAGCCTTATTACTCGCTGCTGCATCCGATGTGGACGACGCATTACGGCACCTACGACCATCTCGCGCGCGTCAAGGAATGGTCGCTGACCGGCGGCGTCAGCGACGGGGGAGGCGACGAATGAGCGCCCCGCAAAAAATTCCGTCCGCGGTTACCGAGCGGCAGACACTGGCTTCGAACCCGGATTATTCGGCCTGGGTTTCCGCCAATGCCGGCTCCGGCAAGACGCACGTGCTGGCCCAGCGTGTGATCCGGCTACTGCTGGCCGGCGCCGAGCCGGCGCGCATCCTCTGCATCACCTTCACCAAGGCCGCGGCCGCCAACATGGCTAACAAGGTTTTCCAGGATTTGCGCGCCTGGATCGCGCTCGACGACGTGGCGCTCGATGAGGCCATGCGCAAGATCGGCGTCAAGAATATCGATGCGGCGCTGCGGGCGCGGGCGCGCCAGCTGTTCGCGCTGGCGCTGGAGACGCCTGGCGGGCTGAAAGTCTACACCATCCACGCCTTTTGCACGCAGTTGCTGCATTTGTTTCCGTTCGAAGCCAATGTTCCGGCGCGCTTCGAGGTGCTCGATGAAACCACCGAGACGCAGATGCTCGCCAAGCTCGGTCTCGATGTGCTGCTGGCGGCCGCGCAGGCGCCGGATTCTCCCCTCGGCCGTGCGCTGGCCCAGGCCGTACTCGTCGCCGCCGACACGACGTTCCAAGAAATGGTACGCGAAGCAATTCGGGACCGCGACGCCCTCACCCGATGGGTCGAGCAAGCTGGCGGCCTACCAGGCGCCCTGGCGCAACTTTCGGCGGCGCTCGGCGTGGGGCCAGACGAGAGCGCAGCCGAGATCGACGCGGCGATATTCAAGGACAGCCCTATCGCCAATTCCGAATGGGCCACCATTGGCGCCGCGCTGACCGGCGGCTCGGCGAACGACAAGAAACAAGGAGCCTTTTTTCACGCACTTGCCACGCTCGACGGCACGGAACTCATCGAGACCTATCTCGATATCTTTTGCACGAAGAAGCGCGACAAGACCAAGGAACGGGTCGCCACCGGCGCGATCGAAAAGACCAACCCGGACCTCTGCCACCGCCTGAATGACGAGCGCGACCGGGTCTGGGCGCTGCTGTTGCGCAAGCGTGCCATCGAGGCGCGCGACCGCAGCGCCGCCTTGATTACCGTGGCGCATACCGTGATCGCCCGCTTCCGCGTCGAGAAAATCCGGCGCGGGCTGCTGGACTATAATGACCTGATCGACAAGACGCTCGACCTGCTCAAGGACGATCGCGCCGCCTGGGTGCATTACAAGCTCGACCGCGGCATCCACCATGTGCTGATTGACGAAGCGCAGGATACCAGCCCGAAGCAATGGGATATCGTAAAAGCTTTGGTCGCCGAATTTTTCGCCGGCGCCGGCGGGCACGAACGGCCACGCACGATTTTCGCCGTCGGCGACGAAAAGCAATCGATCTTTTCGTTTCAGGGCGCCGCGCCTCGCGAATTTGCCTTGAACCGCGCGCATTTTGAACTGGCGCATAAACGCGCCAGCCTTGAATTCGTCGCTACCGAATTCAAGCATTCGATGCGCTCCGGTAAGAATGTTCTTAGCGGTGTAGACATGGTGTTCGCGCGCACCGAGGCTTTCTTAGGGCTGACCGCCGACCGCGTTGCGCCGATTCACGAAGCGCTGCCGGAAAAGGCGCCGGGGCTGGTCGAGATATGGCCGTTGGAAAAATCCGACGCGTTTGAGAAGAAACCCGGCTGGGCCGCCCCCTTCGATATCCAGTCGGGGACGAGCGGCGTCGTCAAACTGGCGCGCCGCATCGCTGGCAGCGTCGCCGCCTGGCGCACGCAAGGCCGCTTGGCCAAGGACGTGCTGATTTTGGTGCGGCGGCGCGGCGCGCTGTTTGAGGCCGTCATCCGCGCGCTCAAGCATGAGAAGATTCCGGTCGCCGGCGCCGACCGGCTGGTGTTGACCGAACATATCGCGGTGATGGATTTAATGGTTCTCGCCGACGCGGTGCTTCTGCCGCAAGACGATCTGGCGCTGGCGACCGTGCTCAAGAGTCCGCTGTTCGGTCTCGACGACAACGCGCTGTTCAATCTGGCGTGGCGCCGCGACGGCAGTCTCATTGCCGAGCTGCACGCGCAGCGGCCCGAGCTTGCGGCGCAGTTCGACGCCATCGCCGAGGCGGCACGCGGCAAGTCGCCTTTTGCGTTTTACGCCTGGCTGCTCGGTGCCGAGCAAGGCCGCCGCAAGATTTTGTCCCGGTTGGGGCACGAAGCCGCCGATGCCCTCGACGAATTTCTGACACTGGCACTCGACTATGAGCACGCCGAGACGCCGTCGCTGCAAGGCTTTGTCGCCTGGCTGCGCGCGGCCAAGGCCGAGATCAAGCGCGACATGGAAATGGACCGCGACGAAGTGCGGGTGATGACGGTGCACGGCGCCAAAGGACTCGAGGCGCCAATCGTCGTGCTCGCCGATTCCACGACGCCGCCGCACGGCTGGCATCCGCCCCGGCTTTTGCATTTGCCGGCGCAACAGAGCGTGCCGGACGCGGCGGGACCCGTCATCTGGGCAAGTTCAAAATCCAACGACACCGACGGGATGGCGGCGGCGCGTCAGACCATGCTCGACGAAGCGCGCGACGAATATCGGCGGCTTTTATATGTGGCGATGACGCGCGCGGCCGAGCGGCTGGTGGTTTGCGGCACGCAGGGCAAAAACAAGATTCCAGATGGCTGTTGGTATCAATTGGTCGAGGACGCGCTCAAGCAGGACAGCAGGAGTGAAGCCGCCGAATTCGGCGACGGCGACGTACTGCGCTATCGCAAGGGCGACGCGCCGGCGTCTGTTGCTGAGAAGGCCAAGGTGCCGGCGCCAGCCAAAACGGCGACTTTGCCCGAATGGCTCAGTCGTAAAGTACCGTCCGACATTGCGGCCCCTCGCACTATCACGCCATCCAGCGTCGAAGAGGACGACGCGGCGCGGCCCTTCGCACCCGCCGGCAACGCGCAAGCTTTGCTACGCGGCACTTTGGTCCATAGGCTGATGCAGTCGCTGCCGGATATTGCGCCTGAGCGGCGCGCAAAGGCGGCGCAAGAATACCTCGCCAGGAGAGGCAAAGAATTAGATCCCGAACAGCGCCGGAGGATCGCCGAACAAGTAATGGTCTTGCTCAACGATGCGGATTTCTCGGGCTTGTTCTTGCCGGGCAGCCGGGCCGAAGTGCCGATCGTCGGATGGCTCAAAGGCGGCGGCAAAACCGTGCGCGTCTCCGGCCAGATCGATCGGCTGGCGGTGACGCAAAACACTGTTCTGATTGCGGATTTCAAAACGAATCGGCCGCCGCCGCGGCGAATCGAGGAGGTGCCGCAGGCTTACGTCCGCCAGCTCGCGCTCTATCGCGCGGTGCTGAAAAGCTTATACCCGGACATGACCGTGCGCGCCGCCCTGATCTGGACGGAAGTACCTGATATGATGGAGCTTTCGGGCGAGGTATTGGATGCGGCGCTGACGCGGGTCACGTCCGTGCGATAGCGCCTTGACGCTTACTAAGGGCGTTCATAGGTTCGCCTGCTCGCAAGTGTTTCGTAAGTTTTGGGCGCGATAAACCCAGCAAATTATTGAGGAAAATCCCATGGCCGTCGGCAAAACATCGGACGCAAGCTTCGAATCGGACGTGTTGAAATCGGCCGAACCGGTCGTTGTCGATTTCTGGGCGGAATGGTGCGGCCCCTGCCGCATGATCGCGCCGGCGCTGGAAGAGATTTCCGGCCAGGTCGGCGACAAGGTCAAGATCGTCAAGCTCAATGTCGACGAGAACCCCAACACCGCCGCCAAATACGGCATCATGTCGATCCCGACGCTACTGATGTTCAAGAACGGCGAGATTTTCTCGCGCCAGGTCGGCGCCGCGCCCAAGCAGAAGCTGCAACAGTGGATCAGCGGCGCGGCGTGAGCGCCGGAAGGTTTTTTCGAATTTCTGCGAATGGCCGGGATTTTTCCCGGCCATTTTTGTTTTTGCGGCTAATCACTGCGGCGGCGTGCCATTCTCGCGCAACACGTCGCCCGCCAGATAAAGCGAGCCGGTGATCAGAATACGCGGCGGCGGGTCGAGATCGAGCTTGCGCACGGAATCGAGCGCGTCTTCGAGGCCGTCGCGGCTCGTCGCCGTCAGCCCGATGGCGCGCGCGGCTTCGGCCACGGCGTCCGCGCTTAGGCCCTTTTCGGCGCCGGGAACCGGTACCGCGATCAGCCGGCGCGCCAGGCCGGTGAAATTGCGCAGGAAGCCTACGCAATCCTTGCTCGACAACATGCCGACGATCAGCACCAGCGGACGCGGCACGCGTTCTTCGAGATCGGCGAGCGCCGCCGCAATGGCGCGCCCGCCGTCAGGATTATGGCCGCCGTCAAGCCATAGCTCGCTGCCGGCCGGGATCAATTCGAGCAGGCGGCCATGCGCGAGCCGCTGCATGCGCGCCGGCCATTCGGCCTTGACCATGCCTTGCTCGAAAGCCGCCGGCGAAATCTTGAACGGCGCGGCCGCGCGCAGCGCGGCGACGGCGAGGCCGGCGTTTTCGAACTGATGGCGGCCGTACAGTTTCGGCGCCGGCAGATCGAGCAATCCCGCCTCGTCCTGAAATACCAGACGGCCGCGTTCCTCGGTCGCGGTCCAATCCTCGCCGGCGATTTTCATCGGCGCCTTGAGCCGCGCGGCCTGGCGTTCCAGCACGGCCAGCACTTCGCGGCTTTGCGCGGCAACGAGCGCCGGGACGCCCGGTTTGAAAATGCCGGCCTTTTCGGTGGCGATTTTTTCCAGCGTGTCGCCGAGAAAATCGGTGTGATCGATCGAAATGGGCGTCACGATGGTGGCGAGCGGCCTGTCGATCACGTTGGTGGCGTCCAGCCGGCCGCCGAGACCGACCTCCAGCAGCAGCACGTCGGCGGGATGGCGCGCAAACAACAGCATGCCCGCCGCGGTGATTATTTCGAATACGGTGATCGGCGCACCGGCATTGGCGGCTTCGCATTCTGCCAGCGCCGCGGTGAGTTCTTCGTCCGACACCAACTGCCCCTCGCCCACCGCGCCCAAACGAAAGCGCTCGTTGATGCGCACCAGATGCGGCGAAGAATAGACATGTACGCGCTGGCCGGCGGCTTCCAACATGGCGCGCAGGAAAGCAATGGTGGAGCCCTTGCCATTGGTGCCGCCGACATGGATCACCGGCGGCAGCTTTCGCTCGGGATGGCCGAGCGCCGCCAATAGCCGCTGCACGCGCTCGAGCGACAGATCGATGCGCTTGGGATGTAGCGCGAGCAATCGCGCGAGGATGGAATCGATGGGGGTCATGATTCTCTTTGTCATCACCGGGCCGCCGCGAAGCGGCGTGACCCGGTGATCCCGATAGGTTTAGCACGCTCTTGCTTCCCTAAGCGGGATCGCCGGGTCAAGCCCGGCGATGACAACAGAGGGGACGTGCGTTTGAATTACACCCGCGCCGGAACCGGCAGACTCGGTTGGGCATTGGGCGCCGGCGATTTGGTGAATAGCCGGCACAGTTCGGCGACCGTCGCGCGCAGCTTGTGACGGTGCACGACCATGTCCACCATGCCGTGCTCGGCGAGATATTCGGCGCGCTGAAAGCCTTCCGGCAATTTCTCACGGATAGTTTGTTCGATTACGCGTGGGCCGGCAAATCCGATGAGCGCGCCCGGCTCCGCGATATGCACATCGCCCAGCATCGCATAGGACGCGGTGACGCCGCCGGTGGTCGGATTGGTCAGCACGACGATGTAGGGCTTCTTGGCCTCGCGCAGCATCTGCACGGCCACCGTGGTGCGCGGCAATTGCATCAGCGAGAGAATGCCCTCCTGCATGCGCGCGCCGCCCGACGCCGCGAACATGATGAAGGGCGTATTGCGCTGCACGGCCGTTTCCAGTCCGGCGATGACTGCTTCGCCCGCCGCCATGCCGAGCGAGCCGCCCATGAAATCAAAATCCTGCACGCCGATGGTGACCATCTGGCCTTCGAGGCGGCCGATGCCGAGTTTGATCGCGTCCTGCAAGCCGGTCTTGATGCGCGCGTCTTTCAGACGGTCGGCGTAGCGGCGCTCGTCGCGAAACTTGAGCGGATCGAGCTGCACCTCCGGCACGGCGATGTCTTCGAACTCGGCATTGTCGAACATCATCTTGAGCCGCATCGGCGCGGCCACGCGCATGTGATAGTTGGAACTCGGAATGACGAATTGGTTGGCCTCGACGTCTTTATAAAAGACGAGCTGGCCGGTTTCCGGACATTTGATCCATAGATTTTCCGGCGTCTCGCGGCGCAGAAAGCTGCGAATCTTGGGGCGGACGACGTTGGAAATCCAGTTCATGGCCAACCTATATAGTCGCGATTCGACACAATTATAACCGCCGCAACGGCAGAATGGTTACTTGGTGGATTCCTTGGCAGTCGCCCGCCGTGCAGCCTTGACGCCCTTGGCCAGCGCCGAAACCAGGTCGGTGACCGCCTTGACGGTGCCGGAACCGGCTTTTGCGCTTTTGTCCAGGCTGGCGCGCAGCCCATCCACCAACGCCGAGCCGACCACGACGCCATCGGCGTTTTCGGCAATGGCGCGGGCCTGCTCGGCGGTGCGCACGCCAAAGCCGACCGCGACCGGCAGTTTGGTGTGACGCTTGATGCGCGCCACCGCCTCAGAGACCTTGCCGGCGTCTGGCGCGGCCGCGCCGGTGATGCCGGTGATCGAGACGTAATAGACAAAGCCGGATGTATTGTTGAGCACGGCCGGCAGGCGCTTGTCGTCGGTGGTGGGCGTGGCAAGCCGAATGAAATTTAGGCCGGATTTGAGCGCCGGCAGGCAAAGCTCGTCGTCTTCTTCCGGCGGCAGATCGACCACGATCAAGCCGTCGATGCCGGCGGCTTTTGCGTCGACGAGAAAGCGATCGACGCCGTAAATGTAAATCGGGTTGTAATAGCCCATGAGAACGATGGGCGTGGCGTTGTCGGTGGCGCGGAATTCGCGCACCAGCGCCAGCGTCTTGACCATGGTCTGGCCGGCGGCGAGCGCACGCAGGCCAGCGGCTTGGATCGCCGGACCGTCCGCCATCGGATCGGTGAACGGCATGCCGAGCTCGATCACGTCGGCACCGGCTTTTGGCAGCGCCTTGGCAATCGCCAGCGACGTCGCATAATCGGGATCGCCCGCCATAGTGAAGGTCACCAAGGCGGCGCGGCCTTCGGCTTTGAGCACGGCAAAGCGCGTGTCGATGCGGGTGGTCATTTCTTCGTGTCCGCCAGATATTCCTCGACGCTGGCGAGATCCTTGTCGCCGCGGCCGGAGAGATTGACCACCATCAGGTGATCGGCGGCCTTTGTCGGCGCCAGATCGAACACGCGCGCCAGCGCATGCGCCGGTTCGAGCGCCGGGATGATGCCTTCGAGCTGTGAGCAAAGCTGGAACGCCGCCACCGCTTCGTCGTCGGTGGCGGAGAGAAATTGCACGCGGCCCATGTCCTTGAGCCAGGCATGCTCGGGGCCGATGCCAGGATAATCGAGGCCGGCAGAAATTGAATGCGCCTCTTCAATCTGGCCGTCGGTGTCCATCAACAAATAAGTGCGGTTGCCGTGTAGCACGCCGGGCTTGCCGCCGGCGATCGAGGCGGCGTGTTTGGTTGTCGCCAGGCCATGACCGGCGGCTTCGACGCCGTAGATTTCCACTGAGGGATCGTCGAGGAAGGGATGAAACAATCCCATCGCATTGGAGCCGCCGCCGATGCAGGCGATCAGCGAATCCGGCAGGCGGCCCTCGGCCTTCTGCATCTGCTCGCGCGTCTCGCGCCCGATGATGCATTGGAAATCGCGCACCATGGCCGGATAGGGATGCGGACCGGCGACCGTGCCGATGCAATAGAACGTGTCGCTGACATTAGTGACCCAATCGCGCAGCGCCTCGTTCATGGCGTCCTTGAGCGTGCGCGAGCCCGACTCGACCGCGCGCACCTCGGCGCCGAGGATCTTCATGCGCAGCACATTGGGCTGCTGGCGTTCGACATCGACCGCGCCCATGTAGACGATGCAGGGCAGCCCGAATTTCGCGCACAACGTGGCGGTGGCGACGCCATGCATGCCGGCCCCGGTCTCGGCGATGATGCGGGTCTTGCCCATGCGTAGCGCCAGCATGATCTGGCCGGTAACGTTGTTCACCTTGTGTGCGCCGGTATGATTGAGGTCCTCGCGCTTGAAATAGATTTTGGCGCCGCCGAATTTTTTCGTAAGCCGTTCGGCGAAATACAAAGGCGACGGCCGTCCGACATAATTGGCCAGATACAAGTCCATTTCCTGCTGGAATTTCGGATCGGCCTTGGCGGCGGTGTAGGCCTTTTCCAATTCGAGAATATTCGGCATCAGCGTCTCGGCGACAAAGCGGCCGCCATAGATGCCGAAATGGCCGCGGTCGTCGGGGCCGCTACGAAACGAGTTGGGGCGCTGCGCGGTCATGCGCCGGTCACGATGCTGGCGGCGCCGAGCGGCAACGGATCGGCCAGGCGCGCGGCGCGGATGAAGGCGCGGATCTTGTCGGGGTCTTTGACGCCGGGACTGCTTTCAATGCCGGACGAGACATCGACGCCGGGCGCGCTGGTGACGCGGATCGCCTCGCCGACATTGTTGGCGTCAAGCCCGCCCGAGAGCATGAAGGGAACGCCGGCGTCTAGGTCCGCTAGCAGCGTCCAGTCGAACGGTTTACCGAGACCGCCGGGGCGGGTGGCGTCTTGCGGCGCGCGCGCGTCGAAAATCAGCCGGTCGGCGACCTTGGCATAAAGGCGCACCGGCGACAGGTCGGCGCGGGTGGAAATCGGCAGCGCCTTCATGACCGGCAGGCCGAAACGCGTGCGCACCGCTACGACCCGGTCAGGCGTCTCGGTGCCGTGCAATTGGAGCATGTCGGGTTTGAGCGCGGCGACGATGTCATAGAGCGTCTCGTCATTCGCATCGACCGTGAGCGCGACCTTGCCGGCGCGGCCTTGCACACGCTGGCTCAGTATGCGCGCGGCTTCGAGCCCGAGATGGCGCGGGCTTGGCGCAAAGAACACGAAGCCAACGAGGTCCGCGCCGGATTCCAGCGCCACATCAAGCGCTTCCGGGGTCCTGAGGCCGCATATTTTGATCGAGAGTGCCATGGTGGAGCGGGTTCTACCGCCTTCTCCCCACCTCCGCAAAGCGGAACCGTTAAGGCAGCGGCGGCGGGATCACCGGCGGCGGGTTTGGCGCCGGCGGCGCCACCATGGCGCTGGGGCCGAAGCGGTCGCGGATGGTGGCAAGCTCCTGCTGCAGACTGCGCACTTCGCCATCGAGTTTGCGGGCGGCGCGCCGCCATTTGCTCTGCTTGATCCAGGCCGCGATGCCGCCGACCAGCACGCCAAGGATCAGCACGGCGAGAATGATCGCAAACAGCGGCAGGGTCGCCGCATAGGCCGGCGCCGCCGAGGAGAACGGATCGAACGACACGGTCACCAGGTGCCGGTTGGCCACCGCGAAGGCGATGAGTATGGCCGCCAGCGGCACGACGATAATCGCGGTGATTATTTTACGGAGCATCTAAATGTCGCTCGTGTGGCAAGAACAAGATCCCCGCTGGAACCTGCCCTCGCGCAGGCGGGGGCGGGGATGACCGGCTGAGTGAACGGCAGCGTCGGGGAACGACTTAAACCGCGCCCGGCTTGTTTAGCCGCTCGCGCATTTCCTTGCCGGTCTTGAAGAACGGGACCGATTTCTGGTCGACCGAGACATGGGCGCCGGTGCGCGGGTTGCGCCCGGTGCGGGCCGGGCGGTGCTTGACCGAGAAGGCGCCGAAGCCGCGCAGCTCAACGCGGTCGCCTTGCGCCATGGCATTGGTGATTTCGCCGAGGATGGCGTTGACGATGTTCTCGACGTCGCGCTGATAAAGGTGGGGGTTCTGGGCGGCAATTTTCTGCACAAGCTCGGACTTGATCATTGACGCCGCCTTACCCGCTAAACCGTCAGTTGGACGATGGAGGGTGCCAAAGCGCCAAGAGACCGTCAAGATTAAGTCGCTCAAAAGCTTGCACGCCGCCCCACTCTTCGATGCGATGCGCAACGGTCGAAAGCCCCACCGTCTGCAGGGCCAAAGCGGCCGCATGCAGGAAGGAAAGCTCGCTAAACCGCGGCTCCAGCGAATAATCGCGCACCGGTGTGGTGGCCGGGACCTTCTTTTCCTTCTCCAGCCACGCCAGCGCGGTCTTTTCGTTGCCGATCTCGTCCAC
>Ga0302319_10022900_pt1 | contig 11179 bp, 11 predicted proteins | sample Bog_T0_2_FD_203319 | JGI IMG/M metagenome (GOLD analysis project Ga0302319, IMG submission 203319) | Peat permafrost microbial communities from Stordalen Mire near Abisko, Sweden - Bog_T0_2 | ecosystem: Environmental > Terrestrial > Soil > Wetlands > Peat | place: Sweden: Abisko, Stordalen Mire...
CGGACATCCTGTTGATGGATGAGCCGTTCGCCGCGCTCGACGAAATCACCAGGTTCCGGCTGAACAACGACCTGCTGGCGCTGTGGCGTGATTTGCGCAAGACCGTGATCTTTGTCACCCATTCGGTGTTCGAATCGGTTTATCTGTCGCAGCGCGTGATCGTGATGACGGCGCGCCCCGGCCGCATCGGCGCCGCCATCACCATTGATGCCGCCGAGCCGCGTAGCGAGGCGTTTCGTACCTCGGCCGATTACGTCGCCTATTGCCGCACCGTTTCGAACGCGCTGGCGCCGTCCTATCCCGAGCCGACCCGTTGATGAACGAGTTGCAGGCGCCGCCATCCGCCGAACTGGGCGCAACCGACCGCTTCACGCTGCGCCTGTTTCGTCTGCTGCTGCCGGTCGTGGTGCTGGCGGCCGCCGTCGCCGGCTGGGCGATCCTGGTGCGCGTCAACGACATTCCACCCTATGTGCTGCCTGGGCCGGGCGCGGTATGGCGCACGCTGATCAGCGACTGGCCGATCCTGTGGCAATCGCTGCTGACCACGCTGTCGACCACGCTGGAAGGATTTTGCGCCGCCGCGATCGGCGGCATCGCGCTGGCGCTCGTGTTCAACCAGTCGAAATGGTTGGAATATTCGTTGTTTCCCTATGCGGTGATCCTGCAGGTCACCCCGGTGATTGCGATCGCGCCGCTGCTTCTGATCTATCTGCCACAACAGACCGCGGTGATCGCCTGCGCCTGGATCGTTGGATTCTTTCCGGTGTTGTCCAACACCACGCTCGGACTGAATTCGGTCGACCGCAATCTGGCCGGCCTGTTCCGGCTCTACGGCGCCTCCCGGCTGCAGACCCTGCGCTATCTGAAACTGCCCGCCGCGCTACCCTACATCCTCGGCGGCCTGCGGATTGCCGGCGGCCTCTCCTTGATCGGCGCCGTGGTCGCGGAGATCGCCGCGGGCTCCGCCGGCGCCGGATCGGGGCTCGCCTATCGGATCGCCGAATCCGGCTACCGTCTCAACATTCCCCGGATGTTCGCGGCCCTGCTGTTGCTGTCGGCGGCCGGGATTGTCATCTATGGGCTGCTGGCGCTAACCTCGCATCTGGCGTTGCGGCGTTGGCACGAGAGCGCGCTGGGAGGGGAAAACTGATGGCGGCTGTTGCATCCGAGAAAATCGATCTGCTGCTCTACGGACCGAGCAAGCCGATCATCGATAACGGGTTTTCCGACCGGTTCGTGCCGCATTGTTTCCAGACCATCAGCGATCTCGAGCGGCTGAGCCCCGAAGTCGCCGCGCGGATCCGCGGCGCCGCGATCACCGACCATACCGTCAAGGGCGACGCCAAGACCTTGGCGCGGTTTCCGCAGCTTGAGATTCTTGCCTCGTTCGGCGTCGGCTACGATCACATCGATGTCAACTACGCGCGGGAGCATCATATCGCGGTCACCAATACGCCCGATGTCCTGACCGAGGAGGTCGCCGACCTCGCGCTGGGGCTGTTGATCGCGACCTTGCGGGAATTCATCAAGGCCGACCATTATCTGCGGTCGGGCCTGTGGCCGGCCGCGAATTTTCCACTCAGCACCGGTTCGCTGCGCGATCGCAAAGTCGGCATGGTCGGCATGGGCCGGATCGGCCAGGCGATCGCGCGACGGCTCGATGCCTGCCGCGTGCCCGTGGTCTACCATTCGCGCAAGCCGGCCGAGGGCGTTAGTCATCAACATTATGCCGACCTGACCGCGATGGCGAAGGCGGTCGATACGCTGGTCGTCATCATCCCCGGTGGACCGGCAACAGCGAAGCTGATCAACGCCGAAGTGATGCGGGCGCTCGGCCCGCGCGGCGTCATCATCAACGTGGCGCGGGGCTCGGTGGTCGATGAGCCGGCGCTGATCGCGGCGCTGCGATCGGGCGCCCTGCTGGCCGCTGGGCTCGACGTGTTCGCGCAGGAGCCTAACGTGCCGGAGGAATTGCGCCAGATGCAAAACGTGGTGCTGCTGCCGCATATTGGCTCGGCCTCGGTGGTGACCCGCAACGCCATGGACCAGTTGGTGGTCGATAATCTCAAGGCGTGGTTCGCGGGCAAGCCGCCGCTCACCCCGGTGGCCGAGACCCCGGTCACGGGCCGCTGATGGCTGCGGCGCCGATGCAATTGCGCCTTTGCCTGATAACGCTGGCGGCGATTGCAGCCTTCACCACCCCGGGATGGTCGCAGGATGCCGCGAGCCTGAAGAAGGGCATGGTCGGGCAATGGGAGCTGTCCACCACCGAACGCAGCAAAACCTGCGTCGTCACGATGAAGAGCGATGCGTCACCCAAGGGCCTCAAGCTCGAACTGGAGCCCGGCTGCGCTGCGGCGCTGCCGTTCACGAAGGACATTGCGGCCTGGTCGATCGCGGGCCTCGATATCGTGCGGCTGCAGGATGCCACCGGACAGCCGGTGATCGACTTCACCGAAGTCGAGAGTGGCATTTTCGAAGGGCTGCGCCAGGGCGAAGGCGTCTACATCCTGCAGAACCTTGCAGCGGCGCGCTCGCTCGCCAAATCGATGGACCAGATGATCGGCGACTGGGCCATGGTGCGCGGCAACGGCGCGACCCTATGCGGCCTGACCCTGACCAACACCGAGGCCAGCCCGGATAATTTCCAGGTATTTTTGAAACCAAAATGCGACCCGGCGATCGCAGCCTTCGCCCCGACGCAATGGCGGCTCGAGCATGGCCAGATTCAGCTGATGGCCCCAACAGGCGAGACCTGGCAATTCGAGGCCGACGACAACGCGCAATGGCGACGGGTGCCGGATTCAGCCGATCCGCTGATGTTGCTGCGGCAGTGACGTGCCCTATGCCGCGGATATCCGGCACGACATCCACTCCGCGACCAAGGCGGTGACCGGCACCTTGACCGCGGTCGCGCTTAAGGATGGGCTGCTGGACAGCACGGACCATCGCCTGCTGGACTTCTTCGGCGACCGAAGCCTTGCTGAGGTCGATGACAGGAAGAACGCGATCACGCTGCAAAATATTTTGGATATGACCTCCGGCATCAATTGGACTGAACCGCTCACCGCGCGGCCGGATTCAGCGATCGCGATGGAACGCAGCCCGGACTGGATCAAATTCATTCTCGATCGTTCGATCGTGACCGCGCCGGGCGAGGTCTTCAACTATAACAGCGGCAATCCGCATCTCATGTCGGCCATCCTCACCAAGCTCACCGGGATGAGCGCCTCGGACTACGCCAAGGCCAAGCTGTTCGGCCCGCTCGGGATTACGACCTGGGATTGGCCGCATGATCCTCAGGGCGTCTCGATCGGAGGATATGGCCTCGCGATGCTGCCGCGCGACATGGCGAAAATCGGCTATCTCTATCTGCGCAATGGAGAATGGGAAGGCAAGCCGTTGCTTCCGCCTTCATGGATCTATCAGGTGAGCCACGCCACCGTGAACATGAACCAGGAATTCCTTGATATAATATTCTCGCTTCATCCGAGCTCAATCCTGCATCAGATCAACCTTAGCGCCCGCAGGCTCGCATGGCCGCCTCGGCCGACGATGATACGATCATGCACGACGATGCCGAGCGGGCCGGCGATGTCGATGATGGCTTTGGTCATCTGCACATCGGCCTGCGACGGCGCGGGGTCGCCGGAGGGGTGGTTATGCAGCAAGCCACCATGCAAGCTATCGCTGTGATCTTGCTTGGCTTTTGACTCCGCCGGCCATGATTGGGGACGTCGATTGGGGACGGTAAGTTGTGACCGTTCGTGATGATCTCGCTGCCGCATTCTGCTTCACGCTGCGTACTTGTGGGTCACGCTCAAACACAGGTTCCCCGCAAGCGTGCGTGCGTAGGTACCTCCGCACGACCGGTGTGTGTTTCGCAACAGCTTGCGCGCGTGTACCAGCTGAATGCGTGATGACAATGGCGCGGTCGGCAATAACCCAAAATTTTCTTGATTGATCGTGTGCAGCACTTGAACTGAGTTAATTGTTTTAACGAGGGTCTCACTATACGCGGATAGGTCGCGAGTGGAGTAGCCATCTTCTCTCAGGAAACTCCATACCGATACGGAGCGTGTCGATCGCGTTCTGGTAGATCGGGCTCGCAACGTTCTTCGTCACGACTTTCTTGCGGCTCAAGGGTCCACCTAAAGGGTTGCTATTCGTGCCGGCCAGGTTAGCGCGAACTACTCGTGTCGTCCGGTCGGGGAGCTGCTTTCCCCCTGGTCAGGGCAACCGTGGACAGGCCACCAATTTTCCTGTTGCCTGTAGAGTTGCAGCTGCCTTCTTTGCTACCGTCGGTTCGAGGCAAAGGGAACCCGACCTCAATTTGAGCATTGGCATATATCTTAAAACGGTATATATCGCCCCTTGACATATATCGCTGGACGATATAAATGTTTGGTCGTAGAGATCTTGAGGAACTCGTTGAGCTTGCGGGAACCTGGTCGATGCCGAACGGCTGGCAAGTTGTGATTCGAGCGCAATGGGATGACGTGAGCACTGGCCGTCCCCACGGTCTGTCCTATGCCTTGATCCTACAGGACGAGAATAAGGAGAGGGTGCTCGGATTCGATAATTCCCATGCGGCCGACGGAGCAGCAGAGGGCGAAGCGTTTGATCATGAGCATCGACCAACTGGAGTGGGTCGAACGTTTCCGTACAAGTTTACTTCGGCTGGCCAACTGATCTCCGACTTCTTCGATCGGTGTGGAACTTATTGCGTCCAGAGGGGCGTCCCATTCGAATTCGACGTTGAGGGTGTGTCATGACAAGAATTTCGGGAACTGAGCTTCGAAATAGGTTGCTTGCCCGAATGGAGGGGCCACGCGAAGGGCAGGCAACCGAACAGATGCGGATTGAAGCACTGTCATCGGCTGGGAATAGGAGTCTGCTTGAGATCGTCGCGACGAAGCAGCCGCGTAGCGTAGGCGAGTTGGCAGTCCTTGCTGGGCGGCTCCAGCCCAATGTGAGCCGATCGCTTAACGCGCTTGCCCGAGCAGGACTCCTCACGGTGGTCAGCGATGGTCGTGCATCCGTTCCCACACTAACCGTTGAAGGCCGACAAAAGGCGGAAGCTTTGGGCTTTGCCGCGCAGGCAACCTCGTCTGAAAACGTGCAAAGACGCATTGCAACTGAAGATGAACGCGTACTCACAGCATTGATCGTGGAACCATCCGATGATGGCGCCACGACCGATGCTGTCCAAGCTGATGTGACAGTCCATTTTCCAGTGAAAGAGGGACAACAGCCCCTCTATGTGCACTCATCGATTGATTTGGCCGAGATTTGCAGGCACCTGCTCGCAAATTGGTGGCGAATTGTGTGCCGCAGAGGCGATCCAATGAAAATGTTTCCAGTATATAGGGAATCCGCCGAAGCGGCATCTCAGGCAATGTTGTTGGCTGAGTCGACCGGCAATGTCGCTCTCTTCATCCGATCCGTTGCCGATGATGGAGATGCGTGGGGCTTTCCGCGGCTCACATTGGCCGCGGACGATTTTAAAAACATTGTGTTTGACGAACTCGTACACCCACTTGTGGCTGCCCTTCGGCCGAGACGGAGATTTGGCCACGCAGTCGAATCCCTGCTGCGGCGAACTGAAGAGATTTATGAGAACCGAACTGATTTGAGCTTCTGGCGAACCGCTGGTGCTCTCGGATTGTCATATGCGACCATTGCAGACGCCGCCGCGAGCGATGTCGGCGATCTAATCAACGCGATCTCCGATGAAGATGCACGTCTCGATTTGGCATCTGCGAGTAACCCTGCGCAAATCCGAGAATCGTTGGCCTGGATCATACAAGAAGTTGATGCGAAAGCCGGAGTGAATAGTCTTCCAAAACTCATCGACCTGAGACAAAAACCACAGCCAGCCATCACCACTAAACCATATCGTGTTGGTACTCAGCGCGCACGCGAAGTGCGAGGTCAGCTAAAGCTGAATTCGGACCGTCCTGTTGGTGGGATTGCAAGTCTCGCGACCATGTTTGGCGGGGACAAAAAATTTAACTTGAGTTCGGCGGGAGAAGAGTTGCTTAGGGGCCACCAGGGACATCGAAACGATGTTCCTGTTGTGGTCATTAAAGATGAAGGGCCCAAAAGCAATGCTTTCCTGATGTCGCGCGCAATTGGCGACTATTCGATATTCGGTAGTCGCGAGGCATCTATCGTTGATATTTACTCCGATCGGCAAGCGATTGGCCGTGCATTTGCGGCCGAATTCATGGCGCCTGCTGAAAGCGTAGTCCGGATGGTTGAAGAGGAGGGGCTACCGCTCGATACAATTGCTGACCATTATGGGGTCAATCGTAAAGTTGTTCAGTGGCAGTATGAAAACAACGTCGCAAACTACTCGCATCCGGCATGATCGCGCACTTCAGCAGTAGCTACAAGGGGAAACCATGCGCGACGATTCTACGTGAACCGCGTCTCGAAATTCGGCCGAAATGCATAGCGCTGTGGAACGATCTTCAGATGACGCACGATGGGATCTCTCGGGTCACGTGAGAGCGGAAGAAAGATAACGAAGTTTCGAACAGTAACGAGACACGACTGATCTTCGATCTGAAAGCGAAAAGGGTGCGCCCATATCGGGTCATCGGGGTCCTTATGCGGAGCGCCCATAAAGATTGCTTTGAACTTAGTTCCCAGCCCGTTTCGGAGTTTTGTGGGATTGAAGAACTGCTCGCGTAGAGCCAAGCCGCTTTGCATAAGTGCGATGACGTAGCCGAACTCTGCGACCATCGCGAGATGGGCCTGCCGCGCTTCGGCTTTTCGGCTTCGCCGAGAAGCTGCGAAAGTTCAGCGTCGATCTTCTCCTTTTGCTGAATCAGGTCTTTGATCCGCTCAAGTTTGGTGTTCAACATGCGTCTTCTCCGCTTTTCTCTGTGATATTGTCGGCTCTCCTCCGCGGTGCGCCGCAGACGACAGTGTGTGCTTTGTCCCATGCGTCCAGTTCGTCGAGAGGGTAGAGAACGGCCTTTCCGACCTTCACGAAGGAGAAGCCGATGCCCTGGGCGCGCCAGTTTCGCAGTGTGCCTGGTGTGATGAGACCTCGATAGCGAGCGGACACCTCCGCTTCGGTGAGATAGCGTGGATCAGCCATCAAGACCCTCCAAGCCCAGCGCTTCGCGCAACTCCGTGGCGCTGCACAGCGAGATCGCGCCGGCATCTTGGCGGTAACAACCGGCGCCGCACGCTTGATTTTGGCCTGACAAAGATATACAATTATCATTATGTATATCCAAGGAGGATCGCATGCAGGTCGCCAAATGGGGCAATAGCCTCGCCGTTCGTCTTCCCAGCGCTGTGGTAGAGGCCCTGGAGTTGCGGGAGGGCGATGACATTGAAATCCGCATCGTCGATCGGCATGACTGGGCCGTGACCCGCAAGCCGGGGCGCGAAGAACTTCTGGAACGTCTGCGCGCATTTCGCGGCCGCCTTCCTGCCGATTTCAAATTCGATCGGGACAAGGCGAATGCCCGGTAATTTCTTCGATAGCAACATCCTCCTTTGTGTGGCTTCTGGGGTTTCGACAAAAGCCGATATCGCCGAAAAGCTGATTGGTGATGGCGGCGAAATCAGCGTTCAGGTGTTGAACGAGATCTCCAACGTCGCCCGCCGCAAGATGGCGATGTCGTGGACGGAAACGCGGTCATTCCTGGCAACCCTTCGCGGCCTGCTGCATGTCAACCCGATTTCCATCGAGATCCATGAAACCGGCCTTGCGTTGGCCGAGCGATACAACCTGCCGATCCATGACGCCATGATCGCCGCATCCGCGATTGAATCCGGTTGCGAAAAGCTATGGTCGGAAGATTTTCAGGATGGAATTGTGCTTGATGGCCGCCTCCGGATCGTCAATCCGTTCAGGTAGCATTGCGGCTAAGCGCCGAAGATCGCCTCGAATATCTTACAAAAGTCCAAATTATTGCTTTTCTTTGGCAAGCACGATTGGCGCTTTGTGATGGAGTTTTCATGCTCACCAGCCAATTTGGATTTTGGGGAGCCGCGCTCCGCACGTTGCTTGTAATGGCGGCATTGGGTGGCGGCACAACCCCTATCCCAGCCAGGTCCGAGCCGATCTGGCCGACCCAGCAATGGCAGACGTCGACGCCTGAGGGGCAAGGCATGGATTCGGCCGCCCTGGCCAAGCTGATCGAGTTTGGAACCAGCCGAAAATTGGATAGCCTATTGATTGCGCGGCACGGACAAATCGTGCTGGATGCCTATTACGCGCCCTATGCCGCGGATATCCCGCATAAAATCAACTCCTCCACCAAGGCGGTGATCGGCACCTTGACCGCGGTCGCGCTTAAGGATGGGCTGCTGGACAGCACGGACCATCGCCTGCTGGACTTCTTCGGCGACCGAAGCCTTGCCAAGGTCGATGACAGGAAGAACGCGATCACGCTGCAAAATATTTTGGATATGACCTCCGGCATCAATTGGACTGAACCGCTGACCGCGCGGCCGGATTCAGCGATCGCGATGGAACGCAGCCCGGACTGGATCAAATTCATTCTCGATCGTTCGATCGTAACCGCGCCGGGCGAGGTCTTCAACTATAACAGCGGCAATCCGCATCTCATGTCGGCCATCCTCACCAAGCTCACCGGGATGAGCGCCTCGGACTACGCCAAGGCCAAGCTGTTCGGCCCGCTCGGGATTACGACCTGGGATTGGCCGCATGATCCTCAGGGCGTCTCGATCGGAGGATATGGCCTCGCGATGCTGCCGCGCGACATGGCGAAAATCGGCTATCTCTATCTGCGCAATGGAGAATGGGAAGGCAAGCCGTTGCTTCCGCCTTCATGGATCTATCAGGTGAGCCACGCCACCGTGAACATGAACCAGGAATTCCTTGATATAATATTCTCGCTTCATCCGAGCTCAATCCTGCATCAGATCAACCTTAGCGCCCGCAGGCTCGCATGGCCGCCTCGGCCGACGATGATACGATCATGCACGACGATGCCGAGCGGGCCGGCGATGTCGATGATGGCTTTGGTCATCTGCACATCGGCCTGCGACGGCGCGGGGTCGCCGGAGGGGTGGTTATGCAGCAAGCCACCATGCAAGCTATCGCTGTGATCTTGCTTGGCTTTTGACTCCGCCGGCCATGATTGGGGACGTCGATTGGGGACGGTAAGTTGTGACCGTTCGTGATGATCTCGCTGCCGCATTCTGCTTCACGCTGCGTACTTGTGGGTCACGCTCAAACACAGGTTCCCCGCAAGCGTGCGTGCGTAGGTACCTCCGCACGACCGGTGTGTGTTTCGCAACAGCTTGCGCGCGTGTACCAGCTGAATGCGTGATGACAATGGCGCGGTCGGCAATAACCCAAAATTTTCTTGATTGATCGTGTGCAGCACTTGAACTGAGTTAATTGTTTTAACGAGGGTCTCACTATACGCGGATAGGTCGCGAGTGGAGTAGCCATCTTCTCTCAGGAAACTCCATACCGATACGGAGCGTGTCGATCGCGTTCTGGTAGATCGGGCTCGCAACGTTCTTCGTCACGACTTTCTTGCGGCTCAAGGGTCCACCTAAAGGGTTGCTATTCGTGCCGGCCAGGTTAGCGCGAACTACTCGTGTCGTCCGGTCGGGGAGCTGCTTTCCCCCTGGTCAGGGCAACCGTGGACAGGCCACCAATTTTCCTGTTGCCTGTAGAGTTGCAGCTGCCTTCTTTGCTACCGTCGGTTCGAGGCAAAGGGAACCCGACCTCAATTTGAGCATTGGCATATATCTTAAAACGGTATATATCGCCCCTTGACATATATCGCTGGACGATATAAATGTTTGGTCGTAGAGATCTTGAGGAACTCGTTGAGCTTGCGGGAACCTGGTCGATGCCGAACGGCTGGCAAGTTGTGATTCGAGCGCAATGGGATGACGTGAGCACTGGCCGTCCCCACGGTCTGTCCTATGCCTTGATCCTACAGGACGAGAATAAGGAGAGGGTGCTCGGATTCGATAATTCCCATGCGGCCGACGGAGCAGCAGAGGGCGAAGCGTTTGATCATGAGCATCGACCAACTGGAGTGGGTCGAACGTTTCCGTACAAGTTTACTTCGGCTGGCCAACTGATCTCCGACTTCTTCGATCGGTGTGGAACTTATTGCGTCCAGAGGGGCGTCCCATTCGAATTCGACGTTGAGGGTGTGTCATGACAAGAATTTCGGGAACTGAGCTTCGAAATAGGTTGCTTGCCCGAATGGAGGGGCCACGCGAAGGGCAGGCAACCGAACAGATGCGGATTGAAGCACTGTCATCGGCTGGGAATAGGAGTCTGCTTGAGATCGTCGCGACGAAGCAGCCGCGTAGCGTAGGCGAGTTGGCAGTCCTTGCTGGGCGGCTCCAGCCCAATGTGAGCCGATCGCTTAACGCGCTTGCCCGAGCAGGACTCCTCACGGTGGTCAGCGATGGTCGTGCATCCGTTCCCACACTAACCGTTGAAGGCCGACAAAAGGCGGAAGCTTTGGGCTTTGCCGCGCAGGCAACCTCGTCTGAAAACGTGCAAAGACGCATTGCAACTGAAGATGAACGCGTACTCACAGCATTGATCGTGGAACCATCCGATGATGGCGCCACGACCGATGCTGTCCAAGCTGATGTGACAGTCCATTTTCCAGTGAAAGAGGGACAACAGCCCCTCTATGTGCACTCATCGATTGATTTGGCCGAGATTTGCAGGCACCTGCTCGCAAATTGGTGGCGAATTGTGTGCCGCAGAGGCGATCCAATGAAAATGTTTCCAGTATATAGGGAATCCGCCGAAGCGGCATCTCAGGCAATGTTGTTGGCTGAGTCGACCGGCAATGTCGCTCTCTTCATCCGATCCGTTGCCGATGATGGAGATGCGTGGGGCTTTCCGCGGCTCACATTGGCCGCGGACGATTTTAAAAACATTGTGTTTGACGAACTCGTACACCCACTTGTGGCTGCCCTTCGGCCGAGACGGAGATTTGGCCACGCAGTCGAATCCCTGCTGCGGCGAACTGAAGAGATTTATGAGAACCGAACTGATTTGAGCTTCTGGCGAACCGCTGGTGCTCTCGGATTGTCATATGCGACCATTGCAGACGCCGCCGCGAGCGATGTCGGCGATCTAATCAACGCGATCTCCGATGAAGATGCACGTCTCGATTTGGCATCTGCGAGTAACCCTGCG
>Ga0302319_10022901_pt1 | contig 11179 bp, 11 predicted proteins | sample Bog_T0_2_FD_203319 | JGI IMG/M metagenome (GOLD analysis project Ga0302319, IMG submission 203319) | Peat permafrost microbial communities from Stordalen Mire near Abisko, Sweden - Bog_T0_2 | ecosystem: Environmental > Terrestrial > Soil > Wetlands > Peat | place: Sweden: Abisko, Stordalen Mire...
GCGGGGTTGAAGTAGCTGACACCGGCCACGTACTTCGGCCCTCCTGCGTGTGCGGGAGTGGAGATAAAGATGAGGAGGAGGGCGGGAAGAAGGGCAGCGGTGCGGCGCGAATGAGAGGAAGCCAAGGTGAGCACGGATGGCGCTCCAGATGAGAAAGTTCTGATTCGCCCTGGAGGACGGCTCATGCATTGCGATGAGGAGCTTCAAAGGCGAACACACTTGATTCATCGGTCCGTGCGCCGAAAGACTGGAAATTCCTAAGTAATGGGGAGATGGCGGGTGAGCATTGGAGTTGCTCATGAGGAAAGGCACATTTTTGTCTGGAGAATCGCGGATTTTGGGAAGACGCGACGGGAAAGCTGCGGCGGGTGTCTTGTTATGCGAAAAAACTCATGAGAAGCAGCCCTGCTGCTGTCTTGCAGGAATCCAAGGTTTGTGCAAGACATGGCGGGCGTGTTTGCCCTCACGAACGACGGCGGTGTCGCGAATCGATGCTCTGTTCGATGAGAAAGGCGCGGGTGCGTGGGGCGATGGGCGTGGTGAGGGCCTATGGGTTTCAGATTTCGGGATAAAAGTCGAAGAAGGCGTCGAGGCTGCGCTTGAGCTGGGCCTCGATCTCTTCTCTTGATCCGTCGATCATGTGCATGGTGACGTGCGCCTGGTGGCCGTTGGCCAGCTTCAGGGTTGCGTCCTGAATTTCGGTGACTTCGCCTTCCGGGAGCAGCCGCAGTCCGTAGATAAGAGTCAGATTGGCCATAGAGATCATCATAAGAGAACGCGTGCGATTCGCCGAGGGAGGCATGCGGAAGACAGTAGAATTGACAGGGAAACCTTTATGACAGAGATTCGCGACACGGTAATTCTTGGTTCGGGCTGCGCCGGGCTTACGGCGGCCATCTACACGGCGCGGGCGGGACTGAAGCCGCTGGTTCTGGAGGGCCACGAGCCGGGCGGCCAGCTCTCGATCACCACGCTGGTGGAGAATTTTCCCGGGTGGCCTGACGGTATTCAGGGGCCCGAACTGATCGAGAACATGAAGAAGCAGGCGGAGCGGTTTGGCGCGACGTTTGAGTTGGCGCACCTGGGCCGGGTGGAACTGGGCGGGCATCCGATCAAGCTGCAGACGTCTGCGGGCGACGTGCATACGCGCACGCTGATTATTGCCTCCGGCGCCAGTGCGCGCTGGCTGGGCCTGGAGAGCGAGCAGGCGCTGATTGGGCACGGGGTTTCAAGCTGCGCAACGTGCGACGGGTTCTTCTTCCGCGGCAAAGAGATCGCGGTGGTGGGCGGGGGCGACTCGGCGATGGAAGAGGCGCTGTTTCTGACGCGCTTTGCCAGCAAGGTGACGCTGCTGCACCGGCGCGAGGCCTTCAGGGCCTCGAAGATCATGCTGGACCGGGCGATCGCGCATCCGAATATTGAGCTGCGCACCAACACGACGGTGCAAGAGGTGCTGGGCGTGGGCGAGAAGGAAGTGCGCGGGCTGAAGCTGAAGGACGTAAAGACGGGCGTGGAGGACGAACTGGCCATCAGCGCGATGTTCCTCGGCATCGGCCACGAGCCCAACGCAAAGATGTTTGAAGGACAGATGGACCTGGACGGGGATGGGTACATCAAGACCACGGGGAACGTGCTGACGACGCGCGATGGGAAGGTGATTCCCGGCGTGTTTGCCTGCGGGGACGTGCAGGACCGGCGCTACCGGCAGGCGATTACAGCGGCGGGTTCGGGGTGCATGGCGGCGCTGGAGGCGGAAAAATATTTAGAGGAGCACGGGCACTGAGGGATTACATGCAGCGGGCTGCCTGCGGCGACGTGGGGGAGGCGCTATGGCTTCGATTTTTCCCGGGCGGCATACCGCGCAAAGTGGAGAGCCGTTTGTCGTCTTCCTGATCGGCTTTCGCGTGAATCGCTGGCTGGCGCTGCGCAGCTGGATGCGCGTGGCCAAAGCGATGCCACCGATGATCGCCGAGCTCAAGCGCGATCCCTCACTGGGTTTGCTGCATGTGGAATCTTTTGTTTACTGGCGCGGCGTGGGGATGGTGCAGTACTGGCGCAGCTTTGAACAGCTCCATGCGTATGCGCATGCGCGCGATGCGGCGCACCTGCCGGCGTGGGCGGAGTTCAACCGGCGGATCGGCAACAACGGCGTTGTGGGCATCTGGCATGAGACGTACACGGTTGCGCCCGGCACGTACGAGAGCATCTATGTCAACATGCCGAGATTTGGCCTGGGCAGCGCGATGGCGCATGTGCCCATTACCGGACGTCTGGACAGCGCCCGCGCGCGGATGGGCAGCGCAAACTCGGCGGAGTTGAAGCAGGATCGGAATCTGTGAAAGACGAATGACGGCGCTGAAGGACAATTTGGAGCGGCTGGAAGAGGCGATTGCGGCTGCTTGCCGCAAGGCTGGGCGTGCGCGCGGAGACGTGGAGTTGATGGCCGTTTCGAAGACCTATCCGGCGGCGACGATTGCCGAGGCGGCGGGGCTGGGGCTGCGGCTGTTTGGCGAGAATCGGGTGCAGGAGTTTGCGGCGAAGGCGGAGGAACTGGATGGCTGGCGCGCAGAGGGATGCAATGCGGCTGCGGATGCGCCAATTCTTGTGCATCTGATTGGCCACTTGCAGACGAACAAGGCGGCGCGGGCGGCGGAGCTGTTTGACGCGGTGGATTCGGTGGATTCGGTGCGGCTGGCGGAAAAGTTGAATGAAGCCGCTGGGAAACTGGGCAAGCGGCTGCCGGTGCTGATTGAAGTGAAGCTGAGCCCGGAGGAGACCAAGGCGGGACTGGAGCCGGAGTCGGCGGAGGCTGAGGCGCTGCTGGAACGGCTGGCGGAATTGGGGAATCTGCACGTGCGAGGGCTGATGACGATTGCTCCTTGGGGTGTGGCGGAGGATGTGACGCGGACGTGCTTCCGCAGTTTGCGGGAGTGGCGGGATATGTGGGCGGTGAGTTATCCGAAGTTATCGCTGGATGTTTTGTCGATGGGGATGAGCGGAGATTTTCCGATTGCGATTGAGGAAGGCGCGACGCGCATTCGGGTAGGGACGGCGTTGTTCGGCAAGCGGCAGCCGTGGACGGGAGTGGAGTGATGCTGCGGGCCGTGGCCGATGGCGTGACGCTGGCTGTGCGGGCGCAGCCGGGGGCGAAGAAGACGGCGATTGTTGGGGTTTACGGCGAGGGGGCGGCGGCGCAGTTGAAGATTGCGGTGCAGGCGCCGCCGGTGGAGGGCAAGGCTAACTCGGCATTAGTTGTGTTTCTGGCGGAGTTATTTGGGGTGGGGAAGAACAAGGTAGAGATAGTTAGCGGGGAGTTATCGCGGGGCAAGGTGTTCCTGGTGCGGGGAGTTAGGCTGGACGAAGCGCAAGCGAGGGTTTCGGAGTGGGTTTTGTAAGTCTATCGACAGTTATCCAGTAGATGGAACTGAAAGAACAAGAACAAATACAAATGCAACCGCAGGTCCTTCGACTCGCTTCGCTCGCTCAGGATGACAGGTTATTATTTGTCGCTCGGGACGACAAGTTTATGAGGATACGCGCTGAATTACCGGCCGTGGTGGGCAAAGGCGGCGGCGAGGGCTTCTTCGGGCTCGGGGCGGACGCGGAAGTCGGCGTGGGCCTCGGCGAAGGCGATCTTTCCATCTTTTGCGATGACGTAGGTTGCGGGGATGGGCAGACGCCAGCTTGACTCGCCGTTGACGAAGGGGATGTTGACGAGGATGGACAGATAGTAGGTGCGGTGGTACTCGGGGACGGTGTAGACGAGGCCGAATTTCTCGGCCAGCGTGTTGCCGGGGTCGTGGAGCACGGGGAAGGGCAGGCCGTGCTGGCCGGCCATGAAGTCGCTCTGGCGCTGGGTCTGCGGGCCGATGGCGACCATGAGGGCGTCGCGCTCGCGGAGGGTGCCGTAGAGGTCGCGCCAGGCTTCGAGCTCGGTGACACAGTAGGAGCACCAGCGGCCGCGGAAGAATTTGATGACGAGCGGACCGAGGGCGAGCAGGTCTTCTGAGCGGACCAGGCGGCCTGAGGCGTCTTTGAGGGCGAACTCCGGAGCGGCGGCGCCGACGGGGAGGATTTTCTCCTCGATGCCGGAGGCGAAGAGCTCGGCAACCGCCTGTTCGCCGATGGCGAGGCGGTCGGCCTGCACCAACTGGCGGGTGTTGGCGGTGATCTCGTCGAGGTGGTCCTGAAGCAGGGTCATAGTCTAAAAGGAGAAATCACGAAAGCTGAATCGTTTTCGGCCATTTTCATGAATCACGAGAACTGTTCTTCGTCTCTTCAGAAACTCGGCCCTTAGGCCCGAAATGACGGCTTCTGTACGGGGTGCCCGTCCGGGGAGCTTTTTTCTGCCTTCAACTCGGCCATAGATGATGAGGGCGGCGATCGACCGGGCGCGCATCTGGTGTTCTTCCCATTTGTCCAGAGTTTTCTCCACTTGCCGGGCGGCATCCTTGAGATTCGTGTCGGTGCCTTTTAGCTCAACAATCACATCGATTACGTCAGTTAAGCCAACGATATAGTCTGCCCTCTCCCCTCGGCCAGTGTAGAAGCAGCCATCGTAGTGGATTTTACGGACCTGCTTCCGTTGGGAATTGGCGAAGGTGGCTCGCACGCCATTTTCTTCAACATAGACGGATCGCGCCACGCACATTTCGATGCATTCCTCGACCCACTCGCAGCCGAGCTGGCTAGGAGACTTTTGCCCGTTCATATTCGAGCCTCAGGAGTTTGTCGAACTCGTCCCCGATTACTTCCGAGACCTGATCGAGATAGTTGGCTTCAACGAATCCACTCTTGTTTAAAATCGATTTGAGCTTGCCGTCTTCAATGCCGTACGCCGCAAAATCTCCTCCCTTGATCCAATACTTCTCCGGGACAATTTTTGCGATTTTGTTGCGCAGTCTTGGGTTGTTTTGCGCTGCCTGACCTGCCTCAATAAGGTTGTTAAAGGAACTCAGGATGTAGGGGCTGTGGGTGGTGATGACCCAGGAGAAGTCGAGGATCGGGTCGGATGCGAGCCATGAAAATAGCTGGACCAGTTCATATTGAGTTTTGGGAAAGACGTTTGCTTCGGGCTCTTCGACGTAAATGAGTGGCTTGGCAGTAACATACTGGAACTCGCCGTTCGGAAGGCGGATAGGTTTGTCTCTTTCGACGGAATGTTCTCGGAAAAACATTGTCTGCTCTATGACTTCGAAAAGGGGAAGGAGCTCTTGGGTCCCGCTCGATAGCATTTCAAGCTGTGTCTTCCGACCGTCTTCCCCTAGGAAGATCGGAGAGCCCGAATCTCTCACTACAGATCCGCGAGCGATTCCCGTCATCGCGCGGGCCAACTCGTCTGTGATACCGCGGCCGGTTGTCAACAAGCCGATCTTCCATCGTTGTTCCCATAAGAGTTGCGCCGAGAAGTCCCGAGTGATCTTGTCCAAGCCGGGGTTGCTTACGATCGCGAGGCTTTTTGCGGTGTTTGTAAAAAATGCTCTTCCGGCGGGTATGTAGAAGGCTCCGTCCGGCTCCCTTCCCGAGATTATTTGGTTGATTCCGTGCCAAACTTCTTCCCTTCGACTGAATGAACTAGGTCCGGTTGGATTCGGAGATTCGGGGGGCGTGGGACGGTCTGGATCAGATGCTCCCACGAGTGCCGTGTATTTCGCTTTAAATTCGGCCCCGAATCTCAGTTTCGGCAACTTTGTGTTTGCGCTCCGCTCGTTCCAAACTGTATATTTCCCAGATTCAAAGCGGATAGTGCTGTTGACGAAAAAAGTTGATCCGTCTGCGTCAAACCGCGACCGAAATACCTCTGAAGAGGTGGAAACGAATTGCTCCCAGGGATTGCCAACGAGGATCGAGTTCATGGCATGGTCAATGAGTTCCTTCCCTAGGAAATACGCCAACTTGCAGAGCAGGCTCTTGCCTGAGGATTGCGGCCCGATCAGGACGGTGATTTTGCCGAATTCCAGCTTTGCTTCTTTGATGACGGAGAAGTTCTTGACGGTGAGGGTGCGCACCAGGCGTGGTTGATTCCCGTTGTCTGTCATTGCGTCCCTCCCCTCTTCCCCGAAAGGCAACCGCAGATCCTTCGACTTCGGTCGCTGCGTCGACCTTCGCTCAGGATGACTCAGCGTAGTAGGTGTCAACAGTGCAATTCTAACGCCCAAAGCGCTGCTTCGCGTCTACCTTCCAAATCGTTGTTTGCCGCCCATGCCCATGGCGCCCATGCCGCCGCGCATCATGTTTCTTGCCAAGCCGCCTTTGCCCATCTGCTTGAACATTTTGGCCATCTGGGCGTATTGGCGGAGGAGGTTGTTGACGTCCTGCACTTCTGTGCCGCTGCCTTTGGCGATGCGCTTGCGGCGGCTGCCCGAGATGATTTCGTGGTTGCGGCGCTCGATCGGGGTCATGGAGTTGATGATGGCTTCGAGGCGCACGAACTGCTTTTCGTCGACACTGCCGGCGGCTTGCTGGAGGCCGGCGAAGGGGCCGACGGAGGGGAGCATCTTCAGAATGCTCTCCATGGAACCCATTTTCTTGATCTGGCGAAGCTGGTCGCGGAAGTCTTCCAGGGTGAAGCCGTCGCCTAACAGAGCTTTCTTGGCGAACTCCTCGGACTTCTTGCGGTCGAGGGTGGACTCGGCTTTCTCGATGAGCGAAATCATGTCGCCCATGCCGAGGATGCGGCCGACGATGCGATCGGGATGGAAGGGCTCGAAGGCGTCGGGCTTTTCGCCGACGCCGATGAATTTGATGGGCTGGCCGGTGACGTGGCGGATGGAGAGCGCCGCGCCGCCGCGGGCGTCGCCGTCCATCTTGGTGAGGATGACGCCGGTGAGGCCGAGGCGGGTGTGAAAATCCTGCGCGGAGTTGACGGCGTCCTGGCCGGTCATGGCGTCGGCGATGAAGAGAATTTCACTGGGGTTCAGAAGCTTTTTGAGACGCGCCATCTCGTCCATCAACCCCTCGTCGATGTGCAGGCGGCCGGCGGTGTCGACGATGAGCGTGTCGCAGCCCATGATTTTTGCTTCACGAAGGGCTTCCTTGGCGAGGCGGACGACAAGATCAGGACCGGCCGGCTCGCCTTTCTGGTCGCCCTCGTAAAGGCGCACTTCGACGGACTTGGCGACCACTTTGAGCTGCTCACGGGCGGCGGGGCGGTAGACGTCGACGGAGACCAGCATGGGGCGATGGCCGCCCTTTTTGAGCCAGGCGGCCAGCTTGCCGCTGGTGGTGGTTTTGCCGGAGCCTTGCAAGCCGGCCATGAGAATGACCGACGGGGGCTGGGAGGCGAATTTGAAGCGGGCCGTGTCTTTGCCGAGGAGATCGATCAGTTCGTCGCGGACGATCTTGATGACCTGCTCGGAGGGCGAGAGGGCGGTGAGGACTTCGGTGCCGACGGCCTTGACGCGGATCTGCTCGATCAGGTCGTTGGCGACGTTGAGGTTGACGTCGGCCTCGAGCAGGGCAATGCGGATTTCGCGCAGGGCTTCGGCGATGTTCTCTTCGGTGAGCGTGCCCTGGCCGCGGAGGTTTTTGAAGGCGCGCTGGAGTTTGTCGGTAAGATTTTCAAACATAGGTCAATTCCCAGTGTATCGCGGCACCTGCGCCACCTGCGGTAGGCAGCCGGCGTCTGCGCGGCGTTGGGCATCATCGACCCCAGGTTTCAGAGTCGAGACCTGGGGCACCCACGGGGTTGGAATTCCTTACACCCACTCGCCCTGGCGCATGAGGGGCTCGGCTTGGCCGGCGGTTGTGATGCCGTCGATATCGAGCTTCTCGGAGCCGATCATCCAGTCGACGTGGATCAAGCTGTCGTTCGCGCCTTTGGCGGCTAGCTCTTCCGGGGTCAGTTTGTCGCCGTCGCGGAGGCAGGAGCTGTAGGACTGGCCGAGGGCGATGTGGGAGGCGGCGTTTTCGTCGAAGAGCGTGTGCAGGAAGAGCATGCCGCTGGCGGCGATGGGCGAGGAGTGGGGGACGAGGGCGACTTCGCCCAGGCGGCGGGCACCGTCGTCGGTGTCGATGAGCTTTTGCAGCACTTCCTGGCCGCGGGTGGCTTTGGCTTCGACGATGCGGCCGTGTTCGAAGCGGACCTGGATGCCTTCAATCATGGTTCCCTGGTGGGAGAGCGGCTTGGTGGCGGTGACGGTGCCTTCGGCGCGGTCCTTGTGGGGGGTGGTGAAGACCTCTTCGGTGGGCATGTTGGGGATGCAGTAGAGGCCGTTGCCTGCGGTGGTGCCTCCGCCGAGCCAGAGATGGTCGTCGGCGAGGCCGAGACGGAAGTCGGTGCCGGGCCCGCGATACTGGAGGGCGGAGTAGCGCTTCTCATTGAGCAGGGCGGCGCGGCGGTGCAGGGTTGCGTCGTGGGTTTTCCAGGCGGCGACGGGGTCGGGGGTGTTGATGCGGGTGGTCTGGAAGATGGCCTCCCAGAGCTTGGCGAGAGCCTCGCTGGGTGAGTCATCGGGGAACATGGCGGCGGCCCAGGCGGGGGTGGCGCTGGCGACGATGGTCCAGTTGATCTCGTGGCGGGTGATTCGCTCGAGGGCGGGGCGGTAGGCCTTGGAGACGGCGCGATTGGCGCGGCCGACTTTGTCCGGGTCTTCATTGGAGAGCAGGGAGGGGTTTGCGCCGGCGATGGCCAGGCGGGCTGCGCCGCTCTTGAAGGCCGCGCCCATGCCGTCGTAGAGCCAGTTGGCGGCCTGGTCGAAGCTCTCGTCGGGAGCGAAGCGGTAGCGGAGGAGCGTGGCCTGGTCGTCGGTGTAGAGGGTTGTGACGAGGGATGCGCCGGCGCGGTAGGCCTGCTCGGTGATGCGGCGGGCCAGGGGCACGCAGTCGAGCGAGGCGGTCATCAGCAGTTCCTGGCCCTGGCGCAGGCCCAGGCCGACGCGAATGGCGACTTGGGCGAGGAGATCGAGTTTCTGGTCCTGGGTGTGCTGGATGGGGGCGGTGCTCATGGGGTTCCTCGTCAGTATGGATGGTGCAGCGATCGCGCGGGAGAACGCGTAGGTCCATTCTAGACGGTGCCGAGTGCTGTTGGCCGAGAACACGGAAGGGCTCAGCGGCCAACGAGGACGAAGGCGGCCCAATAGTAGGGGAGATCCTTGCCGTCGTGCTCGGTCTTGACTTGTTCGCGCATTTCGAGCTGGGCGTCTTTAAGAGCCTGGTGGATTTCGGCGCCGGCGAGCCACTTGGAGTAGAAGCGCTGCATCAGCTCCTGGGTTTCCTTGTCGGGGACGGACCAGAGGGACATCATTACGGATTGGGCTCCGGCTTCTTCAAGGGCGCGGCGCAGGCCGAAGACGCCTTCGCCGTTTTTGACGTCGCCCTGGCCGGTGTTGCAGGCGCTGAGGACCACCAGTTGCGTGCCGGTGAGGTTGAGGTTGCCGGCTTCGAGGGCGGTGAGGACGCCGTTGTCGAGGCCGGGCGGGGAGGGTTTTCCGGCGAGAGTGCGATCGGCAGCGGCGAAGTAGAGGCCGGATCGGAGCATGGGGTCTTCGACCGCGGCAGGCGATGCATCGGCCGGTGCGACGCCGGGCTGGGAGGCCTTGAATTCCTGGTCGGGAAGGAAGAAGCCGTGGGTGGCCAAATGGACGACGCGCGGGCTGCCGGTCTGCTCGACTGCGGTCTTGAGAGCCTCATCGCCGGTGTAGACAGCGGTCTTCCAGCCTTGCTTTTGCATGAGGACGGCGATGGAGCTGACTTCGGCGCCGGTGCCGGGAAGTGGCGGGAGCACAGTGCCGCCGGCGAGATCGCGGGAACGGCCGGCGGAAGGCAAATCTGCGACGAGCACCCGCTGCTTTTGCTGCGGCAATGCGAGTTTTTGGATCGCGGCGCGCTGCTGGTCTTCGCTCAGGTCGAAGACAGGATTGCCGACGAGCAGGGCGGTGGTGGACGCGGAGCGCGAAGGCGCGGAGCGGAGGATGTCCCTGGTGCTGGAGACGAGGCGCAGGTCGTACCTTTCCATCAGCAGTTTGCCGTCCGGGGCAGGGATGATGCCGAGTGGGACCTGGTTGAGGCTGCCGTCTGGAGCGAGATCAATGCGGGTGATGCCCGCGAGGGCGGAGTCGAGGGGTTTCCAGATGAGGTCGTAGGCGTGGGGTCCGGGGAGGGCCGCTTGCGGTTGCTGCTGGAAACCGCGGGTTTGAAGCGCGTGCTGAAAGTGGGCGATGGCGTCGGATTCGATCTGCTTATCGTCGCCGAGGAAGACGTATTGCGGATGGTCTTTGCTGGCCTGCGTGACCTCCAGGGCAACATAGTACGTACGAAACGTCCAGTGCAGCTGGTGGTATTCGCTGTATTGGAAACGCGCGAACTCAACGGCCGCTTCGCCGGGCTTGAGCGCGTCGCGCACCTGCTGCCAGGTGGCTCGTTCCAGCTGCTTCTGCTCGGCAAACGCGGACGAGCGGGCGACCAGAGCCCTTTCAATGTCGCTGGCGTCGGCCTCCAATTGCTCCACCTGCTTGCGCCATTGGTCGCGATTCGTGGGCGTGACATTGAGCAGCGCGGCAATCTGCGTGCGCTTGTCGGTGAGCTGGCCGAGGAGCTTGAGGGCCTCGGGGTCGCCGGAGGCCTCAACCTGGCTGCGCATATTGGTCACGCTGCCGGCGACGAAGCCCTTCTCCCATAGCAGCAGGTTGTACATGGAGCCGATCAGCTGCGGGTTCTGCTCACGATTGCGATGGACAAAGCTGAAGTAAGCGTGGAAATCTTCCGTGACTTTATCGAGAAAGCTGAGCCTGTCCTTTTCCGTCATGTAACTGAAGCTGTATTGGAACCGGTGGAACAGGCTGTCATTGGCCTGGGTGTAGATGGTTTCAGCGTCCGCGACCTTGCCCTCGCGGTCATACATCAGGGCCAGGTTTTCAAGGGACTGACCCGTGCTCGGATGGTCCGGGCCAAAGGCGGCTTGATCGATGCGGATAGCGCGCTGAAAGAGAGGCTCGGCCTGGTGTACTTGCCCTCGTAGCTGTCAACCAAAGCCAGGCCGCCAAGATTCGCACTCACCTCGGGATTATTGGGCCCGAGTACCTTCTCGTTGATGGCAAGCGCCTGCTGATAAAATTGCTCGGCCTGTGCCAGAATCCCCTGCATCATCAATAGAACACCGATGTCCTGGTAGATAGCGGCGAGGTCCGGATGGTCGTGCCCCAGCGCTTTGACATCGATGCTGAGCGCGCGCAGGTAGAGC
>Ga0302319_10022902_pt1 | contig 11179 bp, 3 predicted proteins | sample Bog_T0_2_FD_203319 | JGI IMG/M metagenome (GOLD analysis project Ga0302319, IMG submission 203319) | Peat permafrost microbial communities from Stordalen Mire near Abisko, Sweden - Bog_T0_2 | ecosystem: Environmental > Terrestrial > Soil > Wetlands > Peat | place: Sweden: Abisko, Stordalen Mire...
AGATATTGAAGGGAAGGGAATTAGGAAAGATGGCACTTGACGATAAGGCGGGGGACCAAAAGACAGGGAACAGGGATTAGATATTTGGAATGCGGCATAGTTGCCGAGAAATGCGTCTGTGCTCTGCTTGATTTCAAGACAGATCGCTTTAATGGAGAGCCAAAGAGGCTTCAATTGATTCCTGAATTCGAACACATTGCTCGCCCGCGTGTTGCGCCTCCGTGAGGGCCCGATCCAGAATCTCTGCAACTCTAAAAACCGCGGGGCTGCTGAGAATCGAATCATGGTCCGCATCGATTTCGCAGGTCTTCACGCCGCCCAGTGCAAGAGGGCGCCAACCAAGCGCCTCATCGCGATAAGGGTGATCTTCGCGCTGTTTTGCGCTGAAGACGAAAACCTCGCCGTCATAGGGCTGTGGCATAAAGTTTCGGTCTGCCAAGCGGCTCGCGTCTCGAATTCGCTCCAGCACGTCGATCCAAGTTCCATCCGCATCGAAGCCATGCAACTCATCATCATCACCGGAAATCGGAATCTCATTAAATCCCGCGGCGGTTCGTACCACATTTTGTGCAATCAAGTAAAATCCTCTGAATCCTTTGGACAAATGGCTGGTCCATTCGCCCGGCCTCATTTGGCTCATGATCCGCAGATGAGGGGAGATCCGGCGCAAAAGAAATCGCAGGTTCAAATAGAGCATTCTGGGCTTTGAAAGCGATCGGGCATATGCTGTATTGCTGGTATCGATCAGGGTGACCAGGCCAACCTGTTGCCCCATCATGCGAAGACGGCGAGCCATTTCAAATGCGACTCTCCCCCCATACGAACCCCCTCCCAAGTAGTACGGTCCCTGGGGTTGCACCCCGCGTATGAGTTCTACATAATGCTCAGCCGTCTCCTCGACACTGGCAAATGGAGTGGACCTTCCATCAAGCCCGCGAGCCTGCAGACAGTAGAAGGGCAATTCGGACGGCAGCGCCATCGCCAAATCACGCAAACTCAGCACGTTTCCTCCCGCGCCATGGACACAAAAGAACGGCGGCCGGCCTTTTCCTTCTCGCACCTGAACCAAACATGACCACACAGCGTGCTGATTGCGGATCATTGATGCGAATTGCTCCACAGTCGGAGCCTGAAGTAGTACTGCGAGTGACGGTTGGAATCCGGGGAACGCCGCGAGTAGCTTGGAAAAGAGTCGCACGGCGAGCAGCGAGTGGCCGCCCATTTCGAAAAAGTCGTCGCGGACTCCGGCACAGGGCACTCCGAGCACTTCTGCCCACATCTCGGAAAGCGTTTCTTCCAATGGATTGCGCGGAGCAACATATCCAGCGGCGGTGGCGGCCGCCAAAGAGGTTGGTGCGGGGAGAGCGCGGCGATCCACTTTGCCGTTGGGCGAACTCGGCAACCGATCGAGGAAAATATACTCTGCCGGCACCATGTAGTCCGGCAGTTGAACCTTCAGGCGGTTTCGCAGTTCCGATGGTTCTGCTCGAGGTCCGTCATTGGACACCACATAAGCCACCAGCCGTTTATCGCCAAACACATCTTCATGGGCCATCACGACAGCCTGCCTGACCTCCGGCTGGTCTGCCAGAACGGCTTCAATTTCGCCCAATTCAATCCGATATCCGCGAATCTTGATCTGGTCGTCGATCCGGCCCAGGCATTCGATGTTGCCATCGGACCGATAGAGTGCGAGATCTCCCGTCCGGTACATTTTTGTTCCCGCCTTGCCAAACGGGTTGGCGACAAACTTCTCCGCCGTCAGTTCCGGGCGATTCAGGTAGCCGCGCGCCAGGCCGTCTCCTGCGATGTAGAGCTCGCCCGTGACTCCGATGGGCACGGGCTGCTGGTGTCCGTCGAGAATGTAGCACTGCGTGTTGGCCAACGGACGGCCGATCAGGATGGGCCCATCGTCACGCGTAATCCGGTATCCGGTCGACCAGATCGTGGTCTCCGTTGGGCCGTAGAAATTCCAAAGAGATTTGACAGCTGGTACGAGCCTGGCAGCCAACTCGGCCGGCATGGCTTCGCCACCGCAAATCGCGCGCATGTCCTTCTTGCCGGTCCAGCCAGAGTTGAACAGGAGTTGCCAGGTTACCGGAGTCGCTTGCAAAAACGTGATATCGTGCCGGTCAATCAATCGACGCAAAGCATTACCATCCAACGCAGCTTCGCGGCTCGCCACCACCATCTGCGCGCCCACCAGCAATGGCAACCAAATCTCGAGGCCGGAAATATCAAAGGATATGGTTGTTACGGCAAGCAGCCGGTCGTGCTCTCCTAACGCGATCCACTCGCTCATCGACCGCAGGAAATTGGTTAATGCCCGCCGCGGAATCTGCACTCCCTTGGGCTTACCAGTCGATCCCGACGTGTACATCAAATAGGCCAGATGTTCCGGGTCGGTGGAAACTCGAGGATTGTCGCCACGATTTGCACTCAGGCCTGCGTCATCCAACAGAACAGTCTCTTGCGGAAACTCCGTAAGCCGGGCGCGCAAGTGTTGTTCGGTAACGACCAAACGGACGCCGCTATCTTCAAGCATGAATTTCAAGCGCTCCGCAGGCAACAATGGATCCAGAGGCAAGTAGGCTGCACCTGTCTTCAGAATTGCCAGCAGCGCAACCATCATGCCTGCAGAGCGATCCACATACAGCCCAACCAGCCGATCGGGTGCGGCGCCACGTCTGCACAACTCGTAGGCCAATTGATTGGCACGTTCGTTCAGCTCCTTGTAGGTCAGTCGCTGCTCGCCATCAACCACAGCGACAGCATCGGGCCGCCGCTCAACCTGCGCCTCAATCAGCGCCGCCAGGGTCGTTTCGTGCGGGTAATCCCGGCCGGTTCCGTTCCACTCCTCCAGCAATTGATGCCGTTCATCCGGAGAAAGGAGAGAGATCTTCGAATTTCTTTGTTCGGGCGCCGCAATGGCGCTTTGGAGATACGTGGTCAGATGGCTCCACAAGCGGTCGATCGTGCCGGCATCGAAGATGTCCGTGTTGTAGCGGATCACTACATCGAACTTCTCCTTCGTCGGCACCACAAAAATCATGATTTCTGTTCTGGCTGCGTTCGCGCTGAGTTCCTGGATCGAGGCATCCAGTCCATGCAATTCCAGATTCTGTGTCGGCAGATTCTGGAACGCAAGCATCACCTGATAAAGTGCCGCGCGGCTCGGGTCCCGCTCCATGGAAACTTCGCGCGCAAGCAATTGCAGGGGCATATCCTGGTGAGAATAAGCCTCGAGCGCCGTGCCGCGAACCTGCTGTAGCAGTTCTCGAAAGGTGGGATCGTCCTCCAGGTCTCCGCGCAGGACAACGATGTTCACATAGTAGCCGACCAGCGATTCAGTCTCGACCCGGGATCGCGCCGCGATGGGTGAGCCAACGAGAATGTTGCTTTGTCCACTGTAGCGGGACAACAGCGCAAAGTAGGCCGCAAGCACGACCATGAACGGGGTGACCTTTTCTTGAAAGCAGCACTCCTGGATCGATGCAACTAAGGATGCGGGCACAGAATAGTTGCGGCAGGTACCATGAAACGTCTGTTGCGCGGGACGCGGCCGATCCGTCGGCAGCTCCAGGATGAACGAGCTGCCTTCGAGTTTCTTCTTCCAATACGAGCGCAGCTGTTCGCCCTCCGGGCCTGCCAGTTGTTCGCGCTGCCAGCGAGCATAGTCTGAGAAGTGGAAGGGAAGTTCAGGAAGCTGGGCCGTCGTGCCCGCGATCGAGGCGTTGTAAAAAGCAGAAAGGTCGTGAAGCACCACTCCCAATGACCAACCATCATATGCCGCATGATGGAAAGTAAGTTGGAGAACGTGGTGGGTTTCATCGAGCCGGTGCAACGAGGCCCTCATCATGAGGTCGCGATCCACAAAGATGCGCTGGTTCACTTCTTCCAGAATCGCAGCCGACAGTGATTCCTCCCGTTTATCCGAGTCCAATAGACTGAGATCGTTCAGCGGCAAGGGAACGTCGGTGAATGACGGAAACTCCAGCTTGAGCTGCCCGTCGTCTCCCATGAGGTAAAGCGTGCGGAGGGTTTCGTGGCGGTGTACCAATGCGGTCAATGAGTTTCGCAGGGCCGCGACATCGAGGTTGCCCGTCAAACGCAGAGAGTATCCAATGTTGAATTGCGCTGCGCCACTTTCAAGTTGCTCCAGCGCCCAGATCATTTCCTGTCCGAAGGACGGCACGGCCTCTGCGGAGGGGATGTGCTCAATCGTCGAGATGCGGCCCTTGGCGGCAGTCGACTCCGCTAGCCGCTTTTGCAGCAATGCGCGCTGCTCTGGTGAGAGATTAGCAATCCGGTCACGTAGTTCCGTCATGGCGTGCCATGTCCATCGGTCTTTGTTGCCGGCATTGCCTCGATCTCCGCCAGGATACGGAGCAAGTCCTCTTCGTTGTGTGTCGACGCGCGCAGCGTTTCTACCTCAACTGCCAGTGCTTCAATTGTAGGACTCTGGAAAATGGCAGCGACGGGCAATTCCACGCCGAAAGCGCGACGGATTCGGACCACCATGCGCATCGCGGCTAGCGAGTGCCCGCCGATATCAAAGAAATTCTCTTTGATGCCAATCCGGCCCAGACCCAAGGTTTCCTGCCAGATTTCTGTCAGCTCCTTTTCCAACTGCGTGCGCGGAGCAAAAAACTCTTTCGATTGAACAATGTTTTCGATGGCCGGTTCGGGAAGTGCGCGTCGATCCAATTTGCCGTTTGCATTCAATGGAACGGCATCCAATGCCACGAACATCGACGGGATCATGTAATCCGGAAGCCTTTGGCCAAGGAAGGCTCGCAAGTTCTCTGCGTCGGGCATGGAGGTTGCGGGGACGACATAGCCCACCAGATGCTTGTCGCCTTCCCTTTCGATGAGTGCAATCACCGCATCGCGCACTCCAGCATGTTGCCTCAGTTCCGCCTCGATCTCCCCGAGCTCGATGCGAAAGCCGCGTAACTTGACCTGATTGTCGGCTCGCCCGAGAAATTCGATATCGTGATCGTTCAGGCGACGCGCCAAATCGCCCGAGCGGTAAAGTCGATCGCCCGCCCGCTTCGAAAACGGGTTGTCGATAAATCGTGCATGAGTGAGTTCGGGACGGTTCAGGTATCCACGCGCCACGCCGGCTCCGCCAACATAGATCTCGCCGCAGGCTCCTATCGGCCTGGGTTGCAGATTCTTGTCCAGGATGTGCAAACTCAGATCCGGTATTGGGATCCCGATGGCGGAGCCGCGGTCCTCTTGCGCATCTTTGGCGGTCAGAGGCCGGTATGTCGAGTGCACCGTGGTCTCAGTGATTCCGTACATGTTTACCAGCTGCGGCCGCCGATCTCCGTGCTTATCGAACCATGGACGCAAGCTTGCCAGTTCCAAAGCCTCTCCACCAAAGATCACGAGACGGAGCGCAAGGTTGCTCGCGGGCACTCCTTCATCGGCCAGCATAAACTGGCGAAACGCAGAAGGCGTTTGGCTGAGCACGGTCACGCGCTCATCATGCAGCAATTGATGAAACTGATCTGGAGAGCGGCTCACGAGGTACGAAACCACCACCAGGCGGCCGCCATAAAGCAGCGCTCCCCACATCTCCCATACCGAAACATCGAAAGCATGAGAATGGAACATCGTCCAGACATCGGTCTCATGAAACTGGTACCAGGGATCCGTTGCCCGCATCAGACGCGAAACATTCGCATGTGTCACCATGCAGCCCTTGGGATTACCCGTGGAGCCGGAAGTGTAAATGACGTACGCCAGGTTGTCGGGCCCGACATTGCATTCGGGATTTTCCCGGCTTTCCGCGGCAATGCTGCCCAGTTCGGTGTCGAGACAGACCACGCGCGCTTCAGTTTGGGGCAGCGACTCGAGCAGGCTCTGCTGTGTAAGCAGAACGCGCACCTGCCCATCTTCTAACATGAAACGCACGCGGTCCTTCGGATAGACGGTATCTACAGGAAGATAAGCGCCACCCGCCTTCAAGATGCCGATGACCGCGACGAGCATATCCAACGAACGCTCGATATAGAGACCCACAAGACTTTCCGGGCCCACGCCGATGCACCGAAGAAAATGCGCCAATTGATTCGCGCGCTCATTCAACTCGCGATAAGTCAAACTCTGCTTTTCAAAGACCACCGCAATCTTGTCCGGTGATCGCTCAACCTGCTGCTCAAACAGCAAGTGCAAGCACTCGCCCGGAAACGAACTGGTTTGCTCTCCCAGGGCAAGAATCTCTGTCTTCTCCTCTGGAGTGAGCAGCGGAAGTTGCGCGAGTGGCTCATGCGGCGAATTGGTGGCACGATTCAGCAGTACTTGATAATGCCGCGCCAGCCTCTCCACTGTTGCATGCTCAAATTGATCGGTGTGGTAAAACAGTCTGCACTGCAAACCGCCTTCACCCGGCTCCATGTCGAGCATGAGATCGAACGGCGTGAATCCACGATCGAACTCCACGCGCTGAGCCCCAATGCCATCCAACCCCAACCGCGGTTTGCCGGTGTTGCGGTACTCGAAAGCAGTTTGAAATGGCCAGACTCGCGCGTGATGGCCGCCCGGTCGCAGACCCGCCAATACAGCATCGAACGGAACTTCCTGGCGTGCCATGGCACTGTGCACCGTGTCCCGCACTCTGGACAGAAAATCGAGGAATGAAGGATTTCCGCCTGCGAAAGTGCGCAATACAAGGATGTTGATGAATAGCCCGGGGATCGACTCGGCGGCTGCATGGTTGCTGACGACAACCGGCGTTCCCACGACCAGGTCTTCCACCCCGGTGAACCGGTAGATCATGGCGTAAAAGGAGGCAAGCAACACCGTAAAAACGGTGGTGTCTGCTTTGCGCGCCAGCGTTTTGCAGCGATTCAGCGCGGCCACATCCAGCTGGAATGAAACGGAGCTTCCCGCGTCTCGATTCCCTTCGCGCCGCACCATGTCTGTGGGGATCCGGGCCGAGCCTTCCATGCCCGCTAGTTGTTGTTTCCACCAGGCGAGACCTTCCTCCATTGCAGCAGCTTCGCGCGGCCGTTGCCATGCTGCATAGTCCGCGAACTGCGCGCAGGTCGCACCGGACAGCGTTCCGTTGTATGCGCTTGCCAGATCGGCCACAATCGTCGGTTCTGTCGATGCATCGCAGGCAATGTGGTGGACCACGAGCAACAGCACGTATTCATCCCGCGCAATGCGCGCCACGGTGTAGCGCAAGACAGGATCGGTTTCCAGATTGAATGGCCGCGCTGACTCATCGCGTAGCCACGTCAACGTTGCAGCCTCTCGTTCCGCGTCTGACTTGCCACTGAAATCAACGACGGACTCGGCGGCCGCATGAGCCGCACGGACCACGCCCATCGGCTCGCCATCGCCTTCGTAATAATTCGTCCGTAGAATCTCATGCCTTTCCACCAACCCGTTGAAGCTCGTCTGCAAACGAAACAGATCGAGGCTGCCCTTCAGTCGATAGGCAAAGGACCGATTGTTCACCGGGTTCACTGGATCCAGTTTCCAGACAAACCACATCCTCTGCTGGGCCGCGGTCAGAGCGATGCCATCCATCCGGCTCACCGATGGCAAAATCGAGCTCACAGCGCTCCCGTTCGCGTGCTGGGAGACGAACTCCGCCAGTCGCTCGATGGTGGGGAGTTGGAAAAGCCGTGGGGCGGTGAGATCAACTCCCATGGTTTGCCGTATGCGCGCCATCAACTGGCTGGCAAGGATTGAGTCCCCGCCAGCTTCGAAGAAGTTATCGCGGACGCCTGCGCGCTCCAGTTTCAGCACCTCGCACCACATCTCGGCCAGCTGGCGCTCGATGTCGTTGCGCGGAGGGCAGTGCTCGATCTTTGGCGCTGGCTCTGTCGATGGCGCCGTTGTCAGGCCCAGCTTCTCTGCCAATCCAATGCGCTGCGGTTTGCCTGTTGGCCCCTTGGGAAGTTCCGAAACAAAAACGATCTTCTCGGGCACTTTGAAATCTGCCAGCAGCGACGCGGCGTGTTCGCAGAGTTCCAGTTCTGTTGCCGAGGTTCCAGCCCTCAGCACCACAGCGGCTGCCACTTTTTCTCCCAGCGCCTCATCCGGCACAGCAAAACCCATAGCCTGTTCAACTGAAGAATGAGCAAGCAGCGCCTCGTCAATCTCGCGCGGAGCAATCTTCTCTCCTCCGCGCACAATCAGCTCCTTAATGCGTCCGGTGAGAAAGAGATCGCCATCGGAATCGAAACGTCCCTGGTCACCGGTGCGAAACCAGCCAGCGGTGAAGGACTTCAGGTTTGCTTCGGGATTGTTCTGGTATCCGCTCGTTACGTTGCTCCCGCGGATCACCACCTCACCCTCTGCGCCCGGTGCCAACAAGCTGCCCGCGTCATCCATGATCGCTACATCCACGCCGGTAGGCCGTCCAACGGAACCAGGCTTTCGCTGGCGCGGAGGAAACCCGTTGCTGCACATCTGATGAGCGGCCTCGGTCATGCCGTAGGCCTCCAGCACCGGCACTCCGAACGTCTCCTCCAACTGCTCCATAATCTGTGGAGCCAGCGCCGACGAGCACGATCGGACGAACCGCAACGGATTTGCCGCGATGACCGCTCGATTCGCTTCTGCGCGCGTCAAAATACCATGGTGCATCGTCGGCACGCCCGTGTACCACGTGGGCTTGAACTCTGCCAGCCATTGAAAGAACTCCGTCACCTTGTACCCGGGAGTACACACCACGCTTGCTCCCACACTCAGCGACGAGAGTACCGCGCCCACCAGCCCGTGCACATGGAAGAGCGGCATGATGTTCAGGCAGCGGTCGTGTTCCGTCAATGACAGTGACTCGGCGATATTCCGAGCAGAGACACAAAGATTCTCATGGGTAAGCGGCACGATCTTGGGCCTGGATGTTGTACCTGAGGTGTGCAGAACCAGCGCAACGTCGGATGCGTTCGCATCGTTCGCCGCTTCACTCGAAGTCCCTCCGCTAGCATCGACATGCAGGTCAAAACTGCCCGCCTCGCCCGCTTCTCGGCAATGGAGTTCGCCGATCTCGATACCCATAGCGGTCGCCACGTCGCGCACTGGCGAATCCAATGCCGCATCCACGATCACCAGCTTCGGCTCTAGATCTGAAAGATAAAACTCAAACTCGCTTTTGCGGTACGCAGGATTCAACGGGGCGCAGGTCGACACCGAGGCGACCCCGAGAAACAAGCTCGCCATCTCCGCGCCATTGGGCATCACGACAGCAACCCGGTCTCCACGCTGTATTCCTGCGCAAGTGAGAGCCCGGGCAGTCTCATCCATTTGCTGGAGTAAGTTGCCATAAGTGGCATACCTTCCAGCACATGCCAGAAGTGCCTGCCTGTGCGATTTTGCTCTTGCGACCTCTTCAACGAGAGCACGCAGATTGTGATTCATTGGTGACAATTCTAGCAGCGTGAATGGCGCTGCAATCCGCTTAAATCAGCCCACGGTAAGGCGCGGAATCGGGAGCAGGGCCAGGGATTGTGGGCCTGGGGTTACTCATGCAACCCGCCTTTCGCCAGAATTCCATCATGGCATACGAATGGTTAGAAGAGTTCAGCGGCAGCGAAATCAAGCTCCCACACCGGATCCAGCCGGCTTGTTGCTCAGTGGTGGGCTGTAGGCGATCCTATAGCTGCAAAAACATCGAAGATCCATTCAGAATTGCAACCTTGCAACAGGCGTCAGCTACATCTTCAGTGAACGACACTTATTCCCACTCAATTCCAGCGCATTTAACAATTTACTAATTCTGGATTGGAGGCAGAGGATCTTCACCGCGATTCGCCTGGAATCACGTGTCGTTCGAAGCCGCAAGAAAGCATTTGAAGCGGTCTGGAAGAGCAAGACGAGTGTCGGCAACAACTGCAAGCTGTCGCGCAACTGGTCGTTGCCAGGACTGTGCGTAGGTAGAAGGCGGAATCGACGCTGTAGCATGCGCAGAAAATGGCCACTAGTCTCGCCACCAGGGCCTGGAATAATGAGCCGGGAATCTGCATGCCGCTCGCGCCGTGCGTCTGACCAGCTACTTAACTTTTCTATTCTCAATGCTGGCGGAGAGGGATGCATTCGAGCCATCTCATAATAAATGAGTTACATGCAAGTTTTCGGAAAATACCCCCGAAAATACATCTCGGAAGCTCGCGCTATTTTTCGTCAGAAATAGCATGGAAACCGGTGGCGGATTCTGGCGCGCTAACAGGGGCGGGAAGTGGCATGTGAGCAACAAGCACTTGTCCAAGATGCCGACTTTCGTCCATGTGGCTCAAGCGGTGTCGTCGGTCAGCGCCTCGGCGATTTACCGTCACCCCAGAAGCGATCCCGCAGACTTCGGCCTATGTAATTCGAGATTCGACGCTGCAAGAGCCTCACGGAGAACGAAACTCGCACCGCTGAATGGATTCCGTGCACTGTTCCACCAAAATTGGCGCCCCACGATCGCGCCGTTCTTAGTCCGGCTGTTCAGAATTGAGTCAAATCCATCCACGCTTCAAGGTCGGGTGCTCCATGCCGAAACAGAAACCAGATGTAGCCGTAACATTACCGGGGAGCTAGAGAGCTCCAGATTGTCATTTCACTGGGCTCCACTCGTCGGCAAGCTGCGGCAGACGTGCATCTATGTGGTGAGCCCGGTGTCCCTGGGAATTTTGAACAACCTCTCCGCGCTGTACGCGGAGAACAATCTCAGATCGACAAGCAACAGCCTCGCGGCTGTACTACAGCAGTTGTCCTCTGGATCGAGGATCAACTCCGGGGCAGACGATGCGGCGGGCCTCTCGCTGGTGGACAGCCTTCAGGCAGACCAGCAGGCGCTCGCCCAGTCGCAGACCAACGCAACTGAAGGTGTGGGTCTTTTGCAGGTTGCCGATGGCGCGCTGTCGCAAGTCACCTCCTTGCTCAACCGCGCAGTCACACTGGCGACTGAGGCCTCGAACGGCACGCTCAGTGCGTCGCAGCACACAGCGGCGAATCAGGAGTATCAATCGATTTTGTCGGAGATTTCAAATGTGGGGGCGACGACCACCTACAACGACAAGCAGGTTTTCAACTCTTTGACAAATATCTACACCGGGGATTCTTCAATGGGCGGCGCGTCTGTTGACGCACTGAATCTATCTTCGCTTTCGTCGTCGAACGTGGGCGACACGGATGGCGCGGTTGCGTACAGCGGGGCAACAGGGAGCGAGGG
>Ga0302319_10022903_pt1 | contig 11179 bp, 8 predicted proteins | sample Bog_T0_2_FD_203319 | JGI IMG/M metagenome (GOLD analysis project Ga0302319, IMG submission 203319) | Peat permafrost microbial communities from Stordalen Mire near Abisko, Sweden - Bog_T0_2 | ecosystem: Environmental > Terrestrial > Soil > Wetlands > Peat | place: Sweden: Abisko, Stordalen Mire...
TGGTCGTACTGCCCCATGCATGGGTGGCGGACAATTCTGTGCGGACGGGGTTTTCCGCGAGGGCGCGGAAAACTGCGCCCGGGGTGGGCGCGCTCCCCTGTCTGCTTCGGAGTTCGGGCTGGCCGCGCACTCCCGGTCTATTTCGCGGCGCGCGGAGGAACCACCGGCACCGGGGCCGGTGCCGGTTCCCCCAGCAGCTTTTCGCAGGCCGCCGCCAGGGTCGTAAAGGTTCTGATCGGCGGATGGTTGGGGTAGTGGAAGAAGCCCAAAATATTCAAGCCCGGATCCTTGGACGGGTCCGGGATGACGCGCACCACCCGCCCCACGCCGCTTTGGGAGATTAAATCCATGTTCCGGCCCAGTTCGGTCCGGCAATCCAGCCCCATGACTTCCAAGTTGGACAAGTTCGCCAAGAAGCAGAAGCCCGGCCGCATATCCGCCAACAGGGCTTTAAGCTCCTCCCGGCCCTGCTTAAGTTCGGCGGGACGCACCCGTCCGATATAATTAACGCACAGCAACTGCTTTGCCTTGTTGGAAGTGGCCAGAATCATAAACGCCCGCTCCTCGCCTCGTACCGTTCACCCTTCCGCCACACAAATCTCTGTATCGCTGCGAGCCTGACGACGATTCTCCCTGCCCATGAACCGTGATCATTCGGCCACTGGAACCTTCGTGTTACTCCCAGCCTGACGGCGATTCCCCCTCTCCCCAGGGGAGAGGGCCGGGGTGAGGGGTAACAGGTGCCAGCCGTGTGGAACATCGTCCCTCCGCCTTGGTTCCTGGGCGCAATGCGCGAATTTCTTCTTCGGGGAAATCCCGCCCCGTGCCACGACCACCCCGCGATGTCCGGCCGACGCACCTGATCGCGATAAAAATTGAACGGCGCGCCCATGTCAATGGCGCCACCCGTTCCGGTAAACTCCGCCCCAGCGTCCGCCAAAACCCGGCCCGATGGTTACCGGCGCGTAATAGGAACCCGCATAATAATGGTTGCGGGCGTAGTAACTGTAGGTGGCCGTGTCCGGTATCACATAAACCGAAACGGTCGAGGCCGGGTCCGCTACCGTCGCGGTCGGGGCATATACAACTGTCGCCGTCGGGACCGGAGCCGGTCCGCCCGCCGCCACTGCCGTCGGAGCGAGGGCCGCCGGTTTGGGCTGGCCCAACATGGCGTTGATCACGGCTTCCGACACCCCCTGCTGCCGCATATAAACGATCTGGTTGGCATCCAGGCCGTAACTGTTGCCGGAACCTCTGATGTACGTTACAATCAGGCTGTCACTGACCTCTGCCTGGGAAAGCTGGATGATTTGCGGCACGCCATACGACAGCTCGGGCGGGGCACCCGCATCTTGCGCCCATGCAGTGCCCGCCGCCAACGACAGGCCGATCAAGCCCGCCGCCCCTGCCAACCGGTTTGCCTGCAAAGTCTTCATAGCGCCTCGTCCTCTGTTAAGGTTGATGCAATGTGTCCCATGCTTGGAAATTGTCAAGTCCGCCCAGACTCAAATCCCCACCAGTGCCGCGCCCAGCACCCCGGCGGAATCGCCGATTTCGTGCTTGAGGATCGGGGTCTCCAGCGTGTCATTGAAAACGGACCGGGCCACCTCCGCCACGCCCCGGGTGTAAAGGTCGTCAAATTTGGACACCCCGCCGCCCAGCACCACCACGTCCGGGTCCAGAACATTGATCAGATTGGCCAGCGCCCGGCCAAAATTCTGGAAGAACTCCCCCATGAATTTCACCGCCGCCGGGTGGCCCCGGTGGTAATCCTGGGCAATATCCACAAATGACTTGGCGACGCCCAATTGTTCTTGGTAGCGGGCCTGCAAGCCGCCGCCGCTGATATAGGTCTCCACACATCCCCGGTGACCGCAATAGCACAGCGGGCCGTCCGGGTCGAGCGACATGTGCCCCCATTCGCCGGCAATCCCCTGGGGGCCGGTGATGACATGACCCTGGTAAACCAGTCCGCCGCCGCATCCGGTGCCCATGATGACCCCGAATACCAGCTTGCGCCCCCGCCCGGCCCCGAGCAGTGCCTCTGCCAGGGCGAAGCAATTGGCGTCGTTCTGCATCTCAAAGCTCCGGCCAAGCAGCGCTTCCAAATCAGCCTTCACGGGCCGGCCGTTCATGCAGACGGTGTTGGAATTTTTCATCAGACCGGTGCGCGGCGACACCACCCCCGGCGTGCCGATGCCCAGGGTGTGCGGCCGACCGGACACCTGGGCGGTCAGTTCGCCATATAAGCCTTTGATTCGGTTGAGGATATGCGTGTAACCTTGGCTCGCCTGCGTCTCCACCCGGCGGCGAAACAGCTCCCGGCCATCGCCGTCCAGCACCAGGCCTTCGATCTTGGTGCCCCCGAGGTCAATGCCCATGCGTATCATCGACGCAGCATTTCACAACCCCGGGCATTGCACAAGGGGGTTTGGTTGGATGGAAAAGACCAAAAACAGGCTGAGTCCCGGCATATCCGACCATGTCCTACTGGATTGCCGCAGGGCCGGTTCAAGCACGCGCGAAAACCGGGGTGGGGACGGCTCGTTCCCGCATTCTCGATATTACCAAACAAACGATGGGGACGAGCCCATCCCCACCCCGGTTCTTGAATGCGCCCTGATATGGCCGGGGGCGGCCAACTTTAAACTTGAAAAAAGCCCTAATCAGACGTAGTTTAAGACACCATTTCTAATGGCAGTCCATCATGGGTTAAGAGAGTCCATTCTTGTTGGCCGGACCCAGGATGGGGCCGGTCGCCACAGTCTGATCGGGACAAATTGTCACTGTGAGGGGGAATGACCGCATGCCGACGGAGCCAATGAGATGACATTTATGCCGCCCCGGCTGATCTTCAGCACTTTGTTCTGGCTCCTGCTCGCCCTGCCGGCGCCGGCGGGCCCGGCGCAGCCGTTGCCGGGTCATGTGCCGGCGGTGACGGCCCACTTGGCCCCGGTCGGCCGGTTGCCGGCGGATCAGGTGTTGAAGCTGGCCGTGGGGTTGCCGCTGCGCCATCCGGAGGAACTGACCAACCGGTTGCGGCAAATTTACGATCCGACCAGCCCGGAGTTTCATCATTACCTGACGCCGGCGCGGTTTGCGGAATTGTTTGGACCGACGGAGCGGGATTATCAATCAGTGGCGGCATTTGCCCGGGCGCAGGGGCTGACGGTGACGGGCACACATTCGAACCGGCTGGTGCTGGATGTCTCGGGGTCGGTGTCGAACATTGAGCGGGCGTTCCGGGTCACCTTGCGAACCTATGCGCATCCGCGGGAGAACCGGCAGTTTTACGCGCCGGATGCCGAACCGGCGCCGGAGGTGGCGACGCCGCTCTTGCACGTCAGCGGCTTGGACAATTACCTGCGGCCCCGGCCAATGAGCCTCCACCGGATGCCGCCAACGGGTTCAGCCGGGGTCGCTCCCACCAGTGGATCGGGGCCGACGGGCGCATACCAAGGCAACGATTTCCGGGCGGCCTACGCTCCGGGGGTCGCCTTGACCGGCACGGGTCAATCAGTCGGTTTATTGGAATTTGACGGCTATTATCCCGGTGACATCGCCACGTACGCCAGCCTGGCGGGCGTGCCGGCGGTGCCGCTCAAAAACGTTTATTTGGACGGGTTCAACGGCAATCCCGGCGACAACAACGATGAGGTGGCGCTGGACATTGACATGGCCGTGTGCATGGCACCGGGGCTGTCCGCAGTGATTGTCTATGAAGGGGGGGTGGCGGATGATATTTTGAACCGGATGGCGACCGACGATCTGGCCAACCAGCTTAGCGCTTCATGGACGTACGGAATTGACGCGGAGACGGACCAGATTCTGGAGGAAATGGCGGCGCAAGGACAATCCTTTTTCAACGCGGCCGGGGATGACGACGCCTATGTGAGCGCCATCGCCTCGCCGTGTGATGACCCGAATTTGACCAGCGTGGGCGGAACAACTTTGACCACCAGCGGTCCGGGCGGGGCGTGGGTGTCGGAAACCGTGTGGAATTGGGGGGTGGAGTTCGGGACAAATTACGATGGGATTGGCGGCGGCGGTGGCATCAGCACCACCTATGCGATCCCGGGCTGGCAGACGGCGGTGAGCATGGCCAACAACCAAGGGTCCGCCAGTTTCCGGAACATCCCGGACGTGTCGCTCATCGCGGATAATATTTTGTTGGTGGCGGATGAGGGGCAGGTCACGAATGTGGGCGGAACCAGTTGCGCCGCGCCGTTGTGGGCGGCCTTCACCGCCTTGGTCAATCAGCAGGCTGCGGCCAACGGCCGGCCGGCGGCGGGTTTCCTCAACCCGGCGCTCTATGCGCTGGGCACCGGCGCGGATTACGCCAACTGCTTTAATGATGTGACCACTGGCAACAACACCTGGAGCCAGAGCCCAACCAACTACTACGCCGTGCCTGGCTACGACTTGTGTTCCGGGTGGGGCACGCCCGCGGGCGGCACCCTGATCAACCAACTGGCCCCGCCGGATCCGCTGCAAATCTCGCCCGCCGGGGGTTTTGCCGTGGCGGGCGGGTTGGACGGGCCGTGGACCCCGGCCGCGGAGGACTTTGTCGTGACCAACATTGGGAACGCGGTGCTGCAATGGGCCTGCGGTGCCTCGGTGCCTTGGCTGAACCTCTCGCTTAAAGGCGGAACCCTGGCGCCCGGCGGGGCGACATCGCAGACAGTGGTGGTGAGCTTGACAGCGGCCGCCGACCACCTTTATCTGGGCACTTACGGCGGGACAGTCTGGTTCACCAATCTCACGGACGGGACCGTCCGGGGATATGTTGTTTCATTGACGATTATCAAGCCCCCGGTGATCATGGCCCAGCCCGCCGGTCTGGCGGTGGTTGGTGCCACCACGGCCACCTTGACTGCCGGTGCCTCCGGGGGGTTGCCGTTAAATCTCCAATGGCAGCATGACGGAGTGAATTTGACCAACGGCGGGAGAATTTCCGGCGCCCAAGCCAGCCTGACGGCCGGAGGGAATCTCTACGGCTCGCAGATGAGCACGCTGACCATCAGCAATGTATCCGCCGCCGATGCCGGAACCTATGCGCTGGTGGCGGGCAACGCCGCCGGGACGGTCGTCAGTTCCAACGCGGTGCTGACCTTCATCCCTTCCAAACCGGTGATCCTGCAGCAACCCGTCAGCGAGATCGTGATGGTGGGGGCCGTGGTGCAGATGTCGGTGGTGGCCATCGGGGCGGCGCCGTTCACGTACCAGTGGCTGCAAAATAACACCAACCTGGCCGATGGCGGCGCGGTGGCGGGCTCGTCCACTCCCGTGCTGACCATCTCCGGCGCTTCGTCGGCCAGCATTGGAACCTATGTCGTGGTGGTGAGCAACGCCCTCGGCTCGGCCACCAGCACCGGAGCGGTCCTGTCAGTTGAAGTGGCCGAGTTGGGCCGGCGGTTGGTGCAAAACGGAGGATTTGAGACCGGGGATTTCACCGGTTGGAGCACCACGGGTAATTTCACGGATTGCGCGGTCAGCGGCAGCGCCCCGGCCGTGAACTCGGGGCAATACGGGGCCCTGCTGGGGCCGGCCGGTTCGCTGGGCTATCTCTCGCAGACCGTCCCGACGGTCCCGGGCCAGACGTACTTGCTCTCGCTTTGGTTGGACAGCCCGGACGGCCTCGGGCCCAATGAGTTCCTGGCGGCTTGGAATGGCACGGTGATATTTGATCAAACCAATCTCAGCGCCCTCGGCTGGACCAACCTCCAATTTTATGTCCAGGCCACGGTCCCCGGCACCGTGCTGGAATTTGGCCTTCGGGACGACGCCAGTTTCTTGGGGCTGGATGACATCCAGCTTACCCCGCTGGCCAGCGCCGGCGGCCCGCCCATCATCGTCACCCAGCCCGCCAGCCAGGCGGTTTTTGCGGGCGGGGCCGCGAACTTCGCCGTGCTTTCCGCCGGGCGGTTGCCCTTGACCTACCATTGGCGGTGGAACGGCACGAACCTTCCCGGGGCCACCAATGCGACCCTGGCCCTGACCAATCTGACGGCCGGCCAGTCCGGCGCCTACAGCGTGGTGGTTTCCAACCTCTTGGGTTCAGCGGCCAGTTCCAACGCCCCGTTGACGGTCCTGGCGGGCGGCCCGGTGGTGATCGCCCTTGACGATCTGACCGGCTCCCAATTGCCGATGCCGACCAATTATGATAATCTGACCTGGAGCAATTTTAATTATTTGGACGGGCTGATTTACGATCCCAGCGGCTTTGCCGTCGGCACGGTTTCCAACAGCAATGTCGCCTATAATGCCTACGGCGCGCCGGCGGCCATCAGCGCGCCCATGCCGTTCGACCTGCTCTCCGCCTGGCTGACGGCCGCTTGGAACGACAACCTGCAGGTGGAGTTGAAAGGCTACAATGGCGCCACGCTGGCGTACGACAACTTTTACACCCTCAACGCGACCAATCCGGTCCTGATTTCGTTCAATTACCTGGGGGTCACGGCGGTGGAGTTCATTTCCGCCGGCGGCACCCCGCAGCCCGGTTACGGCGGCAGCGGTGAGGAATTCGTCATGGACAACCTCAATGTCTTCTTCCCGCCGGATCCGCCGGTCATCACCGGCCAGCCCGGCGGCGAGATTGTCCCGGTCGGCTCGGCTGCCGTTTTCACGGTGGCCGCCACCGGCACCGCGCCTTTGAGTTACAGTTGGAACCGGAACGGGGCGCCGATACCCGGCGCCAACGCCGCCAGCTACACCAACAACCAGGTGCAATACTCCGACTACGGCAGCCGGTACAGTTGCCTGGTGAGCAACGCCTCTGGCACCGCGCTCAGCGCCAATGCGCTGCTGACAGTGACCCCGCCCTCCCTCGTGCAGAACGGCGGCTTTGAGACGGGCGGGTTTGATGATTGGACGACGGGGGGAAACTTTGCGGACTGCACCGTCACCATGACGGCGCCGTATGTGTGCTCCGGCCAGTATGGGGCGGAGCTGGGTCCGGTGGGGTCGCCCGCCTATCTTTCCCAGACCCTCCCCACCACCGTCGGCCAGAGTTATTTGGTTTCCTGCTGGCTCTACGGCAGCGTGCAGATTCCCAATCTGTTCTCCGTCTCTTGGAACGGCGCCTATCTCTTCAACCAGCAATATCTTGGCGACCTCCTCTGGACCAACCTCCAATTCCAGGTCACCGCCGCCGTCACCAACACCGTGCTGGCCTTCGGCTTTCGCAATGACCTCAGTTACTTTGGCTTGGACGACATTGCGGTCTGTTCGCTCACCCCGCCGCCGCCCCAGATTCAATCCGTCACGCTGACCAATGGCTCCCTCACCCTCAGTTGGGGCGCGCTCTCCAACCAGCTCTATCAGGTCCAAACCACCACGAACCTCGCGCAAGGCGTCTGGATCAATTGGGGCGCCCCGCTTGCCACCACCAACGCCAGCCTCACCATCACCGACACCAACACCGGCTCCGGCGCGCAATTTTACCGGCTCCTGCTGCCCCCCTGAGTTGACTTCCAATCCGGCCCTCTGCTTATATCCTGCATGACGACGATCGCAACGGAACCGGCCGCCCTGCCGGCCGTGTATCTCATCCGGCACGGGCAAACCGCTTGGAGCCTCAGCGGCCGGCACACCGGCCGGACCGACCTGCCGCTGACTCCGGCCGGCGAACAGGAGGCCCGCGCCCTCGCGTGCCGCCTGCGGCCGGTGGTCTTTGGCCGCGTGTTCTGCAGCCCGCGGTTGCGCGACCGTCAGACCTGCGAATTGGCCGGCCTCGGCAACGCTGTGGAAATCGAGCCGGAGCTGGTGGAATGGGATTACGGCGACTACGAGGGATTGCTCACTGCGGAGATCCAGCGGCAGCGGCCGGACTGGGACATCTACCGCGACGGCTGCCCGAACGGCGAATCGCCCGCCGAAATCTCCGGGCGCGCCGACCGCTTGATCGCCCGGCTGCGAACCTTGGCGGGAAACACCGCGCTCTTCACCCACGGCCATTTCAGCCGCATCCTGGCGGTCCGCTGGGCGGGCCTGATCGTCCCGGACGCCGCGCATTTGATCAGCAGCACGGCCTCCGTGGGCATTCTCACCTACGAACATAATTTGAGCCAGCCGGGGTTGGCCCTGTGGAACGCGGTTTGAGTCACTCGGTGCGGATTTCGATCCGGCGACCCTGCTAAACCTGGGGAATGCCTCGCCTCATCATCAATTATATTTATTCGTGATGGGGCGTTGGAAGCCGGCGCTTTATTGTTACTTTTATGCTCCGCCTTCCCGCTTTTCGCCCGCTCCCGTTTGTCCCATAATCCCCCTGCCATCAAACCCATGAATATCGCCATTGCCCCCAACTCCTTCAAAGGCACCCTTTCCGCCGTCCAAGCGGCGGCGTGCATCGAACGCGGGCTGAAGAAGGCCATGCCCGACCTCGTCACGATCAAGATACCCATGGCCGATGGCGGCGACGGCACACTGCGAGCCATCGTCGCGGCCACGGGCGGACGGACCGTGAAGTGCCCGGTCAGCGATCCGCTGGGTCGGAAGATTCCCTCCGTCTTTGGACTCACCGGCGACGGCCGGACCGCGGTGATCGAGATGGCGCTGGCCAGCGGTCTGGCCCTGCTCCGGCCCGGCGAGCGCAACCCGCTGCTCACCAGTTCCCGGGGAACGGGTGAGTTGATTCGCGCCGCCCTGGATCAGCAGGTTCGGGAGGTCGTCCTCGGCCTTGGCGGCAGCGCCACCAATGACGGCGGCACGGGTGCGGCCCGCGCCTTGGGGGTCAAGTTCCTCGACGCCCGGAACCGGGAACTCGCCGACCACGGCGGCGCGTTGACCCGGTTGGCCCGCATTGAACTGGCCGGATTGGATGCGCGGGTGAAAGACACCATCCTCTCCGTGGCGTGTGACGTGGATAATCCGTTATGCGGTCCGCGCGGGGCCGCCCGGGTCTATGGCCCGCAAAAAGGCGCGACGCCGGCCATGGTCAGACAACTGGAGGCCGGCTTGAAACGTCTGGCGGCGGTCATCGAAAGAGATTTTGGGGTCCGGGTGGCGGATCTGCCGGGTGCGGGCGCGGCGGGCGGGCTGGGAGCCGGACTGGTGGGCTTGCTCGGGGCCCGGAGGCGGCCGGGCGCGGATCTGGTCGCCCAGGCCATCGGTTTGGAAAGCCGGCTGGCGGGCTGCGCGCTGGTCATCACCGGCGAAGGCCGGTTGGACGGCCAGACCGCGTTTGGCAAGGCCCCGGCCGGCGTGGCCAAGGTTGCCCGCCGGCTGGGCATCCCTGTCATTGCCATTTGCGGTTCGCTCGGCCCGGACGCTGGCCGGGTGCGGGCGCTGGGCATGGCCGCATTTTTCTCGGCCATTGAAGAACCGATGCCGGAGTCAGACCTGCCCCGGCGCGGACCCGGCATGTTGGAACGCTGCGCGGAACAAGTCGGCCGCCTGCTCACCCTGGGCCACCAACTGCCGTGCTAAACCCGGAGCGCGCCCGTCCTCGGGCGCGGATACAGGCCCGCGGTCGTTGATTTTTCCATCCCTCTCCCCGACCGCGATTGTTGCCCTTTTTCTGTTCCAAGCCGGTTCCGAAGCTATTAACCTGTCTCCAATGGCATTTGTCCGGCGCGCGGTCATAGATGTGGGCACCAATTCGGTCAAACTGCTGGTGGCGGAAGTCACCGGGCGGGAGGTGCGGCCCGTGCTCGAGGAAAGCCGGCAAACCCGGCTGGGCAAGGATTTCTACCACACCCGGATGCTGCAGCCGGAGGCCGTGGCGCGGACGGCCGGGGCGGTGGCCTCGCTGGCGGGCCACGCCCGCGCCTTTCAGCCCGCCTCCCTGCGTGTCATCGCCACCAGCGCCGCCCGGGACGCCAAAAATCCGGGCGACCTCACCGCTGCCATCCAGACTGCTTCCGGCCTCTCCACGGAAATCATCTCCGGCGGGCAGGAGGCCGAATGGTCGTTTCAAGGCGTCACCACCGACCCCCGGTTGGCGGAGGCGCCACTGCTGATCCTGGATGTCGGGGGCGGCAGCACCGAAATGATTTTGGGCTGTGGCCCGCGGCAGGAACTCGCCCGCAGTTTCCCCTTGGGCACGGTCCGCTTGCTGGAGCAGTTTCCGCCGGCCGATCCCCCCACCGCCGCCGACCACACCGTCTGCCGCGACTGGGTGCGGACGTTTTTGAGTGACCAGGCCCGCCCCCAACTGGCCCCGGCCTGGCCGGCGAAAACCGCGGCCGGGTCCGTGCAACTGGTCGGCACCGGCGGCACCGCCACGCTGCTCGGCCGCATGGAACGCCCGGCCGACCATTTTGACCGGGCCGCGATTGAAAGCGTCCGGTTGAGCTTTGATCAGCTCGCCACCCGGCGTGCCGGGCTGTGGCGCCAATCCCTGGCCCAACGTCAAACCATTCCAGGACTCCCGCCCTCGCGCGCCGATGTCATCCTCACCGGCACTGTCATCTACGAATCCGTCATGGAACTGTTTGGTTTCCAGCAACTGAGCATCAGCACCCGCGGCCTGCGCTTTGCGGCGGTGATGGAAGCCGGTTGAAAGCGTCGGCGCGCGCCCGTCCCCGGGCGCAGCAACATCCCGCCACCTGCCAATGGGGGAAGAAACCCAAACTGTCCGTCTTCCCTCATCCCTGCGGCGGGTCACGCATCCGCGCGCCGGGCGGTGCCGGCTACGGTTCGTCCGGCGCCGCTTCCAGCTCGCCGGCGCGTTCCAGGCGGAGGATTTCGGCGGAATAGCCGAGGCGGAAGTTGGGATACAAAAAGGGCCGGCCGATTTCCATTTTAAACTTGCGGTTGGAGACGCGTTTGTGGGTGGCGCCGGTGGAGGGCGGCGGGATCGGCCGGCGCGACCGGCGGCAGAGGCTGGCCCAGGGTGCCCGCAAGCCACCGGTAAAAATGGGCCTGGGTCACGGGTTCATCGTCCACCACGTTGTATATCTCCCCGGGCCGGCCGCTGTGCAGGGCGGCGATGATGCCGCCGATGAGGTCGTCGCGGTGAATCATGTTCATCAGGCGGGAGCCGTCGCCCTCCAGGCGCGCCTCGTGCTTGAGAAACAATTTGAAGGCGTGGCCGCGGCCCGGTCCATAGATGCCGGCCACGCGCAGGATGACGACCGGAAACTGGCGTTCGGCGGACGCGGCGAGCAGGAGGTTCTCCGTTTCCACCAGCACTTGCGCGGTTTCGGCGGCGGGTTCGGTGCGGCTGGTTTCCTTG
>Ga0302319_10022904_pt1 | contig 11178 bp, 19 predicted proteins | sample Bog_T0_2_FD_203319 | JGI IMG/M metagenome (GOLD analysis project Ga0302319, IMG submission 203319) | Peat permafrost microbial communities from Stordalen Mire near Abisko, Sweden - Bog_T0_2 | ecosystem: Environmental > Terrestrial > Soil > Wetlands > Peat | place: Sweden: Abisko, Stordalen Mire...
GAGGTGAGTGTGTGCATGCCATCAAGAGCTACCCCAGAAAGGAAGCGACGTGGGAAATCACACGGAATTCATCAAGCCGGAGCCCCTGTCGGAGACACGCCGTCAGGAGCTTGAAGATATCATCAAGAAGATGAAGAAAGCTGTCTCGAACAGCTACCAAGAGGCGATCGCAACGCACTGCCATCCGTTCATCGAATTCAACGGCCTCACCGGCGAATACGTGAAAATGTGCGAGGACGCCCTCAAAAAGGGAATCGACTTCACCGAAGCAAATGTGCACACCGGTCAGCACATCGACATGGCGCACCATCAGGTGCGCTACGTATTCACCAAACTCGAATGCATCTACGGCCCTCAGCTGTTCGCATTCGCAGTCGAAGAAGCAAAACGACAACTCATCGAAAGGGAGGTCGGCGACCATGGGTGACAAATACGACGATGCGATCGCCTACCTCACTGCGAATCCAGCCAAGATCGAGAAGGCATGGAACATGCCAGTAATGTACGAGGATTCCGGCGGAGTCCTCTTCATGAAATGCCACCGCCTTCCTCGATCTGAAGATCAGAATCCTCTGAATTGTGGGTGCCTGACTCAGATCCGGTTGGATCGGACAGCGCGGGTGATCGCCGCCGATCGATGTCTCGCGGCGAATCTCACCGCGGAGATCCGTGCAGACGAGAAAATTCCGAAACGGAGTGAGGACATCAAGATCTGCCATCTCCCGACCTTCGCGAGATGGCAGCGGCGACTGGACGCGTTGCTCAAATGACGATCTCGAAAGAAATACAGTCCGAGATCTTGGCGCTTGTCGTGAGAGAGTGCCTGAAGACGCCTGATGGCCGCGCGACGTTGAAAGCCGGCTGGGATGGCTTCGCTGCCAAATACAGCAACTCACCAGCCGGCGTTCGACTCAAGAACCAACAGCGCTATGCCTTCTACCAGGACGTCTCGCGGCACCTCGAACTCCCGGACGTCTTTGCCCTCAAAGACGTCTTGGAAGTCGAGCCCTAGTCCATGTCCACGCCGTCTTCATTGCGGCGGGCGAAGTAGTGGGCGAAGTCGTCGCGCATCTGGGGCTTCTCATCGGTCAGCTGGTAGAGGCCGTTGGCGTCCAGCACGAGATCGATGTTCGGATCGAACTGGTTGCGGGTGAGGATCTCCCAGCGGTCGTTGTAGGACCGCAGGCTCTTCTTCCCGTGCCAGTTGTGGGTGATGGTGCCGTCGATGTAGCCGAAGCTGCCCTTGAGCTTCGCGGCATTGCGCTGCCAGAGCATCAGCTTGTCGCGGAAGGCCTGGGTGTATTCGGGCGAGGCGGTGTCGGCCATGCGGCCGATCAGGCCGTAGCTCATGTGCCAGTCCCCGGCACCGGTCACCACCCAGTCCAGAAGGCCACCCACGGTCTCGTAGGCGTCCCGGCGGATGGCCCAGGCGAAGCCAGGATGCCAGCACACCTCGCCGCTGTAGTTGGTAGTGGACTTGCCCACGACCAGGGGCGGGATCTTGGTCTTGTCCGAATACCGCGAGATCAGCTGCTGATAGCACCACCCGAAGCTGCGGTAGTTGTGGAAGGTCTCGTAGGCCGGCGAGAGGTCGTGGGCCATGCTCCACGGCTGCAGGACGGAGTGGTGCTGCAGGCCGTGGACCGTCTCGGCAACCCAGTCGTGGCGGGCGAAATGGATGTCGGCGTCGAACCAGCCGGCGTACTGCCAGTTGTCGGGGAGCATGCGCCGGAACCCGACGTTGATGGCGTTCTCCTTGATGAACAGTTCGTCGGTCATCCGCAGACGGAGGATGTCTTCCCCCTGCGTGACCAGTTCGAAGGGCCGATCCCCGAAGGCCACCTCGACCGTGTGGAGCTTGGCTCCGGAGTCGATGATGTGCTTGGCGAATTGGTGGTAGAGGTCATACCGCGACCGGTAGCGGCGCGGGTTCGAGATCATCGTGACGACATGGAAATCGGACGGCACCGGCTTGGTCTTCTGCATGGCTCTTCTCGTTTTGGGGTTGCGGGATTCTAGTCAAGCCAACCCGACAGGCAAGGGTACCGCTGTATACGTCTTCATCAAAAACACAACGAAGGAAACTGAAATGACGCTTGTACTCGAAGGAGCGCCAGGAACGTTCGAGGCCTTCTTCAGGAAATATCTCATGCGCGACAAATACGCCAAGGCAATCAAATATCTGACAGCCCACCCGGATGAACTCTATGTGGCATGGTGCGTCGCCGACGACCGACATCCGGCCGGCTGTCTCTTCCAGTGGGCGTGGCGCGGAGACCCCAACATGGGTGGTGTCGCCAACGTGTGCGGCTGCATCACCCACATCCGCAATCCACATCTGAATCGCATCGTCTTCGCGTACAGCGAGACCCTGCGGGATCGCCTGACCAAGGAGATCCGCGAAGATGAAAGAATCCCGACACGCGGTGATCTGATCAAGATCTCGGATCTCCCGGTGTTCGCGGAATGGCAGCGCAGGCTCGACAAAGAGCTTCTGCGCGAAATCGAAGACCTCCGTCAGGGGCAACAAAATGGGTAGCCTCGGTCGGAAGATGAAGCGGACGAATCACCATGAAACGTCCAAGAAGGTGCTCGCAGCAAATCGTCTGCGAGTGCGGCAAGAAGCAGAAATCCGGCAATGGCATGACGTCGGTACGTTCATGGCCAAGATCCAGAAAGACCTCAACAGCATCCCTCTCCAAGAGTTCTATCTCGAAAACGAGGACGGTCTGTCCGAGAACGAGAAGATGCTCATCATCCAAGCCCTACGGGACACCAATGAATACACCAAGAAAACCCACTTCGACACCATCCAAACCACCGCCTCCGGTGGCCAAAGCCACGGCTCCGGCGAAAGCCCCAGCGCTGGAGCCGGCGAAATCCCGCCATAGCCGAATGGTCCAATTCGTCGGCCTCGGCAAAATCGACGACGAGGTCCTCAACGGCTACAACATCTCCGAGAAGGTCGCCGACGTCCTCGACGAGGAGATCGCCAGCGGCGACTCCGAGCACACCCTGATCAAGCAGGAAGTGCTGTTCAAAATCATCCGCGATCTCGATCTCTCCGGCGACGACGAGGAAGATGAAGGTCCCGACGCCGAAGGCATCATCCAGGAGATCAAGGATCTCATCGACGGCGCCCACATCATGATCGACCTGGAGACCTGAATGGAAGAACACGACAAAGATCGTGGCCTCTACAACAAATTCGTGGTGAGCAGGACGGACGGCAGCAGCAATGCTGGCGGCCGTCACGCTGACTGCGAGCACTTCGTGCTCGACATCACGCACGATCCATTCGCGGGCATCGCGCTTCTGGCGTATGCCGAGGCCTGCGCATTGGAGTATCCAAAGCTCGCGGCTGATCTGCGCGAGAAGGTCCGCCTCATGAGCGGACTGACCTATCACCATTGCTTGTTCGTCCAATACAGCGATATCCCCAATCGCTTCCTCCTCCCCGCCGGTATCAAGCAGGAGGAATTCGAAGACGAAATCGGTAAGACTATCACCTGGGGCGCCAACAATCGCACGCTGGTCTGCCAGGATACGTTCCTCGATGCCGTGAAGGAATGCAACATCTCGAACGAGGCGTGGGAGAAGGTGGCGTCCGAGATCGTGGCATTCTGTGACGTGCCGACCACCTTCATCGACATGGAGAACTGACATGGCTGACGGACTCATCGACATGGCTGCAATGGAACGGAACCACGTGTTCCGGACCGAACTGACGACGCTCGAAGTCACCGAGTGGATCGCCGGCAAGATGAAGGAACGGAATTGGGGCTATCCCGAACTGGCGAACGCGCTCGACGTCGGCCCCACGATCGCCAGGGCGCTGATGAACCACGATCTCCCGTTCCCGATCGAGCGACTCGTGAAAATCGGCCTGATCTTCGACTGCAAGGTGAAGATCACCTTCGAGCATCTCGGTACGGACGTCACCAAACCGGTGCCGGACGTCCCCAAGCCCGATGCTGTTTGAATTCGAATGCGCGGAACATAGAGAATTCGGAGGGAAGGGGTGGCGCCTGAAGGGCCACCCTAACTTCGAACCGTTACAAGGAATGGCAGTCGCGCACGACTGCATGGAACATTTCCCGAAAGACACGGGAACGATTGATCAGGAATTCATGGCGCTCGGCGCCAGCTACGTGACCAGAGAGGGTGAATCCTACTACCAGCACAAAGGCAGCATGTGGAGTGCCGCGCACAATGTCGCGAGCGATATGCCACGCCTGCTGCAGGGGCTGTTGGGCGGTGAGTATTCGCTCTATCCGCCGCCGAAGACGCGGCGGATGCAAGAGGACTACGAAGAGAACTTCGTCATCGACGTCTACAACGAGACGATCAGTCTGATGAAATCTGAATTTCCAGATCAAGACCGAGAGGCAGACGAGAAAGATCAGGCCCTCATCAAAGACTTCATGGCCGGCATTGTTCCGTGGTTCAGGATTGGACTGCGGAGAGCGAAGCGGCGGTACCGGAGTGTGCCGTCCTTCCAGCTGTGCCACATGTTTCAGACCATCGAAAAAGAAGCAGATAAACATCTCAAACACGCTGAAGGATATGAACTCCTTCAGGTCAACATGACTGGGCGCGACGTCACCGTCCGCCTCCACTACCCCGAGGACGACTACGATGATGGATAGCTCCATCCGATTTCTGGATGCCACCAAAGGCCCTGCCGACCATTTCGCCGGCGTTGGCTATGAATACTACTCCCGCGGCGGCGTCACCTTCGCCATCGCCGACAGCGAAGATCGGCTGCGCACGTGTGTCGGCAACCGCCGTGTCTGGCGCAAGTGGCCGGCGCGCGACATGAACAACGAGGGCATGACCGTCTACGTGCTCGACGAGCGGCACCGCCGCGCGATGTCGGAAGACAAGAAGAACGAGGAGGCGCTGGGCCGCCGCGCGCAGAACGTCCTGGAGAAGGAGCCGGCGAAGGTGCTCAAGCCGGAGAGCCCGGAAGCCTATGACGCCGCCCAGGCCGTGAAATCCGAGATCGTCCGCATCTTCGAGACCCAGGTCTATATCAACGGCACGATGCAGCCGGTGAAGTATCTCTTCGTCGCCGAGCACCTGAAGATGCGCGAGATGATGTTCGCCGAAGACACGCTCCACATCGAGGTGCAGATGAAGGTGCACCGCCTGCGCCGGCCGATCGCGGACATCTTCAAGACCGATCTGCGCATGGGCCGACTGAAGCCCATGGAAGACTACCTCACCGCCAGCGCCAACACCGGAGTGCCTGATGAAGCTGTCTGAATCCGCCGTGCCGCGTCCGCATCGCCACACCCGCGTGGTGATCATGGACGTGGCCACGGACATCTACAACCTGATGTCGGTCCTCAACGCACCGGATTCCAAGATCGGGACGCGGCAACTCCGTGAAGAGGATCTGTTCGACGCGCTACACAACTGCCGGAACGACTCCGACTACGACGGCTACGCGCTGATGAAGGAACTCGAAGAGAACCACGACTGGGTGGGCTGCTTCCTCACGGCCCGCGCGCTCCACATCGCGCTCGATTCGATGAACCGCGTCGTCTTCAACGCGACCCTCAATTGGGTCAAACAATTCGACATCCAGCCGGATCTCCCGGTTGGATCTATCGTCGTAGCTTGGTCAGAAACCTGCGAGATCCTCGGATATCGCATGTCCACTGCCGAGTATCAACTCTCGCCGGTGAACCGGCGAGATGACATCAACCGCGCCGTAGGCGCATTTCATCTGCCATACGAGCAGGTGAAACTGAAATGAAAGGCTATCATGGCATCAGAAGTCTATCTCAACATGGACGATTCGGCGCTCGGCCGAACTAGCGCTGACAATAGGTTGGCGAGCATTCGACGCTCCGTCCAGTTCTGGATGACGGTCGAACTCAACGACGACCTCGAAAAACTAGCGGTGTATTGTGGCCTTCCACCAAAGGCAGCTATTCCGCGCCCAGGCGAGACCGAAGGATGGGAAATTCGGCAATGGTCAGTCTGGGCAAAAGAGCACGGGTTCAACGGCATGGAGAAAACGACACACTCGCATCAGTTCACGTGGCCGACGTACCCGAATATCAGGATCGCCCTTTCCACCACCCCTGGGGACCGGCGATCGTACGTGAATTCATGCCAGGATCTCCGTTTGGCGTGGCGTCGCGGCGTTGGCATCGTTGGTATGATGCACTCGACTATTGTGTCGGCTCTCGCCAATCCTGATAGCGCGATCACCACCGCCTACAACGAGGAGTATGCCGGAATCCTAGCTCCTCGATTTGCATACCTGACGCAGATGTCGGAGGAACTGAAAAAAGAGCCGGAGATGAACGCCTATCTAGGTGCCATCGTGTTATCTGGGGCGGAGGTCGACTTCCCAGAGAAGATCACAGCCATCAGCTATCCCGAAGTCAAAACGTGGTTCAACTCGAAAAACATCCTCCGCATCTTCGAAGGCTCCTTCGAGCTTGGGGTAGCAGTAGAAGATACGGCGGATCTCCAGCGTGTTGAAGAAGAAACCGCCAAGGCACTGAAGAAGGTCGAACAGGATTTCAGGATCTCGCGAGCGCAAGTGGCGGAGCGGGCTGGGGTCTCGACGAGTAGTGGGCGTGTTCAGCTGAGCACGCTCGCCACCGAAACGTTGCTGGTCTTGAAGAAAGCAGCCACCGAGATGCACGCGGAGTATTCGGCGAAGAAAGAAGTGGAGAAGGAAGCAAAGCGGGCCGAGCGGGAAGCGGCAGAGGCTGAGCGACAGAAGAACCGTGCCGCAATCGACAACCTGAAGTCCAGGCAGTTCAGGACTGAAGAGGGCAGCTGGCGGCACACGTCGGATATGGATGAGGCGCACCACATGCTCCGCGAATACCGCACTCTTCCACAATCGTCACTGGCTGAAATGGAGGAGTACCACAAACGTGAGGCAGTAAGGTGCGCTGCTCTGCGGAAGAATATGTTCGAATCAGATCTTCCGATCTTCGATGGGATCTCGTCGGTAAAGATGAGAGAAGCGGAAGACAAGATCGCAGAGCAAGCGCGGGAACTCCAGGCCAAGCAAGAAGAGATCGATGTCATCAGCGCAGATCTCGACCGCGAACGGATGAAGACGGAAGATCAGGCATTCGAGATCGAGCATCTGAAGACGGAACTGGCCGCGTCCAAAGACACCGTCGTTCTCGTTGAACAGATAGAGAAGGACGCGATGAAGCAGTTCTACGAGCTTTTCACGCTCGCACGACAATCGACGCTGATGAATGGGGGACCGATCGAAGTGGTCTACCATGTCCGCAAGCTCATCGAATACCTCGATGAGCATGACCGTAAAACGACGAAACCAGCAACAGGAGGAGCATGACAGATTGGACGACACTATTGCTCGGTGGCACCGCTTTGGGCGGTGCCACCGCGCTGGTGGCCGCAGTATGGGGCCACACGAAGGGAATCTGGCTGTGGGTATCGAGCGTGATTCTGTCCCGTCTCGTATTCGACATCGGAATCAACGCGCCAGGGCTCTACAATTTCATCTGGACGAAGACGACGCCGGCTCCGTCAGCGATTCACCACATCACTTTCTTCTGCACGTATTCATACCGCAGGAAAGGAATACGAACGTTCGGAGCCGAGACGCTCGGAGCACTTCGCCTACACTGGATCGGATGGCGGCCCCTCTGGATCACAAAGGGAGAACAAGAAAGCGGCAGGCAGGGTAATGGGGTGGCCGCGTCAAACGATGCGGTGACCTTCATCTTCCTGCGCAACAAATGGTTCGGGTTCAAGCCTGACGACCTCATCAAGATGGTCGCTGACTCAGCAACACACCGTAATGACAGAGAGGATGGGAAGACGCATTTCTCAGTCATGACATTTACCGGTGCAGGGGGCAGCCGACTTCAAGCAGGCTCGCAGCAACCACAGCGCGGGTCACAGCCGAGAGCAGTGACCATCAGATGCGCGTATGACTCGTATCGGCTCATTGACGCGGATCCCGCAGAATTCGAAGACACCGGGAAGGATGGAAGCATCCTCAATGAACTGTGGGCGCCGAAGCCGATCCAAGAAGCCATTGAAGAAGCAGAGCGGTGGCTGGCAGCAAAGGAGTGGTATGCGGCTCGTGGCATCCCATGGCGGCGCGGCTGGCTCATCCACGGGCTGCCAGGGACAGGCAAGACGACGCTCGTGCTTGGCATCGCCCAGCGGCTGAAGCTGACGATCCACCGCTACGATCTCGGATCGATGGACAACGGCGACTTCGCCGGGTTCTGGCGCGAGAGCGTATCGAATGCCCCGGTCATTGTCCTCTTCGAGGACTTCGACGGCGTCTTCGAAGGGCGCAAGAACGTCCTCACCAGCACCGGTGGATTCGCTCCGAATCTGACCTTCGACACCATCATCAACGCCATTGCCGGCGTCGAGAAGGCCTACGGCATCTTCCTGATCATCACAACCAACCGTCTCGAAATGATCGATGACGCATTGAAACGAGCCGGTCGCACAGACCGTATCCTCGAAATGACTCTTCCGAATGATGACGGCCGGCGCATGATCGCCCGCCGCATCCTCAAAGGCTTCCCGGATGGTGACATTGAAGCAATGGTCATCATGGGGCGCAAAGACAGCGGCGCAGCCTTCCAGGAACGGTGTACGTCCCTGGCTCTCGAACATTGGAATCAAGGAAAAATCTCGTGACCACTCGCCAAGAAGTCTTCGATCGCATCTGCACCCATCTGCTCACGCAGGGACAAAAGACGCCCAACAACGCCTATGTGGCGGGCGCGCTCAAGTCCCCGATCGGGTCGCTGATCAAGGACGAGGACTACAAGCCCGGATTCGAAGCGGCCGATCTCGGCGGCGACGAAGAAGTCGACCGCAAGCTGCGGGACGCCATCTCCATCAACCTGTTCTGGGATGGGAAGAAGAAGGAGATCCCCGCGATCGACGAGGAATACCTCATCCTGATCGCTGGCCTCGAAGACATCCACGACCGCGTCCCGCCGGAGAAGTGGGGAGCGCGGTTGGCCACCTACGCAATCGTCTACGGGTTCAACCCGGCGGTGCTGGCGTAATGATCGTCGATACCAAGACCTTCATCTGGAAGACGAAGGACGGTCGCGAACTGAATCCGACCGAAATGTCCGATCAACACCTCATCAATAGTATCCGGATGATTCGCCGCAAACTCGAAGCGGCGCTCGCATCTCGGTACAATGACAAAATTGCTGCCGCCTTCGGAGCCCTCAGTGGGTTCCAGGGTGAGATGGCCCAATACGCAATGGAAGGCGAGATCGACTGGCTTGCCAAGCAAGGCCCCGGAGACTGGGTCAAATACATGCCGCCGATCATCGCCGTCATGATGCATGAACTTCATCGCCGAGGTGTCGACATCTCGGAATTCACCAAATGACGAAAGGCAAACAATGAGGCCATGGGGCTGGATCAAAGGCCTTCACGTCAAGAAGAAGGTCTACCGACGTATCCAGAGACATCTGCGATACGTCGGTTGGCAGAAAATCTTCGTCACGGTCAACGAGGCGAAAGAAGTCCGACTGATCTTCACGTGGGAGGATGTCCGATACAGGATCATCCTCGGGCGCTACAACGTCGAGCAGCGTTGTGAGATCATCGCGCAGGATTGGCGGAAGTACCACGGCTCGGTGGCTGCCATAAATGCAAGCCGCTTCACCGCGGCGAAGCTGGGGGAGCGCTCCATGTTCGAGATGCTCTTCCCTACCAAGAATTCAAAGCCGTGGAACTCGAAGGCCGAGAAAGAGAAGCGAGACGCGAGAGAGCGTGAATTCGATGCGCTCGAAGCGCGGGCTATGAAGAAAGCGGCCGAGAACCACCAAAGGTGTCTCGACCAATGGACGATGTTTGGTGTCAAACTGCGTCCAGTCAAACGTCCGAATTCGTTCGTTGAATTTATGACACAAACAATGCAAGAGCTAGAAGAGGGCACAACATGAGCGTCCTCTGCATGCTCGGATTTCACAAATGGCGTGTGCTGATCGGGGAGTGGGCCTTCTCCCGGTGCGTCCACAAAGGAACAGACGCGCAATGGGATCCAGACGGAATGGATGAAGATCAATATCTCCACCTCTCCGTCTGCGACCGGGACGGCTGTGGCCGCGTCATGGCATACGTCGACACCTACCACCTCCAAGGTCTCAACACCCTTGGACTCGACTTCCACCGAGAAGCAAAGTTCGAAGAGGTGGTGGCTGCTCTGGAAGAAAATGATCGCCTCTTCCTGTTGCAGAATCGTCGCGCGATCGAGAAGCAATACCGCGTCGACATGACGCTGAAAGACTTGGAAGACCGTATATGAGAATCACACCTCTCGGGCATTGCCCGAAATGCGATGCGCGATCAGTGACATCGCTCATCGAATCAGACGGAACGGTGTCTGGCACGACCTACCATTTCTCCGGGCAGTGCAGGCACCAGTACCTCGTCAAATCCGCAATCTGGAAGAATGACGAGGAAGAAAAGCGGTCTCTCGGCGCGGTCATGATCATGATCAACCGTGCCAATCAGGTGCTGGTCTCGCAGCGCATCGGAGGCCAGTTCAACCAGAAGATCCAGTTCATTGGTGGCACGGTAGAGGTCGGTGAGAACTCGAAGCGCGCGGCACTCCGCGAGACAAGAGAAGAAGCCGGCATCGAGATCCCCGGCACCCTTCCGGTTTTCTTCCTCGGCAGCTTCGATGGAACGAAGGCCGAAGGCGACTACACCATGCACGTCTACGTGTGCCAGTGGATGGCCCCTGAGATCCCTGCGGTCCACACCGAACCGACCAAGATGGGGCCGTGGTATCTCGAACGCCTCGATCGGTTGTTGGACTACAACGTCATGCCGCTGGTGCCGAAGATCGTCGCCGAACTACAGGACTGGAGAACGGCGCGTTGACGGCTATGATTTCTGCAGGAGCGCACATGACGGCCCTGGCTGCCGTCCTCTGAGGCATCCTTACCGCAGTAGGCGCCGCCGAAAGGCCGCAGCAAGCGCCGATGTCCCAATACGACCCCGGGAGGTTCTCTCCCGGGGTTTTTCTTTTCACACCACGTTCCGAGAGGAACAACACCAACGAAAGACAACCAATGCCTGAGATCGCGGAAGTCGAACCACCACAACCAGTGGTGAAATTCGATATTCAAGAATCCATGGAGAAGTTCTATGGATTGATCATCTGGGGAA
>Ga0302319_10022906_pt1 | contig 11178 bp, 7 predicted proteins | sample Bog_T0_2_FD_203319 | JGI IMG/M metagenome (GOLD analysis project Ga0302319, IMG submission 203319) | Peat permafrost microbial communities from Stordalen Mire near Abisko, Sweden - Bog_T0_2 | ecosystem: Environmental > Terrestrial > Soil > Wetlands > Peat | place: Sweden: Abisko, Stordalen Mire...
TTTTCATCGACTTATGGCCATTCAGAACTTGTCAAACCCTGTAAGGAGTCGTCACTGGCCTTTCTTATTCGAATGCGAAATATTCGCGGCGAGTGAACCGCCAGACTGCATACCGACTTTACCAATCGCTACGCAGGTGGGCAAGCCTCTTGTTTAGTGCTTCGCCCCGGCCGGACACGACGAACCAAGTCATGACGAACCAGGTCACGATCACGCGGGAGAGCAAGACTCTGGTGGTGCGGGGAAGCGTCACGGGATTCGACGTCTGCCCGTTGTGCGGACAGAATCTGGTTCCGGGAGAGTCCGACCATTTGACTCCTCGGCTGAAAGAGGGTTCGACGGGCGGCGATTGCGGCTGACGACTTTTAGAGGGGCGATTTTATGAAAAAGATTGCAGGTTTGAGAAACATAAAGATCACGAAACTATTCGGAGGAATAGCCATGAACCGCAGCGTAAGAAATCTACTTCGCTTGATTCTCGTCATTGCCGGTCTGGCAGTTTCAGGATTGGCGCAACAATCTTCCAACGCAGCATCTCGGAGCGTTACCAGCGCGAGCAACGCCATCGTGCCGCCGCTGGTCAACTTCAATGGCATTCTGACCGCCGCGAGCGGCAAGCCGCTGACGGGTACGGTCGGGGTAACGTTCTCCCTATATAAGGATCAGCAAGGCGGCGCCCCGCTTTGGCTCGAGACACAAAATGTGCAGCTCGATTCGACCGGACACTACACTGTGCTGCTTGGTTCGGCCACCAGCCAGGGACTGCCCGCCAGCATTTTCACCTCCGGCGAGGCCCACTGGCTTGGCGTGCAGGTGCAGGGTCAGGAAGAACTGCCGCGCGTTCTGCTGGTCAGCACTCCTTATGCGTTGAAAGCCGGCGATGCCGAGACCATCGGCGGATTACCGCCTTCGGCGTTTATGTTGGCGGTTCCGGCGAATGAGAACTCGCCGTCTGCGCCGCCCTCAGGCAACACAAATAACAGCGCGCCGCCGCTTGGAGGTTCCGGCACGGCGGACTTCATTCCGCTCTGGACCGATAGCTCCGGCGATCTCGGCAACTCGATTCTGTTTCAGAAGAGTACGACAAGCGTTGGCATCGGCACCACGACTCCCGCGGCGACGCTGGACGTCAATGGCGGCGTCATTTCGCGTGGTGCATTGCAGCTGCCCTCGACAGGCACGGCAACCGCTACGCAAGGATTCGACTCGCAGCCCTTCACGCTGCAAGGTTCAACCTTCGACAGCACTTCAGGTAAAGCCATCGGACCTCTGTTTCAGTGGCAGACGGAACCGCTGAACAACGATACCTCGACTCCTTCGGGAACTCTGAATCTGCTCTACGGCACCGCACTCGGTTCGACTAAAGAAACCGGGCTGAACATCGCCCAGAACGGACAGATCACTTTCGCCACCGGCCAGAAATTTCCCGGCGCGGGCACCATCACCTCCGTTAGTGCGGGCACGGGACTCAGTGGCGGCGGTTCGAGCGGCAACGTCACGCTGAGCATCAACACGACCTTTGCCGATGAGTTCTATCCGCAACTTGCCGCAGCGAATACTTTCACTAAGAGCCAGACGATCAATGGCAATCTCACGTTGAGTGGATCGGGCAACGGCATCGTCTTTCCCAACGGCACCAAACAAACCACTGCAGCCACGGGCGGCGGAGGCACAATCACGGGAGTGACCGCTGGTACGGATCTCACCGGCGGAGGCACATCCGGCACCGTCACGTTGAATGTCGACACCACGAAAGTTCCGCAACTGGCGTCGGCAAATACCTTCACAAATAATCAGACGATCTCCGGATCCGTGACGGCATCCTCGTTCTCTGGCAACGGCGCGTCGGTCACTAATGTCAACGCCGCCTCTCTGGGCGGAGTTTCTTCGAGCGCGGTCAGCCAGCTTGCGCTGAGCAATGTCTATCAATCTTCGCCCCTGGGAACGGCGATTCCGCAAGTGCTGGCGCCGGTCAACAGCGCCGGCGCCTCGGCCGGATTCAACTCCAATCCCTTCGACTTTGCCGCTTCATCGTTCAACAGCTCAGCCGACGCGGCGCAAAAGCAAACCTTCCGCTGGCAAGCCGAGCCGGTCGGCAATAACACCACAACGCCATCGGGAAAACTGAACCTGCTGTTCGGAGCCAACGGCGCGACGCCGACTGAGACTGGATTATCGGTCGCGAACACTGGCATCATTACCTTCGCCGCTGGGCAAACTTTCGGAGGCGGAGGCGGCGGCACCATCACCGGCGTGATCGCGGGCACCGACCTCACCGGAGGCGGCACCAGCGGCTCGGTCACCCTCAACGTGGATACGACGAAGGTTCCGCAACTCGCGACGGCGAATACTTTCACAAATAATCAGACAGTGAACGGAACCATGACGGCAATTTCGTTCTCTGGCAGCGGCTCCGGAATCACGGGTGTGAACGCCAACGAACTCGGCGGGCTGGCTTCGAGCAGCTTCGCTCAACTTGCGGCCAACAGCAATAATTTCTCCGGCGCGGTAAGCATCACGACAAGGACTGGCACTCCGCTGACTGCCACCAACCTCTCTGCCTCCGCCACCGGCATCTCCGGTACGGGCGGAGAAACCGGCGTCTTCGGCACCGACAGTGCCGCAGGTGGCACCGGAGTCTATGGCAATGACGTGCAGGGCGGCTATGGCGTCTTCGGCAATGGCGGCACAGGCGTCTTCGGCGAAGACCTCGCCTCTGGTGGAACCGGCGTCGAAGGCCATGACTACTTTGGAAACGGTTATGGCGTATTTGCCCAGGGCGGCACGGGCGTATATGGTGGGGACACTGGCGCAGGCGGAGTTGGCGTACTCGGGTTCGACATGTCCGGAACCGGGCGTGGCGTATTAGGCGTCGGCGGAACCGGCGTTTTCGGAGGCGATGACGGAATCGCTCAAGGCTATGGGGTTTATGGCGAGGACACCTCGGGAAGCGGCTATGGCGTTTACGGCACCGGTGGCTACGGCGTTTACGGCACTGACAACGGTACCCCGGGAGGAATTGGCGTTTCGGGCAATTCAGAAATTGGCATCGGGGTCTACGGCACCGGTTTCAACGGCGTTTTCGGCATTGCCACGCCGTCGGAATTTGGCAACGGCGTCGGCGTTTTCGGACAGGCCAACGGTAGCAGCGATGTTAACACTCCCGCAGTGCCCTTCGGAGTCTGGGGTGACGTTGGCGGCGCGTCGGGCTCGTCCGTTGCGGTCATCGGGACCGCGGTCGACAACAATGCCGGATATTTTCTGAACATCGGCACAAACAACAGCACGCTGTACGCGGAGAGCCAGAGCACGAGCGACACTAGCTCGGTCTTCCTCGCCATCGATTACAACTTTGGGGGGTTCTGCGAGATCGATGTTCTCGGAGATTTGGCCTGTAGCGGCGGAGTCAACGAACCGGTCAAAATAGACAACGGTGCGCGCAGAGTTTCCGTCTATTCCGTCCAATCGCCGGAAAACTGGTTCGAGGATTTCGGCTCCGGTTCGCTCTCTCACGGCTCCGTCACCGTTAAGCTCGATCCCACCTACGCCCAGACCGTCAATACCGGGATCGAGTATCACGTATTCCTAACCCCCAACGGCGATTCCAAAGGACTATACGTCGCGCAAAAGAGCGCAACGTCGTTTGAAGTGAGGGAGCAGGGTGGCGGAACTTCGGATGTTGCCTTCGACTATCGCATCGTCGCCAAGCGAGCCGGCTTCGAAAACGTTCGTCTCGCCGACGTGACCGACCATTACAACAAAATGGCTGCGCAGCATCAGAAGATGCAAAACTCCACAGGCAAACTCAGGTCGATGCCTAAGCTAGTGATGCCGAAGCCGCAGCCGCCGCAAAAGGTCTTAGCGCTGCCGAAGCCACCCGCGCCATTGAGGATGCCGAAACCACCGGTGCTGCCAGTCCGCGCAGGCTTGCAAACCGAGGCCGCTCCGGTCAGGTAGTGGAGTTGAACCAAGGCGGCTGGGCCGTCAAGCCTGGCCGCCAGTTCTTCCCACGACCCTCAACGCAACGAAATTCATAAACGAAATCAAGGAGAAATGTATGCAACATCGCGAACAAAACTACTTCAGAAATTTATTCACATTGATATTAACGACTCTTTTTTCCGCTGCACTGATGGCTCAAAGCGGCGCGGATCCGGCGATTCGGCCGGGGATGAGTGTTCAGGCTCTTCAACTGGCGCGCGCCAAAGCGGCGGTGCAAGCTCCCACAGGCACCGCCGAGAACGCTCCGCTCACGCGCAGGGAGCGGAGCGCGCAAGCGCATCATGCGTCGCAGCCGGAATCTTTTCGCCTGCCGGGCGCACCGGTCGCCGCTGAGGCCTATGTATTCGGGCGGATGGATCTGGCGGTAGACGACGCGCCACAGGTCGTCCTCACGGGAGCATTTCAGACTGGCGGTCCGCAAAGTATGGCAGTGCTCAATTCGGATCCGACTGAAACGGTTTCAATTCTGTTGGGCAGTTCGAACGGAACCTTCCAGGAGAAGACCGACTACCCCGTCGGCGTCGAAGCGGACGATATGGTCGAAGGTGATTTCAACGGCGACGGAAATCTCGACCTCGCAGTCGCAACATACGGTGGCGTAGTCGACATTCTTCTGGGCAAGGGCGATGGGACCTTCCAGCCCGCGGTGAGTTACTCGTGCGTCGAAACATGTATCAATCTGGCCCTCGGCGACTTCAATAACGACGGCGAGCTCGACCTTGCGGTCGACGCCTACGACGCCAATGAAATCGTGGTTCTGTTGGGTAACGGCGATGGAACCTTTCAGTCTCCGATCACCACGCTCGCGCCCACTCGTCCCACGGATATCGTGGCTGGCGACTTCAACGGCGACGGCAAGCTAGACGTGGCCAGCGCGCCTGCCTTCGGAGACACCATCGCTGTGTTCCTGGGCAACGGCAACGGGACATTCCAAGCTCCGCAGGAATACGTGACTGGCGATGGTCCCTACACTATTATCGCGGCCGACTTTAATAAGGATGGGAAGCTCGACTTAGCCTCGCAAAGCACTCTCACCAACACCGTATCTATCCTGCTGGGCAACGGCGATGGCACTTTTCAGAACCACGTGGATTACCCCGCCGGCAATGGGCCGATCTGGCTGGTTGCCGGTGACTTTAACAGCGATGGCAAGTTGGACATCGCAACCGCAAACTACGGAGATGACTCCGTTTCGGTTTTGCTGGGAAAAGGCAACGGCACCTTCGCCCCCTATGTTGAATATGGCGCTGGAGCTGTGCCTTACGCTATCGCCGCAGGCGATATGAACGGTGACGGCAAACTCGATGTGGTCGTGGCCAACAGTGGCGCCAATACGGTTTCCGTGCTGGTGGGCGATGGTAATGGAACCTTCCAAACTTTGACCAGCTACGCGACTGTTGGGTTTCCCGGAACCGTAGCCATCGCCGACTTCAATGGCGACGGCAAGCCTGACCTCGCCACCGAAACGGCCAACAATACAATCGCAGTGCTGCTCAATAAAGGCAGCGGTAAGTTTGGCGCGGCGGCGAGCTATCCGGTCGGCTATGCTCCTTACGGCACGACCGCTGCAGACTTTAACGGCGATGGAAAGATCGACTTGGCCGCGAGTAACGTTGGCGAAAACACCATTTCGGTACTCCTCGGCAACGGCAATGGAACCTTCCAGAACCAAGCGCAGTACACCGCGGGAGGCGAGCCCTACGGTATCGCGGCGGGAGACTTCACCAACAATGGCGTCCTCGATCTGATTACCGCCGATTTCTATGGATCAAGTGTCGCGTTTCTCGCAGGCAATGGCAACGGCACGTTCGCGCCCTTCACCAGCACGATTGCGGTGCCAGCGTTTACTTACTTCACCATACCGGGAGACTTCAACGGTGACGGCAAACTCGATCTGGCGCTCACCACGGGTGTCGATAGCGGGGCGGGAACCGTTTATATCTTCCTGGGAAATGGAAACGGAACTTTTCAGGATCCGGTGCCCTATCCCGTCGGAGAAGTTGCCCTTGGGCTCGTCGTTGGAGACTTCAATAACGACGGCAAAGCTGACATTGCTACAGCCAACGAAGAAGACAATACCGTCTCGATCTTGCTGGGCAACGGCGACGGCACGTTCCAGCCGCAATTGGTTCTCCCCGTCGGCCTCAACCCGTACTTCTTGACGGCTGACGATTTCAACGCCGACGGAAACCTCGACCTCGCGGTAGCGAACTACGACTTCTGCGGCGCCGAACCATGCGTTCCCGGTACCACTTCGATTCTATTAGGCAACGGCGACGGGACGTTCCAACCACAGGTGGTTTATCGCAGCGGTCAAGGCTCATACGGTGTGGCTTCGGCCAATCTCAGCGGTCAGGGCGGAGCCGATCTGGCGGTCACGGACTACAACAACGCAATCTCCGTGCTGCTGAATCTGCCGGTGATCTCGGTCTTTCCGAACTCGCTGAACTTCGGAACGGTAAATGTCGGCAGTAGTAGCGCGCCGCAAACCGCGACTATCAGCAATCCCAGTGGAACGCCGATCGACATCAGCAAGACCGGAGTTGTGGGCGCAGACGCGAAAGACTTCATCGAGACCAATAACTGCCCGGTCTCGCCAAAGACGCTGGCTCCGGGCGCGCAATGCACCTTCACCATCACCTTCAAGCCCAAGAACAAGGGGAATCTGTCTGCCAAGGCGGGACTCGAAGACAGCGTTGCGGGCAGTCCGCAAGTGATCGCAGTCAAGGGCACCGGCAACTAGCGACAATCAATGCGAGCCACTCCCGAATGCGCAAATCCGGGAGTGGTTTTTTGAAACCAACTTTTACCTGTTGAGGATACCCTTATGAAAGGTGCAATCGCCTTGGACGATCTGGGTACAACAAGTTGAGAGCCTGGAGCGACACACCTTTGTCCAAGTGATGAGGAATTGAAAATGCAGGATGAACTTCTAAGAGAATCCTTGAAGTCGGCGCTGATTACCTGCTCGCCGTGAAGGAAGGGCAGTACTCACGTTTGCTCATCCGCTTGCGCCGCATCATCTGCCGCTTTCTTAAGCAATCGAATGTACCAATCTCGGCATTGGGCAAGATGTCTTTCATCAACAATCGGGCCGCCCAGTTCGATTTCTAGCAGGCCGCCACTTCGCGGAAATATATCCGTGCCTACAATATCCCAATAAGTTCCATCCGCCTTGCGAATGCAACTAAAGCCTCTCTCATCATCGCCTTCGATTTTCGCTTCGATTTTCCACCAACCCGGTTGCTCGCGTAGCTGGCCGCCTGCGATAATCCAGTTCCTTCGTGTGCCCATAATGGCCATAGTATATGGGAAAGCACGGTGGTTAGGTTTTAACCAAACCTTCAATCCAAGCCTCAAAGTCTGCATGTCGGAACCTCACCGACTTGCCAATCCTCAAACATGGCAATGGGTGCATAGCCCCTTCAGGCGACTTCAATGAGGCAACAAACGAACTCTACCTCTTGAAGTTGTCGTCCACATACAAGTGATTTGCGCCGCGCTCAAACACGAAACGGACATGATCGCCGCAACTATTGCACATAGGACATTTATCACGATAGAGGCCCGTGACTTCGTGGTCTTTGTATGCCCTTGATCGCGGACGACGCGATCAATACCAGGTTGAGGGCATTCTTCGCCCGCCTTGAATACTTGGTCGCTCGGTTTGAAGATATACTCGCTGTTTGTTCTGTCATATCGCGTTACCTTCCGCCCTCGCAGCAAGCAGTCTAGTTCGACTACACGGTCGAGTTGCACCGCCACACCCGGGACTCGCCGCCTGCCGCGCGGAAGGGATGCCGTGGAACTATCGCGAGACTCCGGCTCGAAGTGTGCTCTCCGATTCGGCAGAGTTATGATTATCCCTGATGGCGGAAAGGGTAGACTCCGGACAGACGGGAGTGTCACGCGAAAATGGCCGCCAAACAGACCCGTAAAAGCGCAAAATCACGTAGGGTTTTGGGCCAGGCACGTGCGGCGCATTCTCGCGGCAAAGGAGTTTAGAGCGGATTGTTAGACAGCGCAAACCAAGAGATTTTGGCCGTTCAACAGCAGTGGCTCGAATATGAGCTTGATGGCAACGTGACGGGCGTTGTTTCTCTCTGCGTCGACGACGTGGTCTGGTTGCCTCCGAATCAGCCGGCCTTGCGCGGCAAGAACGCAGTGGCCGCGTGGCTGGCCGTACTGCCGGAACATCGGATCCGGCGAATCGAAATCACAAACGTTCACATCCATGGCAGCGGCGGGCTCGCCTACAAGCTGGCGGACTTCACTACGTGGTTTGAAGAGGCCGGACAAGCCAGGGTTGAGCCGGTGACAGGCAGCCACGTTTGGGTACTGCGGGAATCGTCACCAGAACACTGGCAGGTAGTTGTCGTAGCATGGTCAACTGCCGAACACACGAATTCGGCTTAAACCGACCGTAGTCTGGCGCGAGCGTCGCGGTCCCGACGCACTCGAGGATCGATCCGACAAGGAGAACGCAGCATTTCGATGATTCTTGCAAAATCGCCTTACTCAATGAACGGTCGAAAGGTGCTAACGCCCGTTTTGAGACAGCCATACTGATGTACACTGCAGGGGAAACTCCGATTGAGCGTAGCGCATTCATCGAAAGGAGGTGCACCCGGTGCTCAAATCCCTCGCCGCCGTTGGTGGCAGCTACTTGCTCTCGGTTATTCTTGTCGTCGCCACGGACCCATTGCTTTCCCGCCTATTCCCAGGTGACTTCGTCAAAGGGCGGACCCCATCCAACTCTGCGCTCTTTGCCAGCACAGCTTTCTTTGTAGTCATCTCGATACTCTGTGCCTGGCTTTGCGCCCGCTTTGCTCCAATCCAGGCGGCGAAGCATGTGCTCTGGTTCTTCGTCGTCGGAGAAGCGCTGGGCATTGCTGCGACTATTCCGAATTGGAGTAAAGGATGGCCGCACTGGTACTGGCTGTCGTGGCTTCTAAGTTGGCCGGTGAGTTGTTGGATTGGCCTGCTGCTTTCAGGGCGCCCGAGATGATCGACCGTGCGGTACGGCTCTCTGCCTGGGCACTGTGTTTTTACTTGCCAGAAGGCGGTTTCCAAGTTTCGCTAATTTCTCTCTGTGGTTTGGGACATTCTGCGTAGTACTTTTCCGCCGTTAGGGAGCGGGCTGTCAGGAACCTTTGTTGGGCGAATGCGGTACTGGCAAGACCCACCTCGCAACGGGCTTGTGCGTGGCCGCGGGCCGGCAGAAACGGAGAGCGCGATTCACCACAGCGGCGAACCTGGTGAACGAGTTGGTCGAAGCGCGGCAACACAATGCGGTGAAGCGAGTGCTGGCGCGCTGGTTGCGCTAGGACGTGATCGTACTCGATGAAGTCGGTTATGTGCCGCTGGCCGACATCGGGGCGGAGTTCCTATTCCAGGTGATCGCCGAACGCGCCGAGCGGGCCGCGTTGATCGTGACCACCAACCTTCCGTTTTCCGAATGGACGCAGGTGTTTCCCAATCCCCGGCTGTGCAAGGCATTGCTGGATCGAATCACGGACCGAGCGCACATCATCGAAACCGGCGCTGAGTCGTATCGCTTTCGCAGAACTTTGGAGGTGCGACAGAAAAAGAAAGCATCGTAGTGGTCGAGGAAGTCTTTTCTACATTGCTGGTGCAAAGGAAGGGGCTCAAAACGGAGGGTGTTACGAAACCCACTGGGAAATTGGTAACAAGGATGCGAAGATGCCCTACAGGCGAGGTCATTCATGGCATATATCGAGGGCGAACAACGCAGTCAGCACACCTTGTTTCCAACGGCGTTGGACGAACTGATTCCACAAGATCATGTCTGCCGTGTGATCGAGGCGTTTGTGGGTCGGCTGGACATGGCGAAGCTGGGTTTCGTTCGCTCCGAACCGGCTGAGACGGGGCGACCCGGTTATGACCCCCGCGATCTGCTGAAACTGTATTTGTACGGGTATCTGTGGCAGATCCGGTCCTCGCGGCGGTTGGAAACCGAGTGCCATCGCAATGTGGAGGTGATGTGGCTGGTCAGCCGACTGGTTCCCGATTACAAGTCGATTGCTGAGTTTCGCCGGATGCATCGCGAGGCGGTGACCGAAGCTGGCGCGGAACTGGTGCGTTTCGCGCGTTCGGTGGGTTTGGTGCGTGGGGAGTGGGTGGCGATCGATGGTTCGAAGTTCCAGTCGGTCACTAGTGTGGATCAAGTTCGCGAGCGCGAAGCGCTGAAGCGTTACCTGGACCAGTTGGAGCGAGCTGACGAACAGAACGAAGTGGTAATTGATGCGAGTGCGGTGGCTGAGGCTCTGGAAAAACTGAAGAGCGATCCGGAGCCCGAGGCAAGCTTTATGAAGATCGGACGGCAACTCACGCCTGGCTACAACGTGCAAACCGCTGTCGATACTGAACACGCGCTCATCGTGGCACAAAAGGTCACCACCGACGCGAACGATCAACGCATGCTGTTGCCCATGGCGGAAGCGGCCAAGCAAGCGGTCGGTTCACCGCCTTCTCTGAATGTGATCGCGGATGGCGGCTACTCCAACGGTGAGCAGTCGGAAACCTGCGAGGCCCAAGGTATCGTCCCCTATGTGCCACCCAAGCGCACGGTCAACAATCATGGGGAAGGGAAACTATTCGATCGCACTGAGTTCGTCTATGACGAGAAGAGCGACACCTTCCGGTGCCCAGCAGGCCAGACTCTTTGGCGTAAGCAGTTGTCTAAGAAAGATCGCGCCGTAATGTATACGCCCCGAAAAAATGTCTGTAGTGCTTGCGCACTGAAAGCCCGTTGCACCCTGGGCCCGCGACGTTACGTTTCTCGCAACCTGTACGAGAATGCCCTTCAACGCATGCAACAGCGAACCACGGCGGGAGTGATGCGCTTGCGAGGGTCAACGGTAGAACATCCGTTTGCCACGATAAAGTACCGTATCTTCGGATACCCACGCTTCTTGTTGCGTGGTCTCGCCGGAGCACAGACCGAGATCAGCTTGGCGACGATGGTTTACAACCTGAAACGGATGTTGAACGTACTAGGCGGCAGCCAGCTTCGAGTTGCTCTTGGCGCCTGAGCCGTGCACCGTTCGAGACTGCCACGTCACAAAGGGAAATATTCTTGTCCTGAAACCTATCTCCTGCCACGGCTAACTGGTTTCGTAACACCCTCAAACGCCGTCCCTTGCCCCTCGCGCT
>Ga0302319_10022907_pt1 | contig 11178 bp, 6 predicted proteins | sample Bog_T0_2_FD_203319 | JGI IMG/M metagenome (GOLD analysis project Ga0302319, IMG submission 203319) | Peat permafrost microbial communities from Stordalen Mire near Abisko, Sweden - Bog_T0_2 | ecosystem: Environmental > Terrestrial > Soil > Wetlands > Peat | place: Sweden: Abisko, Stordalen Mire...
GCGCTGCGCCGTTGCAGCTTGTTGCCTGCGCAACATGCGGAACACCAGGTAGTGAATTCCATTGCCGAAGACAACAACCGCCGAGAATAAGAAGATGCCGTAGAGCCAGTCCTGATGCGAAAGAGCCACGATAGGAAGACCTCATCTGCTTAGATGCAAGACAAGATCACGCTACTGCCTGAAGGCAGGGATCAGGGAAGAGGGAATAGGGGACAGGTTTACCGTTCGAAGTTTAATATCCGACGTGGCAGAGTCACTTTTCGCAGTTTCAGGCCGCCCAATATTTCATGAGCCGCCAAGGCTCACCCCTATTCCCTGCCATTTCCCTACCGCGGCGCAGGCTCCGCTGAATCCGCCAGCGCGTAGGCCAGCACCGTCATCACCGCCGCGTTTTCGCTCAGGTGTTTCGGGTTCACCTTGTCGAATGTATCAGCCGCCGTGTGGTGATAGTTGAAATAAAAACGGCTGTCCTGCACCGGCGCGAAGCTGGGAACACCTTTTTCGGTGAGCCCGGCAATATCTTCTCCCGTCTCCGGCGAGCTCACCAGGGTCTCTGCGCCAATCGCGTCCAAAACTTGCGAAACGGGGTGCAGCCACTGACCAAGCGCCGGCTTGCCTGCGTAATAGATTCCAGTCGGGTGGTCCGCGCCCAGGTCGCTCTCGATCGCTCCGATGTGATTCGAGAAGTCGCCGGCATGATCCACCATGTAGGCAGCCGCGCCTTCCGAGCCCTCTTCCTCGCTCATCCAGGCAATAAAACGGACAGTTCGTTTGGGATGAATGCCCAGGCTGCTCAGCAGATGAATCACCTGCATGGAAACCACCACGCCCGCTCCATCGTCGATTGCGCCCGTGCCCAGATCCCACGAGTCAAGATGGCCCGAGACAACAACCACCTGCTCCGGGTGCTCCGTCCCCTTCCAGTCGGCAATCACGTTATAGCTTTCAGCATCGGGCAAGCTCTGCGGCGTCACGGTCAGATGAAGCTTGACCGGCCCTTGGCTGGCAAGGTCTTTCAGCAGGTCGGCGTCTTCAGCCGTCACCGCAGCGGCGGGAATCTTGGGCAAACTATCCGAATAGACCGTCATTCCCGTGTGAGGAAGACGGAAGTCCGCACCGCCCACTGAACGCACCAGCACGGCCACCGCACCCACCGCGGCCCCTGCAATCGGCCCAGCCCCGCGATAGACCACGCTGCCCTCATAGGCATTCAATCCGTCGCCCACCGCGGCCAGTTCCTTGTCGAACCTGTGATTGAACAGCAGGATCTTGCCCTTCACCGCACCGGGCGGCAGACCATGAAGTTGGCTCCAGTCGTCCACCACCACAACCTCGGCAGTCAACCCTTCCGCAGGCGTAGGCACGCTGCCGCCGAGCGCAGTTAAAACAACCTTTTGCGTTGTCCCTGGAGTCTGGCCAGCCCATGAAACCACCTCGGCAGTCTCAGTGCCGCGCACCCAATGGGGCACCTTCGCCTTTTCAAGCGTGACCTCAGCGCCCAATGCGCGCATCTCGGCTGCAACATAATCCACGGCCTGCCCCGCCTGGGGCGACCCGCTCAGCCGGGGGCCGATGTTGTCCGTCAAGTGACGCAGCTCATTCAAGGCGTAGGGGTCCTTCATGGCCGCGTCGCGCAAACGCTCCATTACCGCCATCTGCTCCGGTGTCCAGGCACCCTTTCCGCCCCCGATCATCGCATTCAACCGATCGAGAATGCTGGCCGAGGGAGCCTGTGCCGCAGCCTGTCCCGTAGGCTGTCCTGCGAGCTGCTGGGCTGGGCAAAAAGGCGTTGCGATCATGGCGGCCAGCACCACAATCAGAGTGAGTCGTCGAGAGTTCGGCACAAAATCCATGCTGGATGTTAGCACTTCCCTCAGAAAAACGAGGACGCCCTTGCGGACGCCCTCAGTGTTTCAATTGATCTTCGTTGGTTGGGCGCGCGCCCCGGAACCAAAACCTCGGAACCGGGGCCCCCGACTTACTGCAGCAACTTCGTGACTTCCTGCTGCATGCTGTTGGCCTGCGCCAGTGCCGAAATGCCGGTCTGGCTCAGAATTTCGTACTTGGACATGTTGGACGTCGCCATCGCATAGTCGGTTGCCTGCACTGCATTCTGCGCAGAGGTGACGTTTTCCTGTTGCGTGCTGAGCACGGAGCTGACCGAGTTCAGCGTGTTGATCTGCGCCCCGATGTATCCGTCCTGTGCCGCAACGTCGGTGATCGCCTGGTTGAGGCTGGTCAGTGCCGACTGCGCGTCCGTCTGGTTGGTTAGATCGGTTGCGCTGAGCGACTGTCCGGCGCCGTCGGAGTAGCTGATCGTCGCAACGCCGCTTGACCCGCCGGTGTTGGCAACAAAGTTGGCGTAGGCGGCGCTGGGTCCACTGGGCAGGCTCTGGGTCGATGAATCGTACAGGCTTGCCGCGCCCGTCGAGTTCGTGATCCCAACGCCGTAGGTTGAAGCTTGCGTATAGCTCAGCCCGTTCCCAACGGCCGTATCGGCGACGTTGGACGACATTGCGGAAATATCTCCCGCCGTGCCATAGGTATCCGACTTCAGGTCTACGCTTCCGGTTCCAGAGTCCCAGGTTGCGTGTACCCCGTACGGGTCAACCTGGTTGCCGAGAGATCCGGTGTTGATCTGGCTCACCAACTGCGAAACGGTCTCATTGGTAGTGGTGTTGATGGTGGTTGGAGTGACGCTGCTGCCCATCGTGAAGCTGATCACGCCGTTGGAGAGTGTATCGCTTTCCGACCTGAATGAGCCCAGGGTAGCAGTCGATGGATTGTAGCCCAAGGTATCGTGGAGCGTGTCGGTTCCCACGATGGAGATGGGCGTGTTGACATTGCTTGCCATCGTCAGCGACAGGCCCGATGTAGTGACGGCGGCATTGATACCAATGTTGCTTTCGCCGATTGCGGTTGCCAAGTCCTGCAGCGTTGTGCCGCCGTTGCCCGTTCCCCCCATCGTGAAGGTTTCGGTTCCGCCTGTGCCGGTAAGGGCGATACTGCCTGTCAGGACATCCGCGCCTAGAGCCGAAGTTAAAGCGCCGGCAAGATTGACTGTTGCGTGCGATGCCGATGCCGGCGTTCCGGGAACTACGACGGAATTCGGGGTCCCCGAGCCGCCTGCCAGAACCTCATTGGCTGTGTCTGTCAGGTTGCTGGCGCCACCCATCACGATGGATGTATCGGCAATGCTCGATTGCAATCCCAACACTCCGCCAGTTGTGGTTGCCACCAGGCCCAGGGTGCTGGAGTTGATAGCGGCCGCAAGCGTGAGAAGGCTGGTGCCTCCGTTTGCGGACGCGCCCATGGTGAAGGTTTGCGCCGCACCGCCGTTCGAGAGCACAAGGCTGCCGTTCAGCGCGTCGGTATTCTGAATCGTCCCGCTGGTCCCAATGACCGCGGATGCGTTTGTGGCCGGAATCGCGGTCTGTCCTCCAGTTGCAGCCGCGCTTACGCCGTAGGCATCTTTCAGCGTGTTGGTTGCCACGGCTGAAATGACGCTGGCTGTGTCAGTCGATGTGATCGTCAGGCCGTTGGTTCCAATGCCCGTGCTGAAGTCGAGACTGTTGCCGCTGGTTACCGTACCAGCGGTATGAACGCCGACCGTAGAAGCATCGGTGATCGCGGTGGCCAGGGCCTGCAGCGTGTTTCCGCCGACGGTTACGTTCGCGGTTCCCAGGCCGGCCTCGGCCGTGGAACCGCTTGCTCCCATGGTGAACGTGGTTGCAACCCCATGGCCGCCGTTTTGTAGTACGATGCTGCCGGTGAGAACATCGGATTGATTATTGCCCGTTGCAGCGCCGATCACGACATCTGCGCCGATTGCGGTAGGAACATAGGCTGTTCCCGCTGAGCCGTTGCTGCCTGTCTCGTTAATGGTGTCCGTCAGGCCGGTGGTCGTCGCACCTAAGACGGTAACGCCGGTAGCAGTTGACTGTAAGAAAATGCCGCCGGTTGCGCTGTCCTGTGTGGCTGTGAGTCCGAGAGTCGAGACTCCACCGGCCTCTGTGTTGATCTCAGCGATTAGGCTGGTGAGCGTGGTGCCGCCAGTGTGATAAGTACCGCCGTCGGCTCCGGATGCACTGGCGGCTCCTCCCATCACGAAAGTGTCGTTGACACCGTTGTTGGAGATCACGATCGAGCCGGCAAATGTGCCGCTAGCCGCATTTCCGGTTCCGGGAATTACACCATCGTCGGACAGAGCCACAACCGCGGAGGCATATTGTCCTGCGCCTCCCGAGGAGGGATTGGTGACGCTGAAGCCTGAACCATCGGTCAAGCCGCCTGCTGTTACGCCGATGGTTGAGCCCAGCGTAGAGGTCGAGAATGTGAGGCCGTCATCGGACGAGTTCAGAGCTGCCGTTATACCGGTTGTAGCCGTAGTGTGGTTGACGGCAGCGAGAAGGGCGTTGAGCGTGGTGCCGCCCACCGCGATGGCAGAGCCGGACCCTGTCGGTCCACCGCTGCCGCCCATGGTAAATGTGACTGCTGTACCGCCGAGACCGTTCGACAGCACCAGGCTGCCACCGAGCGCATCGCTGTTTCCGAGCACCGGGTCGCCGCCAATTCCACCAAATCCCGCAACACCACCGTTTCCGCCTGCTGCCCCCACATTTGCCGGTGTCGCCGCTTGCACCGACCCTGTTGTAAGACCTGGTGTATCCACAAGGTTTGTGTCTGCGCTCACCATGGAGACAGTTGTGCCCACCGATGCCGATGTCAGCACGATTCCGCCAGTGCTGGTGTTGATTGCCGCGCTGCTGAGTCCGGCAGCCAGCGCGCCAGCGCCGGTGCCCATGGCCGTGATCAATGAATTGAGCGATGCGCCGCCGCTGAATACGGTTGTGCCGTTCGCTCCCGCGCCGCCCATCACAAATGTAATCGGGGTTCCAGGTGCGTCGACGTTGCCGTTCTGGATGACGATGCTGCCGGTAAGCGTGTCGTTGTTGGTGAAGACACCGGGGCTCGCGTAACCGAAGCCGTTGCCGCCCACCATGCTCAGCGTGGTTTTTCCATCCGTGCCAAGCTGTGCCGCTGCCGACCCAACACTGCTGGTCTCAGTCATAGCTGGCGCGGCGGTCAGATGGGATGTTCCGGCAATGGTGGTATCTACTGTGTTCGATGACATCGTAAGGCCCGCGGTTGTGGCCGTTGCGCTGATGCCGAGTGCCAGTGAAGCGGACCCGCCTGTGGTGACATTCAGGGCATTCGCCAGACCGGTCAGGGTGCTGTTGGCTGCCGTCAGGTTGATGGTCGTGCCGGAATTTTAGCCACTCGCCTGGTTCATGTTGACGGTGATGGTCGTGCCGCCATTCGACAGAGTCAGGCTGCCGGTGAGGGTGGCGCTCACGCTGTTGGTTCCGGTAATTCCCAGAGTCGCCGCGGCTTCCGTACCGCCCGTGCCACCCGTTGTGGGCGTACCTGCCGTGCCGGTTGTGCCGGCAAGAAAGCTCAGGGCTACTGGCTGGCCTGTATCCGCCGTGGTGCTGGTGGCTGGAATGTAGCTGGGTATTGAGGCGCTTACTTGCAGTGCTCCGCCGTTGGGATTCTGATCTGCGAGCGCGAGACTCTGCACGCCCTGGCTATTGGTCTCCACGGTTGCAACGACCTGCGTAGCCGTGCTGTTGGCGTTGAGCGCCGATGCGCTGTTAATCGCGGTCGCCAGGTCTCCAAGGGTCGTCATGCTCGGCGTAACCGCTACCGAAATCGCCGCGCCCGTACCCGACTGAATTGAAATGGTCTGGCCCTGGGTCAAAAGCCCGCTGGCTGCCGTACCGGTCAGATTCAACGTGCCGCTCGTGCTCACCGCGCCAGGATCGACGCCGACAGAAACCAGGCCGCCCGTGATCTGAATGCCAGTCTCGGTTCCGCCACCCGCAACGCCAGCTTGTGACTGCGTGGTAAAGTTCGCGCTCAGGCCAAGACCCGAATTGTTGATCGCATCGATCAAGCCATTCGCCGTGTTGTTGTAGCCGCTGGTACCGCCCACTGAGATGCTGGTCGCCGCACTGGTCTCGGCGCCGTTTGCACCCTTCACCAGATAATTCACATTGATTGTGGTAGTCCCGGATGCGTTCAAGGCGTCGGTACTCTGCGCGTTCTGCGCACTGCCTGACAGGTTAATGAACACACTGTTCTGGCCGTTGCTATACGCCATAACTCCGCCCGTATCGCCAAGGTTCGACGAAGAGAGCGAAGAGATATTCAACGCGTCGATGGACGCACCTGTTGAGGAAGAGTCGCCCGTATAGATGTTGGTCTTCGAGTTAAAGACCGCCTGGTTGTTGTAAGTGGTGGTTGTGCCAATGTTATTCACTTCTGAAAGAATCGACTGATATTCCTGATTCGCCGCCGTATCCTGGCTGGCGTTGAGGGTGCCGTTCGAGGCTTCGGTAGCCAGCGTCACGGCCCGGTTAAGCAGGTTCGTCACTTGCGACAGGGCGCCGTCGGCCACCGTAAGCAGGCCTACACCTTCACTGGCATTGGTCTGCGACTGAGCAAGCGCAACGGAGTTGGCCTGCAAGCCATCGACCAATGAAAGGCCGGCAGCATCGTCTGCGCCGGAGTTGATCTTCGATCCGGAAGATAGCTGGTTGAGCACAGTCGACAGACTGTTGCTGGTGTTGTTCAGGTTATTCTCTGCGTACAGCGCATTCAGGTTATTTAGGACACCCAGGGACATGGGGTTCTCCTTGTAGATGTGTGGATTTGCGGCCCCGCCCCTGAGTTTCTCCATTGCGAAGTCGCCCCAATCGGGACTGCTCCGTGCCGTGAGTGCGCCCATATCTTATCTAGCCGATTGGGCTGCTGCCTTCGAGTTAGGTACCGCCGCATCTGGCCCCTTCTTCGGCATCGAACTTTTGGACTTTATCCCCCTGCCCTTTGTGTTCCAGCGCCGGACACTTCTACAACTTCTACTTCAACTCGTTAACCTTTCCTTCCCTCCGCCGATAACCACAGCGAAGGAGCTAGATGGTCATGATCGAACTTACTCGTCTCAACGGCGCGCCCATGGTGCTTAACAGCGACTTGATCAAGACCGCCGAGGCCTCCCCCGATACCATGCTCACTCTGATAAACGGAGAAAAGTTGATCGTCCGCGAACCTTGCGCCGAGGTGACAGAACGCGTCATTGCCTACCGTGCTCGCCTGCTGGCCGGCGTATCCCGGCGTCTCACCGCGTTTAGCGATTTGAAACGCGTTGTCTCCATCACAAGTCTTGACCTTGCCGGTCAGCCCAACTCAATCCAGCAACAAGTTGATTCGCCCACTGAGCGTTGAACAACGCCGCGGTGAATACCGGCGTCGCCGAATGATTCTGGAGAGCATTGCATGGAGAAGTCCAATCATGGATAAAGGGAGCATCGGCGGAGTTCTTCTGGCCGTCATCGGCATTGTCGCCGGATTGCTCATCGAAGGCGGAAACCTTGGCCAAATCCTGCAGCCGACCGCCGCTCTCATCGTAATCGGCGGCACGCTTGGCGCCGTGCTTCTTCAATTTCCGTTGGCCACGGTCGTCGCCGCATTCAGAAGTATGGCCCATGTCTTCGCCGAACCCCGAACGCAAAATGACAAGCTGCTAAGCCTCTTGCTCACGTTCGCAAACAAGGCCCGCCGCCAAGGCGTCGTCTCTTTGGACGCCGATCTCAAAGCCATCGACGACCCGTTCCTCAAGCGCTCACTGATGCTGGCCGTGGATGGCACAGAGCCCAGCGATCTTCGAAAAATCATGCGTGTCAGTCTCGATTCCGCAATCGAGCGCGAAGACCAATTGCCCATGGTGTTCGAGTCCGCCGGAGGATTCTCTCCCACCATCGGCATTCTCGGCGCGGTGCTCGGCCTGATTCAAGTCATGCAACATCTTGACAATATGCAGGAGGTGGGCCGCGGAATCGCCGTAGCGTTTGTCGCCACCATCTATGGCGTCGGCCTCGCCAATCTTTTCTTCCTACCCTTCGCCGGTAAAATGCGCATCCGCATTCGCGACGGCCAACTGAGCCGGGAAATGATGTTGGAAGGCGTCATCTCAATTCTCGAAGGTATGAATCCTCGGATGCTTGAGGTCAAGCTGGCTGGCTTTCTGCATGACACAAGCCTCAACACCAAGGAGCGCGCGGCTTGAGCCGTCATCCGGACCGCAGGCGTCCGAATCAGGAGCGCTGGCTCGTCTCCTACGCTGACTTCATTACCCTCCTCTTCGCCTTCTTTGTCGTTCTCTACTCCGCATCAAAGGCCGATCTGAAAAAGCAACAGCAGATATCCCACTCCATCAACGCTGCATTTCAAGCTCTAGGCATCTTCGGAAACTCAAACGGTCCACCCGGTAACACCCAAAGCGCCGGCCGAGCCGATCAGCCCGTCCTTCCCGCGACCATGGTCATGGGCGAGCATGTTCTCTCTCCTTCGAGAGTCCAGCAGGACCTCGGACAGATTCGCCGCGAAATGGAGCAGTTGCTCTCCAATCAAATTGCAAAGAATACAGTGTCTGTGCAGATGGGACGGGACGGCCTCATTATCAGCTTGCGTGAGGCTGGCTTCTTCAACTCCGGCTCCGCAACCCCGAGGCCTGAAACGCTCCCGACCATCCGTCTGATTGCCACAGCCCTGGGCCGAGCCCCTTTCGATCTGCGCATCGAGGGCCACACTGATAACATTCCCATTCACAACGCCGAATTTGACTCCAACTGGGAGCTCTCCTCGGCCCGCGCCACGCACATCGCACGGCTCTTTCTAGACCTCAAGGCAATACCGCCGGAACGCCTCTCCGCCGCCGGCTATGCCGAGTATCATCCGGTGGCCAGCAATGAAACCGCGGAAGGCCGCGCCATGAATCGACGCGTCGATCTCGTCGTCCTGCCTCGCACCAGGATCGATCTCACGCTGACAAACACACTCCTGCCAACCGGCCCCTGGCGCAAAATCACGGACGACAACTAAGCGGAACGCGGCCTTTTAGCTGACGGATTCGCATTCTCCGCAAGCCATCAACGCGGATAGTAGAGAGACCTTTCGGTGGCGACCCCTGGTGATGTGGATACGGAGTGTTCGGAGTAAGCACGGCGGAAGGGCTCGCCCGGCTTCGGATCCCAGTTGCGCCACGATGCGGGGTCGGTGTCTGCCATGCGCGATCTGGGGCCTTCTCCGTCGCCGTTGACAGCGGCCACGCAGTATTCAAGGATGCCCGGTCGCCTGGCTGCGGCATAATCACCGGGCTTGGAATTGGCAGCCTGAATGGCCGGACGATTGTCATGAAAGACGCGATCGAGCCCATGATAGACGAGACGGAAATCTGTTTGGCCTTCGGTTCGCGCGTAAAGCCGGTATTCGCTCACGCCCAGCACTTCGCCCCAACTGATTGCTGCACTGCCGTTGGACAAATCTACATGAAGCCCATCGGGCGCCGGCGGCGGAATCCTCGTGACATACAGTGGATACTCCGGACCCGGTGTACTCTCATGCAGCGAATTCAGAGCGACTGCGCGTACGTGAACCTTTTGCTCGTTAGCCAGTCCGCTGATTGAAAACTCTGGATCGCTCTGCACGCCGATCACGGTCCAGGTAGCGCCTGAATCCTTGCTCAATTCAAATCGATATTGGGTTGCGGAGGCAACCGGCGAAGCGACGATCCGGGCGCCCGCCGCATGGTTCTCCGTTCTCACGATGCCGGGCGCCATGGGGACCGGTAGTTTGTCTGTCAACTCCCAATGATGACTTCCTTCTTCAAGGTCGATGACCATTTGATCCGCTTCGCGTTTTGCTTTTTGAACTTCGCCATCTACGTAGAAGGCCATCGGATCTGGCCAGGACGGCATTGCGATGCGGACGGAAGATGCCCTCGGCGCGTAGTATTCGCCGCACGGCGCTTGGCCGTCGGCGAGCGATCCTCCGATGCCGAGATCCGAATCGGCTGTTGTAAATGAAAGACCCGAAACACCGATGTGCGTACCGTGAAAAAGGGCGAATTCGGTGACTTCGTTACTTGTACGGATCAGGCCCGACGTTCCGTCAAACGCTTTTGCGCCCTCTGCAAAATGAACCGGCCTGGCATCGCGAAAAATCAGATCGTCAATATCGGCGGAGCGCACGCGGCAGCCATACGGCGTAGTCTCCACCTTCAGATCTTTGCGATGACTGATCACCGCCATGGAGTCTCCCACTCCATCGAACCAGACGCCCGTTGTAGCCTCGGTCTGAAGCTCTGTGCGTTGCGTTTCTCTATCCTTGGCCAAAGCCCCCCGGACCAATTGAATGGAAGGAAGTTCACTGCCGCGCCGCACAAACCATGACAGCCGATGAACCATCGACTGTGTAAGCACGGCGTCGTAGAGCACGAAATAATCGCAGCCCGCAAGCAGTAGGCTGCGGCTGACATACTCGGGCGCCGAGTACGCTGAGGGGTCTTCGCGGGGCACGATCTCAGCAAACTGACCGCAGCCCAGGTCATAGAAAGGACGGGAAAGAACATTCTCGCCAATGGAACGGAAATGTTCATCCTTGTATACGCCAAACGTGGTGCAGAAATCAGTGTCCTGATCCCTCCGATCGCCAACATCCTCAGAGCCATTGAAGCTGAATGCCTTGCCGGCAGCGAAGAAATACAAGACACCGCATCCGCCTTCGGCCGCCCAACCCCAGCGATAATTTGGACCGTCGTCAATCTGCTGGAGATGAATGGACACCTCTTTCGGCGTGTCCACCGCTGCGCGAAGAACGATGCCGTATCCCGTATGCTTGCGGCTGCGCAGGTGAGGATTTGTTCCGAGGTTATCCGGTGCGCGATACATGATGTCGTCCCAGGGCGGCGCGCTCCCGGGAGCCGTTTCTGCGTCCTGGTCCCTCGGACGCGAGACCCACATCGCGTGCTCTGCGGCAAGCGGCGAGTATCGCAGCAGACTGGCGCCGAGATACCACAGGCATCGCGGCGGCATGCGCTCTTCTGAATGAGCCCCAATCGGCGGATAGATGCGTCGCGGAGTCTCCCCAGGCCCGACAACGCCCCATTCGCGTCCTTCATCGACCGCCAACAGGGTGCGAAATCCCTCAGCAGTCTCGCCGTCGAACGGCGCGGAAAGCGCGTTGACGAGCCACTCAACCATCTCCGCGATTTGAGGCGTCATGAATCGCTTCACACCATCGCGGCGCTGCAACAGGAAATCCGTTCGCAGGGAGGGC
>Ga0302319_10022908_pt1 | contig 11177 bp, 24 predicted proteins | sample Bog_T0_2_FD_203319 | JGI IMG/M metagenome (GOLD analysis project Ga0302319, IMG submission 203319) | Peat permafrost microbial communities from Stordalen Mire near Abisko, Sweden - Bog_T0_2 | ecosystem: Environmental > Terrestrial > Soil > Wetlands > Peat | place: Sweden: Abisko, Stordalen Mire...
ATCCATAGCTTAGGGCTGGGCGCAAACAATAAAATCATTAATTTGGGGCTATCTCGCAAGCTTCCAGAAAAGGCCGCAGATGAGGCCTTCCCAGCAGTTAGGGGCCTTACCTTTTGCTTTTGGCATTGTGGATAACCCTTAGAAAGCGGGTTACCCACAATACCAGTTAATTTTTCCGGGGCTTCCCCAGGATCCCCTTAAATGGTATCAGGACTTATAAAAGGGTACTTTCTTGGGCCCCAAAGGATTGATTGGTAAAGCAGATGTGTCCGGATGTGTTGGGATGTATCAAAGGAAAATAGGGGCCTTGCCCCCCACTCCCCCCTGCCTGCTCGCTTGCATTCGAGTATAACACATGGTTTTCTAACTCATTTTTTGAGAAAGCAAAAAAATGAGCTGTCAAATCACCCCCAAAGAACGGGGGTGATTATGACAGTTGTCGTTCTTTAAAGAAAACCATGTGTTTATTTTTGTCCTTAGAAGCGAGCAGGTTTCCAAAAGAAGTTCGATTAACCAGGTTCAAAAAAGGAGGCTCAAAATGATGCCAGCGGTGATTGAAAAAATCGAAGAAAAGGCTGAAAAGCAGGTTGATAAAAAAACAGTGTTTACGGAGGAAACATTGAAAGTTTTAGCTGAAAATTTGAATGGTTGGGGCGTTGCAGAACAGGAGCCATATTTAAAAGAAGGCTTTTCTTATGTTAGTCCAAGACTTTTAAAGGAATATGGGTATTTTAACAAGGATGGAAGTTTAAGGCTTTGTTACTTCGTGGACTTGTTCAATCAGGCCCATGAGATCGTTGAAAATATGGACAAACATTTAGGATATATTGAGCCGTTTTTTCTTGATGAAATTGATTTACCGGACAAGAAAAGAGGCGTGATTTTATTAACGCAAAACAATGATGGAAAAATGTCAATAAAACTGCCAACTGACAGGTAAAGAATTAAGCAAAAATTTAAAGGGGGTAATGAGTATGCTTTTAAGAGAAATTGTCCAGATGTACAGTCCAAAAGCAGAGGTTGTTTCTTTGGTGACAACGGAAGAAATCGACTTTATTTTGTCTCAAAAATTGGGGATAAAAAAGGCTGATTATGATGCCCATGTTTGGGCTGAAATTGTAAGCCGGTCCAAGAAAGCTATTGTTGCCCATTTTAAAGAGACTTTATTGATTAATCTGATCGGCAATAGCCTGGCTGAATATGTTAAAGAAGGGCCGATTTCGCTTGAGTTTAATAATAATTAAAAATGATCAGGCAAATGGTTTTAATGTTAAAAAACGGTAATTAAAAAATTTGAAAGGACGGCAATTATGAAACTTCAAGAACTTGAAAAAAAAGAATACCTGTTCCTCCCCTCTCTGGAGAGTGATATCGAACAAATGTTGCAAAAGAAATTCCATGTCAGCAGGGATGATTTTGACCATGATGAATGGCGTGATTTGATGACCCGTTGTTATGGGGCCATTGAAGACTCAAAATATGATGAAATATTTGATAATATCAGGCATGAGGCCGCAAATTTCTTAATGATACGGTCATTTCAAAAATGCGCTGCTCACGTTTAAAAGGCGCGCGGCCGTTGCGTTTCAGGATTAAGGGACGAAGGCCCTCACCGGTTACTGAATGACGATTTTGTTGTTTCCAGAGCCGGTATTTACAATTAGAAGATACAGCCAAATTAAAAAAATCTTCTAATTGTGGCGCTACGTTAGCGTTAAAAATCAGGAGGAAGAAAGCGAATCCAGGATAAGGCCGATTTTGGCCAACAATGCTCAAAGGTTTTTAAAAGAACTCCCCAATTAATAGGGAGTCCTCTGCTCTGTTGTAGGTATCATTAATTTAATGAAATAGCATATTGCCCTTGGGCAACCCTAAAAAACATAGGATTTTGCAAGGTTTGCCTGATTTTAGCGGCCACATGTTGATTCCCTTGGGGGTCAATGCGTTTCATCACGGCATTGAGGGTTTCGTCAATGGTAGCTTTTCCGCCCAAATCTTGAAGAGCCTGATAGACAATCTGTTTCCAGGTCCCAGCTAGGCGTCGCGCGATTCTTTCATCCTTTTGAAGTAAAAGCTGTCCATAAGAAATAATTTGCCGGTTCTTCATGAAAACCAAAAGGTATTCGTGCTGGATTGGCACAAAAGAACCCGGGTAAGATGTATTGTTAGATAAGCAATTATGTTGGCCTTTGATAAGGACCGCCTTGAGCTGTCCCAGGCCCATTTGAATGATGTCTGCCTGCCAAGAAATATACTCGCCATTTCGTCGCATGTCACCGATGAGTACGGCAAAGTAGCCCCCCTGTTTGAGCGGGTCGTATATATTCATCAGGGCAAGCTCAAGCTTGCTTAAAAAAATATCGCTGTTCCCGCAACGTGAAAGATCGTCTGCGTGAGGAACCCCGTATAAATTACCGCTGTATTGGACCATTTCGCCATAAGGAGGATGAAAAAATATAAAGTCAGGAGTTCCTTCAAGCCGGTCTTTGAGTTTATCCTTTAAGAGATTGAAGCCGGTTTTCAGGTCCAGGCCGGTGTATTTGATGCCCATTTGACGACATACGTCCCGGGAGGTCCCCCCGCCTTCAGCCGGATCCACAAAGTAAGAAGGTTTATAAAAATCAATCAAGGATTTTTGAACAAAGCCGGAACAGTTGCCACGGTAGGCTGATTGTCCCCAAGGCCCGCGATTAGGAAATGAAAGAATTGAAGAATTCATGATTTATCTCCCTGGGCTTTGGCAATGGCCTTATCGCAGATAGAGGCTATTGCGTATGAATTTCTAATATTTTTATCCATACAATTAACAGCAAAGCTAGGCTTCCGGTTCAAGGCGTGCACGGCCAATTTAACGGCCTCAAGCAAATCTTTGTTGATGCCGGCAAGTTTGTAATATTCGTCCATGAGTTCAACCATTGCGTGAGATTCGACAATGCCATCAACATAATTTCGGTAAGTGTCGTCTCTTTGAGTTGCTAAATTATGCGGAGAACTGGCGTATAAGGCTTGTTTAAGCTTTTCGTCTGTAGGTTTGTATTTAAGATTCATTCTAAAATCCTTTCTAATTAAATAAAATTATTGAGTGATTTCTAAGGCTTCACGGCCGATATAATTAATATGTACGCTTTGATTGCGCCCTCCCGTGTAATCTTTCTCATGCTCAGCTGTACGTAGAAGAACATCATTAATCCAGCTGTCTTGAAAATGCCGGACATCAGATATTGAAAAATAGGCTAATTTACCGGTAATTATATTTTTAAAGAAACCGGAGCAATAAAAATGACCAGTTGAAAAATTAATCACTTCCAAGTCGTTTTCATTTGCTTGTTTTTGGATATGAGAGCGAAACATCCGGGCAAACGCCGTGAATTCCGAAGTTCTGCAAGACGAACTCTCAAAACAGTTACCCTGCCAATCAAACAATTTTTTGAAAACTGTTTGGCGTGTTTCAGTTTGAATGATAATTTCTTCAGTTTTAAGAAACATAGACAAGCTCCTTTGCATATTCGTCGATTTTCAATTCAAAATTGGAAATCGGCGTCTCAACTAAAGTTCCTGTATCGTCGAGAACTGTTAAATATCCATTTTTAGAAGGTTTTGCTAAATAGGTTGAATTAATAGTTAGATTTTCATAAACCTGATCATCATCCTTTGAACCTATAAAAATGACTCTAGTAATTGACATAGATTCATCCTTTCTTTTGGTATCTCTAAAGATTGTTGCGACCTTTTCGTTCATCTGCTATCCTCCTTTCTGGGTTGAGGTTAAACATTACAAAATAGAAACATCAAGGCTGAAATTTTTGAGGCACCCCACAAAAATTTCACTTGCTTGGCCTTGATGTAGTGAAAAATTGTTTTGAGACTAGCCGCAGCGGCTCAAAAGAATTTTTTACGGTTCTATTTTTAATGTTAAACTTCAACGATTTAAGAAAGGAGGATGGCGCCTAGATGAGCGAAAGAAGGAGCCAATCCAGATATGAGTGGAAGAATACCGCTAAAAACGCGCTGCACCAGAGAACGCCAGGGTTGAAAGTGAAAAGAAAAGGGTTGGCCCAAGAAGCCCAACAATTTCTTTATAACAATGAATAAATACCATACCTGCCCAGGGGGCCTTGGGCCCACTGGGTAGGTATAATCATTTAACTAATTCAACGTCCTCCTCCGGATGAAAAGTCAAAGCATATTCATCCAATAGTTCTTCATCCGTCCAATTAGCTAACCCCTTAACGCCATTTCGGATCATGTTTTCGCAAGCCTGCTCAAAAGAGGTGTAGCTGTCAATTGAATCGAGGCGTTCTTCAATGATAGCTTTAATCATTTGTTCACGTGTTAATTTCATAGAATTAGCCTTTCTTTTTTAATTTAGTTTCAAAGCTTTCAAAATTAGGATTTGTTTTATATTCATTTAGAAGTTTAAGCAATTCAAAACAAAACTTGTCGTGATGATGCTTGCCTACGGTAAATCCAATTTCAATTGCTGGTTCTGAATTAAATGCTGTTTCTTCGTAAATTCTTATTACACCGTCCATAAAGTTGTCCTTTCTTAATAATTAATCATGGTCTTTTATTGTTACCTTTACCAAATTATCAGTTTTGTCCCAATTGACAATGGCAACTCCGCCCTGGACATCAATAAAAACATTTCTTGTTTTGCTTAATCTTATAAGCCTTTCGTAGTCGTCTCGGTCAATGACTACCTCATGTTTATCTAAACAAATACATTTACCCATAAGATTAATCCTCCATTTTAGACAATAATTCAGAAATTGTTTGAGGTAGGCCTACTTCATGTATTGAAAACCCCATTTCGGTTAACCGGTCTAAGCAGGCCCGTAAGGTTTCTTTTGCTGCTTCGTGGGTATTAACCGCACGCAAAATAAAAATAGCGTTGGCTTCTACTTCCTGGGCTGATAGTTCTTGCATGGTCGCTGCAATTTCTTCCATTTTTGAGCCATGAATTATAAAGCCGTTAAACCCCTTGGAAGGCTCTTCCAATGTCCACGGTGTTGGTGTGTGTTGAGTCATTTAGTTCTCGCTTTCTGATTTTAAGATAGCTTGTTGTAAAACATCGATTACTCTCTGATATTCGGTTTTTAAATCTTCATCAATGACGGCTTCTATTTCCTGAAATAAGTGACTAAGCGCATCCTGACAAGCTATGACTAAATCATCATGGCAATTGACAGTCTTGACGATATGACGTGCATTAATAATCCCAAGTTTGTTCTTATACATATGCCCGATATCTCTGTCATATTTATTAGTCTCATTTAATTGTTGTTTTATGACATTTTCTTCAGCTACCCATGGAACCGGTGTATGCGTACTCATAAATTGCCTTTCGTTTAAGTTGTCCATAAGGTTATAGTAAACGGGTGGCTTCTGGTCCCCTTGCGCCCTTTAAGGGTAATTTTGATTTTTGTATCTTCTCTTTCCACCTGGGGTTCATGCGCCAGGATAGCTGATCCGGCATGAGACAACGCTTCAGTTAAGCCGCACGAATAGGGCCAAGTTGAATACACGAAGCCTTTCAATTTCCTGCTTTCGGATATTAGGATTTCTTTTAAGGATTTCATGAATTAACCTTTCTTTTAACAGATAGCCCTGGCTATTTCGTTAAATTCTTCGCTGTCGGGATCAAGACTTTTAATATATTGAGATAAAATCCTATCGCCCTTATCGCTATCAAATTCAAGAAACTCAAAATCATGGCCTCCTATGTGTTTTCTTAATTGTTTCAATCTTGCATCAACGGTATAACCTTTAAAGACTGGAAGAACTCTAATCATATAAAATCCTTTCTTTTTAATTGTCCCATTTAGCGTCGTCATACTCTTTTAGGCAACGCACGATTGAATGGGCCATCTGGTTTTTGATTTCTTCAAACATTTTGTATAGATCACGGGTCTCAGGGATATCCCCTTCGCAACACTGATATAGAAAGCATCCCAAGGATTTATAGGCTTGCATCAAGGAAGGTGGAAAATCATCGATAAAGCGCACGTCCTGTTCTAATTCTTTCTCGTCATATCGTGCATTTACGCCTAACCGGTTAAGCAGGGCCATTTCTTTAATCAATCTATCCTTATGTTCGGGATACTCGAGATTAAAGCCTTGCTTGAGCAATATCCTGTTCAGGCAACCGTAACATTTTGAGCTGTTTGTAAACCTGACATCTAAATCCAGGAATCTAACGATGTTTTGAAGTGTAGAATCAGATACGATAAATGCGCTCATTTTCTAAACCCTCCAATGTTAAACCGGTTGTAAATAGTCTTAAAACCAGACGTTTGTAGTAAACCTTTAATATGTAAAAAGATAAAAAGAAGAATACTTGATACACAAAAGGTCAATACCATCCCTTTACAAATCTTTATAATTGCTAAAAAAACCAAATAGAAATTCTCCATAAACCCTCCATTTGAAGATGAAGATTATTTATAAATTCTCTAATTTAGAAGAATTACGTAAGACATAATCTTCTAAAGTTTCATTACTCTTTAATTCACAACCTAATTTCTTAAGGACAGCAACTTTAGAGATCAATCGGCTTTCTTGATAATCAGATCTAGAGAATGAACGTAAATCAGCTCTATAATTCTCTTTAGCTGTAAGATATTCATAACGACGAGATATATCGTGACGACTAAAACAACCATCAGCAGTAAGACATGAAGAGTTATGAGTTGAATCTTGTTCAAATTTAGAATTGAATTGATTAGCCATGGTGGATTTCCTTTCGGTTAATGAAGACGTTCTTAAAATTGAATTACTATTTATAGGAGAGAGATTGCCTGTCTCTTTTGTTGCGTTAACTGTGGTGATTGCGACCTTTTCGTTCATCTGCCATCCTCCTTTCTGTGTTGATGTTGAACATTACAAAATGGAAACATCAAGGCTGAAATTTTTGAGGCACCCCACAAAAATTTCACTTGCTTGGCCTTGATGTAGTGAAAAATTGTTTTGAGACTAGCCGCAGCGGCTCAAAAGAATTTTTTACGGTTCTATTTTTAATGTTAAACTTCAACGATTTAAGAAAGGAGGATGGCTGCTTGATGAATGAAAGAGGGAGTCAATTCAGATATGCAACAATAGCGACAGGCAATATCTTCTATAAAAGACAAATGTGAATATTTTAGATATGATTAATTTCAGCCAAGGAAACGCACCATGGCTATACAACTACGCCTACCATCCCCTTCTTTTAAAAAGCGAGACCTCTAAAGCGCCAGAGAAGATCACTTTAAGAATTCAATCAAAAGGGCTGGCAGAAGAAACATCATCAGCTGTTTATAAAGCCTACCCTTGCAGATAGACCTTATAAATTCAGCCAACGATGATCACGTTTCCTTGATAAATTCAAGAACTTCTTCGCCCAACTTTGATTCAGCATCTAAATCAACACCAAAAGTCCATTGTCTAGCTGCATTAACGTCCTTAATGCCCGGAGGAACTCGCAGGGTATAAAATGCACCCGTGCTGGGACATTTAACCTTAAGGAGATTTATTATTTTATCTCCCCTAAAAGATCTGTCGCTATCCGGAGCAATACGAATATTAACAAGGGCATAATCATTGACCTTATCATTATCAACGATCTCACCTTGCAGCTCATTAATGACCCTGTTAATACCGATTTTATCGATCAAGACGGCGCGGCGGGCGGCGTTTTTCTCAGAAACGACCTTATAAACGTCGATTTCTTCGGGTTTGGCATCAGCGAATGTTTTCGGGACGGCAACACCACGAATGAAAACACATTCGACATAATCAACCAACCAGACGCCGGTCCGTTGACCGTCTTTATATTGCCCCTGCCAGCGGGCCTTGCCGTTTTTATCAAACCATGTAAAAGTATTTTCTTCCCGGCCATGAAATTCGGGACCATTTTCATAGATCTCTTTAATGCGAGTGGCCCTCCAACCTTGTTTAATAATGCAATTTGACCCCAAGTATTTAGAGTTCAATTTGCCGGTATACGACCCCCAAACAGATCCATCCGGCCTAAAGAACTTGCCTTCTTTGGTGGATCGGGAATATCTGTACATAAGCTGCCCGGAAGGCCAATAAACTTCCTCCCAGCAAAAGCCGCCGGAACTTGATCGTCTTTGGTGATGTTTAATCTTGATTCCCCAAAGATTCTTCATGTACTTTGAAACACCAAATTTAGTACGGAGGGTTTTTTCTTTGTATTTCTCATTAGTGGTGAGTTTTTTATTCTCCCAGGCTTTGTAACTCTTCCCAGGTATAAAAATGGACTTACATTTTTTACCTGATTCGTCCCAAAACTGTGTTTCTTTCTTAAGCTCGCCATCCTTGACCATAACATTGATAATTTGACCGGATTGTGATTTAAGTTTAATCACCCCTTCGTCAAAATAATGATAACAATTCAGGCCTGTTTGAAGACCCATTAAGCTAAAACGTGGCATAATGCACCCCTTTCTTTAGTCTGCAACATTGATGTTTTCAGATTCACTGTATTCCCGTTGGATGCGCACCCGCCACACCCCTTTATCGATTTTTACGGGTCCATGCTCAGGGTGTATAAGAGTTGTTTTCCCATTGGAAACAACAAATTGGGTTCCCGATCCCCAATACTGGCGCCCGAAAACTTTTCCATCGATGATTTCATGTTTATGGCCGGTTATTTCCCCCTCGGCCAATACGGTTGAAAGCTCGTCTCCAAAAACGACTTCTGATGTTTCTTTGATTAAAAGAACTTCACCTTGCCTGTAGCTGGTTTGATTAGACATATACAATTTCCTTTCTTGTTTAAAATGTTCAAGTTTAAAAAGAAGTGAGCTGGCTTCCAATCTACTTGGCTAAAGTAGCCCCCATGGAAAACCAGCTCACTATTTATGAATCCCCCTTAGAAGTTGCGCACCTCCTTTCTTTCATGTCTACATGAAATTTATTGAATCAAATTCTTTTTTCCATGGCTTCGGCCAACGTATGGACTCCAAAATATAAATCCCGTTCAATGCCAAGGCCAAAAGGCCCGTGGACCGATTCCAATTCTTCAAGTGAAAAATACCCCAATTCGTTTTCAATGCCCCGAACAAACCCGAAGAATTGTCCGTTTTCCTGATCATATTCAGTGGCATACCAAGTCCAGTTGCTCCAGGGGCAGAAAAATTTGGCTATTATCAAAATGTCCTTAGCCTCTTTTTCCTCATTCGCATAAATTGCTGGGAATTTAGTTTCCAATTCTTTAGTCATTAATTTCATATAAAGTCCTTTTTAAATGGTTAAAAAGAAAAATATCCGTAGGGGTTATAAACTCCTACGGATATGCTTTTGTTTACGCTTGGTATGCTGCTAAAACCTTCTCAGAAATCAACTCTCTGATCTCTTGGCTTAAGCATCTTACCCTTTCGAACCATTTTTCATTTTTACCCTGTTCTACGGGCATCGATACAAACAGCCCATTTTTGCCCTGCACCACGCGAATGCCTTTAATTAAAAGAGCATTATTGATCCCGATATCAGCAAAAGCTTTTATTCTGCCCTCATCAGCAAGCCGATGAATTTTTAATACTTTAATATCGATATTTTCTATGGTTTTCATATTGATTTATCCTTCCTAAAATAAAGTTTAAAAAAGAGAAAAACCGGAGGAGTTGTCAGCTCCTCCGGAATTGATTTAATTCGGTACTTCTCTTTTGTATGCAGCCAATACCGTATTGGATAAATCATCCTTTACTTCAGGATTGTTACACGAAACTGTTTCATAATACTTCTCATCCCTTTTGTTTTGGACAGAAGGCATTGAGACAAACAGACCATTTTTTCCGTCCATAACTTTAAACCCTTTGATGACAATTGCATCATCGATGCAAATATCAACATACGCCTTAAGATTGCCTTCTTTAATTGGATAAACCTTGATTGCTCTGATACTTAATGTGGCTGTAGACATAATTTGTTTCCTTTCGGTTAATACTGATGTTGTTTTAATTGAACTGCTATTTTTAGGGGAGATAGTGTTTTCCCCTTCCCTTGCAATTACTGTGTTGATTGCGACCTTTTCGTTCATCTGCCGTCCTCCTTTCTGGGTTGAGGTTGAACATTACAAAATTAAAACGTCAAGGCTGAAATTCTTGAGGCAACCCACAAGAATTTCACTTCAGACTGCCTTGACGTAGTGAGACATTCCAATGAGACTAGCGCAGCGGCTCATTGTTGAATGTCGAATGGTTTAATTTTTAATGTTAAACTTCAACGTATTAGGAAAGGAGGATGGCGGCTAGATGAGCGATAGAGGGAGTCAATTCAGATATGCAAGGGAATTGGAAAGCACTGTCTTCTTAAAAAGCCAAATAGGAAAACTATAAATATGACTAATTTGAGCAAGGAAACAAATTGTGTATACGGCCACTAACCAAAACCATTGAAAGTGCTACGCCCGCAGCAAAAGAGAATGAAAACTATTGAATGCGCCTAAGAAAAGGGTTGGCCAAAGAAGAAATCACAATTCCTTGGCAACGAAAACAGGGATACATTGAGGATGATTGCAGATTAATTTCATATGACTCACTTAATATGGGTTAATAATCATAGCCCCCGTAGGTTCAAAGTCTTTAACATTTTCAGTCATAACATGAAACCCGTTACAAATAGCGGAAGCGGCAATTAACCCATCCGCGGCAGGTATGATTATTCCTGTACGTTGACATCGAGCGGTTACTTCCCCCCAAGTTTTAGCGATATCGGCATTAATACCAATAATTCGATCATTATATTGTTTCTCAAATCGTTCTATCCAGCGGATGAGATCTTTCTTTTTTTTACCTTCATCAAGTAAATAAATTCCTTTATTGATTTCTCCTAAAGCGACAACGCTTACAAAGCAATTTTCTTCACCGATGGGTTCTAAGGCTAACTGAAGAATTTCTGTTTTATGCGCTTTATAAAGATCTGAAATAATACATGTGTCTAAAATGACCTTCATAGGGAAACCTTTCTCATAGAAGACTTATCGCGTTTTAAATCAATGCCTTCCAGTCCCGGTCCTTTAAGTAAAAAATCAATAAAGGACAATTTGTCACCGCGTAACTTTTGGTAACTACTTTCGTTGATAACAACAACTTTTTCACCGCGGCGTGAAATCGTCTGAGGTCCCATGTGAAGAGCACGGTTTACAACTTCGCTAAATTTGTTCTTTGCGTCAG
>Ga0302319_10022910_pt1 | contig 11177 bp, 8 predicted proteins | sample Bog_T0_2_FD_203319 | JGI IMG/M metagenome (GOLD analysis project Ga0302319, IMG submission 203319) | Peat permafrost microbial communities from Stordalen Mire near Abisko, Sweden - Bog_T0_2 | ecosystem: Environmental > Terrestrial > Soil > Wetlands > Peat | place: Sweden: Abisko, Stordalen Mire...
CTGCTGGCGGTCACCGAGGCGGCCGAGCCCCCCGCCGCGACATAGACACACGCCCAGAATCCGTTCTCTGTAAGTCCCTGCTACTGCTTATGGATTCCAGCCGTGTGTCTCGTGACCGCGAGCCCAGGCCCGTGCGCCCGGTCATCTCGCCGGCGGCGCCGGCGGTGCTGCCGATGCTGCGGGCGATTTCGGCGGTGGCCTCCCCCTGCTGCGCCACCGCCTCGGCGATCGAGGCGGCGATCCTGTCCATTTCCGTGATGGTCTGCTCGATATGCAGCACCGCCTGCGCGGATGCGCCGGTGGCCACCCGCACATCGGCGATGTGGCGGCCGATTTCCTCGGTGGAGCGGGCGGTCTGGGTGGCGAGTTGCTTCACCTCGCTGGCCACCACGGCAAAGCCGCGCCCGGCCTCGCCGGCGCGGGCCGCCTCGATGGTGGCGTTCAGCGCCAGCAGGTTGGTTCGGGCGGCGATTTCGGCGATCATGTCGGCGACCGTGCCGATGCGGCCGACCTGGCCGTTCAACGCCTCGATGCTGCTGCGGCTTTCCTGCCCGGCGGTCACGGCGCGCCGCACGATTTCGGTGGACTGCGTCACCTGGCGGCCGATTTCATGGATGGAGGCGGTAAGTTGCTCGGCCGCGGCGGCAACCGCGCCGGCATTGGCCATGGCGGCGGCGGCGGCTTCGGCGGCGGCCTGGGCGGCGGCGCCGGTGCGCCCGGCCGAGGCGCGCATGTTCGCGGCGGTGCCGGCCATGTCGTTGGTGCGCTGCATCACCTCACCGAGCGCGCGGGTGCTTTCGGTCTCGATCGTGTCGGCCATGTTGCGCAACGCAAGCTGCTTTTCGGCCAGGCTCTGCTCGCGCAGGATTTCCTGCTCGGCGGTAAAGCGCCCGGCGTCGACCAGGCGCTGCTGGAATACAAGCAGGGCGACCGCCATACAGCCCACCTCGTCGCCCCGCCCGGTGCCCGGGATGTCGCCCGAGAGGTCGCCGCCGGCGAAGCGCTGCATGGTTTCACGCAGCCGCCCGACCGGGACGACGATGTCGCGCTCGACCGCCCGGGCGGCCAGCAGCATGACCGCCAGGATACCGCCGCCGATGCCGCCCAGCCGCAGCAGGGAGTCGTGGAAAGCGGCGTCCAGATCGTCGGTATAGGCGCCCGAGAGGAACATCATCCGCCACGGCGCGAACCTGCCGACGGCGACGACCTTGAGCAGCGGCGTGGTCTGGCCGGGCCGGGGAAACATATAGGTCACCAGACCGGTGGGGTGGCCATCCAGCGCCTCGATGGCCAGTTGCGCGATCGACCGGCCGGTGAGCCTGTCCGCCGGCAGCTGCTTGCCTTCCAGGCTCGCATCCACCGCGTGAAAGACCATCTGGCCGGCATCGTCGACGCTGTACACGTAGCCCATGCCGTTGTCGAAACGGAGGGCATGCACCAGGTTGCCCACCTGACCGATGGCCTGCTCGCGGGTAAGCCTGCCGGCCGCGACCTGCGCCTCCAGCGATCCCGCGACTGAGATGGTTGAATCCACCACCGCCCGCAGCTTTTCCACCCGGTCGCCGATCATGCGCTGGTGCAGCATGACGGCGTCGAGGCCGGAAGCGGCGATGAGGCCGAGGGTGGCGAGTCCGACCAACAGAGCCAGCTTGGTGCGCAGGCGGAGGCGGCTGAGCAGGGACATGGTTCTTTTTCCGGCAGCATGGTTGCTGCCCATGCTAACGCCGGCCCGTCAACAGGGAATGAAGGCGCTGCCCGGCGGAACCGCGGGTGAACCGCACCCGGCAGCCCGCCATGACGGGGTGCATTCTTCGAGATCATTCAACCCCGTTGCCTGCCGGGACTTCGAGGCGGCATTCCGCCGTGGCCCTTCACCGGACCGCGACGGATTGCCGCACGACCCCACCGGGGAAGCGCCCTCGCCTTGCCTATGCCGACATCGCCTCCGGCTCGGTCCGCGCCCGCTTGACCAGCAGCTTGTTCAGCGCATGCACATACGCACGGGCAGCCGCGACGATCGTGTCGGTGTCCGCCCCCTGCCCGTCCACCAGCTTGCCGCCCTCCTCCAGACGCACCGTCACCCGCGCCTGCGCGTCGGTGCCTTCGGTGACGGCGCCCACGGAAAACAGCCGCAGCGTGGAATCGTGGGGGAACAACTGGTGGATGGCGATGAAGGTGGCGTCCACCGGCCCGTCACCGGCCGCCTTGGTGCTGCGCGGCACGCCGTCGATTTCCAGTTCCAGCTCCGCGGTCGGCCTGCTCCGGCTGCCCGCGTGCACGTCCAGCGACACGAAGCGGATACGGGTGTGGTCGCGCATCACCTCATCATCGACGAGAGCGGAAATATCCTCGTCGTACACGATCTTCTTGCGGTCGGCCAAATCCTTGAACCGGCGAAACGCATCGTTCAGCTGGTTGTCGCCGATCTCGCCATAGCCCAGCGCGCGCAGCTTGTCGCGGAAGGCGGCACGGCCGGAATGCTTGCCCATCACCAGGTTGGACTTGGTCCAGCCAACGCTTTCCGGCGTCATGATTTCATAGGTGGCGGCGTTCTTCAGCACGCCGTCCTGGTGAATGCCACTTTCATGCGCGAAGGCGTTGCGGCCGACGATTGCCTTGTTGGGCTGCACGTCGAAGCCGGTGATGGTGGAGAGCAGCCGCGAGGTGCGCAGAATCCGGTCGGTCACGACGTTCGGCCGGCACGGAACCGCGTCCGGGCGGGTGCGCAGCGCCATGACGATTTCCTCCAGCGCCGCATTGCCGGCGCGCTCGCCGATGCCGTTGATGGTGCACTCGATCTGCCGCACCCCGGCGCGCACCGCGGCGATGGTGTTGGCCACCGCGAGCCCCAGATCGTTGTGGTTATGCGCGGAAAAGATCACCCGCTCGGCCCCCGGCACGCGGCTGCGCAGCATGGTGAAGATGCGCGCCAGATCCTCGGGCAGGGCATAGCCCACCGTGTCGGGGATGTTGATGGTGGTGGCACCGGCCGCGATGGCCGCCTCGGTACAGCGGCACAGGAAGTCGGGATCGGTGCGGCTGCCGTCCTCGGCCGACCATTCCACGTCGTCGGTGTACTGGCGGGCGAGGGTGACGCTGTCGGTCACGGCCGCCAGCACCGCCTCCGGCTCCAGGCGCAGCTTGTATTTCATGTGCAGCGCGCTGGTGCTGATGAAGGTGTGGATGCGCTTGCGTTCGGCCGGCGCCACCGCCTCGCCGGCGCGGATCACGTCGGCGCGGGCGGAGCGCGCCAGGCCACAGATCACCGGCCCCTTCACGGTTTCGGCGATCGTCTTCACGCTCTCGAAATCGCCGGGCGAGGCGATCGGAAACCCGGCCTCGATCACGTCCACGCCCAGTTCGGCCAGCGCCTCGGCCATGCGCAGCTTCTCGGCCAGGTTCATGGAGAAGCCGGGCGACTGCTCGCCGTCGCGCAGAGTGGTGTCGAAGATAATGACGCGGGAATCATCCAGCTTGCCGAAGCTGGGATGGTTGATGGTCATGGGCCGCTGCTCCTGGAAAAAATTACGACTCAAGCCTCAGGGGTCCCCCTGAGCTGTGGCCGGCACGCAGCCGGACGTCACGCCCAGGGGCGGCTAAGTCGAAGGAGCAGGCCGAGCGGGAGGCGCAGCAGGCCGCGCGCGGGCGCGCGGGCGGAACGATCGATGCTGTCTGCGCCATGGTCCATGCACCCACCCTAACGGCGGCACCGCTTCCATGCAAGCACCGTCGGCGAACGGCGCAGACTTTGTCGGCGAGGCAAACAGATGGCAAAGCGCCAACGTGCCGAGTTTCCATCAGCCATGGCCGCCGGTGAACGCCCGCCGCCGCGCAAGTCCTAAATAAAGATGATCCCGAGTCGTTTTCTGAAACAGTGCGTCTTTGTGGTCACACCAGCTCGGTGGCAGGCGGAATGAGGCGGAGTCTTCTTGGCGTTGGGTGCCCGGCGCGGATAATAGACTTCACGCGCTCGTGAGGCTCAAATCAATGCTCCAGAGACGGACGAGACGCCAGCCGAGTTATGCTGGCACCAATGTCGTGGCGCTTCGGCAGCGGTTGATGGCACGCCACCGGGGCATTCTTCGCCGCTGGCTGGCCGCCGGACGCTGCATGGGCCTGTGCGACGCCTCGGCCTTCCCGCCCGTGCCCGGGGAAATCGAAACCGACCATGTGCTGGTCTGGGTCCGCGAGAACCCCAGTCCGGCCTACATGATCGCGCCGGAGGGCATGCACTGGCGCGTCACCGACTGCGTTCGTGGCCACTCGCTGGCCTGCCATCCCAGCTTCGAGGCGGCCCTGCACTCCATCCGCCCGGTTCTGAAGCCCGACGCCACCTGCCTGACCGCCCGCGACGGCTGACCGCCCGCCACGCCGGCATCGTCGCCAGCCGCCCCTACTCCTCGGGCAGCCCCGCCAGCCGCAGCCCGGCCAGGTAATGCAGCCGGTCGGCAGGGCGCTCGAACGGGCTGGATTCCAGGAAGCGGGCAATGCAAAACCCCGGCTCGATCGACAGCAGCCGCTGGCGCACCAGCGCCGCCTCCTCCACCCGGCCGAGATGCCCGAGCGCCGCCAGGTACGGTTTATAGGCCGCCGACAGGGCCGGGTTCATCTCGCTCACCTCGAGCCCGGCCGTCACCGCCGCCTCGTGGTCGTGCCTGAGCAGGGCGATCAGGATGAAAATGGTGTCGTAGAAGAACGCATGCGGGTCGAACGGTGACAGCTTCTTGTAGCGCCGCATGCGCCGCTCGGCCTCATCGAGTTCGCCCAGATAGGCGTACGCCGCCGCCGACAAGGCCCAGGCCATCACCAGGTTCGGGTTCAAGGTCAGCGCGCGCTCGTGCAAAACCAGCGCCTCACGCAGGCGCCCGTGCAGGAAGGCGCGCACATGCCCGGCAATCGCCAGTCCGCGCGCGTCCTGCGGGTCCAGCGTGATCGCCCGGTTGGCCAGCCGCCCGGCGTCCGCCATCACCGCCAGGGGATCGCGCGCCCAGCCCTGGCAGAACAGGAAAATGTTCCAGAACGCCAGCCAGGCATGGGCCGCGGCGTAATCGGGCTCCAGGTCGATCGCCTGGCGCAGCAGGTCGGCGGCCTCCATGAACTGCGTCCGCTCCAGCCGCGCCAGCAGCGGCAGCGCCCGCAGCACGAGTTCATAGGCGGTTACGTCGGCCGGCGGCCGCGCCGTCATCCGCTGCGCCTCGATCAACAGGATTTCGGGGTCGATCTGGGCCACCACCTCGGCGGCCACGTCGTCCTGCAACGTCAGCAGGTCCTTCCCCTCGCGGTCGAACCGCCGCGACCACACCACCTGGTTGCCGGCGCGCAGGTCCAGCAGCCGCAGCGCCACCCGCAGCCGGTCCCCCACGCGCTGGATGGTGCCGTCGAGCAGGAAATCGATATTGAAGGCCCGCCGGATGGCCCCCTCGTCGCGGGTCTGCAGGGCGAAGCGCGCCAGCGAGCTGGACGACACCAGAAACATCCAGCGGAAACGCGCCAGCGCGGAAGTGATCTCGTCGGCGATCCCGGTTGACAGATGCGCCTCGGCCTCGGTGAGGCCGATCGGCAGCAGCGGCAGCACCCCCACCCGGGCGCCACCGCGCGGCGGTTGCGCGCGCTGCTCGGCCCGCGCCTCGTTGCGCGCATCCTGGCGCGCGTCCGGGCGCCCTGGCACGGATCGCACAAACCGGGGTTCCGGCCGCATCGGCTGCGGCGCCCCCGCTGGCGCCGGCCGCGACAGCTGGGCCACCGCCCGGATTTCGGCGGCGACCCGCTGGGTCTCCTCCGACGGATGGGCATCGAGCTGATCGGCCAGCACGGCGCGGCAGCGCTCATAGGCCTGGATCGCCATGCCCCGCTCGCCGCGCGCCGCATAGGCCCGCATCAGCGCCCGCCACGCCCCCTCATGCGCCCGGTCGATCTCCAGCAGTTGCTGGGCGGCGGCGATCACCGCCTCGCCCTCCGTCTTCTCCCGCAGCAACTGCTCGGCCAGCACGCGGGCGCGGTCCATCAGCCGCTCGCGCTCGCTGGACAGCCAGGAATCCAGGGCGGGGTCCACCCCGTCCAGGTCCTCCAGCAGTTCGCCATCCAGCAGCGACAATGCCGCCGGATGCTCGGGAGAGGCGCGCAGCACCTCCTCCACGTCCACCCACACCGTGCCGGGGCGCAGCATCAGGTGGTCGCGGCTCACCGCCAGAATCTGCGAAGCGACCGGCGTCAGCACCTCGATCAGCCGGTGGATCTCCTGGCGCAGCGAGGCGCGCGCCTGCTCCTCCGGCCGGCGGCTCCACAGCATTTCCGCCAGCTTGGCGCGCAGCACCGGCCGCGGCGAGGACAACGCCAGAATGGCCAGCAGGGCACGGGTTTTGCGCCCGGTCGGCAGCACGCTCTCACTGGTGAACGTCCAGGCTTCCATCTGGCCGATCAGGCGCAATCTCACCAGCACGGGATCGCCGTGGGGGGACGAGATCAGGGATATGCCACGCGGTGTTTCGCCACCATTCATTCCAAATTAGACGCACGATTCACGCGCAGACGCAACCTCGCCCGCAATCATACCGTGCATGGTACGTCACGCATCCGGTAACGGTGCCGTGTACAGCCGCACGCCCGCCGCACCGGCCGTCAAAGCCCCGTCGGCACCGCGTCAGATCGCCGCCGCGCGGAAAATCGGTGTGACATCGCCCCGCCAATCACCGTGAAACCGTGCCAGCCAGGATTCGGCCTGAGTCGGCCCGCCACCGACCAGCGGCAGGAGCACATCCAGATGAACCGTCTCGTCGCGGCCGTGCCGGTCCAGCCGCGCCCGCGCCCGCAGCCCGTCCCGCGCAATTGCCACCGCGTCGCGCGCCAGATCACGCAGGGTGCCACCCTGCCAGGGCGCGTCCAGCGCCTGCCGCGCCACCAGCGGGCGCAGCGCCGCGAACTCGGTCCACCGATGCCGCTTCACCAGCGCCTCGGCCGCCGCCAGCGCCGCCTCGTCATACAGCAGCCCCACCCACAGCGCCGACTGCGCCACCATCATGTCCAGCGAGCCGGCATCGGCGCCGCGCATTTCGAGGAAACGCTTCAGCCGCACGTCGGTGAACACCGTGGTGAGGTGATCGGTGGCGTCACCCATGGTGGCCGTGCCCGCCCCGGTATCGGCCAGCCCCCCTTGCATGAAGCGGCGGAACGACTGCCCGGCCATGTCCACGTAGCCGCCGTGGCGGAGCACGAAATACATCGGCACGTTATCGATCACCCATTCGGCGTAGCGCTCGAAGCCGAATCCGTCCTCGAAGAACACCCCCGGAATGCCGCTGCGGTGCGGGTCGGTGTCGGTCCACACATGGGCGCGGTAGGACAGAAACCCGTTGGGCCGCCCCTCGGTGAAAGGCGAGTTGGCGAACAGCGCGGTGGCCACCGGCTGCAACGCCAGCGCCACCCGCAGCTTGCGCACCATGTCCGCCTCATCGGCGAAATCCAGGTTCACCTGCACCGTACAGGTGCGCGTCATCATGTCCAGCCCGAGCAAACCCACCGTCGGCATGTAGCGGCGCATGATGGCGTAGCGGCCCTTGGGCATCCACGGCATCTGCTCGCGCCGCAGCGTCGGGTGGAAGCCGAGCGGCGCGAAGCCGAGGCCGAGCGGCCCGGCGATCTGCCCCACCAGCGCGTTGTGCGCCCGGATTTCGTCGCGCGTTTCATGCAGCGTGCCCAGCTTGCCGCCGGACAGTTCCAGCTGCCCGGCCGGCTCCAGCGATACCGAGGCGTCGCCCTTGGTCAGCCCGATCGGGTTGCCGCGATCCAGAATCGGCTCCCAGCCATCGGCCGCTTCCATGCCCTCCAGCACCGCCCGGATGCCGCCCGGCTCGTAGGGCGGGGCGGCGAGGTCGGCATGGCGGAAACCGAACTTCTCGTGCTCGGTGCCGATGGTGAAACGCCCGCGCGGCTTGCCGCCGGCCGCCAGGTATTCGGCCAGTTGCCGGGCCGAGCTGATCGGCCGCGCGTCGGCGTCTCCGGGGTTGGACATCTCGGTTCCGTTCAAGCAGGCGCGGCGGCGCGCATTTTCAAAGTCTTAGACGCCGGCGGGCGCCTGCATCAGCGCCAGCCCGACGATGGCAGCCGTCTCGGCCCGCAGAATGCGGTCGCCGAGGCTGGCTGCAACAACAAAGGCATGCCGCCCCATAAGGTCAAGCTCCGCCGCGCTGAACCCCCCCTCGGGACCGATCAGCAGCCCCGCCGGCCCGCGCGCGGGCGCCACGCCCGGCGCGCCCTGCCGCTCCATGGCCACCACCAGCGCCCGCCCGGCCGGCCAGTCCGCCAGCAAGGCGGCCAGCGTCACCGGGGCGGCGACCAGCGGCACCGTCAGCCGCTCGCTCTGCTCCGCCGCGGCGATGGCGATCGCCTCCAGCCGCTCGCGGTTCACCCGCGCCGCCTGGGTGCGCCCGGTGATCACCGGCAGCAGCGCCGCCACGCCCAGCTCGGTCGCCTTCTCGGCCACCAGGTCGGTGGCGTCGCGCTTGAGCAGGGCGAAGGCCAGCCACAGATCGGGTTCCGGCGCCTGCGCCCGCAGCCGGGCGCCGACCGCCAGCTCGCAGCGGTCCCGCCGCAGCGCCGCAATGCGCGCCGACCACTCGCCGTCGGCGCCGTTGAACAGCCGCACGGCGTCACCCGGCCCGCGCCGCAGCACGGTGCCCAGGTGATGCGCCTGCGCCGGCGTGGCGACGATGCCGGCCCCGGGACCAAGGGCGGCATGCACAAACAGGCGGGGTGAGGTGATTGACGGGTCCATGGCGACAGGCAGACTAGCAGGCATGACACAGGCAACCGAAACCACCCTCGCGCAGGGCCATACCGACATCATCACCGGCGGCTGGGTGGCGCGACTGCCGCGCCGGGCGGTGCCGTTCGTGCTGCTCGCCCGCTTCGACCGCCCGGTCGGCGCCTGGCTGCTGTTCCTGCCCGGGCTGTGGTCGATCCTGCTGGCCGGCGCCCCGGCGGGCCTGACCGCCTGGCTGCTGGCGCTGTTCTTCGCCGGCGCGTTCCTGATGCGCGGCGCCGGCTGCGTGGTCAACGACATGTGGGACCGCGAGATGGATCGCCGTGTCACCCGCACCATCGGCCGCCCGCTCGCCTCCGGCGCGGTGTCGATGTTCGGGGCGCTGCTGTTCCTGGCGGCGCTGTGCACGCCCAGCCTGCTGATCCTGCTGCAACTGCATCCGCTGGCGCAGCTGCTGGGGGTGTCGTCGCTGCTGCTGGTGGCGGTGTATCCGCTGGCCAAGCGGGTCACCTGGTGGCCGCAGCTGATGCTGGGTGTCACCTTCGGCTGGGCCGCGCCGATGGGCTACGCCGCCGCCGGTGGCCGGCTGGACTGGGCCGCCGCCGCGCTCTATGCCGCCGCCATCTCCTGGATTCTGGGCTATGACACCATCTACGCCCACCAGGACCGCGAGGACGACGCGCTGATCGGCGTGCGCTCCACCGCCCGGCTGTGGGGCGAGCAGTCGCGTCCGTTCCTGGCCGCCTGCTACGGCGTAACGGTGGCGATGCTGGCGCTGGCCGGCTGGCTGGAGGGGCTTTCCTGGCCGTTCTTCGCCGCCCTTGTGCTGCCGGCCGGCCTGCTTGCCCGGCAAGTTGTTCTGCTCGACATCCACAACCCGGCGCTTTGCCTGCGCCTGTTCAAGGCCAACCGCGAGGTCGGGCTGGCGATCGGGCTGGCGATCCTGCTCGGCCGGCTGTGATCGGCCCCCGGTGAGCGACGCCGCGGCGTTCCTGCGCGCCAACACCGCGCCCGCTTGCGCGCCGCTGGTTCCCGAGATCGCCCTGCATCTGGCCACCGAGATCACCCCGATCTGGCAGGCCACCGAGGACTGGCTGCACCGCACCGGCCTGGCGCCGCCGTTCTGGGCCTTCGCCTGGCCGGGCGCGCAGGTGCTGGCGCGGCACGTGCTGGACCATCCGGCGACGGTTGCCGGGCGGCGGGTGCTGGACTTCGCCGCCGGCTGCGGCCTGGCCGCCATCGCCTGCGCGCGCGCCGGTGCCGCGCTGGTGGAAGCCGCCGAGATCGACCCGATGGCCACCACCGCCATCGCGCTGAACGCCGCCGCCAACGGGGTGTCGGTCACCCCGCTGCTGGGTGACCTGACCGGCACGCCTTGCCGCTGGGACCTGATTCTGTGTGGCGACGTTTGCTACGAGGCGCCCATGACGGCGCATATCCTGCCCTGGCTGCGCTCGCTGACGGCAGGGGCGGAGGTATGGGTGGCCGACCCCGGCCGCGCCTATCTTCCCCGCGACGGCCTGGAACCGTTCGCGCGCATGACGGTGCCGACCACGACCGAACTGGAAGACCGCCGCGAGCGGGAGGTGACGCTGTACCGGCTGCTGGCAGGGAATTGAAACGGTATTCTGCGCGTCCGTTGGGCGGGCGGTGTCGGTTTGAGGGGGGTTTGGGGATTGGTCCAGTGGGCGGGATGCGGTGGGGGACGCTTATGTAGATGTGTCAGGCGACCACAACATCTAGCTCATTGGGTCCGGCTGCTGCGCCGGGGCATCAATCTAGAAATCACGTGGTTTAGGCAGAGCTTTTCGTAATTCGTAATTCGCAACGGTGGCGCGAACCTCGGCCCAGATCTTCACTATATATGGTAGCTAACTGACACATCTACATAAGCGTCCGGTGGGGATGTGAGATGAACTCGTAGGGCCGATAAACGCTGTGGGTGGTGAGCAACTGTTCGGATTGTAGCGGACGAGCGAAGCGTCATCCGCCGTCGCAACCGGCGCTTTCCTCGGCATTGGCAATGAGCTACAGGAATTAGCTGAGGGGCGGTGACACGCTGCGGCAGTGTGCCTGTTCCAGATATACAGGTGCAAACAGAGGCATGCGTTGGCGGATGACGCTACGCTTATCCGCCAACGGCTTGCTGACCGTTGCTTGACCTATATTCGCGTCAAGTCTTAAAGACCTTGCCGTAGATAATTCGCCACTCTGTCCCCTTGTCACTGCTGTCACCGTTCTCGTCACATCTTGTCACCTGAAGCACGCCACCGGATGGAGGAGACACTTCGAGGTGCATCCAAGGCGGATGCGCGCCTTTGCACGGACGCTTATGTAGATGTGTCAGTTAGCTACCATATATAGTGAAGATCTGGGCCGAGGTTCGCGCCACCGTTGCGAATTACGAATTACGAAAAGC
>Ga0302319_10022911_pt1 | contig 11177 bp, 7 predicted proteins | sample Bog_T0_2_FD_203319 | JGI IMG/M metagenome (GOLD analysis project Ga0302319, IMG submission 203319) | Peat permafrost microbial communities from Stordalen Mire near Abisko, Sweden - Bog_T0_2 | ecosystem: Environmental > Terrestrial > Soil > Wetlands > Peat | place: Sweden: Abisko, Stordalen Mire...
CGCGGTGATCGGCGATATCACCGTCGAGGAAGCCCGGCCGGTCTTCGAGAAATGGTTCGGCGGTTGGAAGACGGCCGGCGTCAAACCGGCGGTGATTCTCCCCACCGTTCCAGCCAACCAGGCGGCGGCTGTCAACGTCCCAGATTCGGCCCAGATACAGGACTCGGTGGAACTGGCTTTGCAGCTCGGATTGAATCGCTTCAGTGCGGACTACTATGCGCTGCAGTTGGGCGACCACGTGTTGGGCGGCGGTTTCTATGCCACGCGGCTATACCGCGATCTGCGGCAGAAGGCAGGGTATGTTTACAATGTCGACAATTCCCTGCACGCTTCCGAAACGCGGGCGACCTATTCGGTTACCTACGGCTGCGACCCGGAGAATGTCTCCAAAGCGCGACTCCTGGTGGAGCAGGACCTCACCGCCATGCGCACCACCAACGTGACACCCGCGGAACTGCAGCAGGCCAAGGCCCTGTTGCTGCGCCAGATCACCTTGAGCGAATCGAGCGAGGATGCGGTGGCGGAAGGCTTCGTGGCGCGCGCCCGCATCGGCTTGCCCCTGGATGAACCGTTCCGCGCGGCGCAACGGTATTACGCCATTTCCGCCGATGAAGTGAGGGCGGCCTTCGAGAAGTGGATCCATCCCGCGGCATTCGTGCAGGTAGTGCGCGGCCCGGCCCCGAAGTAGGTGGGGCATGCTTTAGCTTGCCGGCAAATCGTCGCAAAAGAAAAGAGGAACGCCGGGCATTCGGAGGACTATCGTGCTTTCGAGCGATGGCTGAGCATCGTAGACGATTGCCGCATCTTCAACCGGACGGTGAGTATCTATTCGTGACATGGCGCCTGCATGGTTCCCTGCCGGCCATGCCGCCCGATGTCATTTATGCCCCGCCAGGCCATGCATTCGCCGCACAGGATCGCGCGCTGGCTCGGAACCGTGGGCATTTATGGCTGAGGGATCCGCGAGTTGCGCGCCTGGTGATGGATGCCGTTCGCAGCGGTGAACATCAGCGGCGGTTCTACGAGTCGCAGGCTTGGGTCGTCATGCCTAATCATGTGCACCTGTTAATCCTCCCCAATGTGCCCCTGCCAGAAATCACCCATTGGATCAAAGGGAAAACGGCGAGGGAGGCGCAGTTGCTGCTGGGCCGGAGGGGCGGACCGTTCTGTCAGCATGAGTCTTACGATCACTGGGTGAGAACGTCGAAGGAACGGCAGCGGATTGCAGCGTATATCGAAGACAACCCGGTATTGGCGGGGTTGGTAGCTCATCCTGAGGATTGGCCGTGGTCTATCGCTGCCAGGGCAAGCTAAAAGCATGCCCCACAGCCTTTAGTTAGTTTCTGTCGCGAAACTCAGTTTCGGCGTGCAAGACCGCTCCCTCACGGTCGCGGCTCCGATCCGAAGTCTTGTAGTGTCAACGAAACCATCAGAGCCCCGACCGTAAGGGAGGGTTCCTTCGCCGGCGCACGGGAGTTTTGCGACAGAAACTAGTTAGCGACTGGCGCTCTTGACGATCTCTACGGCGAAAACGTGCGTAGGGCCGAGCATATTGGAACGGAAGACCACCCATTTCATGTCGGGGGAAAAGGTGACGTTGGGCTCCAGCGTATAGTTATGTTTCGCCAGATTCACCAGGCGCTCGGACTTGAAATAACCGATGTCGATCAGGTCCTTCTTGTCGCGGAACGAACTTCCCTGCACCATGACCGGGCGGAAAAGGTAGATCCACTGGCCGTTCCCCGGCGGGTTTAGAACCTGGCCGTCGGGCGATTGCGCGGCCACGCTGCTCGGCCCCCCGCCATCGCCCGCAAACAGCTTGCCGTCGGCGGAAACGTTATAATGCACCGACCATTCGTTGCGCTCCAGGTGATACCAGGTGCGATGTCCGGTGGCAAGGTCCACGCCGGCCACCCAGAAAACCGTGCTGCGCGGCGTCTGCAGATCGTACCAGACCGTCTTGCCGTCGGCGCTGAAGAACTCGTGCCCCGCGATTTCCATGTTCATGGTCCGCTCGTGCATCAATCGTAGACCGGTACCATCCGTGTGAATGGTCCATACCCGGTCGTTATAGTGCCACGGCCCTTCATGGCAGAACATGATGAGATGGGGATCGGTGGGCGACATCTGCAGATGATTGGTCCAGTCGTTCTCGGTGTAGATCTTGTGGAAGGCGCCGGTCTGGATATCGATGGTGTAGAGCATCTTCGGCGTACCCGCGGCCCAGTTGGCTTCCAGGCCCCCGCCGTGCCCGTTGGGCGGCGGCGTGCGGGGCGCGGTTTTCCCGTCGGGATCGGCCGCGATGCCCACCAGCATGGTTTCATCGGCATTCACCGCGAAAGCGCCGCCCCGGCCCGCCTGAAGCGGAATCTTGGCCACCTCGCGGGTGGCGTGCGTATCCAGATCGGCGGCGAAGATGGCGCCATCGCGGGTGTAGTAGATCCGGCCGGTCTTATGGCCCGTGACCAGGATGTTCACGCGCCCCTCCACTACCTGATCGATGGCCCTCGTCGCCAGATTGATGGTGGCGATGCCATGCGGGTTGGTGACTACCAGTTTCTTGCCATCGGCCGAGTAAGCGTTCTGGTGGAAATACAGCGACGCGGTGCCGGCTTCCTGGGAGAGCCGAATCACGCGATGTCCGGTGTCGGGATCGATCCATTCCGTGGGAAGCGCCGTCTGCGCGCACACCGTGCGCATCGCGGCAAGGGCTAGCAATAGGAACTGACGCATAGGTCACCGTCCAAACTAGCGATCATTGTATCGCCCGTGCGCCGGCTACGGCGTCTCATGTGTTAATCTTTTGCCCCGGTCCCTCGTCAAATGGAGGGATGCGCGGAACAAATCACATCCGTTCCACGTCTCTGTGTTAGATCCTAAACGTGCCCGTTACTCGCCAATATCGCCTCAGCGCCTCCTTCTGGGAAGCGGGCCGCATCGCCCTGGATTCCCTGCGCAAGAATAAGCTGCGCAGTTTTCTCACGCTGCTGGGCATCATCCTGGCCACTACCACGCTGATCGCCGTCACCGCTCTCATCCATGGCATGAACCTCTATATCGCGGAAAAAGTTTCCAACATGGGCTCCGATGGTTTCCGCGTGGTGCGCATGGCCTTCTTCGGCGATTTCGACCCCAAGAAATTCCTGGAGATGCAGAAACGCAATCCCGAGTTCCGCCCCGACGAGTACGAATTTGTGAAGAGCCACGCCCTGCTGCTCAAAGACCTCGGCATGATGGTCTCCCGCCAGGCGCGCGTCGCGTATAAGGGCGAGTCCCAGGAAGCGGTGAACATTCAGGGCATCACCGATACCATCCCGGCGATCAACAATGTCCAGGTGGATGCCGGGCGCGCCATCAGCTACGAGGAAGTGCGCCGCCACGCCGCCGTAGTCTTCATCGGAAATGACATCCGCACACGCTTCTTCGATGGCGTCGATCCCATGGGCAAGACCCTCGCCATCGAGGGCGTTCCCTACGAGGTGATCGGCGCCGCCAAAGCGCTGGGCAGCGTATTCGGCAACTCGCAGGACAACTTTGTCATGATCCCCGTCGAGAGCTATTTCAAGACCTACGGCAGCCGCAGCGGGATCCGCCTGCTCGCCAAGGCTATCGACCAGCCGCACCTCATGGAGGCCGAGGACGAAGTGCGCGTGCTGCTGCGTTCCTACCGCCATTTGAAGCCGGGGCTGGACGACAACTTCAGCCTTTTCGCCTCCGACACCATTGTGAACCTGTGGGACACGCTGACCGCGGCCATCTCCGCCATGGCCGTGGGGATCGTCTCCGTCTTCATGGTGGTAGGCGGCATCGTCATCATGAACATCATGCTGGCGGTGGTGACGGAACGCACCCACGAGATCGGCATCCGCAAATCGCTGGGAGCGCGCCGGCGCGACATCCTGAATCAATACCTGGTGGAATCTTCCGTCCTGGCCGCGGCCGGAGGCTTGGTGGGAGTGGTCGTGGCCTGGTTCCTGGCCCTGCTGGTGCGCTCGTTTACCTCCGTGCCCATGGTCTTGCCGTGGTCCGCCGTGGCGATCGGGGTGGGGCTTTCGGCCACCGTGGGGCTGTTCTTCGGCATCTATCCGGCGCGCCAGGCCGCGCGTCTGGATCCCATCGAGGCGCTGCGGGTGGAACGGTAATCGCATGTCGAAACTGGCATTTCTCAACGGGCTGACGCTGGCAATCCAGACCATCCGCACGCACAAACTGCGCGCTTTCCTTACCGTGCTGGGGGTGATCATCGGCACCGGCACCATTATCGGCGTGGCCGCCATTCTGACCGGCTTCGATGCCAACGTCACCGCGGTGCTGCGCAGTTTCGGCCCCAACTCGATCATCGTTTTCAAATTTCCCGTGGGGCCGCGAACCGGCAATCTGACTCCCGAAGAGCGGACCCGCAAGGATCTTACCTTTCAGAATGCCGTGGACATCCGCGACCGGTGTAAATCGGTGGAAGACGTTTCTTCCATGCTGTTTGCCCCCGACATGGCGAATCTGCACTACAAGGGCAACGACCTTTACGACGTCAACCTGATGGGCGTGGAAGAGGCCTATGCGCGCGGCGGCCAGGTGGAGATTCACCTGGGGCGCTTCTTCACCGACGAAGAGAGCCGCCACCGTATGCCCGTGGTGGTGGTCGGCCAGGATGTCGAAAAGGGCCTGTTCGCCCACGTGGATCCCATCGGTAAGAGCATTCTGGTGAATGGCCACGAGTTCCAGGTGATCGGGACCATGGTGCGGCCGGCGGCTTCCTTCTTCGGCGATACCGATACGCGCGTCCTGCTGCCCTATGGCGCCATGCAGAAGATGTATCCCAACGCCCGCGAAAACGCCATCGTGGTCACGGCGCAACAGGGCAAACTCCCCGCCGCGCTCGACGAGGTGCGCACCGTTTTGCGCATCGACCGCCGCGTCCCCTACAGCAAGCCCGACAATTTCGCGCTTTCCACCGCCGAACAGATGGTCGACGATTTCCGCCAGATCACGGCCGTCACCTTCCTGGTGATGGTGGTGCTCAGCTCCATCGGACTGCTGGTGGGGGGGATCGGGGTCATGAACATCATGCTGGTTTCGGTCACCGAGCGCACCTTCGAGATCGGCATTCGCAAAGCCATCGGGGCCCGGCGCTCCGACATCCTGATCCAGTTTCTGATCGAAGCGGCTTCGCTCACCGGACTGGGCGGCATAGCCGGGATCATTTTCGGCTGGCTGATTTCCCTGCTCAGCCGGCTGATTTTCACCTCGATCCCCGCCAGCGTCCCCCTGTGGGCGGCGGTCCTGGGGGTGGGGGTTTCGGTGGCCGTGGGCCTGTTTTTCGGAATCTGGCCGGCGAATAAAGCCGCGCGCCTGGATCCGGTGGTGGCCCTGCGCTATGAGTGATTCCGGCTTCCTGGGCTAAATCCGGCCTGTTGACACCCGGAATTCCCCTGATTCCGGCCAAACCTATCCGATGGCAAATCGCAATTTAGTGGCATAAAATACCGGCTGCTTCGGGTATACTTACCAATGGACTAGAGCCTCTTGTTGGAAGTTTCGCTCAAATGGCTTTAACTCATGGGTTTCCAGGTGGTCAGGCGGGTTGGTCCGTCGCCACTGGGTTTTCGGTCGATATGGAAACCAGCAGGATCCGGAAGCCTGTGTACCATCGAACCGCCGAGGAATAACATGCCCGCCAAACACACCGACGTCATAAAGCTCATTTTCTTTCTCGCCGCCGTGCTGCTGCTGGCAGTGCCGATACAAGCTCAGACCCTGCAGGCGAGTTCCACGCAGGTCACTATCGGCCAAGTGATAGGCTGCAACGATACCCAGGTGGTCAATCTCACCAGTTCCGGCAGCCAGATCAAGCTGACAGTCGCTATTGTGTACAAGTCCGGGGACCTCCACGACGGCTGGCTGTTCGTTCGGGACACGAGCACGGGCAACACAACCAACGGCTCCAGCACCTTGAACATGACCATTCCGGCGAGCACGTCGATCGGCCTGGAAATCGGCCTCAACAACCAGATCGCCGCCAGCGACACGGCTACCGTTACCCTGACCACCACCACTCCCGCGGGGCAGACCGTTTCCATCACGGCAAACATGTCGAACACCCTCGCTTGCTCGCCTCTCACTGCCGGCAATGGCAGCCTGATCGTGGTACCGGCACTGCTGTCGCTGACAGCGGCGCAGGGCCAGGCCACAACCGGGAATGTGATGGTGACCAATATCTCGGCGAACCCGGTCACCTTTACCGCGCTGACCGACGCCTTTAACAACAGTTGGTTATCCCTCGGTTTGGGCACTGTGACCCTGGCGCCCGGACAGTCCATCGCTCTTCCCGTGACTGCTTTCGCCGGCAGCCTGCCTCTGGGAACCTATAGCACCTGGTTCCTGCTCTCCGTAGGCCCCACAAACGTCGGCTCCATCTCGATTCCCGTGACTTTCACCGTGACTAGCAATGGGGTTGGTCCGACCATCACCACTGGGGTCCAGGTGTCGCCCACCGCCCTGAACTTCAACTACGTCCCGGGTGGCGCGCCTTTAGGATTGAAGGCGGTGCAGGTCACCAACCAGGTAGGGACGGCCCCGATCCCCTTCACGATATCGGTGACGCAGTACAACGGCCCCGCCGGCTGGCTGACTACCAATTTCACGCCCGGCGCGCAGACACCCTTCAGCCTGGCGGTGACTGTCAATGGCGCCGGGACCACCCCGGGCATTACCTATCAAGGCACGATTACGATTACCCCCTACCTGGGACCGGCGGTGCAGATTTATGTGTCCCTGGCGGTGACGCCGCCACCAGTGGTTACCGCGATGCCCACCAGCCTGACGTTTAATTACACACAGGGTGGAGCGACCCCGTTGTCCCAGGCGGTTCTGGTCACGGGCGGCGGCAGTATCGTAGATTACTCCACGGTGGCCCCCATCCCGAGCTGGCTGAGCGCCAACCCTCCCAGCGGAGTGGCGCCTTACGATGTCCCCCCGTTCGATTTGCCTCCCGCCGGCGGAGCATACCTGGCCGTCAGCGTGAATCCGGCAGGATTGCCAGTCGGTACGTATACCGGCACTCTCACGGTTTACGGCTCTGGACCGGCCGTCGGCAATACCAATATCACCGTGACCCTGATTGTGAGCGGCCCCGCCGTGAAGGGGGTATCCAACTCCGCCAGCTTTGCCGGGGGCCCGGTAGCGCCGGGCGAGATGGTCACACTGTTCGCCGACCCCACCAGCGCTTTTGGACCGGCGCAAGGTGTGCCCTTGAGCAGCGACCAGATCGTGAATAGCCGGCTCCCCACCGTGCTGGGCGGAGTGCAGGTGTACTTTAACGGCATCGCCGCGCCCCTGATTTTCGTGAGCGCCACGCAGATCAATACCGTGGTCCCCTACGAAGTGGCCGGCACGAGCAACCTGACGGTTTCCGTGGTTTACAACGGTCTGACGACGGCCCCGTTCGCGCTCCGGCTGGCCGATGCGCAGCCCGCGCTGTTCACGGCTACCGCCACCGGAGTAGGCCAGGGCGCCGTGGGACAATACGATGCGCGCGGCAACTATCTGGGTATGAACTCGGCGTCGAATCCCGTGGTCCGCGGCAATGTGGTCACCCTCTATGTGACGGGGGAAGGCAAGACCCAGAATGCCGTCACCGGCCTGATCACGGCGGCACAAGCGACAGCGCCTTATACTCCGCAGCCGATGCTCACGCCCTCGGTGCTGATCGACGGACAACCGGCCACCGTCACTTTCTTCGGCGAAGTGCCCGGTGTGGTGGCGGGGATGATGCAGGTGAACGTGATTGTGCCCAATAGCGCTCGCAGCGGCATGAGCATTCCGGTGTCCATCACGCTGGGAACCAGTTACAGCCAGGCGGGCGTCACCATCGCCGCACAGTAGCTGATCAGAGGAAGGCAAAAGGCAGGAGCAGGAAGCACACGCTTCCCGCTGCTGCCTTTTCTTATTTGCGGACTGGGGACGCGCCCGGCGCTTCGATGCGAATCAAAGTCATACCGTCCGCCGCGCTGACCATAACCTGCCAGTTCAGGTGCTCGTCGAACTTTCGCACAATTTCCCGAGCGGCTCGGAGCGAGGCTTCCGAGAGCGGATCGCCGTCGTGAATCGGCAGCCGCGCCAGTAAGTCGTGTTTGGCCGCATCGGTCAGACCCACCACCTGAATCGTCGCCAACGTCCGCGGCGTAAATCTCGGTTCGGACTGGTTCGGGCGAACAGCGACGCCGACGCGCTCCGACTGCCGGCGATAAATTGCGGCCAACTCGGCCCTCAGGTTCTGAAGTTCTTGCTGTGCCTGTTTGGTGTCGGCTTGGCTCTCCGGGGCGATCGTCCGGGCCTCCGCCAGCATGCGCTCCAGTAGTTCCTGCTGCCTCCTGATGTCCTGAGCTGCTGCGGCGTTCTGTTCCTTGGCGGACTCCGATGCCTGCAGCTCGGCCTGCAGTTGCCGGGTTCGGGATAGAGCTTCGGCCAGATTCACCGTTTCCCGTTCGTGCTGCACCTGCCGGTTAAGCTGCTCGGCCTCGCGGCCAAGCATTTCCTGCTGCCAGCGCTGCTCGGCCGTCAGTTGGCCCTGCTTTTCCTTGTCCGCCAGTTCCTGCTGCCGCTGGCTGAGTTCCTCGATCATCCGCAGAGCGTTGTCGATTTCCTTCTGCTTCTGTTCGGCATCCGGGCTGAAAGTGACCGAAACCGTTGTCGGCCTGCCGTCTGCGCTGCTTGCGGTACGGGCGGTCCGCACCGGCTCCGGGGCGGTCGTATGCACGTCTGGGGCACTCGCTTCCGCCGCCTTCTGGAACGTCACGTTCACGGTACGGGTGCTCCCCGCCGCATCCTGCGTGAAATGCCAGTCGAGGACCGAGGACATGACCGCCTTGCGCAATTCCATGGGCCCCGACAGCACCCGCGCGTCGCTCACATTGCCAATGGCATCCAAAGTCACTTCCACCGCAACGGTTCCCTGTATCCCGCTGTTCCTGGCGGCTTCCGGGTACGCTACCGAAGTGCGGTGCAAAACCGACGCGCCCCCCAAATCCACGGTTACACCCGGCGCATCGCCTTCGTGATAGGGAACGGTGATAGAGAGGCCCGTTTGCCGTGGCTGTTCCTGCCCCCGCGCCCAATGCACGTTGAGCGCCAGGCAGGCCAAGCCCAGTGAAAAGGCCACAATCCCCGAGAGCTTCGAGGGCGCGCATTCCTGGTGGCCGGCGCCGATGAGTCGTTGCACACGGTGCATCATGGGCCCACCGGTGCTGCCCAGCGCCGCCGCGGGCGTCATCACGCGCAGCCGTTCCAGTTTGGTCAGAGCGCGGGCGAAACACAGGGCGTCGCCGCAGGCGCGCACCGCCAGGTCGTCACAGCACAATTCCCGCTCGTCGCGGATACGGGCCGACGTCCACCATACCGCGGGGTGATAGAAGAGCAGCGTCTCCACCAGCGTTTGCACTGCATTGACCAGGTGGTCATAGCGGCGGATGTGCGCCAGTTCGTGCGCCAACACCGCTTCCAGTTGCTGCGGCGTTAGCCCGAGCACCGCCGCCGGGGGCAGCAGCAGCACCGGCCGCAACCAGCCCGCCACGCTGGGGCCATCGGGCAGCGCCGCGGTCAGCACACGCACCGGCCGCGCCAGTCCCATGCGCGCTCCCAGACCGGCGACGATTGCCAGAATTCCCGCATCGGCCGGCTTGCCGCGCCGCCGCATCGCCGAGACACGCCGGCATCCCCATACCAGCCGAAGCGAGAACAGCAAAACGCCCGCCGACCAGAGCGGCAGCGCCCACGGCTCCAGGCGGACCATCCAGTTCAGTGCGGCGAAGCCCGGAGCGAGTGTTGCACCGCCGGACGCCGTCCCCGTGAGGGGCGCCGGCAGTGCCCCCGCCGGCCCGGCCGCCGGTGCCTGGTACACGACGCCCGCCGTCACCGCGGGCAAGACCGCCAGTATCCCCAAGGCCGCGCAGCTCGCCAGGTATCGCGACTGCGCGCTGCGCTTGCGCAACAGGAACAGCGCCATCCAAAGTACCAATGCCACTGCCAGGCCCTGCCATAGGAAATGCAGCAGCGCCGTCCTCAAAGCTTGTGCTAGGGCCGTCATTTTTCCCCTCCTTCGAATCGATCCAGGAGTCTCTCCATGGCTTGCAATTCCTCCGCCGACGATTTCCTGGTGGCCAACGCCTGCAACACCATGGTCCGCACCGACCCGCCGAACGCGCGGTCCAGCAGATCGCGCACCAATTGCCGCTGCGTGGTTTCCTGCGAATAGCGCGCCCGGTAGATCTGCGGCCGGCGAGTTTCGTCGCGTTCCACCAACCCCTTTTCGGTCATGATCTGCAACAGTTTCAAGACGGTGGTATAGCCCGTGGGCCGCGCCTCGTTGAGGATCTTCTGAACATCCCGCACCGACCGGGGTCCGCCTTCCCACAACACGCGCAGAATGCCGAGTTCGCCCTCCGTAGGGCGACGCTGTTTGGATGCCATAGAAGGATTATTGACGAAGTTCTTCGTCATGTCAACGAAAACTTTCGTCAAGTGGAGCGGAAAGGGCTCGGAACGGCGCCGCGGATTGGTGTTGCGGATGGCCCTACTTCAAATACCAGGGCACATTGATCACCACGATGCGCCCGTTGCCCTTCAATAGCAGCAGCGCTTTGAGCAGGTTGGCGCGCTGGTTATGCAGCAGGTAATGATACCAGCGGCTCTCCACCAGTTCGGCAATGACCACCGCTACCGTGCGTTCGGGATTCTTGCGCGCCACTTCCAGGGTGTAGGTCAGAATGGTGCCCAGCACCAGCCGGTAGGGGCACGCAAGCACCACCAGCTCCGGTTCCTGCATGCCCGATTCGCGCGCCGGCCGCGCCACCTGAACCTGCCACTGCTTCACCAGTTCGTCGCTCTCTTCGCCCGCGACGTGGACCGTGCGCACATCCGGCGAGACGTTCATGGCGAAGCGCAGGGCTTTGGCGGCGATCTTGCTCCATCGCTGTACCGGCAGGATCACCAGCGGGGGACTCGGCTTCCCCGGGTCGAACTCCAGCGGGGCCGCGATCTCCCGCTCCACCGTGGCATAGTGCCGCCGTACCGCCATCATGGTCACCAGCAGCAGGGGGATCAGCAGGACCGTCATCCAGGCGCCTTCCAGGAATTTGGCGCACAGAATCACCACCAGCGTCAGACCCGTGGCCGTCGCGCCG
>Ga0302319_10022912_pt1 | contig 11177 bp, 8 predicted proteins | sample Bog_T0_2_FD_203319 | JGI IMG/M metagenome (GOLD analysis project Ga0302319, IMG submission 203319) | Peat permafrost microbial communities from Stordalen Mire near Abisko, Sweden - Bog_T0_2 | ecosystem: Environmental > Terrestrial > Soil > Wetlands > Peat | place: Sweden: Abisko, Stordalen Mire...
AACGGCCCCTGGTTTTGGACCCATCAATCGCGATTTAACTCGACTCTTCGGCGCTGTCGAGAGCGCGGACTTAAGGCCCACCGATCCCGTGCGCAACTCGGTGTCCGCCAAATGTAAAGCACTGGAAGAAGCCGAAAAGCGATGGCAGGCGTTCCAGCGGCAAGACCTGCCCGATTTCAACAAATTACTCAGCGCTCAGCAACTGGCCGTGCTGCCTCCGCCCGTGACCAAGTGAGCCACTAGCCGCCGCACGATCGCTCCGATGCGCATAAATTGGTCGTAATCGGAAGGTTTGCGAAAGTACTCCGACACGCCTAATGCCGCAGCCACCTGGCGATCGTGGGGCGAATCCGAGGAGCTGGCAATGACCACCGGGACCTCAGCCCATCGCGGATCCCTTCGCATCCGCTCCAGCAGTTGCAGACCGTCGATCCGCGGAAGATTCAGATCCAGCAAAACGATGTCCGGGAACGGTCCGCCGTCCTGCTCCGACTTCTCGATCATCCGCAGCATGCTTTCGCCGTTGTCCTGAATGCTAAGCTCGCACTCCAGTTGAGCCTCTTTCAGCGCTTCGCGGACCAGCACGATGTCACCGAGATTATCTTCCACCAGTAGAACTCGGATCGGTTTATCGGGCATCTCCGCCTGCCGATTCCGCGGCGGGCAGCGTGAAGCAAAACATCGACCCCGGCCCGTTTCCCGCTTCTACCCAAATCCTCCCGCCATAGCGCTCCACGATCTTCTGGCAAATGGCGAGGCCGATTCCTGTCCCTGCATATTTGTCGTGGGCGTGCAAACGCTTAAAGAGACCGAAAACCTGGCTCGCATACTGCGGCTCGATCCCGATGCCGTTATCTTGCACTCGAATCTCCCACTGTTTCCCTCGCCTCTCCGAGCTTATCTTTATGGAAGGCGGCGCCGCATCGCTTCTGTACTTCAAAGCATTGCCGATTAAGTTTTGAAAAAGCTGGAGCAAGTGGGCTGGAGCGATGCGAATCGCCGGCAGTGGATCCAACTCCACGCTCGCCCCGCTCTCCAGAATCGCTGTCCTCAAGTTCGCCAAGGCTTGGTTCGCCACCTCTCCTACATCTACCGGTTCAATCGCACTCTCATCGATATTCACGGCCTGCGTATACGCCAGCAGATCTCGAACCAGCATCTCCATACGCCGGGCGCCTTGCACGGCATAATCGATGAACTGGTCGGCCTCGGCGTCCAGCACGCCCTTGTATCGCCGCTCCAACATTTGGCTATAAACCGCGACCATCCGCAGAGGCTCCTGCAAATCGTGAGAGGCCGAATGCGCGAACTGATGCAGATCTTCATTGGCCCGTTGCAGTTCTTCATTCGACCTCTGTAACGCCCTCTGCGCGGCTTCCGATTGCGTGAACAGCCGCGCATTTTCCACCGCGGTCGCGGCCCGGCGCGCCAGTTCCTCCGCCAGCGCCAGGTCGGATTTGCTATATCGCCGCCCGGAGTCTAATGTCACGAACGCCAGAGTCCCCATAGGCCGACCGCTGGCGATCAGTGGAGCCAGAATCAGCGAACTTAAATGGAAATCCCGCAGGAATTGCAGTTGCTCCTCGCTCTGCGCCCGTCCCGCCAGGTATTGCGATGTGATATCTTCCACCAGAAGGGGCCGGCCGGTTTTCAGTACCATTTTTGTGGCGCTGTTTTCGCTGGACCCAAATCGCTGCTGGTACTCATAAAACAGCGGCATTTTCGGGGGGTCGATGTGCTTCACGGCCACCGGATGCGTCTCGCCGGAATCGTCGATGATACTGATGCTGGCCAAGTCCGCAAAGGAAGGGACCGCCAGATCCACGACGGCGTTCAGCGTAGCTTCGTAGTTCAACGACGAAGCGAGCATTTGGCTGGCTTCCGCGAGAAAATGCGCCTGTCGCTCCTCTACCTCCGCGGCCTTCCGCAGTTTTGTCTCGCGTTCGTAAAGCTCGGCGGTACTCAGCGCGGCGGCCGCCAAATTGCCGAGCGCGGACGCCACCCGTATTTCGAAATCGCTAAAGCGATGCGGGCTGCGATAGTAGAAGACCACCGTACCGGCCGTCTCCCCGTGGATACGAAGAGGCGCCACGATCAGCGATCGAATCCCTTCCTCGCGGTAAGCTGTGCTGCGATCCGACCGAAACGGAATTCGTTCTATGTCCTCTAACACGATCGGCTCGGCCCCGATCTCCTCCGCATCGCCCATCTGATCCAGCAGCGTGGACTGGTAATTGGGCGAGAGGCCATCGACAGCAGCGATATACCAAGCGCCGCTCCCAGTCGCCCTGCGCCAGACGCAGTAAGCGTCCGCTTCCACCAACCGCCGCGCCAGTTGCATGAGGCGCCCCAGAACAGCGGCTGAGGCGGGAGATTCCAACAGGGTGCCCGAAGCTTCTATCAGCAGCGTCAATTGCCGCTCGATGGCTTGCTGCGCTTCTTCGGCTTTCTTGCGTTCGCTTATGTCGGTGACCATCGCCAGCACGCCCAGGAAAGCGCCGTTGGCATCGCGCAGGGAACTGGCCGCGACGTTGGTCCACAACGGCGCGCCATCCCACCGCAGCAGCCGTATTTCGTGGGGAGCAAGCGCATCGGAATGGACCAAAGTGAAGTTGGACAGTGCCAACTCGCCATCCTCCGGCGCCACAAAATCGAAGGCGCTGTGCCCCCTCATGTCTTCCGCTTTTCGGCCCAGCATCTGAGCCAGGCGATCGTTTACGAAGGTTGTCAGGCCCTGGCTATCCAGCGTCCAGATGCCTTCCGCCGCAGTCTCGACAATACGCCGGAAGCGCTCCTCGCTCTTTCGTAGCGCGTCCTCCGCCTCCCGCCGCGTCGAAATGTCCGTGGAAGTACCGACCCATTCGCGCAAAGTGCCGTCATCGTTAAAGATCGGAATGCCATGCACGAAAAACAAATGATAGGTTCCATCCGCAAGCCGGATCCGGTATTCGATTTCGAGCCGCTTCCGTTCCTGGGACACCCGCGTCCACTCCTCTTTCACCCGCCGGCGGTCGTCCACATGCACCGCTTCCAGCCAGCCCCAGCCTCGGCTTGCGTCCGGCGATTGGCCGGTGAGTTTTACCCACCACGCCAGTTGCTCATCGGTACTCCCACCGCTGGGATCCGAAATCCAGACATGTTGCGACGATGCTTCCACCAGTCCGCGGTAACGCTGCTCGTTATTCCTGAGCGATTTCCGCGCATTCCTCTCGGCGGTGTGGTCCTCCACTACCACCACAAATCCCCGTACTTCGCCGTCTGCTGCTTTGTCGGGAACGTACGTCGCCTTGATGTACCGCGGAGGATCGAATTCGTAATGCACTTCCCGTTCAAAAACGACCGTTTCGCCCTTCAGCGCTCGCGCTACTTCCTGCCGGATCGTGTCATAGATCTCACCGGGAAGGATTTCATACATCGTCTTGCCGTGAAAGTATTCGGGTGGCCGGTGGAACCACTCCGCGTATTGGCGATTCATGAACCGGTACCGCAGATCGCGGTCGACGTAGGAGATGAGGCTGGGCAGCGCGTCGATCACCATCCGCAGATCGCTTTGCTCGCCGGTAGGCGTGAGGCTGATCGGAAGCATTGCTTACAATCCCCGATACAAGCCTAAGAGTAGCAAAGCTTCATTGCGGCGAAACTTAGGATTGCGAACGCCACCCGGTCCATCTGTTCTTCATTCAAAAAGGGATGCATCGGCAGCGAGAGGACCGATTCGGAACAGGCTTCCGCCACCGGAAACGACCCGCGCGGATACCGCTCGTCCGCGTACGCCGGCAACAGGTGCAATGGCAGCGGATAATGAATTGCCGTGGGAACGCCATGTTCCGCCAGATGCTTCTGAAGCGCGTCGCGGCATTCGGTACGCACGGTATAAAGATGGTAGACGTGACGCACTTCAGGCGCGGCGGCGGGTAGCGTCATATTGGAATCCCGCAACAGTTCGTCGTACCGAGCCGCATGGGACCGCCGCGCATCGGTCCAGGCGTCCAGACGCCGCAGCTTCACCCGCAGGACCGCCGCTTGCAGCCCTTGCAATCGGTAGTTATAACCCCGCAACGTGGGATGATACTTTTGTTCTTGGCCCCAATCCCGCAGCATGCGAATCTTGCGAGCGTGCTCGGCATTATTCGTCACCACCATGCCGCCTTCGCCGGGAGCGCCCAGGTTCTTGGTGGGATAAAAACTGAAGCACCCGATGTCGCCGATACCCCCTACTTTGCGGCCCATAAATTCGGCGCCATGGGCCTGGGCTGCGTCTTCGATCACGGCTAATCCGTGCGCGGCGGCAATCTGTTGAATCGCGTCCATTTCGGCTGGCTGCCCATACAAATGAACGACGAGAATGGCCCGTGTGCGCGGCGTAATGGCGGTCTCAATCTGCTGGACGTCGATATTAAAAGTCGATGGATCGATATCCACCAATACCGGCGTCGCCCCCGCGTAGTGGATCGCCGCTACAGTCGCGAAAAACGTGAAGGGGACAGTAATCACTTCATCCCCCGGCCCGATACCCAGCGCGAGTAAAGCCAGATGGAGAGCGCTGGTTCCCGAATTGACTCCGATGGCGTGACTCGCGCCGCAATATTCCGCGAACTCCCGTTCAAACGCCTCTACTTCCGGCCCTAAAATGAACTGATTCCGGTCCACGACGCGCTGCATTGCCTGGTCGATTTCGGATCTGAGTTCGCGATATTCCGCCTGCAAGTCGAGGAACGCAATCGTCTTCATCTCCTTATATCGTAAAGCAGGACACGCTATATACTAAGGGGCGGATGGACAAGCGGCAGTTCCTGAAAATATCCGGTGGTATAGTCGCCGGAAGCATGGCATCGCGATTTGGCTCCAGCGAAGAAACCAGCGCGCCGCGCAAGAACTGGGCCGGCAACTACCAATACCGCACCGATCGGTTGCACACGCCGTCTACCGTAACCGAAGTCCAGAAAATCGTGAAAACTTGCGAAAAACTGAAGGCGCTGGGCGCCCGCCATTCCTTCAACGGAATCGCCGACAGCACCGCCAATCAAATCTCGTTGAAGAGTTTCACCGGCATGGCACTGGACCCAAAATCTCGAACCGTGACCGTGGGCGCGGGTGTCACCTATGGACAATTGGCGCCCTACCTCGATAGCCACGCCTTCGCGGTGCATAACCTTGCCTCGCTGCCGCATGTCTCCGTCGCCGGAGCCTGCGCCACTGCCACCCACGGCTCCGGTAGCAAGAACGGGAACCTGGCCACTGCCGTCGCCTCGATGGAACTGGTAACAGCCGATGGCGAAATCGTAAGAATCCCGCGCGAACAGGCTGTCGCTGTGCATCTAGGCGGATTAGGGGTCGTCACCAGCGTCACCCTCGACGTCATTCCCTCCTTCCAGATGAGACAAGTGGTCTATGAAAATCTCTCTTTCGACCACTTGGAACATCACCTCGACGAGATCTTTTCGAGCGGCTACAGCGTCAGCCTATTTACCGATTGGCAGAACCACCAGGCCACTCAGGTCTGGATCAAGAGCCGGGTCGAAGGTGGAGTTTTCACCCCGAAGCCGGAGTTCTTTGGGGCGAAACTAGCCACCGTAAAGCTGCATCCCTTAGCCGGCCATTGGGCGGAAAATTGCACGGAGCAATTGGGCATCCCCGGCCCCTGGTACGAGCGCATGCCTCACTTCCGCATGAACTTCACCCCCAGCAGCGGCGACGAGTTGCAATCGGAATTCTTCGTCCCTCGCGACAAAGGCTACCAGGCCATTCTCGCCGTGGAGCGCCTGCGCGAACACGTGTTCCCGCATCTGCTGATCTCCGAATTGCGCACCATCGATGCGGACCAGTTGTGGGTGAGTCCTTGTTACCAGCGCCCGTCGCTAGCGATTCACTTCACTTGGAAACCCCAGTGGCCGGAAGTGAAAGCTGTCTTGCCGCTCATCGAAGAACACCTGGCTCCCTTCGATGCCCGTCCACATTGGGCCAAACTGTTCACCATGTCCCCGGCGCGCCTTGAGGCACAATATGCGCGGCTCAACGACTTTAAGCAACTTCTCAACCAATACGATCCCAAGGCCAAATTCCGTAACGACTTCTTGAGCACGAATCTATACAGTTAGGTCCAACCGTCGGTAGAGCGTAGCATAGGCACTCGTGGCGGGCATGAACCCTGCTGGAAGCCGGTGCCCACTATTTCAAAGAATCATCTCCCTTTTTTTCAATCACTTCCAGATCTGGCACGGTCATTCCTCCCCGCCCATCCCCTATATTTGGATCGAGAGGCGATTCAACGACTGGCCAGTCTAAGCTTCTTCAGTTAGGTGTTCCGCGCAAGCGGACCAGACATCGATGTCTGCAAACATTTGTGTTCGATGGATCTGAAAATCGGGCGGACCGTGGCGCACTGGTTACTGCGCGTTTTGCTTGGGCAGCGAAACAAGCGGCGATCGGGAACGCCCTCCGGTACTGTTCGAAGATCGTTTTCATCGGCTACTTACACCCGAGCCGGGATAGGATTTCAAAGTCCTATCCCGCTCGACTGAATTTCTACGTCGCGCGCGGTCGAACTGTGAGCGGAATTCTCGACCATTATCGGAACTCAAAATGCATCCCAATCCTGGTGATTGTAGACGAGAAGGGCTCTCCGCTCGAAGAGATGGCCTCCGTTCCTGCTTTAACCGACCGCCAGGAGCAGGAAGCCGAAGATCGCACCTCCGTGGCCGTCCTGGTCGTTCACGAAGCCATCCGCAAAGATGGTGACGAGGAACTTCAGCGTCCGGCGCAGGCCCTCGCGTGGTCTGGATTGGCGGCGGGACTTTCCATGGGGTTCTCCTTTGTCGCCGAAGGCTTTTTCCGCTCCTATCTTCCGGACACGCAATGGCGGCCTCTGCTAACCCATCTCGGTTACCCGCTCGGCTTCCTCATAGTAATCATCGGCAGGCAGCAGTTGTTTACTGAGAACACTCTCACTGCGATCATTCCGTTGCTGGCGCGGCGAAATGTGCCCACCCTGATCGCGGTACTGAAGTTGTGGGCCGTGGTGCTGGCGGCCAATCTACTGGGCGCGCATATCTTCGCTTGGGTGCTCGGCAACACGCCTCTATTCAAACCGGACGTGCTCCATTCTCTCAAAGAGCTGGCCCTGATCTCGGCAGACGTTACCTTCGGAACGGCCATCTTGCGTGGAATTTTTGCCGGGTGGTTGATCGCGCTGGTAGTTTGGATGAATGCCGCCACCGATTCCGGCCGGATCGCGATCATCGTGATCCTGACCTATATTGTGGGCATCGCCGGCTTGACTCACATCGTAGCGGGCTCGGTGGAAGTCCTGTTCCTCGTCATGACCGGAGCCAAAAGCTGGTTTTCATACTTGGGCGGTTACATGGTCCCGGCGCTGCTCGGAAACATTATTGGAGGAGTGGCGCTGGTTTCAGCCCTCAACCACGCTCAAGTCATCGCCGGGCGCGGCGGGAAAACTCCGGGTCGCTGAGTTCTATTTGCCGATCAACGGAAGCAGCGCCTGATCGATCTGATCGTCCGTCCACGCGCCGATTTTGACGTTCTTGTGCAGGCTCCAGTGTTCGATATGCTGAACGCTGGCGCCCGGCTGTAGGTTGGTCATCTCACCCAGCGTTTCCATCTCCAGAAATTGATTGTTCGTGAACGTCTCATAGCTGCAGCCCATGTCCGGCTGCTTGGCGGGATCGTGAGCCGTCGTCTGCTTCAGGAACAAATCGGAACCAAGCAGATAAGCTCCCGCCGTATTCTTGTTGAAAGTGCCCGCCTTTTGCGGAGAAGCCTTGCTCGGGTCCATCTTCAATAGCAGGTACTTCTTGGTGAAGTGCCAGCGTGGATCGCTAAAATCCGTGTAGGCCGACATCACCAGCGGATTCGTCGGCGCCAGATCTTTGGGATGCGTCCCGCGTGGCGGAAACACCATAATGCCCGTGCCGCCCGGAGCCATCATCGTCAACGCCCAACTCGCCATCTCTCGGGCGTGCGCGCCTTTGTTGATTAAGCGGTTCGTCACCTCCACCGTGGTTCCGCTCGCCGCGAGTTTCACGATCATCTGCTTTTGCAGGCCCGTTTCTTTCTCAATGGGACCAGTCAATTCAATACCGTCGCCCTTGACCTCGGCATGCACCGGCGAATTGTCCAGCGCATACGAGAGAACTCCATCCTCCGGCGCCATCCAGATGCGATGCCCGCCCCGGGGCTGCCAGGTGGATTCGCCGGACTTGCCCATCTGCTCGGCGAATTCTTTGAATACATTCTGTCCGCCCTCAAACCCGAACCGGATCACCCGCGGACCGACGTCGGTGGTCACAATCAGGTCCACTTCACCGTTCGAAACCCGGTAGCAATTCGGCCACCCCTTATAGGCGGTCTTTTCAATTTTGACGGCTGCGGATGCGGACATACAGAGAAGGATCACTGCGACATGGCACTTTAACATGAACGCTTTATTATAAGACCTTCACGTGCACGCAGTTTAATCAAATCTGCGATAACCTCGGGAGTTGGCGTGCGTTAAACGAATAGGGGATTCAATGCGACTGTCGAAAAATTTACTTTGCTTAACCCTGGCCGTGGCTGCCTCGGTTTCCGCTCAACAAGACCCTCCCGGAAGAGTAGGGCGGTTGGGCTACATGACGGGTTCGGTTTCTTTTCAGCCGGGTGGCGTGGACGACTGGGTTCCCGCCGATCCGAACCGGCCTTTAATCACCGGCGATCATCTCTGGGTAGACCAGAATTCGCGCGCCGAAATGCACATTGGCGGCTCGTCGCTGCGTTTGAACGCCGGGACTGCGTTCGAGTTCTTGAATCTCGACGATCAGGGCGTGCAGATCCGGCTATCTCAAGGTTCGGTCGAAATTCACCTGCGCTTCCTCGATGAGAACCAAACGTTCGAAGTCGACACGCCGAACATAGCGTTCTCCCTGTTGCGGCCCGGTGTTTATCGCGTGGACGCCAATCCCGATGCGCAAACTACCTTCGCCACGGTCCGGTTTGGACAAGGCGAGGGGACCGGTGGAGGCCAGGCGTTTCAAGTCCGGCCTCGCGAGCAGGCTCAGGTGACCGGCGATCAACAGATCACCTTGAACATTGTCGCCGCGCCCCCGCCCGATTGGTTCGATACCTGGGGTGACGATCGCGACCGGCGCGAGGATCAATCCGTGTCTGGCCGCTACGTATCGCACGAGATGGTGGGCTACGAAGACCTTGACGCCACCGGCTCCTGGCGGCCAGATCCCGATTACGGCCAGGTTTGGTATCCCCAGGCGGTGCCTGCCGGATGGGCGCCGTACCGCTATGGACACTGGTCTTGGATCGAGCCGTGGGGTTGGACCTGGGTGGACGATGCCTCCTGGGGATTCGCACCGTTCCATTACGGCCGCTGGGCACTCGTCGGCGGAGCGTGGGGTTGGATTCCCGGACCGGTCGCAGTCCGGCCAGTCTACGCCCCTGCGCTGGTAGCGTTTGTCGGTGGTCCGGGTTTCAGCTTGGCGATCGGTGGCGGGGTGGGCCTGGCCTGGTTCCCGCTCGGACCGCATGAAGTGTACGTGCCTTCTTACCAGACCAGCATGGCCTACGTAAACCGCGTCAACGTGTCGAATACTGTCGTGAACAACGTGACCATCACCAACGTGTACAACAATACCAATGCCACGAACGTCCGCTATGTGAATCAGACGGCTCCTGGAGCGGTAACCGCTGTTTCGCGGGAGACTTTCGTGAATGCGCGGCCAGTCGGCCAGGCGGTGGTGGCCGTAAATCCGGCCACGCTCGCCCGCGCCCAAGTGGTTCGTACGGCGGCGGTAGCGCCTACGCAGACGGCGGTGCTTGGCCGTCCGGCCATGGCCTCCGCGCCCCATCCTCCGGCGTCCGCTCTGAACAGGACTGTTGTCACGAAAGCGACACCCCCACCTCCGCCCGTAGCTTTTGCCCAACGCCAACAACTGTTGCAGCAGAATCCTGGCCGTCCGCTGGCAGTACAACAGGTCCAGCAGATTCGGGCACAAAGTCCACCCCCAGCCCGGCCTGCGTTCCGTCCCGCTCCCCCGGCAGCGGCTGTGACGCCTGTTCCGTCGAATCCGCCACCCGCGGTCCAGCCCTATCGGAATCCGAACTCGGTTGCGCCTCGCCCTGTGGTCCCGATCACGCCGCCAAACCGGCCCATGACGACGCCCGCCACTCCCGTTCAGCCTCCGCCGCCGCGGCAGTTCGAGCCAATCAGACCTGTGGAGCAGCCTAGGGTGCCCCGGCCACCGGAGCAGCCCGCAGTGCGTCCGGCGCAGTCGCCTCCCGCGGCAGAGCGGCCGCTCGTAAAACCGGCTCAACCACCGCCGCCGGCAGCCAAGCCGAAGCCAGAGAAAAAAGAAGACAAGAAAGAGGAAAAGAAGGACGAAAAGAAATAGGGCGCCGTTAGAGCGCTCGCTGCAGTAGAAAACGCTCCGCTCGCTCCCGGATCACCGGGGCCACGCGAGCGGGAACTCTTCCCAAATCGTGCCCCGCTCCTTCGACCATTACCAGGTCGTAAGGAGCGGGGATTTCTTTGATCGCTTCCCTCATTTCCTGCTCGGTCCCGAATGGATCTTTAGTCCCATGAAAGAACAGCGCCGCTGTCCTCAGACTGGGGAAATGCGCTGTCCGCATTTGCGTCCGGCCCGGAGCATGCAATGGATACGAAAGCAGCAGCAGTCCATCCGCATGTTGAGGATCTTCGGCCACAGCCATACTGGTCTGGCGTCCTCCATACGACTGGCCGCCCACCAGGACTTTTCCAGCCACCAGCGACCTTACCGCCTGCACGGCCTCGCGCACGCCCTCCCGGTCGGCTGCTGCGGACGAAGGAGAGGGCGGTCCCTTCAGACGCTTGCGGCGGAACGGTAGATCGTAACGATAAACCAGGATGCCGGCGTTCGCGAACTCCGTCGCCACCGCGATCAGCATAGGAGCATTGCAGTTGGACCCAGCCCCATGGGTTAGCACAAGAGCGTCTCGCGGCGCTTGATCGGGTCGATGGAGAAAACCTGCTTCGAATCGTTCGGCTGTCATTAAAGGTGGCCCTATTGCATTATCATGCAGGAGCCTGGCCGCTCTTCAGAGCCGCACTGTCAACACCGCTTAGCAGTTTCTCCGTAGCCTGCCAGCCTAACTCTTGCGCTGGCGTGTACTGGTGGTCTTTACAGTCTGCT
>Ga0302319_10022913_pt1 | contig 11177 bp, 11 predicted proteins | sample Bog_T0_2_FD_203319 | JGI IMG/M metagenome (GOLD analysis project Ga0302319, IMG submission 203319) | Peat permafrost microbial communities from Stordalen Mire near Abisko, Sweden - Bog_T0_2 | ecosystem: Environmental > Terrestrial > Soil > Wetlands > Peat | place: Sweden: Abisko, Stordalen Mire...
CACCAAACACATGCTGGGAATAGAAAGGCACAAATGAAAAATCCAAGTCTCCTGCAAACAACCAAAACCATGTTCGCGACCGTTGCCCTGACCGGTCTTCTGGCCGGATCGGCCGCACGCATCCAGGCCTCCACGACCGGTACGCCCGATCAGGGCGCTGGGATCGCCAAGGGCCAGTTGGCCGATGACAGCTCGGCCACGCATAGCTGCGCGGGCAAAAATGGCTGCAAGGGCCAGGGCGGCTGCAAAACCGGTGACGCCGGTTGCAAAGGCAAGAATACTTGCAAGGGCAAGGGCGGTTGCAGCACCAAAGGCACGGCCTGAAATAGGAAGTAAAACAGTGGAAGGAAGAAGGGCGGCGCGGATTCGATTCCGTCCGGACTTCTTCCTTCTCACTTCCACCTTCATCCTTTTGCTCAATGCCCGCGAATCGTTTCAATAATTTCACCAGTTACGGCATCGGCATTGGGCTGCGTGTGCCGCATTACCAGCACATCCTGTCGCGTAAACCGACCGTGGACTGGTTCGAGATCATCTCGGAAAATTTTATGGTCGACGCGGGGCGCCCGCTCCATGTGCTCGACCAGATTCTCGAGCAGTACCGCGTGGTGCAGCACGGCGTGGCGATGTATCTCGGTTCCACCGACGGGCTGAACTGGACGCACTTGAAAAAAATCAAGCGGCTGGTGAAGCGGACGAACACGCCGTGGCTTTCGGATCATCTTTGCTGGGGCAGCGTCGATGGCCGCTTCACGCATGACTTGCTGCCGCTGCCGTACACCTTTGCCGCCGCCGCGCATGTGGCGCAACGCATCCGCGAGGTGCGCGATTTTCTCGAAGTGCCCATCCTGGTCGAGAACGTCAGCAGCTACGCCGAGTTCCACGCCTCCGAAATGAGCGAGTGGGAGTTCCTCACTGAAGTCGTCGAAAATGCGGACGCGGGCATTCTGCTCGACGTGAACAATATTTACGTTTCGTCGCAGAACCACAATTTCAACCCCTACGATTACTTGAACAACATCCCGCACCATCGCGTCGGGCAGATGCACATCGCGGGCCACTCGAAATTCGAGAAGTACATTCTCGATACGCATGATCATCCCGTGCTCGATCCGGTCTGGAAGATGTACGCGCACGCGACGAAGCTGATCGGGCCGACGGCGACGTTGCTGGAATGGGATGATCGCATTCCCTCTTTTGACGAAGTGCATCACGAGGCGCTGAAGGCGGGGAAATTCTGTAAGGAACTATTGCATGAAACGGCCGATGCGTAAGGAAGCTTCTAGGGTAGCCGGCGCGGGCCCCCGCGCCGGGGCCGTTGCGCAAAGCGCGACGGCTGGGTTGACGCATCGCGGCAAGCCGCCCCTACGCCGAGCGTCTCAGGTCGGCGTCTTCAACGCCGAACCGGCGCAAGGGCCTGCGCCGGCTACCCAAAACCTCCGCGCCATCCAGCGCGCTTTCGCCACCGGGATCATGCGCCCCTTGACCGCAGGCCATCACATGCAGCCAAAATGGACCGACGGCCAATCGGCGCGCAAAGCCGTCGCGACTTTCATCAAGCCAAACGACCGGCTTAGCTCCTTCGACCGGCTCGAGATTTACAACAGGCAATACTGGTTCCGTTTGCTCGACTGCCTCTACGACGATTTTCCCGGCCTGCGCGCACTGCTGGGCGATAATCGTTTCCACGATATGTCCGTGGCCTATCTCACGAAGTATCCGTCGGACTCCTTTACGCTGAGGGATCTTGGAAACCGGCTGGAAAAATTTCTTAAGCAGGAGCCGAGCTGGCTCGCTCCTCACCAAAAGCTGGGCATGGACATCGTCCGGCTCGAGTGGGCGCACATTGTCGCGTTTGATGGCGAGGCTTTGCCGCCGTTGGGGATCGACGCCCTGCTCGACGGCGGTGACCCGGCGAAGCTTCGTTTGGGTGTGCAACCCTGCATTTCGTTTCTGGCCTGCGACTACCCCGTGGATAATTACGTCCTGTCAGCCCGTCGCCGGGAGGAACCGAAGGGCGAGGCGAGCAATGCGATTTCGGAAAACATCAAGCGGAAGGCTGTGAAAAAAGTGCGGCGACCCAAGCCGGAAAAAATCTTCCTGGCGGTGCACCGGGTCGAGTATTCGGTCTGGTACAAGCGCCTGGAACCGGAGGCGTACCTTGTTTGCGCCGCCTTGCAAAAAGGTTTGCCGCTGCAGACGGCGTGTGAGAGCGCGTTTCGCCGCAAAAAAGCGGACGAGAGTTTTGACGCGGCATTGCAGGGGTGGTTTGCACAATGGGCCTCGTTCGGCTGGTTTTACTCTGCGGAGGGCGGTAAGTAGCCGCGCTTGTGAAAGCTTCCTTGGTCGTGTGGAATAAAATAGCATCCCCATTCATCCGACTGACATGGAAAAAAGCACCAACGCCTTTCTTGCAGGGATCGATTTCCTCTACGACCTCCTGGTATTTATCGGCAATCATTTTCGGTCTCTTGCCCTTCTCCTATTTCGCTTCGGCTTGGGCCTTCCCCTGGCGGAGGATGGCCTCGGCAAGCTGACCCATGTCGACAAGGTGACTGACTACTTCACGAGTCTGGGCATTCCTTTCCCGGTGGCGAACGTCTATCTGGTTAGCTATACGGAGCTGATCGGGGGCATTCTTCTCGCCATCGGCCTCTGCACGCGTTTGACAGCGCTTCCGTTGCTGATCAATTTCATTGTGGCTTACCTCACAACCGAGATGGACGGCATCAAGAATCTGCTCTTTTTCAATCCGGACGAGTTCTTCGGTGACGCTGCGTTTACCGACCTGCTTCTTGCCTTTGTCATGCTCGCCTTCGGCCCTGGGGCCATTTCGGTCGACTTTTTCATTGCGACTTGGCGCAAGCGGGAATGGAAGAGCATTAGATTCTGGCGGCAGTGAGGCTTATACACCGCAAAGGAATTTCTGTTCTAGCTCCAGATTTTCGCTAAAAAGCGACAATGAAGATTGTTGTCGCTTATTCGGGAGGGCTCGACACCTCCATCATTTTGACGTGGCTGAAGGACAAGTACGACGCCGAGATCGTCGCGTTTTGCGCCGACATTGGCCAGGAGGAGGAACTCAAGGGGCTCGACAAGAAGGCGCTCAAAACCGGCGCGTCGAAGTGCTACATCGACGACCTGACTGAGGAGTTCGCGAGCGATTTCATTTATCCGATGATCCGCGCCAACGCCCTCTACGAAAACCAGTATTTCCTCGGCACCAGCATCGCGCGGCCCCTCATTGCCAAGCGGCAGGTGGAGATCGCGCGGCTCGAAAAGGCCGACGCCGTGGCGCACGGCGCGACGGGCAAGGGCAACGACCAGGTCCGCTTCGAGCTGACCTTCGCCGCGCTCGCGCCTGATCTCAAGATCATCGCGCCGTGGCGGGACTGGGATTTCAAGGGCCGCACCGATTTGATGGAGTATGCCAAATCGAAAGGCATCGCCGTGCCGGTGAGCGCGAAGAAGCCCTACAGCACCGACCGCAATCTCCTCCACATCAGCTTCGAAAGCGGCATCCTCGAAGACCCGTGGGTAGAGCCCCCGGCGGACATGTTCAAGCTCAGCGTCTCGCCCGAGAAGGCGCCGAACAAGCCGCAGTACGTCGACCTCGATTTCGTCGCCGGTAATTGCGTCGCCATCGACGGCAAGAAGCTCAGTCCCGCCAATGTGCTGCGCACGCTGAACAAGCTCGGCGGCAAGCACGGCATCGGCCGTGTCGACCTGGTGGAAAACCGCTTCGTCGGCATGAAATCGCGCGGCGTCTATGAAACTCCCGGCGGCGCGATTCTCGCCTTCGCCCATCGCCAGCTTGAGACGCTCACGCTGGACCGCGAAGTCATGCATCTGCGCGACTCGCTCATCCCGCGCTATTCGGAACTGGTCTATTACGGTTTCTGGTTCGCGCCGGAACGCGAATTCCTCCAGGCCGCGGTTGAGGAGAGCCAGAAATACGTCACCGGCACCGTCCGGCTGAAGCTCTACAAGGGCAACATCATCGTAGCGGGACGCAAGAGCAAGCTGTCGCTTTACAATCCCGACGTTGCGACGATGGAAGCCGACCAGGGCGCTTACAACCAAGCCGACGCGACGGGTTTCATCCGCCTCAACGCGCTGCGGTTGCGGACGCGCTCGAACGTCTTGTCGCGCCAGAAGAAAAAGTAGGTTACGACTCACATGGCCGCCCTGGGCATCACCGTTCTCAAGAACAACGCGCCCTGGGGGCCGTTCACCCGCGCGCAGATCGACGACGGTCTCGTGCGCGGCGACTTCACGGTGAAGTACCTCGCCCACGCGCCCGGCCTGAAGGAATGGCTGCCGCTCGGCGAAGTGCTCGATTACGTCGAGCGGCATCCCTCGTCCCTACCATCGCTGCCTCCCGTGCCCGGCCCGCGCGAACTGCCGCCGGTGCCATCGGCGCAGGAGCCCGAGTCGATTTCGAGTAAGCCGGAACCTGTGGCTCAGAGCGCGGAATCATCGCCCTCACGTCCGCCGATTTTACCCGACGCCACTCCACGCCCTTCTCCGCCCCCTCCGCCGATTCCGCCCGTTGCCGAGAAGAAGGATATCACGTCAAAGCCCGTGTCCCGGTCCGAAGTGCAGTTGACGCCCGCGTCCTTCTTCCTGCGCGGCATCGCCTTCATCCTCGATTGCGCGATTCTCCTCCTGCCTCTTCCCGTTCTTTTTATTCTCTTTGCCCTCGCAATTGAAATACCGGCGGCGTGGCATCACATCCCGCACCAGACGCGAATGGATGAATGGGAACATCTCGACGAATCCATGTGGCACTTATTCTGGCTCGATGCCATCGGCTTCGGCTGGCTTTACGGCGCAGGCCTCGAAAGCTCGCTTTCGCAGGCGACGATCGGCAAGCGCTGGATGGGCCTCAAGGTCGCCGATGCGCAGGGCGAGCGCATGAGCTTCCTGCGCGCCACCGGCCGTTACGCCGCAAAATATCTCTCGGCGTTGCCCTGCTTTTTGGGTTTCATCATGGCGCTCTTCAGCTCGCACGGACGGGCGTTGCATGACCGCCTGTCTGGAACACGTGTGGTGAAAAGATAAAGGAAAATTATGGCTCAGATCACGATTCTCAATCAAGGCAATGTCCCGATGGGACCTTTCACGCGCGAGCAGGTCGCGCAAAAATTGCTCGCGGGGGAAGTCACTCTCGCCAGTCTTGCGCACGTCGAGGGCCTCTCCCAATGGACGCCGTTGCGTGACGTCCTGGCCAAGGTCGATGCCGTTCCCTTTGCCGCTGTGCCGCCGGTGGCCGCGCCGGTCTATTCCTACGCGGCTACCATGCAGCCGCCTTCGCATCTGATCTACGCAGGATTCTGGCTGCGCTTCGTGGCCGTTTTTATCGACGGCATCATCATTGGGATTCCGATGGGAATTATTGGCGGAATCGTCGGCGGCGTGCTGGGTTTTAGTTATGGAATGTCCCATCCCGGTGGCAAAAGTTTCATGATGGATTCGGACGGCAGCTTCAACCCCTCTTTCATCCTCATGGAGATTTGTCTCATGATCTTTGGGACGGTCGTGAAGTGGCTCTATTTCGCATTGCAGGAAAGCAGCGCCGCCCAGGCGACCATCGGCAAGCGCGTCATGGGTTTGCGGGTGATGAATCTCGAGGGGCGTCGCATCGGGTTCGGCCAGGCGAGCGGTCGCTTTTTCGGGAAAATCATCTCAGGCATGATTCTCTGCATCGGCTACATCATGGCTGGCTTTACCGAGCGCAAGCAGGCGTTGCACGACATGATCGCCGGGACGCTGGTGGTCAAAGGTTAGCGTGCCGACGACTATGGACGCCGTCTCGCTGCCCGAGGGCTATGCCATTTCCAGCGACTCGTCGCGGCTCGACCTCGACGTCATCCACGGCTTCCTCGCTCAATCGTACTGGGCCAAGGCCATCCCGCGAGAGATTGTCGAGCATTCGGTCCGGAACTCGCTTTGCTGGGGCGTTTATCATGAGGAACGCCAAGTCGGTTTCGCGCGTGTCATTTCGGACAGGGCCACGTTCGCCTACCTCTGCGACGTCTTTATTCTGCCGGACCATCGCGGCAAGGGATTGAGCAAGGCGCTCGTAGCCGCGGTCAAAGCCTATCCCGAGCTGCGGAACTTGCGTCGGTGGATGCTGATTACGGTCGATGCGCAGGGTCTTTACAAGCAATTCGGCTTCGCGGCCGTGCCTCAGCCCGAACGCCACATGGAAATTCATCGGCCCGGGATGTATCTGGAGGGTCAGACTCCGTCCTGACCCTGACTTGATCGTTGTCGCACTCTCCACCCCGGTCTTGGACATCGCCTGCGCGACCCATCCTTGTTTTTTAGCGCAAAACGCGCTTAACTCCAGAGATGCCTCTTGATATCAAGGATCTGGTCACCTCGCGGCTTGGCGAGAACTACGAGCTCCATGACCATTATCTCAACCGCACCCTGGTCAAGGTGCAACGCACCATCGGATTCGACATCGTCTACGCCCGCGCCGAGGGCGCCTACCTTTACGACATGGACGGGAAGGATTATCTCGATTTCCTCTCCGGCTTTGGTGTGTTCAACATCGGAAGAAATCATCCCGCCATCCAGCAAACCATCCGCGACGTGCTCGAACTGAACCTGCCCAACATGGTGCAGCTCGACTCCGCGCTCATGAGCGGCCTGCTCGCTGAAAAGCTCGTCAAACGCCTCGCGCAGCAGGGCGCGCCGCATCTCGACGCGGTTTTTCTTTGCAACAGCGGCACCGAATCGGTCGAGGGCGCGCTCAAGTTTGCCAAATGCGCCACGCGCCGTCCGCGCCTGCTCTCGCTCAAGAATTCCTATCACGGCCTCAGTTACGGCTCGCTTTCCGTCACGGGCAATCCGGCTTTTCACGAGGGCTTCGGTCCGTTCGTGCCCGGCTGTGAAACGGTGACCATGGGCGATACGGACGAACTCGAACATGAGCTGAAGAAGGGCGACGTCGCGGCCCTCATCGTTGAACTGGTCCAGGGCAAGAGCGTCAAGTTCGCCAAGGACGATTATTACAACCGCGCGCAGGCTCTCTGCCGCAAATACGGCACGCTCTTCATCTGCGACGAAGTGCAGACCGGCCTCGGCCGCACCGGCAAATGGTTCGCCTTCGAGCACTGGGGGCTGGAGCCCGACATCATCACGCTCGCCAAGGCGCTCAGCGGAGGTTATGTGCCCTCTGCGGCCATCGTCACGCGCCGCTCGATCTACCAAAAAACATTTTCGCGTATGGACCGCTGCATCGTCCACTCGACCACTTTCGGGCGCAACAACCTCGCCTGCGCCTGCGGCCTCGCCGCACTGACCGTGCTTGAGGAGGAAGGTCTCGTCGACAACGCCGCGAAAATGGGAACCTATCTTGAGACTCAGCTCGCCACGCTGCAAAAGAAATACGACATTATCAAGGAAGTGCGCGTGAAGGGACTCATGTGCGCCATCGAATTCGCCGAACCGCGCGGCATGATGCCGAAGATGGGCTGGAAGCTCGTCCATTCGCTCGACTCGAGCATGTTCCCGCAACTCATCGTCACACCGCTGCTGACCAAGCACCGCATCCTCACCCAGGTCGCCGCCAACAACGCCGACATCGTGAAGATCCTGCCGCCGCTCGTCGTCGGCCAGAAGGAAATCGACCGCTTCGTCAAAGCCCTCGACGAAGTGGTCGCCGATCTCGGCCGCTTCCCCGGCCCCGTCTGGGAAATGGGCCAGAACTTCGTCAAGGCGCTTCGCACCAGCGATCCGCGCGACAAGGAATTGGCCACGGCTTAGCATTGCTGGGCAGGGACGCGAGTCCCGTCGCGTCCAAAATGACGATTCGACAGACGGCAGGACTGCCGTCCCTACCAGTGGAGCTCAGGCAGCCTTCCACCCGTACGGACGGTAATCAAACTTCACCGAGCCGTCCGCGCCGAGATCAACCACGCCAAAGCCTTCCGGGCAGCCGTGATTTGGCCCCTTCCAGTAGCTGCCGCAAACAGCGCCGCTGTTGAAAACCTTCACGCCGTTCAAATCGAGTTCTTCGTAGAAGTGCAGGTGCCCCGCAAGGACGGCGCGAATGTTGTTGCCCGGGACATCGTTGAGAACCGCGTCGCCGTTGGTGCAGACCATGCTTTTGGTTGTTCCCTTTTGAGGATCGGCGATTTTGCCTTGGGCCATTGCGAGCATGAGCGGCACATTCGACACGATGGGAATATGCGTGCAGACAATCGTCGGCATGTCCCGGTGCGCGGCGAGATCGGCCTTGAGAAACGCGAGCTCGTCGTCGAACATTTGGCCGATATAGCTGCGGTCAGCCTGCAGCGCGATGTCGTCCATGACGACGAAGTGCCAGCCTTTGTGATCGTAGCTGTAAAAGAGCTTCGGCAATTGGAGTCGATTTTGGAAGAGGCCCTTGCCGTACTCCGGGGCGCTCGTGATCGCATACTTGTTGCTTGTCCCGGCGAGATCGTGATTGCCGAAAGTCCAGTGCGTGGGCAAATCCGTGTTGGCTTTCCAGAGCTTGAGAAAAAAATCGAGGGCGCTTTCCGCGCCGGGCAGGGTGAGTTCACGCGAACTGTGCACGAGATCGCCGCCGCAGAGAATGAAGTCAGGCTTGGGGTCGAGTTTTTCGACAGCGGCGAGGCACGCGGTGATTCCCTGGACGGAGAGCAGAGCCCCGCCTTGCAAGAGGTGCAGATCGGTCAGGAAAGCGAATCGAAACGGTGTGGCCGTGGCTGGTGCAGCATTCTGCGCGAAGAGCGGATAGTCGAGTCCGGCGATGCTGAGAGCGCTCGCACCGAGAATCTGGCGCAGAAATCGGCGGCGCGAATATCCCGTCTGTCTTTCAAGCGCTGGTGGCGAAGCGGAGAAGCGTGACATCGTCATCTATCATACCTTTTTCGCGCGCAACGTCGAGCCATCGCCGGATCGCGTCCCACGCCGGCTTGCCCTGTTCGACCTGCTGGTTGAGGTAGGCGAGAAATTCATCGTAAGAGCCCCGACCGCCCTTTGGGTCTGTCAGTTCATAAAGGCCGTCGGTGAAGAGATAAAGCTCCGACGTCGGCGAAAAAGGTATGGTGATTTCCGGCGCGTGAATCTCCGGCATGATGCCGAGGACCGATGCGCCCGGTGCCGTTTTGGTCAGTTGGCACGAGCCGTTGTCGCGCGTGAGCAAAAGTGGCGGCGGATGACCCGCGTTGACGTAGGTCAGCGTGCGCGCCGAACGCGAGTAGACCCCGTACCAGACGGAAAAGAATTTGCCCGCGTGGTCTTTCATCTGGAACGAGCGGTTGAGCCGGTCGATGACCAGCGTAGGTCGGGAAAAATCGATGAGCGAAGCCGGGTTGCGATTGCGCAGAAGTTCAAGCGCAGTCACCGCCAGCAAGGCAGAGCCGAGGCCGTGCCCGGTGACATCGAGAACGTAGAATGCGAGCCGGTCGTCGTCGATCCGGCGATAACCCAGACCGTCCCCGCCGAGGTGCGTGGAGGGATGGAATTGCCATTCGATCGTCTCCTCCGCCGAGAACGGAGGCGGCAGCATGAGCCGAACATACTTGGCGGCATCGGAAAATTCCCGGTTGAGTTCCTTCTGTGTTTCGACCAGTTCTTGGCGCGTTTTGAGCAGTTCGTTTTGGCTTTCGATAATTTCGCCCAGGCTGATTTCGCGTTCGACCAGCGCCGCGAAGGCGACCAGCCGGGCGACTTCCTCCTCGCCGAATTTCCTCGGCGCGACATCGACGAGACACAAGGTGCCGACCTTGTGACCACGTGGGCCGGCCAGCGGCACGCCGGCATAAAACCGCACATAAGGTTTGCCCATAACGAAGGGATGGTTTTTGCCGAGGGGATCGAGATGTGTGTCGGGAATAATGAGTGGCTTGTCACCCTGAATGGCATACTGGCAAAACGAGAGGTCCCGGAGGGTTTGGGTTTCGCAAAGCCCGACGCGCGACTTGAACCACTGACGGTCATTGTCGATCAGCGCGACATAAGCGGTGGGTACTTGAAAAAAATCGGCGGCCAACCGTGTGATCCGGTCGAAGCGATCCTCGGCTTCGGTGTCGAGCAGCTTCAGCGAGAGAAGTTCCTCCAGCCGCTCCATTTCGCGGCGCGGGTCGATGGTCAAAGTGGGCGCGTCAGGCCATGCGGGAGGTTCCAGAATTTCAGCAGTCACCCAACACACTACCTCATGATGTGCTCCCGGCAAGGGGCCTCGAAATCACCTCCGTAAGAGCGCGGAGTTACCAGTTCAAGATCCCTTGATCAACTGATACAACGTGTAGAACGCCGTCCCTGCCAGCAGGAAATAGGCGACGGCAACGGCGGGATAATAGAGCGCAATGGCCCGCGTCCGTTCCGGTGCAAGAATGCCTCCGGCTTGCGCGCGGATATATTGCGCCAGGTCCCGCGCAAATTGATGGCCCTCGCGTCCCCGGCTCGCGAAGGCGAGGTAGGCGTGGTTCTTTTGTTGGAAAAAATTAATCCGCACGTCGAGCGGCGGCGCGACATAACGGTTGCAGCTTTCGATCCACTCGGGCTTCAAGTTGACCTTGGTGTAGAAATCGCGAACGAGACGATGCACTTCTTCCCGCGAGACGTTCAGCACCCGCATCGTCAGGGTGAGGCGGTAAAGCCGGTACAGAAAAAAAAGAATGAAGAGCGTCTCCAGCATGTAGAATCCATTCCCCATCCGGCCGTTTTCGTAGCCGACCCACGCCCAGTAGACCGTCATGAAGAAACGCAGCGTGCCCTCCAGAATCGCGAACACGGCGAACCACCCCAGGAAGCGCTCCAGCGGCGTTGGCACGTAAACCTTGCGGCGTTTCGTATGTGAAGATTTGATCAGCGCCAGCGTGCCGCCCAGCAGAGCGCCGAGCCCAGCCGCGCCTGCGCCAAGGTGCGCACTCCACTTCATGGAGTGAGCAACTTCGCGCTCGCGCTCATTCGTGGCGCGACCTCCGCGTAGCGCGTTGAGGTGGGGATTGATGACTGATACGCGCGGGAAGTAGCTCAGTTCGCGTCCATTGCGGTCGTAATAAGTATTCCGCGGTGAGAGAGGCGTGTCTTCATTCGTCTTGTAACTGAACGCGTAATAGCCATTCACCGGATTCTTCGCCGGCTGGTCCTTATCATTGCGCAAATAAACATAGGTTGTGTCGCCTTTGACCTCGATGCGGATGGCCGGTACG
>Ga0302319_10022914_pt1 | contig 11176 bp, 8 predicted proteins | sample Bog_T0_2_FD_203319 | JGI IMG/M metagenome (GOLD analysis project Ga0302319, IMG submission 203319) | Peat permafrost microbial communities from Stordalen Mire near Abisko, Sweden - Bog_T0_2 | ecosystem: Environmental > Terrestrial > Soil > Wetlands > Peat | place: Sweden: Abisko, Stordalen Mire...
CAACCTGAGCATCGTGTATCAAAACTATCCGGGCGAAACGCCGGTGATCAGCGGAGGTATGCGAGTCACCAATTGGACCAACGTGACCGGCACTTTCGCAGCCGATCCCAAGGCGTTTGCCGTTCAACCCAGTCCCGCCACCGGGAACAACGCCCCGTGTGCCGTTAACTCCAACAAGTTCACGTTTTACACTTTCGCGCAATGGCAGACGCAGGTGGGCGAGGACGCGCAAAGTCTGGTGCAGAATCCCGGCTTCAACAATCCGGACTACCCGGCGGACGATTACTCGCTGCCCAAGGGCTCGCCTGGTGTAGGTTTTGTGATATTCGATCCCACGCAGGCCGGGCGATCAAACCCCTTGATCAATCCGCCCGCGGTTGCGGCGACGTTCCTCACGAAGACCTTAAACCCGGCGACGGATTACTGACTTGGCAGCACTGTAGGAGCGGCAGCCATCTCGTCCTGGTCCATCGCCGCGCGAGTAGCTGCCAGGCCGGCCTTACTCTCCCACGTCAGAGTTCCGCTCCGCCATCCCCTTCGCCGCGGGAAGTAGGCGTCGCGAGGGGGCGCTTTGATCGCGTGTCATTTTGCCAACGCGGCCGTCGATTGCCGCTCTTTCTTCTGGCGGCCGGAAGCATTGCAGGGGCTCCCGTATTTCCCAGCAAACATGGGGCGGAGGGCGGCGAAAAAGGTATGCGGCTTGCGATGCCATCCCTACTGCGTCAGCTTCTCCAAAATCACTGCCGTGCTGTCAAAATCGTTGCGGAGGTTGAGGTTTAGCCCCACCCGCATCAGGTACGCGCCGCTCAATTGCGGCTGCCGTTCGATCAACTTGCCGTCAATGGACTCCAGCCGGTATAGCGCACGCCCGTCGAGCCCCCGCAGGCGAACGGGCGGCGCCGGCGCGCGGTATTCCTGTGCGCGCCGGAATACGAATAGCACGGATTGCTTGCCGTCGGCGGCGACATACTGGTTGGCGGCGATGTCGCCGGTGCGCGGCGAATGCAAGCGGTACAAGTCGCCCAATTGCACCGTGGGGCGGATCCGTTTGTACAGGGCGACCATCTTGGCCGCCGCCGTCATGTCGTCAGCCGGCCACTTGGTCAGGTTCGCGCCGATTCCCAAAGCGCCCTGCATGGCCACCAGGAAACGGTACTGCAGCGGTGTGGCGCGGCGGTTCATCAGCGAGTTGGGGACGTCGGTCACCCACGCGGACATGAACTTGGGGGCATAAGCTTGCGTGAAACCCTCCTGAATGCGCAGGCGGTCGAAGGCTTCTGTGTTGTCGCTGGTCCAGATCTCGTCCGCGCGCCGCAGGATTCCCAAGTCCACGCGCCCGCCGCCGCCGGAACAGGATTCGATCTCCAGACCTGGATGCCGGGCGCGGAGGCGATCGATAATGCCATAGAGGTTGCGCACATACTCCACCCACAGTTTCCTCTGGTCTCCCGGCGGTTCTTCTTCCCAACCCGGCTCGGAGAACGGGCGGTTCATGTCCCATTTGAAATACTTGATGTGGTTTTCGGTGGCCAGTTTATCCATGACGCCGAAGACGTATTCCTGGACATCTTTTCGGGCGAGGTTTAACACCATTTGGGTGCGAAGTTCCGACTGCGGGCGGTCCGCGAAATGGATCACCCAATCGGGATGCTTGCGATACAGGTCGCTATCGGCGTTGACCGCTTCCGGCTCGACCCACAAACCGAAATCCATGCCGAGGCCATTGACGTGATCGATTAGCCCTTTCAGCCCGGAAGGGAATCTCTGCCGGTTGACGTCCCAATCGCCGAGCCCGGAGCGCTCGTTGGTGCGCGTGCCGTGCCAGCCGTCGTCCATCACGAACAGTTCCACTCCGAGCTTGGCGGCGGCCGTGGCGAACTCCTTCTGGTTTGCCTCGTTGACGTTGAACTGGGTGGCTTCCCAGGAGTTGAAGAGCACGGGCCGCAGGCGCGCCGAGGCGCCGCCGGGCGCGATCTGCTCACGCTCGAAGCGATGCAGCGAACGCGAGGCCGCCCCGAATCCCTGGTCCGAATAGCCGGCGTAAAAGGCCGGCGTCTCGAGCGACTCGCCCGGCTTCAACGGATACGCGAAGTCGAACGGATTCAAACCGCCGGTTACACGCACCTGCTGGGCTGGCGTCTGCTCCACGGTGATGCGCCAGTTCCCGCTCCACGCCAGGGCTCCGAACCATACGCCGCCGCCCTCTTCGGTGGCGTCTCCCGCGTCGATGGCAAACCATGGGTTGATGTCGTGGCCGGTAAGACCTTTGCGGCTTTCCAAGACCTTCATCCCCTGGTGAATCGCCTCGTGGTTGATCTGGGTCTCCGCGGCCCACCGGCCGGACAGATACGTGAGCTGATATGTTTCACCCACCGGCAGGTTCCAGGTGGCGGATTGCGCGCTCTCGAGCATCAGCGGCTTGGGAGTCTTGTTCTGGACGGTCGCGCTGCGCTCTACAATGCCGTGGTCGGGGTAAACGCGGTAGTGCAGGACAACCTGGATATCGTCGCGAATATCTTTCAGCGTGATGTCGAGGTTGTTCTCTTTGATCTGATGCGACTGATAGCGCAGCACCACGTCTCGATTGCCCCCTTCGCGCGTCACTTTCAGCGCCGGCTCGAAGTAGCGCGTGCCGCCCCATGCGGGAAATTCGTCGCGCTGCTCCATATTGGGAGGATCGAACGAGGAAAACTCACGGCGCATGGTTGCCGCCGGCAAATCGTCGACGCGCCACAGCGGCGCTCCCCAATACAGGTTTTGCAGCGTACCGTTCGGGCCGACTCCCATGGCATAGGAGCTGTTGTGCGTGTTCAGCAGCCAGGTCTTGCTGCTTTCCGAGTACTGGATGGCTTGCGCCGACAGGCCGGCAGCCGCCAGCACGCAGATCAAAAAGACGGAGGCAATGCGGGACATAAGGTTCCTTTCCAGCGATTCAATAGTGGAATGGACCACTTGGTCCCGGGTGCCTTCCGGCCAGACGCCCGCATCAGCCGCGGACCACTGGGTCCGCCCGCTCTAATAGCTTAGTCCGAATCCGCGCCGCGTTTTCGCTTCGCTGCGCGTCAGGCGCACGCAAACAGCCGAATCGGCCCGCCCTCGCTCTTTCCCGCGCGCCACGAGGCGCTAGGATTGATTTCCCGAGCAGGCCGAGGGGTAGGAGTGCAGCCACTTCGGTCTGGGGGCGACGACCAACACGCGGCAGACGCCGGCACGTCGGCCCCGTCGAGCCGGGTTGCGCGTCGCTCGGGCGTTCCGCCGCCGCGGCGGCGCGTATCGAAACCATCGACCGGCGGAGCCGGGCGCGTTTCGCAGACGAGACAACGCGACCGCGGTTGCTCCCCTGTTCCACGCCAACAGCCCCGGCATGAGTCGCGAAACGCGACGCCTGCGTCGGCTCTGTGGTGCCGAGTTGCGCCCGCTCGGGCGTTCCGCCGCCGCGCGGCCAGTTGCGGCGCGTGTCGAAACCGGTGGCCGGCGGAGCCGGAACAACTGGCCGCGACTGCGATGCTGACATGCTGCCGACGACGTCGAGCACCGTACGTCGCGTCGCTCGGGCGTTCCGCCGCCGCGGCCGCCGGCGCGTTCGACGGTCAGCTTGCCGTTTCTTACTCCAGCCCCATAGCTTTGAACATCGCCAGGAGCTGGCCTCCGTGCGCATGTTGATGGAGAGCTCGACAAGTAATGCCCTGGCGGTCGAAGCGGAAACTCTCCGGAGGGAAGCCCACCGCGAAGTCCTTGCTGAGCTGCCGATCTGGATCCAGCAGCACCAGGAAGGTGAAATGCCGCGGCCGTTTTACCCGGCAAGATCCTTGCAAATCCACCACGTCCATCGGTTTCAACCTCCGGAGATCCCGTTTGAACGCGTAGCGCTGGCCTGCTCCTTCCATCGTTGAACGTTTACGCCGATCACGAGAAGCCATAGCATCAGCGATGCCTCCGCTAGGAAGCCGAGGACTTGTAGGTACGTGGACAGACGACTTGCGACCGGTAACAGAAAGATCAACCAACCCAAACCGGCAAACGCCATCAGCGCGCCCAGAATTCGAGGCAGGAAAGTCGACCCAAAAATGAGGTAGCCGATTAGGAGGCAATACGGCCCGAAGAATACCAGGCTGCTGATTCGGCGGGGAGCGAGATTAAAGAGGCCAAGCACACCATTGGCGCATCCCACAAGGCTTAAGAACGCCGCGAGCAGAGAGATTCGCCTGTTCACGGGCAAAAACATGTAATAGAAGAGCAGCGTCACGGCGATGTAGAACGCGAACGCGACGATGTTGATGACGTCATACACAACAAGCCGGCTCCGGCCAACGAAGACCTCGGCGAAGACTGCCGTGAGAAAGTAGAGCAGATAAACGAAACCAGTAATCCTGGCCCTGGGACTCGACCTCGCTTCTGCAATCCGTCCCATCATTTCATAGCCTCCTGGAGGGGACACCATATTACATGTCGACAAATCTCCACGCCGATTGGACTGTGAGCATCAGGCCACCATGACAAATTGCCTGCCTGGACCACGCAACTGGGGGCTTTCGGCATGCAACCAGTGTACCTTCAAATCGCGCTCCGCTCGGCTTCATCACGGCGAAATCTCATCTTGTGCGGGCCGCGCCGCCGGCGTCCCCCCTCGCGCGCACGTCCTGTGTTGCGTGGAAGCCTGGTCCATTGTGGCGCCCTGGGCCGGCTACCCGCTGAGCACCTTGCTGAAACAAGTGGAACCGACTCCCAAGGCCAGATTCGTGGCTCTCGAAAGCTTACTACGACCGGAAGCAAATGCCCGCTTAATCCCCGAGCAACTGCTCTGCATCGGCGCGCGTGGCGGCAGGGCCTACGGCCGGAACCAGCGAGCCCGGCGCCACACCGCCGAGCAGTTCGCGGCGCCCGCCGACGTCCTGGGCGCTGACATCGACGTCCATCACGCGCGTATCGGACCGCATCACGGAAATCGTTTGTGCCCAGGCGTGCGCGAGCGCCATCCTGCCGGCGTCGAGGAAGGTCGCTGGCCAGAGCAGCAATCCGGGTGCGCTGCTGTTCATCAATCTCAGCGCGGTCCTGCTGCCGAGTCCCTGGAAACCCTCGCGATCCACCGCCGCCCCCCGCGGCCGGCGGAGCCGGTCTGCTCCACTGTTCCCGGCCAACAGCCCCGCGTGAGAAGTCCGATGACAGTACATTGGTTTAGTCTTGCCGGGTAGCGTGCGCGCGTTCGTTCCGCGGAGGCTTTTTTCCTTGAGCGAGGTTGCGCCCGCATAACCCGTGCGCGACAATCGGTCATCACCGATGTTCATCACCAAGAAACATCTTTCGCGCCGGGCAGTTCTCCGCGGAACAGCCACAACGCTGGCGCTGCCGCTGCTGGACGCGATGATTCCCGCGCAGACGCCTATGCGCCAAACAGCGGCCGGTGCCCGCCCAATTCGCCTGGCGTGTATCGAGATGGTGCACGGGGCCGCGGGCAGCGCGGAGGGGACCGCTAACCGGCATTACTGGAGCCCTGGCAAGGACGGAGCCGACTTCGAATTCTCCTATTCCCTGGAACCGCTGGCCGCCTTTCGGGAGCACCTCACCATCATCAGCGGCACCGACGCCCGGCAGGCGGATGCCTTTGAGCCCACCGAGGTGGGCGCCGACCATTTTCGTTCCAGTGCTGTCTTTCTCACCGCGACGCATCCCAAACAGACCGATGGTCCGGACGTTCGGAACGGTATTTCCATCGACCAGATGTACGCACAACAGGCGGGCCGGGAAACTCGCTTGCCCTCCATCCAGCTTGGCATCGAAACCGTCGACCCCACCGGCTCCTACGGTTTCGCGTACAGTCCGGTCTATTCGGATAGCATCAGTTGGGCTTCCCCTACCGCTCCGCTGCCTGCCGCGATCAATCCTCGATTGGTGTTCGAAGAACTATTTGGACCGAGCGCTCCCCACAGCATTCTGGAGGGCATCAAGACCCCTGACGGCTTAGGCCCCGCCGATGCCAGTCGACTCGACCAGTACTTCACGGACGTTCGCGCCGTGGAGCGGCACATTCAGGCGATCGAGAAGCGCAACGCCAGCGGCGAAAAACGAGAGCGATTCGCGGCGCCGCTGGGAGTTCCGGATTCCTGGGAGGAGCACGTCCGCCTGATGTTCGATTTGCAGCTCATCGCTTTCGCCGCCGACGTTACCCGCGTCTCTTCCTTCAAGATGAGCCACGACGTGAGCAACCGCATCTTTCCCGAGAGCGGCGTCACCACGCCCTTCCATTCGTTATCGCACCACGATGCAAATCCGGCTAAGATCGCGGAGTTTGCCAAACTAAACCGATACCATGTGGGGCGTCTGCCATACTTCCTGCAAAAGCTCAAGGACACTCCCGACGGCGATGGCAGTCTTTTGGATCATTCGCTGGTGCTCTATGGCAGCCCGATGGGTGACTCGAACACGCACAACCATCGCGGCGTACCACTGTTCCTGGTGGGCCGTGCCGGCGGGCGCCTGAAGGGCAATCTGCATCGCGTGTGCCAGTCCGGAACGCCGCAGGCTAACGCCTTGCTTACAATTGTGCATCAGTTAGGTGTGGACATAGACCAGGTGGGCGATAGCACCGGAGAACTGGCGATCTGATCGCCCCTCAGGATCAGTACACAGCGGGGCGGCGCTGCAAAAGCAAATGCACCTTCTTGAGAACCGCCTCTGCCGCCAACGGTTGGCTCAAGACCGCTTGGGCTTCCAGTATGTCGGCAACCCTGAGGACCTCGGGAGTCATAGTCCGGGACAGAGCCACCGTCTTGACCTGGGGATGTTGTTTGCGGATCATGCCGATCACTGCCGGCGCCGCTGGCAGCTCCAGATCGAACATCACCAGATCGACGTTGTGCTTGCCGGCTTTCTCCATCGCGTCCCCACCGTCCTGCGCCGTGAATACATCGTAACCGGCGCCTGCGAGGATTCCCGTAAGCTGCCGGCGAATCGCCAGCCCACCTCCGACCAGCAGGATCTGCTGTCTGGCGGAGCGGACCGCCATGGTCACGGCGGCCGAGCTGTATGCGTTGCCCACGGTGAGTTCGAGTGGAACGAAGTCTCCCACCGGCGCGTTCGCGGGCACCCGAAAATTCACGGCTAAAACGCCGACGTTGCCCATCCACGTTACCTTCGCCGGTACGCCGCCCACGGTCACCTTCACCGGTAATTCGTTCGCCCGAGCGGCGGCTCCTGGCAACGGCAAGCCCTCGCCGGTGGCATATAGGGACGCCACGCTGCCGCGAACGGCGGGATTGCGAACCGAATTACAGCAACCTGTTTCATTCAACATAGCGGCTTGTCCGGCGCCGGAAGCATCCAAGGTGAACAATGCCGGTGCGCTAGCGACCACGGGAAGCGTTACGGGAGGCGACTGGCGTCCCTGGTATTCCAGAACGACTTCGGTGGTCTTCCTCCTGGCGACGCCGTAGGGTACGATGGCGCAAACCTGCCCGCTTTCCGCGTAGACCATGGGAGCGGCGATGCCGTCGAAGAGAACCCGCGTCCCGCCAAGCGAATCGATCGAATACCGTGCCTTGTGGGGGATGTCCAGTCCCCAAGACGCCATTTCCGGCGGCCCCGCGTTGGATGGAAACAGAACCACGACCTCACTGGGTGCGACACCTCCGCCGCGATAGTCAGCCGCATTCACCACATCGGCCGCGAGGAGTTCGGGGCCGTCAACGAAGAGATCGATGGGCGGCCACTTCTTGATAGAGAATGCCGTAGTGACCACTCCGGCGGCCACGTCGGCTTCGAAGGAAGCGCTGTCGGCAGGACGGGTATCGAACAGAAGGGCCACGTCCACTTTCATTGGAGTCTGGCGGAACAGGTAAGCGGACGAACCTTGAATCCTCTTGCCGACCAGGCCATTTTCGGTCTGGCCGGCGCTCTCCAATAAGCCCGGATCGTCCAACGAAAGTTTCCCATGTTCCAGCAGCCGTAGAGTTTCCGCGGCGGAGGTGGTGTTGGACTGGATAGACGTGCCTGTGGTGGCACCTGGCATGCCGTATTCACGCTCGAGAACCAGACGGCCATTGTGGCAAACGGCGAGGGTGGCGCCGGCGATCTGCCACTTTGCGAGAAGGGTATTGACAAAATCGTCGAAGCCGGCCAGTGGGGACAGAGTGACGGGATCCTCAGCCTTCAGCGCGACGCCTAAACAGAGACAGAGGACGGCAAGTCTCATGGGGAATCAAGGCCCTCCCTATTGGTTCCTATTCTAGCTAGTTTCTGTCGCGAAACTCCCGTGCGCCGGCGAAGGAACCCTCCCTTACGGTCGGGGCTCTGATGGTTTCGTTGACACTACAAGACTTCGGATCGGAGCCGCGACCGTGAGGGAGCGGTCTTGCACGCCGAAACTGAGTTTCGCGACAGAAACTAGCTAAGCTAAGCTAGGTGCCGGGCATCGTGTTGCCGGCTCAGTAATTCAAATTGGCGCCGAAGTCGGGGACTTGGCCTTTGTGAATCGCCTCGATCCACGGGTCCATGCGATTGCTGAAGGCCCAGAATTTCCGGCACAACTCGAAATACTGTAGGACCGTCGCGCTCTCGCCCTTCTCCAGTAATTCTCTGGCCAGCGTCATATTCGGTCCGAAGCTGCTGAGTGTGCCGCCGCCGGACACGCGGCCGGATTCCAGCAGGTCGGCCTTGGCGGTGTCCAAATTGCCTTGGCGCAAAGCCACGCGGCCCAGAATCAGGTACGTGTGGTGCACCACGTAGTCTGCCATGCCGCGCTGTTGGGGATCGGCTTGCACTTTCGGGAGCAGTTCCAGGAGTTGTTTCCCCGCAGTTTCCGCGCTGGGAAGATTCCCCGAATCGAGCGCAGCCGTCGCTAACGCGATGAGTAACATGGTATTGGGCGGTGTGGCCTCGGCGGCCTGCGACAGTTGCTCGAAGCGGGCCCGCGCCAGCCTTTGCTTTTCGGCGGGATCGGTTACGGACATGGCCCGTAGCTCGTAAATACGCGCCAGGTTCTGATTGATTTCGGGCTGATTTGGCTGGAGGTCCAGGGCACGCTTCAGAAGGGTTTCGGAAAGTTGTAGAGCATCCACCTGTGGCGTCTGGCCGGACTGCCGGGCTAGCGCCTGGGCAATCGCCCCGCGTGCCATCAGGGCATTGGCGGCAGCCCGGATCAGGGGCAGGTCCTGGCTGGTTTCTAGTTCGCGTCGCGCGGCGATGGCGTAGGCCGAGCCGGCGTCAGATGCATTCGCCCCGCTCGGCAACCCGTTCTGATTCAACCCCTCGATGCCTACAATGGCGAAAGCCATGGTATTGCCCTGCAGAGTCACCCACAGCTCGTTATCGGGCTCCGTCTTGCGGGCGCGGCCATAAAGTTTGGCGGCGAGAGCTTTGTCCGGAAGGGTGAAAAAGCGGGCGGCGTTGCCCAGTACGACAGCAGGGCAGCTACTCGTGTCTGTCTGTTCCAGCCAGGCCTTGCGGGCCTGCTGATAACCCTCGGCGTCTGCGAGCGCGTGGCCGGCGGAATCGATGGTCGATTCCGCCGTGGTCAGAAACAGGGACTCGGGATGGTTGTGGATGAGCCAGAGAAGGTGCGTGCGGCGGCCCTTTATCCTTGCATCGAGACCAAGCGATTGCGATGCCGGAGAAAAATAAAAGCCCAGCAGCTTGGCGCGAGTATTGAGATCCCCGGGCTTCTGTGTCAGGTCGTTTTCGAGCGCGGTGGCCTGTTGGGGAGTGAGCCCGCTGCCCTCGCGGACTACCTGACCGGCGCGGCTTTCCGCCGCCAGTGCCTGCTCGAACCGCGTGGTTGGAGCGCTCTGCGCCGGCGCACTGGCAGCCCCTGGCGGAGTCGCGGCGGTCGACGCGGGCGCTCCCGGCAAATGCAGGGTGGAGCGCACGTAGACCGTGCCGTGCGTCTCTTTCCCATTGAGAAGGTTCGTGGTGTCGATATCAAAGAGGAAGGTATCCCCGGCCTGCAATTCAAATCCGGCGAGAGGGATGGTCAGCGTGAAAGGTTCGAGTTTGCGTGTCTCTCCCGGCCGCAGAGAAAAGGCGACTGGCTGGGGGGCACTATGCCGTTCGATTCTCCAGGAAGCACTTGAGCCGCGAGCGATCCCCGCCCGGATGGCAGCGACCGTAACCGGGCCTTGCAGTTTGGTAGTGCGGCTGAAGACGCATTTGCTGACGGTGAGGCGGAGTGAATCTCCAGTATTTTCGATGGCGCCGGACAAGTCGCCGGTGACCGCCCAAACGAAATCGCTGTTGCTGACATCGAAATGTGCCGGCGCAGGCGCCTGCGCGAGTGCACCGGGACTCCAGATCGCCAGTCCTGCAAACACCAGTAGAGAGCGCATACTGATCGCCCTCGATTCCACCTTATTTTCATTTGTAACCCAGCGATTTTGATGCGACATGGTACCAGACACAGTTGGGGCCTTTCTTTTGAAATACCATAACGGGCGACCGCGCAGGACTTCGTCACCGCAACAAGACGCGGTCGGTCCCGTGGGCGGGTCGACTTACTCCCAATAAATGCGCCAGGGTCTGAAGGCCTCTCGTCCGCGCGTGGCCCTGCTCATCAATTTTCAAAAACCAAAGGTCGAATGGAAGCGAGTCCTCCTCGATCAGTAGCTCCTTTCCCAAATACCTTCGCAAATTCTTTCCAGTTATTTCGTGGAAACTCCACTAGCTGTTCCTGCCGGCTCGCCTCTTCGACAGCGCCGTGGCCGACCATGTTTCATCAATGGCGCAGAGTTTGCTGTCCACCAGATTGTATGGCGAGGCCATCTCGCGGATCAGGTTCGCGGTCAAGTCGCAAGGTTGGGCTGAGGTGCGCTTGGGCCAGCACACCCAGAGGGTTCGGCCGGCCCGCATCCCCGACGCCGGCGCCTTCAACTCCCGGCCCAGGGCAGCGGCGGATCTCACGAAAAGCAGGATCACGCCGGCATCGCCTATGCTGGTCTGCAAACGGACTCCTGGCGGAAGCGGGGCTAGAGTTTCCCGTATGCCCTCCGGCGCGCCGAGCAGAGCGACCACGGAACCTTCCTGAATGCGCAACTTTTGCGCCAGCGGAACGAGCGGAGTGCGAGGCGCGGATGGCACGCGGGGAGGGTTTCCGATAGCACGCTCAATCGCACTCGCGATATTGGCCCAGGAGGCGAACACGGCGTCGGGCAGCACCTCGCGGACGCGCGCGGCTTTTTCCGGATCGCCC
>Ga0302319_10022915_pt1 | contig 11176 bp, 9 predicted proteins | sample Bog_T0_2_FD_203319 | JGI IMG/M metagenome (GOLD analysis project Ga0302319, IMG submission 203319) | Peat permafrost microbial communities from Stordalen Mire near Abisko, Sweden - Bog_T0_2 | ecosystem: Environmental > Terrestrial > Soil > Wetlands > Peat | place: Sweden: Abisko, Stordalen Mire...
TCTGTACTTCAGCGTCCGGCCAACGATTCAGTAATACGGCACCTAACCCCGCTCCATGAAGGACCGCCCCATGGCCATTAGGCAGCCTCGAGAGCAAGATGATTTCGCTGCGGAGCCACCCTCTGTAGACCTGCACGATTACTGGTCGATCATCCGCCGCCGGTGGCGGCTAATCGCAGTATTCGTCGTGCTCGGCGTGCTCGCTGGGGCTGCGTACTCGCTCGAACTCGCGCCTACCTATACGGCGAATGCCGAAGTGGTGGTGGAGCCTGTCACCCAGGGGCCGCTGAACCAGCCGGCCCAGACCGCTTCCCAGGTCAACATGAGCACCGAGCAGGCCATTGCCCAGTCAGGACCGGTGATCCAGCAGGCCGCCGCGACGCTGAAGGTTCCCGCCAGCACGCTGGAATCAGCCGCCGCCAGCAAGCTCTCGGTCACCGTCCCGGCCAGCACGCTGACCACGTCAAACGTGCTGCAGATCGGCTGGAAGGCCAGTAGCAGGCTAGCCGCTCAGCAGGGGGCCGACGCCTTCGCCAGCGCGTACCTGTCCTATCGGCATCATGAGCTGGCTGGTCAGATCGCCGTCCTGCAAGGGACGCTGCAGCGGCAGGTATCGTCGCTGCAGACTCAGATCGGTCAGCTGTCCGCACAGCTGGCCGGGACCACGTCGGCGACCACGCACCAGGTCCTGACCGTCCGGCTGAACGAGCTGAGCAGTCAAGCCAGCTCGGTAGCGGCTCAGCTAGCGGCGCTGCCCACCTACAACGACTCAGGCGGCAGCGTCATCCCGGCCGTTCCGCCCAGCAAGCCCTCGGGCTTCAGCCGCTCGATGCTGCTTGGTGTCGGGCTCATCCTTGGACTGCTGATCGGCCTGGCGGTGGCGTTCGGAAGAGATTTTGTCGACGATCGTATCCGGGACGCCGCGCAGCTGGAGCAGCGACTCGGCGCTCCGGTGCTCGGGATACTGCCGTCGGCCGATGCCGTGGCGGCGAGCCGCCGTGGCCGGCCGAAGCGGCAGCCCGCCAGCGTCACCGTGGCTGTCGCGGCCGACCCGGACAGCCGGGCCGCCGATGCCGCACGCGTCTTCCGCGCCACCGTCGTAGCGCTGGCGTCGCGACGCAATTTGCGCGTGCTGATGCTGATCGCGGCGGATGCCAGTATGTCTGCGGGGCTGATCGTGGCCGAGCTCGGCGTGGCACTGGCCGAATCGGGCCAGCGAGTTCTGCTGGTGGCGTCGGATACGCAAGGGTCTGTCCTGCCGCAGATCTTCGATCTAGCCGGAAACGCCGGGCTCAAGGAGCTGCTGGCCCGGGGCGGCGATCCTGCAACGTTCGCCCGGTCGCCCAAGCAGGCATCGGGCGCGGTACTGCCCGGCGAAATCGCAGAACGGCTGTCGGTGCTCCCGAGCGGTCAGGAGGGCGCTCATCCGCTCTCGGTCCTGGACGCTGGCCGGATGGCCACCGCACTGCGCATGCAGCGTGAAGCCCACGACTTCGTACTGCTGGACGCTCCTTCAGGAGCAGGTGCGGGCGTCTTTTCGCTCGCCCCGCACGTTGACGGCGTGATCGTGCTGGCTCGCGAGGCGCACACCCGGACCAAGGACCTGCTATCGCTGAGCCATCGCCTCAGCCAGATTGGTGCTCCCGTGGTGGGCGGTGTCCTGATCAGCAAAGCGCGTTATGGCCGCGGCCGGCACGCGCCGGCGGCCACCTCGCCGGCTGCCGGCCCGGCCGGCCCGCCCGCTCCGGCGGCACCAGAGCGGACATCGCAGCCGGATTCAGTATCGCGAGCGACTTTGCCGCTTTACCTGGTACCTGCCCACGCGGCCAGGTCCGTGGCCCGGCGGAGCTGGCCAGCGCGGCTGTGGTGACGGCGGCGGATGAGTCAGGCCAGCTGGCCCTGGCCGCTTCGGGCGGCGGCCCGGGCCGTCCCGGCTTGACGCAGAGCCACCTGCGCCTTCCGGTGACCTGGCCGCTGGTGACACTTTTCGTCGCGTTTCCGCTCTGGTGGGTGCTGGGACTTAGTGCCCTTATCTGGCCGGTACTCGCCGTGCCCATGCTGGTTGCGATGATCTGGCGGCGGTGGACCAGAGCTCCAGCACCTATCGTCCTGTGGTTCCTGTTTTCCAGCTGGGTCCTGATGTCCGGGCTCCAGCTGGACAGCGGAACCAAGATAACTACCTTCTGCTATCGGCTTGCGCTCTACGTCGGTGCGGGCGTCCTGTTCCTGTACGTCTATAACATGCCCAGGTCAGGGCGGATAGACGTAAAGGTGCTGCGCATCCTTATCGCCTTCTGGATGATCGTGGTCATCGGGGGCTATGCCGGCATTATCGGGGGTGCGCACACCTTCCCCGCGGTCATCGAGTTCGTCCTGCCCCACAGTCTGCGCAACCAGCCATTTGTACAGGAACTCGTCCAGCCGGTACTTGCCAATGTCGAGAACTTTCTCGGTTTCCCGGATCCACGCCCTTCGGCTCCGTTTCCATACACAAATAATTGGGGCGGCACTATCGCGGTGCTGACCCCGGTAGCGCTGGCCGCGCTTTCCGCTACCAGGCCAGGTCCGCGCCGCAAGCTGATCATCGCCTTCCTGGTCGCGTCGCTGGTGCCGATGGTCGTGTCGCTGAATCGCGGGATGTTCCTCAGCATCGGGGTCGGCCTGCTGTACGTGGCGATCCGGCTCGCCCTGCGCGGCCGGGTCGCCACGCTGGTGTCGCTGCTCGGGCTGATCGTGCTGGTCGCCGCGGCCGTGGCGCTGACACCGCTCAGCCACTTGATTTCGGCCAACCTGTCCAGCACGCATGGCCACAGCAACGCCACCCGGGTGAGCGTGGCCCAGCAGGCGTTTGACGGCGCGAACCAATCGCCGATCTTCGGGTATGGCGAGCCGCAGGCGGTAACCGGCCAGGGCGGCACGCCGCCCATTGGTACCCAAGGCCAGCTGTGGATGGTCTTGTACTCGAACGGCTACATAGCCACCGCGCTGTTCCTCGCCTTCTTCCTCGCGGTGCTCTGGCAGACCCGGCGGGCCAGCGGAACTGCCGGCCTGTGGCTGCATGCGGCGCCGCTGGTCGCGCTGACGCAGATCAGTTTTTACGGGTGGCTGCCCGCTGAGCTTCAGGTGGTGATGGTGGTCGCGGCACTGGCCTATCGCCGGTGCTGGCGAGCCAGTGACCACGACGCGCCGGGGATTGCGCGCGATCGGCGCAGCCGGGCTTTCCAGCCGCCGCTGGCATCGCCACCAGCCCAGGCGATCTACCGGTGAGCGAGGAGGCAGGCCGTCCGGGAGCAGGGCTCTCGGGTACGGCAGCGGTCGTCTTCCGCGGCTCGGTCGTCAACGTTTTCGCGATGGTGGCCGGCGCCGCCATGAGCTTCGGCCTGGTCGTACTCGTCAGCCGGTGGCTGCAGCCACGAGGCGCGGGTGCGTTCTTCGAACTGATCGCCCTGTTCACGATCTTGTCGAATACGTTCGAGCTGGGCGCGGACACGGGCCTGACCAGATGGATATCACGGGCGCGGGCCATCGGTACGCTGCGTCATGTCCGGCGTGTGGTGGGGGCAGCCGTCGTCCCGGTCGGCGTCATCGGGGCCGCCGCAGCGGCGGCCACGTGGGTGGCCGCGCCGCAGCTCGCGCGGCTCTTCCTGGATGGCCTGCCCGTCGGCGACGGCAGTACGGACATCCGGATCGTAGCGCCGCTTATCCCGCTGGGCGCGCTATCTGCGTGTTTCGTCGACGGCGCGCGGGGATTCGGCCGGATGTGGCCCTACCTGCTGATCGAGGGCCTCGGCAAGCCCACGGTGCGAATCGTTCTCGTCGTCGCCGTCCTGGCGGCCGGCCTGGGGCTGCGGTTTGCCGTGATCGCCTGGGGGCTGCCGGTCGCCGCCGGCCTGGCGGCAGGAGCGATCATCTTTATGCGCCTGCTGCAGAAGGAGGCGCCGCCCTCGTCCGCGCGGCGCCGGACCGGAGGCGCACCCGGCGCCGCTGCCGGCCACTCCGCCCCTGGGGTCCTCGCGAGCCAGAACCTGGTGCAGGCCGGCCCGGCCAGTACGGGCGGTGATCAGGTGGCCGGCGAAAGCCCGGCCGGTCCCGGCCGTGCGGGGCATCGTGGGCCATGGCGCCCCATCAGCCGCCGGAGCCAGCAGCTCACCGCAGAGTTCTGGGGCTTCACCGGGCCGCGTGCCTTCCAGGCCACTTTCCAGGTGATCATCCTCTGGCTGGACATCCTGCTCGTGGGCGCACTGGCCTCTAGCTACGCCGCAGGTGTGTACAGCGCGGTCAGCAAGCTGGCCATTATTGGCACCTTCACGCTTGAGGGCAACAGGCTGGCCATCGGCCCCCGGCTGAGCGCCCTGCTCGCCCGCCGGGAGTACGGTCGTGCCGCTGAGCTGTACCAGAGCAGCACCCGGTGGCTGATGCTGGCGTCCTGGCCGCTCTACACGGTATTCGCGATTTTTCCGGTCACCGTACTGAGCATTTTCGGGCCGCGCTACACCGTCGGCGCGTCCGCCCTCACCGTGCTGTCGCTGGCGATGCTGGTCAACCTGGGCACCGGCAATGTCACAGTGGTTCTGCTGATGGGCGGCCGGAGCACCTGGAGTGCGATCAACGCGGGCGCGGCGCTGGCCGTCAATATCGGCCTGAACCTCCTCCTGGTACCCCGCATCGGCATCCTCGGCGCGGCGATCGCCTGGGCAGCCAGCATCGTGGTGGACAACGTCACCGCCATGGTCGAGATCAGGTGGGTCATGGGCCTCGACCCGTTCGGCCCCGGCTACTGGCTGGCGGCGGGGACCGCACTGGCCTGTTTCGGTGGTCCGGGCCTGATCGCCCGCGTCCTGCTCGGCCAGACCCTGCCAGCACTGGCCGTGTCACTCGCCGCCGGCTTGGTCGCGTTCGCGATCGCTCTTTACTTCGCGCGCTTGCCGTTCCAGCTCGCTGGCATTTTCGCGGCGCTGCGCCCAGCTTTGCCCAGGCTGTCGCCCGCCCTGCCGGGCAACGGGCCACCTAAACCCCAGTTAAACCCCAGTTAAACCGCAGTTCACGGCTCCCGCAGAGCGAACGTTGACGAAGAGGAGACGACTATGACCCAGGAAGGCAGAGGACCGGTCAGCCGGGCGGTCCGTGAGTCCGCCAAACGCGCCCTGCGCGGTTACGGTGAGGCAACGGCCGCGCTGCGGCGAGGGCCGGACTTCGTGATCATCGGGGCCAAGCGCGGCGGAAGTACATCGCTGTACAACTACGTGCTCGAGCATCCGAGCATCGTTCCGTTGTTCCCGAGCCGCCAGCACATCAAGGGACCGCATTACTACGACACCCGGTACGCGCGCGGCCTGACCTGGTACCGCTCACATTTCCCGATGGAAGCCGGCGGCCGTCAGCTGGCGCGTCCGGAGCTGCGCCCGGCCATCTGCGGTGAAGCGAGCCCTTACTACCTGTTCCATCCGCTGGCCGCGGAGCGGCTGGCGCACGACTATCCCGATGTGCGCATCGTTGTGGCGCTGCGCGATCCGGTGGAGCGGGCGTATTCGCATTTCAAGGAGCGAACCCACCACGGTGGCGAGACGCTGAGCTTCGAGGAGGCGCTGGCGGCCGAGCCGGGGCGCCTGCGCGGCGAGGCCGAGCGCATCATCGCTGAACCCGGTTACACCAGCGCGGAGCATGAGAACCACTCGTACCTGGCACAGGGACGTTACCTCGACATGCTCCCGCGCTGGTTCACGTTCTTCCCCCGCGAGCAGATCCACATCGCGGTGAGCGAGGAGTTCTACGCCGACCCCGACCAGCACGTGAACGAGGTGTGGAAGTTCCTCGGCCTGCCGCCGCATCGGCTGCAGAGCCGGGTCCGGCATAACTACATGCCTGCTCCGGAGATGGCGCCGGAAACGCGCCGCCGCCTGCAGGAGTCCCTCGCCGATCACAATCGCGACCTGGCCAGCCTGCTCGGGCGCCGGCTGCCGTGGCCAGCGGGTCTGACGTCAGCCCGGTGACCGGGTTCTCGCCAGGGAACGCCTGGCCCAAGGTAAGCGTGATCGTCGCCACCAGGGGCCGGCCGCAGCTACTGCGCCGCGCCGTGGTCAGCATCCTCGGCCAGGCCTATCCGGGCGCGCTGGAATGTGTTCTGGTCTTCGACCAGACCGAGCCTGCCGACGTGCAGGTCGACGTGCCGTCCGGGCGGCGGCTGCGGGTGCTGACGAATACCCGCACGCCAGGCCTGGCTGGGGCCAGGAACACCGGTATAGCTGCCACGGATGGGGCACTGATCGCGTTCTGTGATGACGACGATACGTGGCAGCCCAGCAAGATCGCCGTGCAGGCCGAGCTGCTGGAGCGGTCGGCAGCCGACTTCGCGGCCTGCGGCGTCCGCATTCACCATGGCGAGCACGTGGCCACCAGGATTCCTCCCGCCGAGGTCGGGTTTGACGATCTGGTCCGGGAGCGGATAACGGCGCTGCACCCGTCCACGTTTGTCATCCGGCGATCGGCCCTGACCGCAATAGGGCTGGTGGACGAGGAGATCCCGGGCTCCTATGGCGAGGATTACGACCTGCTGCTGCGGGCGGCCAGGCACGGCCGTGTCATCGCCGCGACGCAGCCACTGGTGGACGTGTTCTGGCACGAGCAGTCGTACTTCGCCGAGCGGTGGCAGACGATCACCAACGCACTGCGCTTCCTGCTGAGTAAGTACCCCGAGCTCAGCGCGGACCCGGCCGGCCGGGCCAGGATCGAGGGCCAGATCGCATTTGCCGAGGCTGCCCTGGCTCGCCGGCTGGATGCCTGCCGGTCAAGCCTGCACGCTTTGCGCGCGTGGTCCCCGCCAAATCTGTTGTCCGCGCCGCGAATCGCCGCGGCCGCGGGATCTGAGTTTGCCACTAGCTACCGAGAAAGAAGATTGCGGGTAAGTTCATGATCAAGACTCCCAAGCCAGCCCGGCCTGCGACGTCAGCGCTACTCAAGCGGGGCGTGTCAGCAGCAGCCACCCTGATGCTCGTGGTGGGGGTGGCAGCCTGCAGCTCGTCGCATCCAGCCGCATCGAGCGGCGCCGCGACGCCAGCCACGACGCCAACCGCGGCGAAATCGGCGGCTGCCGCACCCGGCGCCGCTGCGACGCCGGGCGCGGCCAGCCCGACGGCCAGCAGCACCGACGCAGCGCCCCAGAAGGACATCATTGCCGGCCTGATTGGCTTTAATGGCAAGCTCGAAGTTTCCGGCGCCGACCGCCTTGATATGTCGTTCACTGCCTTTCCCGGCGTTACCAGCCCGGAGAGTTCATGCGCGCACATTGCCGCGGCTGGCACGCCTGCCGGTAAGGGCGTGGGCCCGCAGTTCCGGATTCCCAGCCCGCCAGAAGGCGGCAACGTGGCGATCGCGGCCGACATATCGCCTTACCGCGGCTCCGGCTCATATCACAAGGCGTCGCTCGTTACCGTCGGACCGAGCGTTATGATCAACAACGCGTCCTACAACCTGCTCGCGGCCGGCGCCACCGTGACCGTGACGTTCCACGCTAACGGTTCGGGTGAGCTCACCTTTACCGGCGCCGCCGCGGCCAAGGCTGGCCAGCCTACTCTTTCCGGCGCAATTCAGTGGACCTGCTTCGTGCAGTAGCCCTGGGCCCATCACGGTAGCGCGGATTCTGGCACCTATGACGGTCAGTAAGCGCGCCTGCACAAATGAGCGGCTTGGACAGCGGGAACTGCACGATCAATTGATCCTGTCCATTCGCCCTGACGCCCGTACTCGCCGCTGGCCTCGATGGCCGGATTCTGACGGATCAAACGGGGCGGGCAGCGTGCGGGAGGCTGCCACGTCCCCGTTATGTGGAGCTCGGGGCAGATCCGGGGTCACCCGGCCGGCTGGCCGAGCTCACCCGGCCGGGTGAGCTCGGCCACCCTGATCAGCGAGCGCAGAATCAGCCAGCCGAAGAGCCAGCCGCCGAGGATGTCCTCAGGCCAATGCCGCCCCAGGTACAGCCGTGAGCCGCCCTGGGCAGCTATTACCGTAAGCACGATGGACCAGACGGCCCAGCGCTCCGCCGGTGAGTTCCAGTGCTCGGCCAGCAGGTGCGCCAGCAGGCCAAAGGTGATGACCGTCCGGGCCGCGCCGCCGGAAGGAAAGTCGCCAGGGGGTCCCACCGAGTGCTCCTCCGCCGGCTTGCTTCCTTTCACCAGTGTCTTCAGCAACTTCTGCAAATAGATCTCGGCGGCCAGGCCACCGGCGAGCAGTGGTACCGGCACCCAGTCCCGGCGTTCGTACGCTACGAGGCCGCCGACCAGCACCGAGAACGGGACGAGTACCGGGTAGTCGCCCATGCCGGTGATCGTCTGCTCCAGACGGCGGGCAAGCTGGGGCGACCGGCGCGCGCGTACGTGCTCATAAACCTCTCGCGACGGCCGGATTATCAAGTCTTTCTGCATCAGCTTGCCGACTGCCCAGCTGGTCAGAACCGTCGTTGCGCCGCCCACGGCCAGCGCCCCGGCCAGCTTGACGGCTCGGCCCGGCATTGCCGACCCGATCATGGTCGCTTTCCGCATTGGATCACAATAGCGGAAGCCCCGGCCCGCTTTGCGGGGTAGCTTCTCATGGTCCGCCTGGTAGGGGCCGCGAGAGACCAGATCGGGTCCGTTGTGGCCAGCACCGGGGAGCAGTGCCGGGATGCGCATTACAAAAGTCCCTTCGGTTCCGGAAAAACGCCGGTTAGCTCTGCCCGGCAGGTGCATGTGGTGCAGAATAGGATTGCCTTCCTGCTTGACCTGCAGATCAGGTGACCGGGTCTGGCTGAGCGCCCGTAAACCGGCATCCATGGGTGGGATTTTGGAGCTGGGAGAGGTAGGAGCTGGGAGATGTATTCGTATGGGTGAGGCGCGGGACCTGCTTGATGCGTATTTCGCTGCTTCGGAGGATAAGCAGCGCCAGTTGCGGGCCACGAAGCCATCAGATGTCGGTGCGCGCGTGCTGCTAAAGCATCTGGTTCCGGTGCGCTATCGCGGGACCGGCAGGATGATTCTCACCGACCTGGTGCGGCCACGTGAGCGGCGCAAGGCCCGGGCGGCAGCCGGCCAGCCTAAAATCCGGCTGCATCTTGGCTGCGGTGGCGAGCGAAAGGCGGGCTGGATCAACATCGACCTGCTTGGCGATCCGGTCGACCTGGCCTGGAACTTGGCCAGCCCGCTGCCCTTCGACTCCGGATCGGTCGCGGCAATCTTCCACGAGCACTTGCTTGAGCATCTGCCGCTGAGGGCTAGCGATGTCTTCATGCAGGAGTGCTATCGGGTGCTGCGCCCCGGCGGAATCCTGCGGGTCGGGGTTCCTGATGCCGGCAGCCTCATCAGGTCGTACGCGGGCGATCAGAGCTACCTGGAGGAACTGCATCCTGGTCGTCCCACTGCGCTCCTGGCCGTGCAGGAACTGTTCTACTGGCACCGGCACTGTGCCATGTTCGACGTCGAGACGCTGGACCTGCTCTTCCGGGCCGGCGGATTCCCTGACCCGCACCAGCGCGAGTTTGGTGACACCGACTTGGGCCAGGCGCCGGACACCGAGCGCCGACGAGCCGAGACGCTCTACATGGAAGCCCGCAAGCCCGCTGATCCGTAAATTTCCTGCACAGCATCGGGTCCTGGCTGGTGAGGGTCTGGCGGGTGACGAGTCCGGCTCAGCCGTGGTCAGGTCGACAGTCAGCTTTTCGCAGCAACGCAAGCGCCGGAAGCCGCGACTGCGGCGCGCCAGGCCTTGATCGAGGCTGCGTCGTTGAGTTCCATCCAGGGAAAGCCTTTGGAATTGAACAGGACCCCGAAGAGCGCGCCACTGCCCCTGAGGTAGTTCGCGACCTCTGTCAGCCATTGCGGCCGGCCGGCGGGTGTCCCGAGCGCGAACTCGGCGAAGCCGAATGGCAGCCCGGCGCTGCGGGATGCGGCTTCCGCCGGCCCCATGAAGCCCGCGGGCGGCGTCGGCTGCGGGCTCGAGTCGTGCACTGTGCCGGCCGGGTAGGCGTCCCAGCCCAGGGTGCTTATCACGTGGCCGCCGGGCAGGTAGTTCTTCCAGTTGAGGCCGGAAGCCGGGTCCAGGTCCCAGCTCATCAGGATCAGGGTGGACTTCAGGTACGGGTTATGTGCCTTGGCGGCGACGGCAACGATATGTGCCCACGCTGCCTTGTACTGCGCGAGCGTGAAGTCGCCCGCCTCGATCAGTGGCTCAGGTTCGTGGTAGTAGGAGTAGTAGATGGGGTAGCCCGTCGGAGCTGTATCGAAGAAGTGCGCCAACGCGGCGTCGTCCGCGCCGGACAGGACGCGTGCTGGCGGTGAGCGGAAGCTCACCACTACCGCCGAGTGGTTAAGGGCCGCCGCGCCGGTCGTCCAGGCAGCGGGATCTGGCATGCCCGTGTAGTAGACGCGCAGGACCGGCTGATGCCCGAATTCGGCCGTGGCGGCCTTCAGCTGGCGCGGGCTGGTCGCGTCGACGCCGAGCAGTGTGTCGCCGGAGGTATCAGCCGTCCTGGCGTGTGCGGTACCGCAGTTCGCGGTATTCAGCGATACGCCGCTGGCCGCATTGCCTCCGCTGCGCAGCACGACGACGGCAGCCGCAAGGGCGATCACGGCGAGGCCGCCCAGCACCCCGTAGAGCCTTCGGCGGGCTGCCACCCCCCGGCGCGCAGGCCGCGAGGGTCCCGAATAGCCCGGGCGGAAGTCTCCGGAATGCCGTGACCGGCGACGTCTGCGGCGCATGCGGCTCCTCTCCTCGGCCGGGTACCGACGGGGCTGCATCGGACTGGCCGGTATCGCGCCGGCCGCTGGCTGCTGAACATCCTAGGGACTCCCGCCGGGGCTGGACGTCTTGTCCTGAGCGAGCGAGGCTGTTCAGGAGCGCGGGTGCGGCACGCCCCCCGCGACCCCGCAACGACGATGGGAGGCCGGCCGATGACGACCGTCACTCAACCGGACGAGGCCACGGCCACGGTGACCACCTGGCTCGGGCAGTTCGGCGAAGCGCTCACCGCGAACGACCCGGCCCGGGCCGCCGCGCTGTTCACCGAGGACTCCTTCTGGCGGGACCTGATCGCGTTCACCTGGAACATCAGGACCTTCGAGGGGCGGGACGAGATCACCCGCATGCTCGGCGCCACCTTGTCACGGGTCCAGCCTGGCGGCTGGAAAATCACCGATGGCGAGGAACCAGC
>Ga0302319_10022916_pt1 | contig 11176 bp, 11 predicted proteins | sample Bog_T0_2_FD_203319 | JGI IMG/M metagenome (GOLD analysis project Ga0302319, IMG submission 203319) | Peat permafrost microbial communities from Stordalen Mire near Abisko, Sweden - Bog_T0_2 | ecosystem: Environmental > Terrestrial > Soil > Wetlands > Peat | place: Sweden: Abisko, Stordalen Mire...
CACTCCGCCCTCGTCGCCGAAGGTGAAGCAATCAATTCGACAAACGACGCGGCGGCGGCACTCTTGGCCGGTTTTGAAGTGACCACCGAGGCCCTCTTGGGAGCAACCACAACAACTGCGCCCAGGAGCCTTTCATCAACCAGACATTGGCGTCGGCAGCGCTGGCCATGCTGGCGCGCCTCTTCCGCTACGGAAAACTCATGCACCACGGCGGCTTCTTCAACGCGCAGAGTGGACTCATGAGCCCGTTGCCCGTCGATCCACAGCTATGGTCGAAGACGCGGAGACGCGCTCGCCGCACTTGATCCAAAGTCATCATTCACCAGGAGAGATACCCATGTTCAAAGAACTCGCACCAATCCTGCGGGACCGTGCTGTTTTGCTGACGGTCACGCTTGTCGATGCAGATCAGATCCGAGTGAACATTGTGCCGAAGAAGCTCAAAGACGGCGACAATGACGCACTCACCACCCCACTCAGCGTCACCGGCACAGCCGAGGACCTCGATGCTGACCTTTCCTCTACCATTGTCAGCTTCGTCGGCTTCCATCTTCATATGAAGAACAGCCTGGAGAAGGCCAAGGCCGAAATGGATGCAGCTTCCAAGGCAGCACAGTCAGAAGCGCGCGCAAAATCGAAGACGGCAACAAAGGCAATACCGCCAAAGACGGAAGTCACTCAGTTTGCGCCAAACGCCGAACCAGAAAAGCCCGTATCCCAGAAGTCCGCAAGCCTCTTCGATGTGTCGTCACCGGCGGCCACAGCTATTGCCACTCCTGCCGAATCCGACGAAGACCCTGGATTGGCAGAAATCGACGATGACGAACCAATCGAAGAGGTCGAAGAACTGGATGACGCGGCCTGACGGCCACCATTCCTATCTTTAAGAGGGATGCGGATAGTTCGCCACACGTCCAGAATCTGTGGGAAAATGCCGATAGCGCTCCTATTGAGCGCAATGGGCTGTTACCGTAAACCCAGAAATCCGCGGACGCTGATCGGCGGAGCCTTGGTGACTTTCGTTACCTATCCTATAAGAGGCCGTAACCTGTATTAATGATTGTTGCCACGTCTATTAGCGATCAGCGAGGCTCTATCTGCAGATACTTATATTTTCCCTGTAACAGTAGCGAAGTGCTTTATCCAAGCTCCTGTGTCTCAGACCCATCTCGTGAAAATCCAGGATCGAATGTGAAATAGATTGCATGTCAGGCCTAGGAGAGCGTAAGCTCTCGTAGCAGGAAAAGCAATTTGGAAGTTTCGATCAATCTTCCCTGAGGTGCCAATGACCAAGTTTTTTCTGCGTAAATCACTGAGAGTACCATGCATGGCGCTGGCTTTGTTCGTCAGCGCGTCAGGTTTGCTTGCGCAGGATTCACGGGCCACCGGGGCGAATCTACCCATGGTTGTGAATTCCAACAGCCAGTTCGCAATCGATCTCTATCGACAGATCAATGCAGACACTGGGACTGAGAACATCTTCGTCTCGCCATTCAGCATCTCCACGGCCTTGGCGATGACTTACGCAGGCAGCCGCGGCAATACGCGAAAGCAGATGGCCGACCTCTCGCATTTCAACCTCTCCGATGAAAACTTGCAGGAAGAATTTTCTGCGTTACAGGCGGAAATCAAGACGGCGGCTAGCGACAAATTCAGACTGGACGTCGCCAATGCTCTCTGGGGTGAGAAAGACTGCCACTTCGATCCCGCCTTCGCCAGCGCCATCAACAAATATTATGGTGGCGGTTTCCATGCCGTCGACTTTATTGGCGATGCAGAGGGAAGCAGGAAGAAGATCAACCAGTCGGTCGCTGACAGCACCGAGGGCAATATTCAGCAGCTCGTGAGTGTAGGGGACATCAATAAATTCACACGGATGGTGTTGACCAACGCCATCTACTTCAAGGGAAATTGGGCGACGAAGTTCAATGCGCAACAGACCAAGAATGCGCCTTTCACGCTCAGCAACGCCAAGATTGTCAACACGCCCATGATGGAGCAAACCGGATACTTTCCGTTCGTGCGGGAGCCTGGAATGATTGCAGTTGAACTTCCCTATGCCAGCTACGTACTCTCCATGATCGTAGTTCTGCCCGACGGCGATATCAACAAGCTGGGCGACAGCCTATCGGCCGAAACAATACAAAGGATTCGCAAGAAGATGCAAGCGCAGATTGTCGGCAAGGTGAATGTTTTCCTGCCACGCTTTACTTTCGAGAGCCGGTACTATCTGGAACAGACGCTTGCAAGGATGGGCATGCCTGATGCATTCGACAAAAACAATGCGGATTTCTCTGGAATAGATGGCGGTCGCGACCTCTACCTTGCTCACGTCATCCATCAGGCCCGGATTGAAGTCAATGAAGAAGGAAGCGAAGCTGCTGCGGCGACGGCCGTGACTACGTTTGTGGCGACCGCAGCCAGAGAGGTGTCTCCAGAGCAAACCTTCCGCGCGGACCGTCCGTTCCTATTCGTGATTGTGCACAATGCGACGGGATCAATTCTCTTCATGGGACGTATGTCGAATCCTGCCGGCGCAGCTGCCGATATGCGGAAATACAACGACGGCTCTGACGGCGCGCATGAAGTACGCAAGTAGTGGTCTAGTCTAAGGTAGTTTCGAAGGGATAGAATTCAAGGAACACGGAGATCATATGGCGATCAAGCACTTATTCCGGCTGTCCTTTGCGGTGGTTCTGGTTATGGTGTTCGCGTCCGGCTTGCCGGCGTGGGGTCAAACACGCGACGAGAATATGGATCGGTGCGCCGAAGCGGACGATCCTGACGTGATGATCGGAGGATGCACGGCATTTATCCAGTCAGGCCAGGAAGATAACAAAAACCTGTCCATAGCCTTCTCCAACCGGGGCATTGGCTACTCTAAAAAGGGCAACTACGACCTGGCGATCCAGGACTTCGATGAAGCCATTCGGTTAAGTCCCAGCGACATCGATAAGGTAATTCTCCGGGGCCGAGCCTACGATTCCAAGGGCAATTACGACCGCGCGATCCAGGACTACGATGAAGCTATCCGGCTGAATCCCAGCTTTGCCAGAGCGTTCGACTTGCGGGGCTATGCCTACTATGACAAAGGCAACTACGACCGGGCGATCCAGGACTACGATGAAGCAATCCGGATTAATCCCAGCTATGCCATCGCGTTCAGCAATCGGGGCATGGCCTATTATGCCAATGGCAACTACGACCGCGCGATCCTAGACTACGATGAAGCTATCCGGCTAGATCCTAGTGACGCTGGTACAACAGGGTTTCGTGGCAATGCCCGATTTCTTCTGGGTCAATTTACTGCGGCTCAACTTGATTTTGCGAGAGCCGTGGAGTTAGATCCTAGTGACGCCGGTTCAGCCATTTGGTTATATCTGGCGCGCGCCAGAGCTGGTCAGGTCGGGCGCGCCGAGCTGGAAAAGTATGCGGCACAGGTCAAACTGACAGGATTGGGGGGCCAGGTGCTTAATCTGTATCTTGGCAAGGCGATCCCGGAGATAGTTTTGATTGAAGCTTCCAGATCCGATACGGAAAAGAACCGGATTCAGCAGCATTGCCAAGCCTATTTCTACCTCGGTGAGTACGCTTTGATCGGAGGCAGGAGTGCAGAGGCTAGGCGTCTCTTTCAACAGGCAATTGATACCGGGGAAACGACCTTGACTGAGTACGATGGAGCCAAAGCGGAACTCAAGCGCCTGCCTGCGAGTCCGGTGAAGACGCCTGCAAAGAGCGGCGTCAATGCTGGGCACAGCCAGAAACAGCCAGCCGCGGCGGCCCCTGCGGCGAAGCGACCAACGCTGGCCGATGTGGTTCTACAGCATTTAATCATGTTACCCGACTATCGGGAGCTCCAGGCGCTCTACGACGAGAATGTAACCCAGCCCGGATGGGCTGCAAGCGATGAGGGAACGGCCGTTTCGCAGTGGCTGGCTATGCTTCGTTCAAACGCCCTTTCGACCAAAATTGCCAAGGGCTCAGATGGGCGTGCTTTTTCTGAGTACTTCATCGGCGACGAGAAAATAGACATGAAAAGACTTTACAGCGAAATCTCAGTCGACGACTTGGACGAGGGCTTCCGCAATTTGACAGCAGATGTCATCGCGAGAGAGATCGCGTCGAACCCGCCCGATGCGAAGGTGAAGGCGGCCCTTGACCGCTTCCGCGCGGCGGAACGGATCAAAGCGGCGGGGGACGGCAAAGCGGACGATGTGCGCGCCCTGCTTGCCGGGGGCGCAGACGTGAATGCGATCGACCAGTATGGCTATACGGCGTTGATGGATGCGGCTCAAGAAGGCCATGCGGAGGTTGTGAGTGCCTTGCTTGCCAAAGGCGCGGACGTGAATGCGACGAGAAAGGATGATAACTGGACGGCATTGCATTATGCGGCTAACAGCGGCCTTGCGGATGTAGTTCGCATCTTGCTCGACAAAGGCGCGGACGTGAACGCAAAGGTCAAGAATGGCGAGACGGCATTGATGATTGCGGCAGATAATGAAGAAGATAAAAACGAACCGGCTCGGGTGGACGTTGTGCGCGCCCTGCTTGCCAAGGGTGCGGACGTGAATGCGAAGGACGAGTATGGCGAGACGGCGTTGATAAAGACGGCTTATCAGGGCAATGCGCCCATTGCGCGGGCCTTGATTGACAAGGGCGCGGACGTCAATGCGAAGTGCGGAAATGGCTGGACGGCGTTGTTACGTGCGGAAGACAAACAAAATCTTGGCAAGTTAATGGGACTGGATACCCACGATAAAGGCCGTACGGAGATTGCTCGGATGCTGAAAGACGCTGGGGCGAGATAGCTCGGCGATGAACATCGAATCTTTCGAGGAACAGTGCATCAGTTTTATCGAGATATTCAGATCCCGCCTTAGGAACTAATCGGGTGATCCATGAGCTTTTTTGAATTACAAATCCCCCCAAAGGCCTTGCTCGAAGTATTCGAGGCAGAGAGTGTTTCCACCGGAACGACTCAAGTTGCCCCTGGCAGTGTCACTCTCACGCTCGGTGGCCTGGAGAAACATTCCTATGATTCGCTGCCCCTTGTCACGGTCATCGTCACGCTGGGTGCAGACGTTGCGATCAACTTGTTCTCAAGCTGGCTTTATGAAAAGTTGAAGCGCGCGAACGCGCGGCACATTCGAATTCAAGGTGTGGAGATCGAAGTCACTGGCGAAGGAATTACCCAGGCGATCATTGCAGCTATTGAAATCGAGCGTTCACTCATGGCGCCCGACGAGGAGAATCCAGAGAGAATCCTGATACAGCATTGGACGGCGATCTCGGAAGCAGAGATTATTTCCAGCAAGAATGCAATTATTTGCCTTCGAGTGCCGCCTGACGCCGAGATGGAACAATATGCTCAGGGCAGCGCCATCCGGAAGTGTAGTCTTTGCGAGTCCGATGTATTGGTCTCTCCATCGATCCAGATGATCCTGGCTCATGGAGAGAACCAGATCGTCTGCATGGAGTGCGGGACGGAAGCGCGCCCGCCTGAGGTGTCGCCGGAAGAGCGAAGAGGCAAGCTGCGGCAACTGGAAATCTGCAAGCAGGCCGGCGAACAGGCTTACGATGACATGTATGAGAAGTCACACAATCCCAGCGATGCCACCGCATATTTCAGCGATGCAAAGGAGTCTTTCTACACCGCCATCGGATTGGCCCGCGAGCTTGGCCTTGAGCAAGAGGTCGAAAACCTGGAGGAGCGGTTAGAGCACATCAAGAGCGTTTTCCGCAGCCAGTTCCGCTAGAGAAGTGACTGCGTTAATGTCCAAACAGCAGGTTGCAAACTAGATCGACACACCATGTAGCCAGAATGCATTCTGGATTGTCGCAAAATCGCCAATGCACTCATTGAGCGGGATCACTCCCGGAAAGTCGCCTTGTCGTAAGGTTTTCCCGAGAGCTCGACACGTTGTTCGGGTCGGATCGCAAGCAATTCGGAAGTGAGGGCGACCTAGGACAAAGGACAAACGCAGTCAAAAACCACTGGGGCGGATGGTGTCCAGACGGCACCATGAAGTCAATCACTGGCAGTCCAGTTTCAAGGGTTGTTGCTCGTCTGGTCAGGAAATTGGTTCTGGCGCACACGCCAGCGGGCCTGACATGCGATTGGTCGGCTGAGCTTCAAGACGGTCGCGTTTCCGGGGGGAACTCCTGGATTGTGCGGGACTTAGACATGTGCAAAATGGGTAGTCGAGAACGCGAATTGGTCTCGATGTGCAACGAATAGTCCTGCTCTAAATTCTCGTTGCATGATGGAGGTTTCTGGACATTCCTGCGACGGGCCTTATTCACCATAGAGTAGTGGCAAAAGTCCCCATCAAGTTCGTTGCACAAATACCGCCTCCTTACGGGTTTCCCGCGCCTGGATGCATCAAATCCCAGCTTGGGTGCGCCAAAAACTGGGCCTGATGCAACGATAGGCACCACGCTGGGTTGAACGCTGGAGACTATCTTCGCTCGGCAGACGAATGCGCTGGACCACATTCCCGTCCGCGAGCACAATGATTGTGAGACTGTCATTTTTGGAGGTGGCTGATGGGCTTTGTTGCAAGAATGGCCGCACATTGGCAATGCGAAGTGTGCGGGTGGGAGTGGTTCCTCGACTCGGACTCAGGGCCGCGCCAGTGTCCGGAATGTGGCTCCCGGAAGTGGAATGACGGCATGGTAAGAGACGCCCATCTTTATCAGCAGGCCCTTAAAGAGCGTCATTTAAACCGACACAGAAGGCCAATCTCAGGTGCATAGCGCCAACAGAAGGACCGAATCTGGACGAAAGGCTGCCCAACATTCCCGCTGATGTCTTGACGCACCCATAGCTTGTGTCTGGATGCACTTCCCACAGGGCAAAGTACACCGATTACGCGCTGCGGCCTCATAATGCAATGGATGATCCGTATCCATAGTTTGAACTGAGCGGGGGATGGACTCCGCAAGGCTGACGAATCGTGTGGACGGCAATCACCTACGCCAGCATAATCATTACATGATCGTGATTCTTGGAGGTGGGCTATGGGTTTAATTGCGAAGATGGCCCTTTATTGGAGCTGCGACGTTTGCAAGGAAGAGTGGTTCACCTACTCGGACATCGGACCACGCCAGTGCCCGTCTTGCGGCTCCAGAAAGTGGAATGACGGTTTGGTCGGACGCGCAGATCTGTTCCTAAAGTCCCGTGTTGTGACCCATCTGAATTCGTACCGGAGGCCCCTCTCCCTTCGGCAGAAAGCTGGTCTCATGCGCATAGCAGCCAACAAACGGGCTGAAACCGCTCGTAAAAAGGCTGCCAAGACTCCCTGCTGATCCAAGCGCCGCGACGTGGCCCATTCCCGTCCAGCGCCCTTGGGGCGGCTTGCATTGGATTTGAAGGTGGCGGGAACGTCTAGCAGCGCAACGGTGAAAGGAAACAGCACCTTGGCCCTGGCAGAGCCTCCAAGGCGCGGCAGACCCTCTCCCTGGCCGACTCAAGGGCAGTCCCCTGCCCCCCTAGCGAGTAGTTTTAGTAGTCCGACCCCAGGGGGGCGCTGCCGGGCAGCGACGCCTTGTGTGCTCATTTTTGTAAAGCTGGCGGCGATATGCGCAGAACAGGCGCAGGGTAGGGTCAGGATAGGGCGGTCAATGGGTGTCGAAATCGTTGTAGGGGGTCTTAAGAACGATTGACACGTAAATTTCAAGCAGTGCCTGACGGAGAGCATCCGTTTCTTCCACATATCTGACATCCATCCGACGCACGCGCTCTTTTGCTTGCGCGAATGCAGCTCCGAATTCCTCTTGGGCGCAGAAGGCTGCCCGCGACCCACTCGCCGTGTAGGCCGCGACGACACTCCCTGTGCTTTCCCGCGCCAGGCGGAAGGCGAAAACGGCCTGGTTATGCTGAGCGCCAGGGATTGAGTGCTGCCTCAGACGTTGCCGCAACTTCCGTGTTCGCCCAACATAGAGATGATCGGGGCTTCGCTGAAGAGATAGATGCACTCCGATGGGGCATTCTTGGGCAGGCTCGGGATCTTGACCGGCTCCATTGCAAGGAGGCGTTCGAAAGATGGATGCAGGGTCTCGACATATTCTCGGAATGCTTCGTGCATTGTATGGGTCCAGAATCAGATGTCGCCGCACGCTGAAGTTTGATGGACTTCAGCACGGAGTGGCCTCATTCTCGCATGGCTTGCTCTTGAGGGGGAAACAGATACGTCGATGAGGGCGTCTCGACGAACCTCTTTAGAGATGCCGCTTCGTCCTCAAGGTGCTGTCGAACAATAGGCCGAGCGCGCAACCAGAGATCTTCCGCTGCTCTCAAGGACAAACCAGCGCGTCCGAGGCGCCACGTTCTTTCGGCCTCCCACCAAATTGACGGCAAGAGGCGGTTTACACATGCACTCTCGAAGTAGAAGCTCGCCCAGATTAGATGCCTGTATGGTGCGTTTATTTGCTTGGCAACGTCAGCCAGTGCGACCTTGCCCTCTGGCGTGTGCTTATCGAGTGCGACCCAATATGGAAACTCATCTGTTGGCTTGTCGGCAGCACACGTCAATGTGTCCTCCATAACAGCCAACAACGCCCCCGCCAGAATACAGGCCTTATCCCATTGCCAAGTTGCCACAGCCAAATAACGTTGAGCAGCCAGGATGGCATTGGTTGATCGTTCCGCTTTGCTCCGGCTAAGTACCCATTCAAAGAACTCCCGTGGTCTCTTAAGTGCTTCCGCGACAAGCCTAAGCGTGTACTGTTCAGGTACACAATCTAACATCGACCGGTCGCCCTCATGGTAGACGTAGGCAAGCGCACCAAGTCCCGCCGCATCCTTTTGCTTCGCGGCCATGGTAACGCTGAGCAGAGCCGCCCGCTTGCTCGACAGCTCACGGATGACGGAAAGATGTGCGGAAAGGGGCCAGCACTCTTCAAATGTGATTACAACGGTTCTGGATCGAAGCCAAGCCTGGTCTCCGCTGCTGTTGAGACGTTCCAAGGCCAATTCGACAACATCAGGGTATCCCCGACGAGTAGCCTTCTGAAGCAGGGATCGGACGCGCTGATCAGTGGACGCTCTTGGGGTTTTCAGGAACATGATCACCTATGTGAACCAGAAGTCCATTTGTTGATGGGAATACCGGGCGTACTTCTCAATGCATATGCAATCGCCCCGGCAGTCGTGCCGTTCGATCTTTGCATGAACTTTGCCGGCCCTTGCCGCCTGCTGGAGTCTATTGTAGGCGTGAGTATATGCATCCTCGCCACATGACACCTGCTTCTGCGGATTATCGAGCGCGATTTGTACTGGTCGGTTTGGAAATTCAACCATCCCTGACGGCGTCTGAATCACGAGCATCTTGTTAAAATTTCCGAAGCAAATGTTTGCCGCCAATTCATCTGCGCTTTGATAATATCGATCTTCCGGCTTCTGATTGTCGCGCCAATGGATGGGATTCTCCTTCGTGACAAGGATGTCGCTTCCGGTGGGAAGCTGAAGCAGAATATTGAGATCGAGCACGAACAGAACAGGGCCGTACTGGTTTGGACCTTTCACTCGGCCTCCTCGCTGATGAATGTCAACATGATCAAGAAAGATGCGGTGCCAAATACCATATCTCTTGTCCAACGCATCTGAGCCCTGTTCCGTCTGGCGAAGCCCATGATCCTCGACAAAACCGCGCGAGGCCAAGCCACCTTGTTCAAGAAACGTACTGCTCGTCGTCACTGAATTCGCATGATGGAGACTTGTCGCCCCAATCTGGTGCAAAACTTGATAAACCTCGTCTCCGTGCATATAACTCCTTTCAGAAGGTCATCAAAGTTCCAGTTGACCTTTCGTTCCCAAAAGCATCTTCTGGATTGCCCGCAGTCTGAGATCATCAAGACTCTCCCACCTCCCAGAATCATCCTCTGCATAGGCCTGTTTAAAGACATTGCCTGTGTGTGACCGGCGAAGGGTCTCGTAGGCTTCGGAAATCATTGTGAAGGCATGGTTCAGGCTATCGGCCTTTCCATCCAAAGCAGGTATCGAACACGGGCAGGGGGCCAGCTTTGCCACTTGGTCTCCCCGTACCTGAAGGAGTTGATCCGCATCGAGTCGGACCTCGACGAACATGTACTCAGAGAGAACCCGGATTAAATCAGGGCGAATCAGACCCTTTTGTGGTGTGTTTCCAATCACGCCTGGGCTTACACCCATCATGATTGAGGAGCCTCTCTTCAGAAAAGGAATATGCTTCTCGTCAGTAAGGCCCATTCGGATCTTTTGATTAACAAAGCATTCCGGCGCGAAGACAATTTCTCCTACCGACCCGGGATGGAGCTGAGGTAACGGTTGACCGTCCAGGAGGACAAACCCGGATTCTTCAGCGCGGACACCAATCCTCAGGTGCTTCTTATATCGTTCGCTGTTCGTCTCTTTAATCACTGGAAGGGCCTCCAACTACTCGGCTGTCATCTTGCTTACTGCTTACCAAACGGTGTTACTGATCTGCCCTCTATGGAGCGAGCTTGAATTGCAGTCCGGCCCATTTGTATTGGTCGGGTCCAACGGAGTGAAAGCGTTCTCGGGGGACATTCAGCTTCCCGCGAAACTTCTTGAGTTGCTCGGGAACTTTCTTCTTAAACCTCTTCTCAAGTTCGGCATAATCCACGCCAAATGGGAATCCGCCGGGTACTGTTTCTTCATCTACGATCTTCTTGAATCTGCGTGAGAAACTTGAAAAGTCTGGGGCTAGTCTCGAGCGCACTGGTGCTGGATCGCCATTCTCCTCGGCCTTTTCACGCGCTTTTTCGTGATCGAGGAAGGCGTATTGTTCAGCCGCAACAGGCCACGCGGCTTGGATTCGTTCGTCCTTCCACAATGCCTGAGTCCACTCTTCAAGTTCAACGGGACCACCGCGTTTCTTATGCTCAAGCCACCATTCTGCTTTCTCCCTTAGCCACCATTCAAAAGCTTCTATGAACTCGGCGGCGTAGGCAATCTCCCCGCAGCGCCACTCATTTCCTACTTTCCATTGCTCGTCCCAACGCCGTTTGTAAACCGGCTGCTCAATGCGGCGGATGTATTCGTTATCACAGATCGCAGTAAGACGCGCTTTACGCTCAGCAATCCCGCCTTGGTGAGCGCTCCTTCTAAAAAATCATTCTCCAGCGTCAGCTGCCCAATCTTGGCGTGCAGGCTCTTGAGGTCAACCGTTGTTGC
>Ga0302319_10022917_pt1 | contig 11176 bp, 11 predicted proteins | sample Bog_T0_2_FD_203319 | JGI IMG/M metagenome (GOLD analysis project Ga0302319, IMG submission 203319) | Peat permafrost microbial communities from Stordalen Mire near Abisko, Sweden - Bog_T0_2 | ecosystem: Environmental > Terrestrial > Soil > Wetlands > Peat | place: Sweden: Abisko, Stordalen Mire...
TGAGGGCCGGACTGATTACGCCGGAGCAGATGGCCGGGATCCAGCATGCGATCGAATGGAAGCATCCCATGTTGAATTTCTGGACGTATGCGATCGTGAGCGCGGTTTGCTTCACGATCTGGGGCTATTACGCCTGGACGTTGAATGCGCTGAGTCTGAAGCGCGAGCGGGATACGCTCGCCAACACTTCGTACTGGATCAAGAAGATGGAGAATGTTTCCGGATTCGGGATTCTGGTGTATTCGCTGACCATGACGGCGGCGGTGATTTACTGGGTGATGTCGATGGACGTGACCTGGTACTCGTCGATTTACGGGCTGCTGTTTCTGGTGGGCGAGGGATTCCAGGTGCTGGCGCTGGCGTTGATTACGGTGATGTCGCTCTCGAAGGCGGAGCCGTTCAAGACAATTCTGCGGCAGACGGAACAGTACGATCTAGGCAAACTCACCTTTGCTTTTGTGATGCTGAACATGTACCTGGCGTTCTCACAGTTCCTGATTATCTGGTCGGGGAATCTGCCGGAAGAGATTCCGTGGTACCTGGACCGGATCAATGGGCACTGGGGGGTAATCTGCACGCTGGACTTCATGTTCCATTGGCTGATTCCCTTCTCGCTGCTGCTCTCGAAAGACATCAAGAAGAACAAGAAGCGGCTGATTCGGGTTTGCCAGTGGATGATCTTCGCCAAGGCCTTCGATTTGTTCTGGCTGATCGAGCCGAACTTCAAGGATGCCGCGCGGAATCTGCACTTTTCACTGGGGATTTTGGAGTACATTGCCGTGCCGGTGGCGATGACGGCGCTTTGGGTGGCCTACTACTGCACGCAACTGAAATCGCGCCCGCTGGTGGCGGTGAACGATCCGCATCTGGCGGAAATTCTGGAACCGGAGCATGCCCATGCTTGAGCCTTTTGAGTATCACGAACCGAAAGAAGTCGCGGTCGACACCAAGCTTGGCTATGAAGGAACGGACGTCAAGGTTTCCGGCGTGATCGTGTTTTTGACCGCGCTGGGAATTTTCGTCACGGTGACGGCGGTGCTTTGCGTGGGGATTGGCTACGTGATCAACCAGCAGCTGGCGAAGGCGGACGGGCCGACGACCAAGTGGAATCATCCGGTGGATGTAAGGAAGCTGGGAAACCTGGCGTCGAGCCCGGAGATTCAGAAGCAATTTGGACAACTGGCCAACCGCTTCCCTACTCCGCGTTTGCAGACCGATGATGGGTACCAGGAAATCAGCGATATGCATGCGAAAGAGGATTTGCTGCTCGAGAACTACAGCTATGTGGATCGCGACAAAGGCACGGTGCGGATTCCGATCGAGCGGGCGATGGAGTTGATTGCGGAGCGTGGATTGCCGGTGGTGCCGGCTGCAACCGCAGCCCAAGAGAAGCCGCTGGCTGAGGTAGAAGCGCCGGTGGTGAAGGCTCCGCTGACCGATGGGTTTGCCCGGACGGGGTTTGAACAGGATCAGAAGGCTAAGGCTGAGGCGATTAAGCCGGAGTAAGGCAGGGAATAGGAATTAGGGAATAGGGACTAGGGCTGCGGGCGCAAGTCGGAGGTTAGCAGAATGGCCGAACTCGTTCTGACTTTGTTTGAGGCATTGTGTCTAACGCTCGAAAGTCTGGCTGGCGACATTGCTTCCTGGTTTCAAAAGGGTCCGAAACGGAAACGGGCTAAGGAGAAGTGGGTAACGCGATGAGTGGAGTTGGCACAATGCGGGGGTGGTGGGGAAATGCAGGCTCGGCTGCTGCCGAGGGAACCGCAGGTCCTTCGGCTGCGCTGCGCTTCGCTCAGGATGACGGATTTTCTTTCCGTTCAAGAATTCCTTCCGGGGCTAAAGCCCCGGTCTCTTCTCATCCCTTTTCGGCGCGGCTAAAGCCGCGCCCTTTCAAAGCCTTCGTCGGTCCCGTTCTTGGAATTCTTGCGGTGTCCATTCTTGCTGCTACGACGGGTCTTGCTCAGGTGACGCAGCCTGGGGATAAGGTAGTTGGGCCGGAGAACGATCGGCCGCCGGCGATTCTGGATAAGGTGGGGATTGCGCAGAATTTGAATGCGCAACTGCCTTTAGGTCTGCCGTTTGTGGATGAGACGGGTAAAGCGGTAACGCTGGGCTCGTATTTTGGAAAGCATCCGGCGATTCTGGCGCTGGTCTACTACCAGTGTCCGATGCTTTGTTCCGAAGAATTGAATGGGTTGACCTCAGCGCTGCGGATGGTGGATGTGGTTCCGGGCAAGGATTTCAACGTGGTCGTGGTTTCGATCGACCCGAGCGAGGGACCAGCGCTGGCGGCGGCGAAAAAGCAGAGCTATGTGAAGCGGTATGGGAAGCCGGAGACGGCGGATGGGTGGCATTTTCTGACCGGGCAGCAGGCGGCGATTGACGCGCTGTGCAAGACGGTGGGATTTGGGTACACGAAGATTCCGGGGCCGGATGGGAAGCTGAACCAGTATGCGCATGCCAGTGCGATCCAGATTGTGACGCCGGAGGGTAAGCTGGCGCAGTATTACATGGGCGTGGAGTATTCGCCGAAGGATTTGCGGCTGGGCCTGGTGGAAGCCTCGTCGAACAAGATCGGGACGCCGGTCGACAATATTTTGACCTACTGCTACCACTACGACCCAGGGACGAACACGCACAGCCTGATTGTGGCCCGGGTGGTGCAACTGGGCGGATTGGTGATGCTCGTGGGGTTGGGCGGCTTCCTGTTTGTGATGTTTCGCATGGATGCCAGGAAGCCGAAGCTGGTAGCGGCTGGGGCCAATGGAATGAAGAGGATTGGATAACGGCTTATGGGATTGAGTCCGGTACTGTGGCAGTTTTTAGTCAAATGGATGACCAACTTCGCGATCATTCCGCCGGAGGCGTCCACGGCTGCGCCGTGGGTGGACGAGCTGTTGGTCTTCATGACGCTGGTGAGCCTGGTGGGCCTGGTGCTGGTGGGCGTCCTGATCACGGTGTTTTCAATTCTGTATCGCAAGTCGGTGCATCCGGTGGCGGTGCAGATCGAGGGATCGACGTTGCTGGAAGCGACGTGGACGATCATTCCGCTGGGACTGTTCCTGGTGATGTTCGTCTGGGGTTCGGTGTTGTATTTCCGCATCTACACGCCTCCGCCGAATGCGATGAATATTTACGTGGTGGGCAAGCAGTGGATGTGGAAGGCGGAGCATCCGGGCGGGCAGCATGAGATCAATTCCCTGCATGTGCCGACGGGCGTGCCGATTCAGCTGACGCTGATTTCGCAGGATGTCTTTCACAGCTTCTCGATTCCGGCGTTCCGGGTGAAGCGCGAGGCGATTCCGGGCCGGTATACGACGGTGTGGTTTAACGCTACGACGCCGGGAACGTATCACCTGTTTTGCACGCAGTATTGCGGGACGCAGCACTCGGGGATGATTGGCGAGATTACGGTGCTAACGCCGGAAGATTACAAGAAGTGGCTGGCGGGGTCGACGAGCGGTGTTTCGCTGGCGCAGAACGGGGAACGGCTGTTTGCCAGCCTGAGCTGCAATGCCTGCCACAACGGGCAGCCGGATGCGCGCGGACCGAGCCTGGCGGAGGTATACGGGTCGAAATTGACGTTATCAACGGGACAGCCGGTGCTGGTGGATGAAGCGTATCTGCGGCAGGCTATTCTGAATCCATCGGCGCACATCACGCAGGGGTACGCGCCGATTATGCCGACGTACCAGGGCCAGGTGAGCGAAGAAGGCTTGATTTCGCTGGTGGAGTACATCAAGAATCTGAGTTCGAACTACCGGGTGCAGCAGACTCTGAACACGACCGCGCTGCTGCCGGAACAGCCCGATAAAACTCCCGCCAAGGGAGCGATGGGGGTAGCAAAGCCATGAGCATCAATCTTCCGGACCAGTCTACGGCGCGGATACCGAAGCGCAACTTTATTACCAATGAAAACGGCATCTTAAGCTGGCTGCTGACGGGCGACCATAAGCGGATTGCGATTCTGTACCTGATCTCGATCACGTTCTTCTTCTTTATTGGAGGGGCGCTGGCGGGGTTGATCCGCCTGGAGTTGCTGACGCCGCAGTCGGATCTGATGGCTTCGGACACCTACAACAAGGTGTTCACGATGCATGGCGTGGTGATGATCTTCCTGTTCCTTGTGCCATCGGTTCCGGCGACGCTGGGGAATTTTCTGATTCCGATCATGATCGGGGCCAAGGATCTGGCTTTCCCAAAGATCAACCTGCTGAGCTGGTACTTGTACCTGGTGGGCGGAGCGATGACGCTGGGCGCCATGATCACGGGCGGAGTGGATACGGGCTGGACGTTTACGACGCCGATGTCGACGCACTTCTCGAATACCAACGTGATCACTACGGGGTTGGCGATCTTTGTGGCCGGGTTCAGCTCGATCTTTACCGGGTTGAATTTTATTGTGACCATTCACCGGATGCGCGCGCCGGGCATGACGTGGTTCAAGCTGCCGCTGTTTGTGTGGGCGCATTACGCGGCTTCGATCCTGATGGTGCTGGGTACGCCGGTGCTTGCGATTACGCTGGTGCTGGTGGTGCTGGAGCGGACGATTGGGATAGGGGTCTTCGATCCGACCAAGGGCGGCGATCCGATTCTGTTCCAACATCTGTTCTGGTTCTACTCGCATCCGGCGGTGTACATCATGATTCTGCCGGGGATGGGCGTGATTTCGGAGGTGATTTCGACCTTCAGCCGGAAGCGGGTGTTTGGGTATACGGCGGTCGCGTTCTCTTCGGTGGCGATTGCGGTGTTTGGATTTTTTGTGTGGGCGCACCACATGTTCATCATGGGTGTGTCGAACTATGCGGTGCTGGTGTTCAGCCTGTTGACGATGCTGGTGGCGGTGCCCTCAGCAATCAAGATTTTCAACTGGGCGTTTACGCTGTACAAGGGCTCGATCACGTTTGAAACGCCGATGCTGTATGCGTTCGGGTTCATGGGGCTGTTCACCATTGGCGGCCTGACGGGCGTGTTCCTCGGATCCTCCGGAACCGACATTCACCTGACCGAGACGTACTTCATCGTGGCGCACTTTCACTTTGTGATGGTGGGCGGGATGCTGATGGCTTTCCTTTCGGGGATCCACTTCTGGTGGCCGAAGATGACCGGCAGGATGTATCCGGAGAAGATTTCGCAGCTGGCTGCGGTCGTCACGTTTATCGGCTTCAACTTCACCTTCTTCCCGCAGTTCCTGCTGGGAATGCTGGGGATGCCACGGCGGTATGCGGCGTATCCGCAGGAATTCCAGGTGTTGAATGTGTTTTCAACGGCGGGCGCTTCGATTCTGGGCGTGGGGTATCTGCTGCCGATGATTTATCTGATCTGGTCGCTCAAGTATGGCGAGATTGCGGGCAACAATCCGTGGGAGGCTACGGGGCTTGAGTGGCAGATTCAATCTCCGCCGCTGACGGAAAATTTTACGACAATTCCGATCGTGACGCAGGATGTGTACGACTACGAGTGGCTGGAGCGCCAGAAGGAACATGAGGTGACGCATGTCGGATAGTCACGCGGTGGCGATAGCTGGCCACGAAGAAGCGCACGGGGAACATCCGGCGTATCAGCGGCATCACTTTGTCTCGATGGAGCAACAGAACGAGACGGTGAGCTTTGGGATGTGGCTGTTCCTGCTGACGGAAATCATGTTCTTCGGTGGCCTGTTTACGGCGTATCTGATTTACCGGAACTGGTATTTTCCTGCCTTCGTGGCGGCTTCGCATACGCTCAATCTCTGGGAAGGTACGATCAACACGTTTGTGCTGATCTCTTCAAGCTTTACGATGGCCATGGGCGTGTGGTGCGCGGAAACCAGGCGCAGCAAGGGCTTGATCCTGTCGCTGATTGGAACGCTGATCCTGGGCGGCATCTTTCTCGGCATCAAGTACGACGAGTATCACGAAAAGTATGAGCTGCATCATATTCCGGGCGAGGTCTTCCGCTTCAACTCTCAGGGGTTTGTGCATCCCAGCGCTGAGGCGTTGAAGGGTGGGGAAAAGGCTCTTGCTCCAGATATGGCGGCGAAGACTGAGGTCTACTTCTCGCTTTACTTTGCCATGACGGGCATGCACGCGCTTCATATGATTATCGGGATGGTGCTGCTGTGCGGGATGCTTTGGAAGGCGTCGCGCGGCGGGTACATGAACGGGCATATTGCGTTTGTGGAGAACTTTGGGCTGTATTGGCACTTTGTCGATATTGTGTGGATTTTCCTGTTTCCGCTGCTCTATCTCATTAGCAGACACTCGTGAGAGAAGGTCTTAGTGGGAAGGTTCCAGTGGTTAGCGGTTAGATTTTGGACTGAGGACGGAATTATGTCGGAAAAGTATCTGGATCATGATGTAAACGCAGGGCACCCCGAGAATGAACAGCACATTGTCGGGCCGGGGACCTATGCGATCATCTTCTTCTGCCTGCTGGTGGGGACGGCGGTCACGGTTGGTGCGTCGTTTATCGAAATGGGACCGTGGAATCCCGTTGTGGCGCTGGCGATCGCCTGCGTGAAGGCCACGCTGGTGGTGCTGTTTTTTATGCACATCAAGTACAGTTCGAAGCTGATGAAGCTGACGGTTGGCGCTGGGGTGTTTACGTTTCTGATCCTGGTGGGGATGTCGCTTTCGGACTACATCAGCCGAGCCTGGGGACAGTGGTAAATCGTTAGGGTTCACGCGAGGTTCGTCAAAGGGGCTGCCGGATTTCGGTGGCCCTTTTGCTTTTGCATGAGATTCGCCCAATATTCGCCTTCAATCGTGGCCATGCGATTGCTCTCCTCTCTTCTGGGAGATTCTTAGCCGCCTGTGAGCCGCAATTCGCACAACTCGCGCCAGCAGAGCGCAAGCCGCGCCGCGCAACATTCCATGGCCGAGGTGCTGCTGGACGCGGCGTACGGGGCGCTTTCCCGAGGCGGAACGCGGGTACCGGGAGCTGCTTCGGCAGCAACCGCGGCATGCGGCGGCCCTGCATTTGCTGGGCATGGTGGGCATGCAGACAGGGCGCAGCGAGATGGCTGTGGAGCTGATCCAGCGGGCGATCGAGCTGGAGGGCGGGAACGCACAGTTTCACATGAACCTCGGCAATCTGTTGCAGGCGCAGGGCAAGCTGGACGAGGCTGTCGGGAGCTACGAGCGGGCGCTGGAATTGAATCCCAGGTCGGCTTCGGCGTGGAGCAACCTGGGCGAGGCGTTGAAGACGCAGGGCAAGCTGGAGGAGGCGGCTGCGAGCCTTGGCAAGGCGCTGGCGCTGGAACCGGAGCTTGCTGTGGCGCACTCGAACCTCGGGAATGTGCGGCAGGCGCAGGGGCAACTGGATCAGGCGTTGGCCTGCTATGAACGCGCGCTGATCCTGCAACCGGATCTGGCGATGGCGTATGCGAATATGGGCAACCTTCGGGAGGCTCAGGGGCTGCTTCGCGAGGCGGCGGCGTGTTACGAGCGGGCGCTGAATTTGAAGCCGGACTTTGAAGCTGCGCGGTTCAACCGGTCGATTTTGAAGCTACTAGAGGGGGATTTTGCGGTTGGTTTGCCGGACTACGAAAAGCGCCGATATTTGCATCCTCCGCGCAATTTGAGCCAGCCGCAGTGGCGTGGAGAGCCGCTGCGTGGGGCGCGGATCTTGCTCTGGGCCGAGCAGGGTTTGGGCGATAGCTTGCAGTTTCTGCGCTATGTGCCGATGGCGCAGGCGGCGGGCGGGGAGGTGATTCTGGAGGTGCAGGCCCCGCTCCGGCGTATGGCGGCGGAGTTGCCTGGGATGGATGCGACGCATCTTTTTACTCCGGGCGAACCGTTGCCGGAATTTGCGTGGCACTGCTCGCTGATGAGCCTTCCGCTGGCGTTTGATACAACGCTTGCGAGCATTCCGGCGAAGTTCCCATATGTGACGTTCCCGGCGGAAGCATGGAGAAAGGCATCCAGTTTTGCCTGGCCGACGAAGGGGTTGCGGGTTGGGATTGCGTGGGCCGGCAGTTCTACGCATCTGAAAGACCGCTTCCGTTCGATATCGCCGTCCCTGTTCGAGCCTTTGCTTCGCCAGGAGGGCGTCGCCTTCTATTCACTGCAGGTGGGAGCGCGGGCGGGCCAATTGGCGCAGATGGGGGATGCGGTGATGGACCTTGCTCCATGGATTGAGGACATGGCGGATACGGCCGCGCTGACGATGCAACTGGATCTGGTGATTGCGGTGGATACGGCGGTGGTTCATTTGGCGGGGGCGCTGGGGAGGCCGGTCTGGGCGCTGCTGCCATTGGCTCCCGACTGGCGATGGCTGCTCAAGCGGGGAGACAGCCCCTGGTATCCGACGATGCGGCTTTTCCGGCAGGAGACCTTGGGGGATTGGGAGAGTGTCATCGGGAGGGTCAGCGCGGCTTTGGCGGAGTTTTCCGCGGGGACGGGAGACTTGCGCGGTAATGGTCCGCCGGTGCTGGACGCCAATAGCTACGCCATGAAGGAGGCTGCCGTGGGAATGGATTGCCTGGATGACGAAGCGTTCGAAACTGCGCAAAGCTCGCCCGTTGAGGCGCAGCCGATGCGAGTGCCGGCGAGGGTTCCGGTGCATGTGCCATGCAAGATTTGTGGCGAAGGCAGCGGTTTGTATGGGCTGCTGGATTTTCACAAGAGCTGCGAAGAGGCGCGGGGGAAGAAGCTGGCTTTGAGCGGGTTTGCAGTGTATTACCGGAGATGCGAGCGGTGCGGGTTTGTGTTCAGTTCGGACTTCGATGGATGGGGGCCTGAGGATTTTCGGCGCTATATCTACAACGCGGATTATGGGCTGGTGGACCCGGACTACGCCGAGGCGCGGCCGGTGGGGAATGCCCGGCTGGTGGCGGAAAGTTTCGCGGCTTCGCGCGAGGGGATGCGGATTCTGGATTATGGGGGTGGTTTGGGCTTGCTGGCGGAGCGGCTCCGGGAGCGGGGATTCCGGGCGGAGACTTACGATCCGTTTTCTGAGTTTCGCGAGCTTCCTGAGGGGCGGTTCGACCTGGTGACCTGCTTTGAGGTGATGGAGCATGTGCCTCGGCCGCGGGAGACGGTGGCTGCGATGGCGGGATTGCTGAGGGATGAGGGGGCGATTTTGTTTTCGACTCTGGTGCAGCCGAGGGATTTTGCGCGAGTGGGGCTGGGGTGGTGGTACGCGGCTCCGCGGAATGGGCATATTTCGCTGTACTCGACGGCGGCGCTGGCGCGGTTGTTTGGGGAGGTGGGGATGAAGGTGGTTTCGTTCAGCGAGGCGGTGCATATGGCTTACGCGCGGGTGCCGGGGTTTGCGGGGCATTTGGGGCTGCCGGGCTGATGTTGAGATGCACATCACTCAGAGGCTGATACTACGGAGCGAGCCAGGGGGTGGTGGGTGGGGTCGGTGATTTCTTCGAGGCCCTGGAGGGTGATGCTGCGGGAGGGATGGAGGGCAATCATGTTGGGGAAGACGATGTTTGGGTAGATGTTTTCGGGGTTTTGGAGGTAATTCCGGGGGTTGAAGGCGGGGGTGATGTGCCACCAGAGGCGGTAGTCCTGAGTGAAGAGCCAGCGGATGAGGGTCTCGGAGTGCTCGATGCGGTCGTTTTCGAGGTACAGGATGGGGTGGTCGCGGTCGAGGAGGGTTTGCGCGCCCTGGAGGACCTGGAGTTCGTGTCCCTCGACGTCGATTTTGATGAGGGCGACGGGCTGGTGGGGGAAATGAGTCGCTACGAGCTGGTCGAGCGCAAAGGCGGGAACGGTGCGGGTGCGGTGGGTGATGGCGGTTGGAGACCCGGTCAGCGCGGTGCCGCCGAAGTTGCCGGGCTGCCCGTAGTCCGGTTCGTCGAAGCGGAGTGTGCCGGGTTGGGAAGAGCAGGCGCAGGGGAGGGCGGTGACGTTCATGAGGGCGTTGAGGGCGAGGTTGGCGCAGAGCTGCTGGAAGATGACCTGCTGGGGTTCGAAGGCGAGCATGGGGCGGTTTTGTTTGGTGAGGAGCTGGGCTAGGGCAATGGTGTGGACGCCCATGTTGGAGCCGGCTTCGATGACCAGGCCGTGGGAGGCCTGGGGGTGGGAGAGGAGCTGGAGGAGGGTATCGATCTCGAACTGGCAGCACTCGCCGTAATGGAGGAAGGATTGGCCCATGAAGAGGTCATTGCGATTGACGAGCATGGAGCCGTGGCGGGTGGGCACGAGCTGGTAGTGGGGGCCGACGGAGACGCCTTGCATGGGAACCTGCGTGGGGCACGACTTGGGCCAGTCCATGAGGGAAATTGTTGGAAAGCTGTAAGGCCAGCGCGGTGTGGCGACTTGTTTGCAGGAGATTCACAATTGGGCCGGCTAACTCGTGAGCGGCAAATGGAATAATTTTGGGTATGAGTCTTCGCGAACACGCACCGAATCGCCGGGAGTTTCTTCGACAAAGTTTTGTTTTCAGCGCCGCTGCGGCGCTGCAACCGCTTGCTTCGGTTGCGGCGATAGGAAAGTTGCCGCCTGAACCGAATGCGGCTCATGCGTTGATGATTGGGGATTGGGGCGACGACCGGCGGCGGGATGCGCAAACTTCCGTGGCGCGGGCGATGATGGCGTACACACGGCAGTACCGGCTGAAGCACGATGCGCTGTTTCTGCTGGGGGATAACTTCTATGGGGAGTTTCCCGGTGGGGTGGATTGCGCGCGGTTCAAGACGGACTTTGAGGAGATGTATCCAAGGGAGGTTTTCGATTGCCCGGCGTATGCGGTGCCGGGGAATCATGATTACGAGGCGCGGCCAGAGCTGAAGCTGACTTCGCAACTGAAGTATGCGGCGCGCGGCGGAACGCGATGGACTGAGCCGGCGCAGTGGTATAGCTACAAGTTTCCGTTGAAGAAGCCGGTGGCTACAGTAATTGCGCTGGACAGTAACATGCCGTTTCCGGATGGCAAGCTGGCGCATGGGTTTACGCATGTGATGACGGAGGAGCAGCGGGAGAAACAGTTAGTTTGGCTAAAGGCTGAGTTAGCCAAGCCGCTGACTACGCCGTTTCGCATTGTTGTGGCGCATCACCCGGTGTATTCGAATGGGCCGCACGGGGATCACACGATGCTGATTGCGGATTGGGAGCCGCTGCTGCGGGAGTACAAGGTGCACCTGTATCTGGCGGGGCATGACCATGACTTACAGCACTTGGAGTTTGAGGGGCATCCTACTTCGTTCTTTCTTTCCGGGGGTGGCGGCGCGGATCTTTATGAC
>Ga0302319_10022920_pt1 | contig 11175 bp, 12 predicted proteins | sample Bog_T0_2_FD_203319 | JGI IMG/M metagenome (GOLD analysis project Ga0302319, IMG submission 203319) | Peat permafrost microbial communities from Stordalen Mire near Abisko, Sweden - Bog_T0_2 | ecosystem: Environmental > Terrestrial > Soil > Wetlands > Peat | place: Sweden: Abisko, Stordalen Mire...
CTTGACCGTGTCGCCGTTCGGCATCGGCAGCACATAGGCGCCGAGATGATGCACTTTCTTGACGTCGAAATCGCCGTTCCCGTTCTTCTGAAATCGGATGCCGAATTGGTCCAATTCCTGGATGATTTCGAAACAGCGCGAAGCGTATTTGTACACCGGCGCCTGATCGCAAATCCCATCGTTGGCGATGGTGATCTCCTTGGTATATTGCTCGGGCGTCGCATGGCCGGGCACGACCGCGTTGTTCAGCCCGTCCATGCCCATCGAGATCGCGCCCGATCGTTTTACATTGGCCTTCTCCAGCAAAATGACGCGGGCCTTGGGATTGCGGCGCTTGGCCTTGTAGGCGGCCATCGGTCCCGCCGTGCCGCCGCCGATCACCAGAACGTCGCATTCGACGGACGCGTGGCCGGTTTGAATTTCGTCCATTCGCTAAGTCCTCATTCCGCCGCGTCGGCCAGCTGGCGCAAATATTCCCAGGGGTAGATGCCCCGGTCGTGCCCATCCGAGAACACAAGCTGAACGCCGTAGGCGCCGACAAGGCGGATATCCGAGAGGCGGATGTCCTCGTTCACGATCGGCGCCACGCCATCGGCTTCCTCACGGCGCGCCGAGGCCGAGCGACTGTTTCGCCGCAGCAGCGCCGCGCCCAGGCGGCTCACTTCGCCGTTGTGCCAGGTGACCGACAGGAAGCGTCCGTTCTCGTGACTATGCAATTCCTCTGGCGACATGGCTTGCCTTCCCTTCGCACGCGATCAAAACCTTGCCTGGGGAAGGGTTGCGCGGCCCGCAATTAATTGCGGGCCGCGCAAGAAACATTGCCTTGAAACCTACGCTCTTTCTTGGATCTGGCGAGTCCGAGTTTCATCCGAGTTTCACTCCGCCGCGAAGGCTCCATATTTTCCCTCGGCGTAGATCAGCGCTTTCCCCGGCCGGACCGCCAACGCTCGCACCGAGCCGATGACGATGAAATGGCTGTGGCGTTCGATGAATTCGTCGACCGCGCAGTCGATCGAAGCCAGCGCGTCGTCCAGCGCGAGGGCCCCGGTCACGAGCGGGGACCAATTGGCTTCCGCGTAGCGCGCCGCGCCCTTGACGCCGCCCCGCCCAGCGAATCGGTCAGCGATGGGACGATGTCGCGAACCCAGCACGTTGACGCAGAAGTGCCGGCGCAGCGCGATGATTGGATAGGCGGAAGCGTTGCGATTGACGCAGACGATCATCGTCGGCGGCGCGATCGACAGCGAAACCGCCGAAGTCGCGGTCAGCCCCGTGCGTTCGTCGCCGATGCCCGCCGTGATCACGCAGACGCCGCCGGCCATTTGCCGCATCGCATCGACGAGAGTCGGCTCGGCGATCTCCGCGGGTCGTTGGGTCATTGCATTCATCAAGAAATCTCGCCGAACGTCACGTGTTGATCCAACCGCGAGCAACCTAGGGCCGCGGCGGAACAAAACTAATGATTTGATATAAAGCGTAACCTCAATCTTGTTAAATCGAGTCGCGCGTCACTCCTTGCCGCGCCAGGGCACGAGCACAGTCTCCAACCAACGCAATGCGTAGGAGAACACGAAGGCCCAGGCGGCGATGACGACTATGCCGACAAACACCACGTCGGTCGCCAGAAAATTCGAGGCGGACATGATCATGTAGCCGATCCCGCGCGTCGAGGCGATGAGTTCCGCCGCCACCAGCGTGCCCCAGCCGACCCCGAGCGCGATCCGCAGGCCGGTCAGGATCTCCGGCAGCGCGCTCGGCAGAATGATGTGGCGGAACAATTGCCAGCGGGTCGCGCCGAGCGAAAGCGCCGCGTTGACCCGCTCGAGCGGCACGCCGCGCACGCCGGCCTGCGCCGAAAGGCAAATCGGCGCGAACATCGCCAGCGAAAGCAGGGTGATCTTCGACGTTTCGCCGATGCCGAGCCAGATGATCATTAGCGGCAGATAGGCGAGCGGCGGCAATGGCCAGTAGAATTCGATCGGCGGATCGAAAATCCCCTTTGCCCAACGATTGAGCCCCATCGCCAGACCGATCGGGATCGCCAGGGCCAGGGCGATGAACGCCGCGGTGGAAATCCGGAACAGGCTGGCGCCCAGATGCTCGCTGAGCGTCGCGTTGGCATAGCCGTCCTGATAGACCGCCACGAACTGAGTCGCGACCTCCGAAGGCGTCGGAAGGAATAACGGCGGCACGAGGCGCAATCCGGCGACCAACTCCCAGAGGCCGAGCAGGACGGCGATCGTCACCACGCTTATGACGGCCGTCTTACCGCCGCCCAGGGCGACGGCGCGCATCTCGACGATTTTCGGCGGCGATTCCGACGCGAGGGGAGCGGCGCTTTCGGAGGCGACGTCGGTCATTGCGCGGCAAACCTGGGCTCTGAGATTTCGGGGCGTTCGGAGCTGTGGATCAGGCCGCGAATGTCCTCGCGCAGGCGCACGAAGGCGGGATCCGTCTTGATCGTTCGCCATTCCTCGCCGTCGGCGAAGCGCTTGACATAGTCGACGGCGTGGCGGGCGACGATGCGCCCCGGCCGCGGCGACATCACGACGATCTCGGTGCCCAGCGAAAGCGCCTCGTCGATCGAATGGGTGATGAGGAAGATGGTCTTATGGGTTTTGCGCCAAATCGAGATCAGCAATTCCTGCATGTGCTCGCGGGTCAAACTGTCGAGCGCGCCGAACGGTTCGTCCATCAACAGAATCGCCGGATCGGTCGCCAAGGCGCGCGCGATGTTGATGCGCTGGCGCATGCCGCCGGAAAGCTCATAGGGAGCGGCGCGGGAAAAATCCCGCAGGCCGACCAACCGCAGCAGTTCGGCGGCCTTGGCCCTGCCTTCGGCCTTGGCGACGCCGGCAAAGTCGAGCCCCAGCGCGACATTGTCGAGAACGCTGCGCCAGGGCAGCAGCGTATCCTTCTGGAACACGACGCCGCGATCGGCGCCCGGGCCGGAAACCGGATGGCCCTTGAGTGTGATCGAGCCCTCGCTCAACGGCAGAAACCCGGCGATGGCGTTGAGCAAGGTTGACTTGCCGCACCCCGAGGCGCCGAGAGCGACGACGATCGCGCCGGTGGGGATTTCGAGCGAAACCCGATCGAGCGCCCTGACCGGCTTCGAGTCTCGGCCTTGAAAGTAGACGCTGGCATTATGAATGTGCAGCATGGCCCTCGTCTCGCGCTGATGGCTCCCGGGTCCCGCGGGAGGCCAAGGACCCGGGAGCCGACGTGTCAGTTCGAAGCGGCGCCTGCGGCGGGCAGATAGTCCGGGGTTACGAAAGCGGCGTAGCTCGGCAGCACCGCCGTGATCTTCTTCTGATCCTTCAGGAACTCGGCGGTGGCCTTCAGGATCTTCGCCGCGCCGCTCGCCTCGTCGCCGCCCAACCAATCGGACGAGGCTTGCTTGGCGATCGGCAACAGCGACAGGTTCGTCAGGCCATTGGCCTGATCGGCCGGCGTTCCGCCGAGCAATTTGGCGAGCGTCTTGGCGTTGTCGGACTCGGGTCCCCAAGCCGACCGGTCCTTTAGGAACGAGTTGGATTCCTTGTCGATCACGATGGCGAAGTTTTTGAGGAAGGCCGGGTTCTGCTGGGCGAAGGCGGCGGTGGCTACCCAGGCCGAGAACGTCGGCGCGCCGCGATCGGCGACCTGCCGAGAGGTGAGCAGCACCTGGCCGTCCTTCTTCAATTCGGTCAGCGCCGGATCCCAAACGAAGGCGGCGTCGATGTCGCCGCGCTTCCATCCCGCGACGATTTCCGGCTGCGGAATCGCGAACACCTGCGCGTCCTTCTCCGGGATGCCTTCCTGCTTCAGCACCGAGAGCAATTGGTAATGGTCGGTCGAAACCGGCGCGGCGGCAAGGCGCTTGCCCTTGAGGTCCGCGAGCTTTTCGATGCCGGATCCATGGCGCGCCACCAACGCCTCGTCGGTGCCGGAGATCGAGGCGAGATAGAAGGCCTTTACGTCGAGGCCGCGGCTCGTCGCGGCGGCAAACGGGCTGGAGCCGACATAGCCGACCTGCACGTCGCCGGAAGCGATGGCGGCGAAGATCTCGGCGCCGGAATTAAAGCGCCGGAAATCGATCTCGGTATTTGTAGCCTTGGCGAATTCGCCGTTGGCGATGGCGAGGCTGGAGGGCAGCGCGTCGGTCTGATAGCCAACGACGACCTTCTTCGAATCCGCCAAAGCGCCGTTGGATGCCGCGAGAGCGGCCATGGCGCTGAAGGCGAGGAGGCAACGACGGGAAAAGAGCATTCAGGATTTCCTTGATTGATTTGAGGTCTCGGCGACGGCCGCTTGGGCCACGGTCGGTTCCGACTCGGGGAGAAGAAAAATTTACGCCTTAAGGGGGCGGCCTCGGCGCCTCGGCTTCCCGAAATGTCCTCCTCGACGAGAGGTTGAGTTAACCCGAGCCAAGGCATGCAGCCGTCGGTCGCGAGCATAGAAACATTCGTGTATTTCTATCGAGTAAGACCTCTGATATCGAACGGTCGGGGTCAAGTTAGCGTTGTTGAAGCGAGGATTTAGTTTTTGCTGAGAACAGGCAGCCGCCGCTACGCCACCTGTCGAGACTCTGTTTCAAATCCGGTCTGCTTGCGCAGCCAGTCGCGGAAATAGACGACCTTTGGCAAGTTGAGTTTGGCGCGCGGGGCGACGAAATAATAGGCGAAGTCGACCGGGATTTCCGCCGCGATCGGCCGCACCAGTCGTCCCGCCTGAAGGTCGGCGCTCGCCAGCGCCGATTTGGCGAGGGCGACGCCGCGACCAAGAATAGCGGATTCGATCACCAGGCTCGCCTGATTGAAGCGCGGTCCGCGATCTACCTCGACGTCGTCGACGCCCGCCGCGCGAAGCCACATGTCCCAGTTCGGGCAGGAGGGGTCGTTATCGGGGCTGTCGTCGTGCAGCAGGGTGAGCCCGACGAGATCGCGCGCCGTGCGCGGCGCCTTTTCCAGCGCCAGTTCGGGCGAGCACACCGGAATCACGCTTTCCGCCAGCAGTTTCTCGAAGAACACCTCCGGATAGCCGCCCGCGCCGTAGCGGATCGCCACGTCGATCCGGTCGCGGGTGAAATCGACCAATTGCATCGAGGCGGAGACATGGACGTCGATTTCGGGATGCTCCTTCTCGAACGAATCGAGCCTCGGCAGCAACCACTTCGCCGCGAAGGACGGGGCGACGCTGATCGACAACGTGCCGGTTTCGCCCAGCGAAGCGATGGCGTCCATCGCCGCCGACAGGTGGGCGAAAGCCTCGCGAAGGTCCCTGAGACCCGCCGCGCCGGCGTCGGTCAGGGCAAGGCCTCGGCCGTTGCGCTCGAACACCGGCAGACCGATATGATCCTCAAGCAGCCGTACCTGATGCGAGATCGCGGCCGGCGTGACGTTCAATTCGGCGGCGGCGAGCGACAGGCTGAGGTGGCGCGCCGCCGCTTCGAAAGCGCGCAAGGCGTTGAGTGGCGGCAGCGATCGCCGGGCGCTCGGGTTCATGCCACCATCCGATATCAAACGATTAAAACGATTGAATGAGTCTAATATCGAAGTCCTCCAATGGTGGCAAGGTTTTGCCGCTGGTCAGCCTGACAACGCGAACGGGCCCGCCATTCGCGAGGGCTGAGCAGGCATGCCCGCCTTTGGGAGCCTTCCGGAACCGAAGCGCGTCTTTGGGGATTTATCAGCCGCGTTTGAGCTTTCGATGGGCTCGCATGTCTTAACTCATGGCCTGAGAAATTCTCGTTTGTCTCATGGGAAGCGCTGGCGCATGCCAAAAGCATTGCGTGTCGGGAGAAGAGCCAAGTGCCGCAAATTCGGGAACGCGAAATTTCCACCGGGCTGGATTCGCGCGCGCGGCGAATCGTCGAGGCGCTCGACCGCGATGTCGATTTCGCATCGCTATTGCCGTCGGTCGCGCGAGAGTTTTACCGCGAGTCTCGTGCGCCGTACCTCTGGCCGCTGGACGAGGTTGCGGAAATCATCGACTTTTCCGGCGACGAGTTCGCGCCGTCGGCGCGGCTTTTCCGATCCACGGCGCCGCGCGGCCTCTCGGCGCTGCCCACTTATGTGTTTCTGCACGGCGGCGGTTGGACGGTCGGCGATCTCGCCACTTACGAGCCGCTGTGTCGGCGCTTGGCCCGGATCCTGCCCGCCCATATTCTATGGGTCGATTATCGCTTGGCGCCGGAGCATCCGTACCCCGCGCCACTCGACGACGCGCTGGCGGCGTGCCGTTGGTTGTTCGCCAAGGCGCGAGGCCTGGACCTCGACCCCGGCCAAATCGGCGTCATCGGCGACAGCGCGGGCGCAAATCTCGCGGCGTCCGCGGCGCTGATCAATCGCGACGGTCGGCTCGGAGGGCGCTTCATCGCGCAGGTTCTCATCTATCCCGCGCTGGATCTCGAACGCTCCGAGCCGTCGCACGCGGAGTTCGCCGAAGGCTTTCTGCTCACTTCGGCGCTCTATGGCTGGTATGTCGACAATTACCTCGCCGGACACGATCCCCGCGATCCCCGGGTCTCGCCCTTGTCGGCCGAGGATCTTACGGGCGCGGCGCCCGCCGTCGTATTGCATGCCGGCTTTGATCCGCTGGGCGACGAGGCGGTCGCTTATGCCGGCAAGCTGAAGCGTCACGGCGTGCCGGTCAAGGAGATCGCTTTCGCCGACATGATCCACGGTTTCCTGAACTTCGGCGGGATGTTGCCGCAGGCCGACGACGCGCTCGTCTGCATCCGCTCGGCGCTGCGTTCGTTCGAAACTACGCTTGTCAACGCGCGGAAAAGCGGGAAAATCGAAACGGACCCGGATCGACGCACGGACGATCGCTGGAAATGAGCTCAGCCGCCAATCTTCCCGCGCCGGGCCCTAGGCCGAAGCCGTGACCCGAAAATCCCGTGGCGATGAAAAGACCCGGGATCGCCTCGATCGGCGAGATCACCGGCAAGGCGTCGGGCGTGACGTCGATCATCCCGGCCCAGGTCGCCACCACCCGCATATCCTTGAACGCGGGAAGCGCCGCTGTAAGCTTGATGATCGCCTCCTTGATCACCTCGGGCGAAGGCTCGGGATCGAGGACACGGACTTGTTCGAAGGGAGAAACCGCGTCTAGCGCCCAGCGACGCGGCGTTTTCCATTCCTCAAGAAAACGCCGTCCCACCCGCAAGCGCGGACGCTCGCCTTTCTCCCTGAGGTAGGTGGGAAAGAATTTCGCAAACAACCGAAAACTGTCGGGGACCAGATCAAAGATGGTCGCGTCGGACTGCGAAACAGTATAACCGCCGTCCTCGCGCTTGCGATAGCCGAACCCGTCCCCTACCGCCGAGACGCTCGGGGCCCCCACAAGCGGCGCGGTGCGAAACACCGAGCCGCGCAGCTTGAGCTGCGGCAGATCGAGATCTAAGGGGCCGCAGAACAACCGCGACCACGCGCCGGCCGCGATCAGCGCGGCGCCGCAAGCGACTTCGCCGCGTTCGGTGACCACGCCGGAAACCCTCCCCGCCTGCCGCGCCACGCCGCGCACGGCGCAAGAGGTCACGATGACGGCGCCGGCGCGGCGGGCGGCTTCCGCGATCTCCGGCGCCGCCCGCTCAGGCTCCGCGCCGCCGTCGCTCGGGGTGTAAAGCGCGCCAGGAGCGGTTTGACGGACGCCCGGCAGCAGCGCCCGGACTTCCGCGCCGCTCAGCATTCGGCTGTCCAACCCGTGTTCGCGAACCTGATCGAGCCATTTCTGATGGGTCTCCTCATCGCCGGCGACGCGCCCGTTCAGAAACAGAATCCCGGTGGTGCGGAAGCCCGTATCAGCGCCTCCCAATTTCGTGCGGTCGCGCCATAGCCGCAGGCTCTCCATGACGAGCGGAACTTCGGCGGGATCGCGCATGCTGGCGCGGCACCAGCCCCAATTGCGGCTGGATTGCTCGGCGGCGATCGCCCCTTTTTCCAGCACCGCGACGGAGACGCCTTTTTGCGCCAGAAACAACGCCGTCGAAACGCCGATGACGCCGCCGCCGACGATCGCGACTTCGACCCGCGAGGGCAGCTTTTCGTCCGAGCGGACGGGCTGCACGTTCAAGGCCGGCGCCTTGCGATCCCGGATGCCGATGGAACGCTCCCGCAACCCGCTCATCTATGGTCGAACCTTTTCGCCAAGCGATCCCTGGCGGCCTGGACGAGCGGCGCCAGCACCATCAATATCACGATCACCGCGATCATCGCTGCGGTCTCGAAACGCTGATAGCCGTAGCGTATGGCGAGATCGTTGAGACCATCGGTTCCAGCAGGCGAATCTCGTTAGAGAAACACTGGCCGCTCGATCTTCGCGCGGGCCAGCAAGGAGGCCTCGTCGGTGAGGTAAAGCACGTCGAGAAACGCGCTCGCGAAGCGGCCGGGACCCTTGGCGTCGACCTCGGCGATTTCCGCGGCGACGGCAAAATGGACATGCGCCGCGACGAGCGCGGTGAGCGCGTCGGGCGAGACGCCGGCATAGGCCGCGACGAGGCCGCCGAGCGCGCAACCCGTCGCGGTCACCAGCGGCAGCCAGGCGCTGCCGCCGCCCACGCGAATCGGCGCGGCCCGACCCTCGATGCGGCCGACGACGTGGTCCACAGCGCCGGAGGCTGAAACCGCGCTCGCGTGGGCGAGCAGTTCGAGCGCGGCGGGAACAGCGGCGGAGGGGTCCGAGGAACTGTCGACCCCACGCGCCCCGCCGCCGAGGCCCGCCAAGCCGATAATCTCCGAGGCGTTGCCACGCACCGCCGCCGGCCGGAATCGCAACAGCTCCGCCGCGACTCCGCCGCGCCGCGGCGGGCCGCCCGCGGCGATCGGGTCCAGCACCCACGGCCGGCCTGCCTTCTGAGCCGCCGCCGCGGCCAGACGCATCGATTCCACTTGCGCGGCGGTGGGCGTGCCGAGATTGATCAACAGACCGTCGGCGATGCCGGCGAAAAGACCGGCTTCCTCGGGGTTGTCGACCATCGCCGGCGAGGCGCCCGCCGCGAGAAGCACGTTGGCGACGAAATTGGTCGAGACCGTATTGGTGATCGCCTGCACCAGCGGTTTGCTCGCGCGCAACGCCGCATGGGCGGCGACCACCTCGTCGACGGTTGGGGGCGTGAGCGGCGGATTCAGACAGCGCCATGTAGGAATCTCGTTACGGGGGGATTGCCAAAGTGATTTATTTCGATAGAAATAATAAACATACTGACTACCGTTGCAAGGCGCTGCTCTTCGACAGGGGGCGGCAGACCCCGCGAGCCTCAGCCAAGCGCTCGGCAGTCTGACCTCGCCAACAACGTTCATCCCTGGAGACGCCCGTGTCAAAGATCCTCGAAGAAGTCCTGTCCGCGAACCAATCCTACGCTTCGTCTTTCGGAACGAAAGGCGACCTCGCGTTGCCCCCCGCCCGACGCTTTGCGATTTTGACCTGCATGGACGCAAGGCTCGATCCCGCCAAATACGCCGGGCTTTCCGAAGGCGATGCGCATGTCATCCGCAACGCGGGCGGTCGGGCGACCGACGACGCGATACGCTCGCTCGTCATTTCGCACAAACTTCTAGGCACCTTGGAATGGTTCGTCATTCATCACACGAACTGCGGCATGGAGCTGTTTGCCGATGAAGTCATCGCCGACCTGCTGGAGGACGACCTCGGGACGGCCTCGTTCGACGGCGCCAAGTGGTCGAACCCGCATCATCAAGGCGGCCATGCGGCCGGCCATTTCATCAAATGGCACACGATCGGCAATCAGGAGCGGAGCGTGACCTGGGACGTGCGCCGAATTCGCGAGCATCCCCTGGTTCCGAAGTCGATTCCTATCTACGGATATATTTATGACGTGAAGTCCGGCCGGCTGGACGAAGTGAAATCGGCTTCCGAGGCGGGACAGGTCGCGGCGGCGGCCTGAATTTCTTCGCGGCGGCGATATTTGGCGAGAGGACATTCTCATGAAAGTCGCGCTGATCGGGGCCTCCGGCCAAGCCGGCTCCCGCATTCTCACCGAGTTGATCGGTCGCGGTCATCAGGTCACGGCCATCGCGAGGAACCCGGATCGCATCGTGGGCGGGGCTGGCGTTACCGTCGTGCAAGGCGATGTCGCGGACAAGGCGGGTCTGACGGATCTCATCAGGGGACATGACGCGGTCGTCAGCTCCGTGGGCTTCACCGCAAGCGACCCGCATATCTTGATTGACGCAGTCCGCGCCTCCGGGGTGAAGCGCTATCTGGTGGTCGGCGGCGCTGGCAGCCTCGAAGTCGCGCCTGGCGTAAAACTGATCGATACGCCGCAATTTCCCGACGCTTACAAGCCCGAGGCGAGCAAGGGCGCCGAGTTCCTGGACCTGCTGCGCCAGACCCAGGACCTCGACTGGACGTTCCTTTCGCCGTCCGCCCTGTTCGTCGCGGGCGAGCGCACCGGCAAATTCCGCCTTGGCGAGGATCAACTGCTCGGCAACGAGGGCGGCAGCCGAATTTCCTTCGAGGACTATGCGATCGCCCTCGTCGATGAACTCGAGAAGCCGGCGCATGTTCGACGGCGCTTCACGGTCGGCTACTGAGGCGCGGGAACCGCAACCCGATCCAAAGCCTTCAGCGCGCCATTGCAACTTCCCCGCAAGCCGGATAACAGCGCAATACGAGGTGAAGTCGATCAGAAGAAATGCAAAGGATAAGCAATTCCTGCGATGTTTGTTTCGTCTCAACCCACCTTCGTTTGCCTTTTTGCAGTTTTCGCGGCAGGCCTGCGCGCCAGACGCGCTTCCAACCAGAGACTGTAGCGCGAGCCGCCGAAGCAGATGGTGAAATACACCAACGCCGCGAACAGATAGGCTTCATCGTAGTAGCCGAGCCAATTCGGATCGGTCGCCGCCACCTTTGCGGTGTTGAGGAAATCGAACAGGCCGATGACGATCACCAAGGTGGTGTCGAGAAACAGTCCGATCCCAAGGTTGACGAAGGACGGGATGACCGCGCGCAGCGCCTGCGGCAACACGACGAGCCGCATCGCTTTCGACCAGGAGAGCCCCACCGCCTGCGCCGCCTCCAACTGGCCTTTCGGCACGGCTTGCAGACCGGCGCGCACGTTCTCCGCCATATAGGCGGCGATGAAGATCACGATGGCGACCTGCGCGCGCAGCAGCTTGTCGATCGACGCGCCCGCCGGCAGCATAAGTGGAAACAACAACGTCGAAACAT
>Ga0302319_10022922_pt1 | contig 11174 bp, 3 predicted proteins | sample Bog_T0_2_FD_203319 | JGI IMG/M metagenome (GOLD analysis project Ga0302319, IMG submission 203319) | Peat permafrost microbial communities from Stordalen Mire near Abisko, Sweden - Bog_T0_2 | ecosystem: Environmental > Terrestrial > Soil > Wetlands > Peat | place: Sweden: Abisko, Stordalen Mire...
AAGCCTCTGTCCAGGTCTTGTTCGAAGCCAAGGGCGCTTCGTCCTATACCAGTCTGGGGACCAATACCTGCGCCGGAACCGAATCGTCGGATTTGGGGACCGGTGGTGGAGGCAGTGTCCAGGTGATAGCAACCTACACAATCCCCTGCGTGATCAAAATCCAGAATTTCTGTACTGGAATTACAGCGGGGGTTTCAGAATATGTTTACTAACCGCAATCAAATTGAGGTCAACGGCATGAAAAAGGCGTGTATATCGGTTGTCAAGCGGTTGTACAAGGAGCAGCAGGGCCAGGCGCTTTGGTTTGCGCTGCTCTCGATGATGACCATGCTGGGTATGGGCGGCTTCATGATCGACCTAGGCCGTTTTTATGTGGTTCGCAGTCAACTCCAGCTCTCAACCAATGCGGCGGGGTTGGCGGCAGCGGGAAGCATCTGGGACTCCCAAACCACCGACAACGCAAAGACCGTGGCGACGAACTACATTGCGAATAACCCCCTCTTCGGGCTGCCGGAGGCTAATATTAATGGCACCCAATTTCCCATTGTGCAGACGACATGCCTTAACTCGCTTCTGACTTCTCCCCAGACGTGCTCCAATACCGGTAATATCCAGAACGCCATCAAAATCGTTGAGGCCGTCGCCATGCCTACAACATTCATGAGCCTGTTCGGCAAAAAGACGCTCATAGCGGAGGCGGAAGCCACCGCGTCGATGCAGGGCCAGGCGCAGGGGTGGAACATCGCCGTCATCGTGGACGCAACGGGATCGATGGCCGATACAAATACAACCGACTCCGCGTGCTCGGGAGACACAAATATGCAGTGCGCATTGCACGGCGTTCAGACCCTGCTGGGCAGTCTGAACCCTTGCGTAATTGTGACCAATTGCACCAACGCCACCGCAAGTGTCCATGTGGCGCTATTCACGTTCCCCAATGTGCTGACGTCGGCCCTTACCAATTTCTATACCGGGTGCTCAGGCACCGGGACGCCGAATGGCGCGCCCAACACTGCTAATCCCACAACCATGTGGTACGCTCCGCTCACTTTGCCCATACCAGGGGCCACCAGCTACACGCCCCTCACCTATCAGCAGGCGAATTTAACCAGCACCAACAGCAATCCGGCGTGGACTGCAACGGGTACGAACTCCTGGACTGCCAGCTATGAGGTCACATACCCCGAAACCGGCACCGCGGCTGCCAGCGATGCGGATGCCAATGGTTTCGTGAGCGACTATTACGATGCAGGCGACTCTACCACAGGGGACTTGAACACCTCTTCCTCCCTTATCAAGGCAATCGGATATACCGGCACCAGCACTCATTTCGGTTGCATGCCGATCGCCCCGAACGGCATCGACTTGGGTAGCGGCACAAATGTCGGCTCTACTGAGCTGCATGACAGCGTGGCAACTGGATCGACATCGAGGAACGGTCAATGGACCGGCGGCGGTACCCAGGAAAGCACCAGCGCGCCAGTCACTGTCATCAACGCAATGGGTGTTGGCCATGGCATCACGTTCTTCGCACCCGCAATCTATGCGGCGCAGGCGGCGCTTACAGCCGAACAGGCGCTGAATGTTTCGAATGGCATGCCGGCGGGAAGTAACGCGATCATCCTACTCAGTGACGGCGGATTCGGGCCGGCGCAATGGGAGTATTTTCCTCAGGGCCAGTCGATGCCGCCCAAGGCTTCAGCGTGTGCAACGATCGTGGCGACTCCGACTGCGGCCTGCATGTTCAGCTACGTGACCGATACTTCAGCAAATGCCGCTACTACTTCCGCGGCCACCATTTCGTCGTCTCAGTCCACCCTGGGGTACAGTACCTTGAATACGACCCCGAACTATACCGGGAACGTCTATGAAGCCTATAAGCCAACGTCCGACACCGGAGCGGGGTCATGGTTGGCGGATTTGACCTCGTCATCGACCGCAGGTTCAAAAACCGGTACATACCCCGACTTCGTCGATCAGTGCCAGCAGTCGATCGCGGCGGGCAATTATGCGACCGCCCAGGGAACCAGGGTCTATGCGGTCGCCTATCAATCCGGAACAAATGGGTGCAACATGTATTCTGGAAATAACGGCGCCCAGGACTATAGCGATGTGACGCTGGTTGCTACCGGAACGTACAACAGCGGGACCTACTCGTCGGTCTCCAGTGTCAACCCCTGTAACGTGATGGAGAACATTGCTTCTGATTTGAGTTATTTCTTCTCCGACTCGGGCAGCTCCTGCACTTCCCCCAATTGGCCGGATGTAACGACCCTGGCAGGTATCTTCGGGCAGTTGGGGTCGACCTTCTCGAGTCCGCGATTGCTGCCCAATGGCATGACATAGACTCGGGCCGCAAGACCAGGCATTGGAATCCGGCGGGTCCATCCATTGGCCCCGCCTGATTTGTTTGTGGGCGCCTACTCGATATCCGGAATAATCAGCAGCACTTCCACCTTTGCAATCTGGCCGCCTTGCGTGGCAGGCCTGAATTGCCATTGCTTCAGGGCTTCCAGCACAAACTGCGTCTGGGGAAAATCCGTCGGGAAGACGACGGTCAGCGTCTCGAAGCGGCCGGCCGAAGTCACAAACCCGTGAACCATCAGGGCATCGGCGTCCAGCGTGCCCGGAGTTATGGCGGGAACGATCAGGTCATAAGGCCAGGGCGCATCCAGATGAGACAGGCTTCCTCCCTGTGCAGCCTCCGCGGCGCGGGGAAGGGAATACTGGAGAATCCAGCTCTTGGCCTGGCCAACATGCAGATAAACGGTGTAAGCCATTCGGCCGCCCCATACTTGGGCGGACTCCGGATACTTATCGGAAAGCGAGACTCCCACCACCACCGATCCGAACTGGCCGTCTTTGGGCAGGGCAATATGGTGCGTAGTGGGTTGGTCGCCGGAGTTTGAACCTTCGTCCGCGCCGGGGCCCGGCTCAGCCCTGGTTGGAGGCGCATTGGAGTTTCCGGCAATCGTGGCGGGCTTCGGCGGGCCTTTAGACTCCGCCACGCCCTGTCCTGTTCCTGGTTTTGCGGGCGCGGGTGCCGCTGCAGCCGTGGCGCGTGCGGAGGCCGGGCTCTTCGATTCGGTGGGGGACCTGTCTGTACCTTGTCCCGGGGTCTGGCTCGGCGCAGTCTTGAGCGCAACGTTGGCCGGGCTAGCCGGGGCCGGCTGCGGTGTTTCCTTTGCCTGCTTCTGTCCCGCCGCCGCAGCATCCGCGTTGGAGGATACAGGCGCCTCGTTCACTGGCGGCAGCGTCACTGCGCCTTTCTGCAGATGCAGATCGGAGATGGAAACAATCGCGGTAGGAGTGGGCGGCGACGGAGACACCGTGGTTGTTTGCGGTGGTTTCTGCGGCAAGTCAGGCCCATGAACAACCACCGGCGAAGTGGTGCTGGCCAGAATTGGCTGTTTTAGCGAAGGCAGTTCGGTAGGGGTGATGGAGACTTCGGCGATCCTCTCGGCTTCATTTGGCCTCACCAGCATGGGCTTCATCTCGGCTGCGACAGGCTTTTCAGGCGGCGGCGCAACGATGGTGGTGGGCGTGGTCTTGGCTGGCTGCCAGATCACCACGTTTGGGACCGGTATCTCCTGCGGCGGCGGAGGCGCGGGAGGAAGATCGGGCTGCACAATGATCTGGTGCGCGGGGACTGCATTCTTTACCTGGGCCAAAAGCTGCTGCTGTTCGCTCAGACTCATGCCCGGCTTGGTCTTTTGCGGCACGGCGCGCGGCCCAGGGTACTCGATACCGCTGTCGCTCGCTCTTCGCACCGGCGTTTCAGGCGTGTTTAGATCCAGATGGCGCATCGCCAGCCGCTCGGTCACAACCCGAGGGTTCATCTTCGGCCCGTATCTGATTCCGGCATAGAGAAGGCCAATCACGGCGCCATGCACAAGCATGGAGACCAGGAAAGATGAGGACCGCTGGCTCACATCCGGCCGCTCGGAAAAGAGCGAGATCGTTTGGGAAGATCTCATGATCGGATGAACTCCCTCCCTTGCGGCGGCATGTGTTTCGATTCAGGGTGAATCCCAGTTTATATGTTTTCACGGAGGCGATGTATCGATCCCATTGGGAGAACAATGGGAATCTCGTTCGGCAACGGGAGGGCAGCATCTGCTTGACTAACTCGTCTCGCAGGCAATAACCTCAACCATCGTTGGAAACTACCCGACAATCAATCCCCCAAGAGTGGGATTGACCCGGTCATTCGGCTCCAATTCGAATGCTGTTGCCGACTGAGTAGAACCAGGGTTGCGCATCGGCGAAAACTGTGCGTCTGCATTGCCTGCCAGGTTTACCAGGAGCGATGATCCCGGTTTGCCGCGCTGTTCCCGCACCCAGGTCATGCGCAGGGAGTTAGCGGTTGAAAAGAATGAGATGCTTTGCGGGTCGCGAGGGGCAGTTAGGCTTCTTTTGCGCTCCCGTTTTTCGGTTGCTTTGGAACGAAAAACCGAAGACTGGAGCGGCAACTGGTGGTATATTGTTTTGAAGCATCAGGAAACAATTCGAATCTACGGTTCATATCCCTCATTGACTGTGTAGGTTCCCCTGATTAATTCAGCTTTCCCAAGAGCAATCGACTCGGTAGTCTGAGGACTTAGAGTTGGGGGTAGAATTTGCAACGATAACCTCGGCGCGAAGTGGCGGAGCCGGGGGGTGGACCAAGACGCCGGGAGCTCAACCATGTTTGACCGTTCTTGCTTGAAGGCACTGCTGATTGCCGGTCTTGCCCTGCCCATAGCCAGTTGCAGCAATACTGGGCTATCGAAGATCCTGATTGCGCCTGCTTCGGTGACTATGACGGTGGGCCAGTATGTGCAGTTCACCGCCTGGGGGTATTACGGAAATGCCAATGCGGCGCTGATGCCGAACCAGGACATCACGTCCCAGGTTACCTGGGGCTGGGGCACAAGCATCCTGACACAGGTAACAACGGCTCAGGCTCCCAACTGCGCTGTCCCGGTAAAGGGAGTTTGCTCGGGACTATTTCTTGCAGTGGGCGTGGGCACTACCCAGGTAGGGGCGAGTGCGCCTGGATTCGGAGGCACAGTTGGCGGGGGCGCGACGGTGGCAGTGGCAGCCTGCGCCGTCAATTGCGGTGGTGGCGGCGGAAGCGCCGAGCCAATCATTGCGCTCTCAATCACGCCAAGTACGGATTCAGTAGCGGTGGTTGGACAGACCGCGCAGTTTATCGCGCTCGGCACCAACGGGACCAGCGGCCTGCAGGAGAATTTGACCAATATCATCCCGGTTGCAAGCGTCAACGGGACCACATGGAGTTCTTCGAATGCGGGCGTTGCTACCATCTGCACGCCTGGTGCCCCAGCTCCCTGCACGGCCACGACGAACGGGCTTGCCACCGCGACAGGCACCGGGACCACGCAAATCACGGCAATATGGACCAATCCCGACTTCAGCGTGCAAACGGCTACGGCCACCTTAACGGTAACCGGCACGGCTTCGGAGCCGCTGCAATCGCTGGCCATCACTCCGTCGACTCAAACCATCCTCCAAGGGCAATCGAGCCAGCTGATCGCGATCGGCACATTCTCCTCAACCGCTGCGACTCCGGGCACGCAAAACCTGACCAATTCGAGCACTGTAACGTGGTCTTCCAGCAACAATTCCATAGCCACTGTCACGGCCGGCGGAGCTAACTGCACACCGGCAACGACGAACTGCGGAGGCTATGTCAAGGCGATTGGTCCCGGCGCGGCCGTCCTCACGGCTATCGCGTCCAATCCAGACAAGAGCGTGGTGACTGCTACGGCAACCATCACCGTGACGGCGACCGGTTCAGGTTCATCGGAACCCCTGGTTTCGCTGGCCATCGTTCCGGGCTCGCAGACCTCGCTGACCACCGGCGCAAAAGCCAATGTCAACTTCATTGCCATTGGCACAACGTCAAGCGGCGCAACGGTGAACCTGACCACTACGCCGTATACAGTTCCGGGTGTGTCGCCTGCTGAGACCATCCCTGTGGCAACATGGAGTTCGAGCAACCCGGCAGTTGCCAGCTTTGCTTCGAGCACAGGTGGTGTGGCCACGCCAAACGGCGCGGGCGCAACCGCCGTCACAGCAATCGCCACCAATCCCGACGGCACGGTGGTGACAGCAAGCGCGGCCTACACGGTAACACCGACACTCACGGAACCCATCGTGTCGCTGGCTGTTCTTCCCACTACCCAAAGTTCGCTGGCAACCGGTGTAGGCGCGAATGTCAACTTCATCGCCATCGGCACCACTGCATCGGGCGCTACCGTAAACCTGACCGCCGCGCCCTACACCGTTCCTGGGACGTCGCCCGCACAGACCGTCTCCATGGCCACCTGGACCTCCAGCAACCCGGTGGTGGCCAGCTTCGCTTCCAACACCGGTGGAGTGGCAACGCCAAACGCATCCGGCGCAACCGCTATAACGGCCATCGTCACCAACCCCGACGGCACCGTGGTATCGGGCAGCGCTTCCTATACGGTATCGGTGCCCTCGATTAAGGAACCCTACGTTTCGGTGGCCATCGTTCCGGCCTCGCAAACGCTCACAGCGGTTGGACAAACCGGCAAATTCATCGCCATAGGAACCACTGGGACAGGCGCTTCCGTTGACCTGACCAATGCTCCTGGCGTCGTGTGGAGCGCCAACAGCAGCGGAGTGGCCACCCTGGTCAGCAATGGGGTTTTCAAGGCCGTAGCAAATGGGGTAACCGCAATTACGGTTGAGGTTCCCAATCCCGGAATCAATGGCAATCCGCCCGACGGGACACTAGTGTCCGCAACCGGCGCGCTTACAGTTGCTCTTGCAGTAGCGCCTGAGCCTCTGGTGGCGCTGAGCGTATTTCCGGCTTCGCAATCCTCTCTGACGACCGGTGCAGGAGCCGATGTGAACTTCATCGCCATCGGCACCACTTCGTCTGGCGCTACCGTCAACCTGACTTCTACGCCGTACACCGTTCCGGGAGTGTCTCCTGCCGAGACGATTGCGGTAGCGACGTGGAGTTCGAGCAACCCGGCGGTGGCTGCTTTTGCCACAAGCACCGGCGGAGTTGCAACGCCCAAAGGCGCAGGCGCCACTGCCATCACAGCTATTGTGACCAATCCCGACGGAACAGAAGTGACGGGCAGTGCGGTCTACACAGTGTCGATAACCAACATTACGGAGCCATACGTGTCGGTGGCTATAGTTCCCGCGGCGCAGACGCTCACCGCCGCTGGACAAACGGGCAGCTTCATCGCCATCGGAACCACCGGGACAGGCACGACCGTAGACCTGACCAATGCACCTGGCGTCGTGTGGAGCGCCACGAGCAGCGGTATTGCCAGCCTGGTCAGCAATGGGGTGTTCAAGGCCGTAGCAAATGGGGTAACCGCAATTACGGTTGAGGTTCCCAATCCCGGAATCAATGGCAATCCGCCCGACGGAACGGTCGTGTCCGCAACCGGCGCGCTCACGGTTGCCATTCCTGCCACGCCTGAGCCCATCGTGTCGCTGGCTGTTCTTCCAACCTCGCAGACATCGCTAACCACCGGTGTAGGCGCAAATGTGAACTTCATCGCCATCGGCACCACAGCATCGGGCGCAAGCGTCAACCTGACGAGCAAAGCGTACACCGTTCCGGGAACATCGCCCGCACAGACGATTGCCGTGGCGGACTGGAGTTCCAGCAACCCTGCCGTTGCCAGCTTTGCGATAGCAACGGGTGGAGTCGCCACGCCAAATGCAGCCGGAGTCACTGCCGTCACCGCCATTGTCACCAATCCCGATGGCACAGTGGTGACGGGCAGCGCGCTATACACGGTAACCCCATCCGTCAACGAACCGATTGTCTCGCTGGCCGTTCTACCGGGTTCGCAGACGTCTCTTGCCACCGGTGCCGCCGCCAATGTGAACTTCATCGCCATCGGCACCACGTCATCGGGCGCGACTGTAAACCTGACCACAGCTCCGTATACAGTTCCGGGAACCTCGCCCGCACAATCCGTCTCTGTGGCGAACTGGAGTTCCAGCAACCCGTCGGTGGGCTTCTTTGCTTCCAATACCGGCGGAGTTGCGACGCCGAAGGCCTCGGGCGCAGCCGCCATTACGGCCATCGTCACCAATCCTGACGGGACCGTCGTAACGGGCAGCGCGGCTTACAGTGTGTCGGTACCCGCCGTTACTGAGCCGTACGTGTCGGTGGCCATCGTTCCGGGCGCTCAGACGCTCACTGCGGTTGGACAAACCGGCAGCTTCATCGCCATCGGAACCACCGGGGCAGGTGCCAGCGTAGACCTGACCAATGCTCCTGGCGTCGTGTGGAGCGCCACCAGCAGTGGAGTGGCCACCCTGGTCAGCAATGGCGTCTTCAGCGCGGTCGCCAACGGCGTAACCGCGATTACCGTCGAAGTTCCCAATCCAGGAATCAACGGCAATCCGCCCGACGGTACCGTGGTATCGGCCACCGGCGCGCTCACGGTTGCACTTGCTACCACGCCTGAGCCTCTGCTCTCCATGTCGATTGTTCCCGGCACGCAAACCGTTGCGTGGACGGGGCAGGCAGCGCAATTCATCGCCATCGGAGATTTTTCCTCGTCCTCTTCGACGCCGGGCGACCAGAACATGGCGGGCGTATCCAGCTACACGACCGCCTGGTACTCGAGCAATCCATCGGTTGCTACGGTTTGCACTCCAGCCACGCCAACAACAACTGCGAACTGCCCATCTACTCCTGGGCTTGTAATGTCTGTAGGTCCGGGTACCACCGCCATTACGGCCATCGCGACCAACAATACCGATCACAGCGCGGTGACAGCCTCGGCAACCTTCACGGTGACGGGATCGACGCCAAACCAGATCGTGTCTCTCGCCATTATTCCCGGCGCGCAGACTGTGACCTTGCCATTGGTCGCAGGGACTTCTCAGCCCAGCCCGTTTGTGGTGATCGGCACCAACGGGATCGGCCTGCAATTGCCCGAAAACAGCTCGGTCCAATGGTTCTCCAGTAACCAGTCAGTTGCGACCGTGGATCCCGCTACCGGGGTGATAAAAGCGCTGACCCAGGGCACAACCACCATCACGGCCCAATACACCAACCCCTCAACGGCAACGAGTCCGGCCAATGTCGTGACGGCGTCCGCCGCTTTGAATGTGACCGGCGTAGCATCGGAGCCGCTGCTTTCCATTACAATTTACCCCGGAACGCAAACGGTGAACTTTCCCGGTCAAACGAGCCAGTTGGTTGCGACCGGTACGTTCTCGTTAGCGCCTGTGACGCAGAATCTGACCACTGTCACAGGGCAATACCAAGTCACGTGGATTTCCAGTAATCCGGCGGTAGCCACGGTTTGCTCGCCGGCAAATGCAAGCCTGAATATTACAGCTAATTGCCCATCTACTCCCGGACTCGTGACGGCAGTTACCCAGGGTACCGTCGCCATAACGGCCGTTGCGTCAAACACCGACGGCAGCGTCGTGACAGGCGTTGCATCCTTTAGCGTGACCAATGGGGCGGCTCAGCAAATCACATCACTATCCATCATTCCTGGCTCGGTCGCGCTTTCAGCTACCGGACAGCCTGGCTATTTCCTCGCAATTGGCACCTCCGGAACTACAGGCTTGCAGGAGGATGTGACCAACTCGCCCCAGATTGCCTGGAGTTCCAGCGTTCCGGCGTATGCCACCGTCAGCACGCTCCTGGCTCCGACTCAGACCTGCATAGATAACAATGCAATACCCCCGGTGCAGGTATGCACCAACGACATCCCCGGCCTGGCCAAAGGAGTGAGTCCGGGCACCGTCAACATCGCTGCCGAATACACCAACCCCGCGGTCGGTCCCACCCCCTCCAGCGTGGTGACGGGCAGTGCGAGCGTCTCGGTGACAGCCGGGCCTGCTGCGGAGCCTCTGCTCTCGATTAACATTTCGCCGACAGATGTCACAGTCCTCGACCTGGAGGGAACCGCTCAGTTCCTCGCATTCGGAACCTTCTCGACTACGCCGACCGTGCTGGACATCACGAACGGCTTCTTCCATGCCGGTTTCCCTGCCACTGGCTACGCAGCCTCTGCCTGCACCGCCGGATATGCCGCAGCGGATGCCGCTTATGTCGCGGCCCAAGTCGCCCAGGAGCTCCCGGTGATTGTGGCGGATTACCCGCAGCCCCAATGCGCCTTTGTCCCGGTCACCTGGGTCTCCCTTCCCGAGCCTTTTCAGGCCCCGATTAACTCGGCTGGGGCTGCGGGAGCCTATGGCGGGCTGATTACGGCTTGGGACGCCCAAACTGGGGAACAAGTCTATGCTGTCGCGTCGAATCCGGACGGCACTGTCGTCTACGGCACAACCGGCGGCGCTGGGGGATTTGCGACTTTCAATTGCCCGTACGCGCCGCCAACCTACGCCACTGAAACGGTCACCATCGGCACCGTTACCACTACCACTACGGACTTCAACGACATTCTTACCATTGGCACGTGCAATCCGCTGACCATTGGGGCCGGACTGTTTTCGACCCTTACAGTCTTCGACGCAAGCATGGTTAGCGCTGGCTTGGACCAGGCAAACTGGCTGATCCAGGCTCCTTCCGCCACAAGTAATTGGAGCGATGCGTTGCCGACTCTGGTAATCAAATGCGGCGGAACGAACCAACAGGAAGCGGTGGGCGGGTCTGTGTGCGAGGCCACGTATCCCAATAACTCACTCGTGTACCTGTACGCTCCAGCAGAGCCCGGCGTTAAGTTCGGCGGATGGTCATCCAATTGCACACCATGCACTCTCGATACAACCACGAATCCTGCTACCTGCCCGGCCAACCCCATCCCCGCGCCCCCCGCCACCCCGTTCAGCGAAACGGGGCCGAACTGGTGCTCGGTTAACGTCGGCGGAACTTGCACCTACCAACAGACCACAGCCACCTACCAATGCAGCCAATCCAACGTATCCGTGGGGGCTATCTTCAATTGAGGCGCAACCATTGCTGAGCAGGCCGCAGCATCGAAACTTGTCTTCTTCGGCAGAGCAATTGCCGCATGGGACAGAAAGGCAAAGCTGGCAAAGTAGCCAGTTCAGACAGGATTTCAAATGAACCGAAGACTACTTACGATCCTTGTTCTCGCTTTCGTCATTGCCGGCGCATGCGCCTTTCTGGTCTATCGCGTAGTGGGCAAAAGTATGGCGGCGGAAAAGCCCACGGCTTCTAC
>Ga0302319_10022923_pt1 | contig 11174 bp, 15 predicted proteins | sample Bog_T0_2_FD_203319 | JGI IMG/M metagenome (GOLD analysis project Ga0302319, IMG submission 203319) | Peat permafrost microbial communities from Stordalen Mire near Abisko, Sweden - Bog_T0_2 | ecosystem: Environmental > Terrestrial > Soil > Wetlands > Peat | place: Sweden: Abisko, Stordalen Mire...
ATCGGCCACAAGCGTCGGCACGTCTGCCGTGTATGCGCTACTCCTAAGTCGATCCGCGACCAGCTCGCCCACCTCCAGTCGCAGCTTGACGGGTGCCGCAAGGTCGTCGCGGCGAAGGACGAGGCGTTGAGGGAAGCCTCATTCCTTGGGTTTGTCTGTGATGACGACGGCAAATCTCTGGAAAAGAACGACCCGATTTACAGAGCTATTCACAAGAAGATCGAAATAGCTTCCCGTCTGACCCCAAGCGACCTCGCTTCCAAGGTGCTGGTGGAGCGGGAGGAGCTACAGGCCCTCAAGGAACCCGCAACCAAATCAGCATGAACGAGAAACCCTAATGCCTAGCACCGCACACGTTCATCCTCGTCTTGGTATCGGACCTTTCAAAAAGTTCGAACCCTTCTTCATCGAAGCCCTTCGAGCGTTTCCTAAGACCACCGAATTCCGTATCGACGGTGGGCTATCCCCTAACACTATCATAGCCCGTATGCGAGACTCGATGTTAGGGTACCGCCTAAACCGTTGGACCGATGCCGATCCAGAGTTCAAGACACTTTTTGACCTACACGATGGTAAGTGGGTACTAAGGGGTCCGGACCAAGAAATGCGAATATGGTTTACTGAACGCCAAGCACCTGGAAGCAAAGCTTTTCAGGGTACATTGTACTCTCAAGCCGCTGGAACCCTTGGCAAATACATTAAGACCCAAGTCGTCGTAGATAAACTTTCAACCCCTGCGCCTAAGATGGTACAGATCTCTGGCGTACAAACTGAGGATCAAATAGCGACACTAGCAGCTCTCAAAGCGCAGGGTTCAATTTCAGACCCTATTGTGTTCCAAGGTGATATACGTAGCGAACACACCATGAAGCTCCAGTCTTCTCATGACATTATTTTTTACTATGACCAAGAACGTAACGAAACAATCTTAATGTGAACCTTCCTCCTCCACCTTATGACGATACAGTTGGTTTAGTTAAAACACAAGCTCTTGTGTCTGACAAAGACAAGGACTTGCTTATGACTATTATCCCTGATCGAGGTCTTTACACCCTAATAATTCAACATGCCTACAAACGAGCAGCCGACTTCATCCGTACCAACGACCTCGACTACCAACACGACGGAGACGCCAAGCGACTCCTTGAGTTCATCACAGCTCCCTATACCCCTGGAGGACATGCCAATACATGCGTTACTGGGAAAGGCGTATCACGAGATGTCTCCGGACGAGCAGCGAAAATTCGTCGGGCATTTAAGAGCGTGTAGAACTTCACCACCCACCTTTAATAAGGCCGTTAAAAACGATGGTCTTCCAAAGAAAATCAAAGCACCTAGCAATCGGGCACCTGTTAAATCTGCAGAAGACCTAAAAAACGAATATGGAATTTGACCTAAATGCATACCCTCTACCGTTGGTGGATGGTGATACTCTTTTCATTGATAACAGTACTCTTGAGCGGTTTGTTACTTGTCCTAGAAGTGCTGGGTACTACGTTGGACTACGCAGAGAGCTTAACAAAAGTCGTGCTGCGTTGGAGTTCGGAAAAATTATACACGAAGCTTTAGCTTATAGATATGCAAACTACACCGGATACGTTGAACCCGCGTGCGTCGCGGGCATGGTCGCGTGCCTTGACAAAGGTTTCGCGTCGTACCACCCCGAAGATGACGAGTGGCGGAACTACGGTATCGCCGTATCAGCTGTCCAGCATTACAACGCGACGTACCCTATGGAGGAGTTTGAGGTGGTGCAGTTTGGGGGCAAGCCCTTCGTCGAGCAGCCGTTTGCTATCCCGCTTGGTGAGATTACGGTTAACGCGGAACTCTGGATAAGAGATCCTGTAACCAACGAAATCCGCAAAGCCTACGTTGGTACCCTCAAAATCGTCTGGAAGGGTAAGATTGACCTTGCGTACCGTAGGGAATCATTCTTATATGGTATGGACCACAAGACAACGAGTATCATGGGTCCAGGTTTCTTCTCTGAGTTTGAACTATCCCATCAAGTCCACGGATACAGTTGGGCCATTAAGAAGCTACTGGGTTCGCTTCCTCGTGGCTTTGTTATTAACGGCCTTGGGATTCGTAAGCCCACCAAGACTGGCAAATCTTTAGAATTCACCCGTCAAATCATACCAATCTATGACTCGCTCGTCGATGAATGGGAGTTGGATACCCTACACATTGTTTCAGACTTCGTCGAAATGTGTCGTCGAGGTTATTTGCCCAAGCACACGAAATGGTGTGTTGGGAAATACGGGGCCTGTGAGTATAAGCAAGTCTGTGGCTTGGAACCTGCTCAAAGGGCTGCGGCTATTGGGTCGAACGAGTACCGGAATGTTACGTGGGACCCGTTGAAGGAGTAAAATTTATGAAAGTTATTCCAAACTATGCGGACAAGGCGGGCCTCGGAACCCATCCAGGCGAACACGGCTATGATGTGCGTGAGGCAATTAGGGTTGGGAAGTATAAGATAGTCACAGACAGCAGTGGTTACCACAAATACAGTTTAATAAGACTGGATGGCCAATATTGGGCCAACGGTAATAAGGCCTGGTTTCTAACTGGAGAAGATAAGGTCATTGAAGGTTCAGACACTACCATCCCTTCTACCACCCTTCTCCTTCTCTGCCCGGTAACCTAATCCCTTTATGACCAAAACCTATAAACTTAAGAAACATATCACAGAAGCTACGTTAGCTCGTGATGGTTACAGTCGCACAACGATAGCCGCAGTACTCACCAAGGCTAGGTTCCATGATTATCCCAGTGAACCTAACCATGTTAAAGCTATGATAGACGGCTACCATAGGTATTCAATGCCAAAGAGCTACTTCGACTCTACAGGGTCCCTAACCCTTCTCTGTCCTTCGCCTTCGGTCGCAGTACCAACTTAACTCTATGAACCAAAATATACAAGCTAGTATAGACTACCTGGCCACATCCCTTCAAGATCACATAGATGCACAATCCAAGTATATTGCTTGGCTCCGCGACACCTGTGCTGGTATCGAAGGTTCAGACAGAATCTCACCATTTCTTTCAGGATGTCTCCCTTGGTTTACCGTAACCAATCGTGAGGACCTACAAGAACTTCTTAAGCTATCACCTTCTTGGTCTAAGGCCACTGAGCGCTCGACCATGAAGTATACAGCCAAGGTAGGTGACTACGAAATCATCATTAATGCTACTAATTCCGCACTTCCGCCAACCTGTAAGGTAATCCAGGAACGTAAAATCATTCCTGCTCAACCTGAACGCGAGGTAATCGAAGAACGCATTGTCTGTGAGGCAAGAACGGTCCTCCTGTGAAAGATTCTACCTCATTCCTCACTACTGGCAACCTTGCGGTCCTCGTTGTTGGCGAACCCAAGTCCGGCAAGTCCTCCTTGGAACTCGCCTTCCCTGACCCCGGTATCATCGACATTGATATGAACCTAGCCAGCGCCGTACGGCGACTAGGCGCTCAGCGCAAACCATTCAAATACACTCAACCTGCCGTCATCGAAGGTGCCGAAGGTTCAACCATTATCCGCCCTCCTGCAGCCCGTTGGGGTCATACAGTGGCCGAAACAAAGGCGTTGATAGCTGATCCTAGTGTCAAGACTATTGTCGTCGACAGTCTTGGTGGGCTATCTCAGTACCTTATAGATCATATACTTAACGAGGCTACACTCTCTGGTACGTCCAAAGTCAAAACAGCGGGCATGATTCCAGGCGAACGTGTTGCTCAAATGGAAATTCAACACTACGGGGACTTTGCTAGACTTATGCGGATGTATGTAACGATGGTTCGTTCGTCCGGTAAGTACTTCGTAATGACCTCACACCAGTCGGGCGATACCGACGAAGTAACAAAGGCAATACGTTATGTCTTGGCGATACCGGGTCAGCTTAAGGACACCCTGGGCGGTCTATTCACAGACGTTTGGGCAACAAGTGTTACCCCTTACGGATTGGGGCTACACAAGTATGAGATTCGAACGAAGCCTACTGGGTTTCACGTTGCTCTTGGTGCGTCATTCCCCATCGACGCCGCAATCGACGTTACCAACAAGACACCCCAGGAAATCTGGGGCATACTTGAACCCAAAATCTCAGCTAACCTAAAATGATTACCTCACGTGTTAGTCTCGGTCGTACCATCAATATGGGGAACTACGAATCCCTTCGCCTCGAAGTTACCGTAGAGGTTACAGACCCTAAAGAAACCATCGACCAGCTCGTTGAACGGGCTGAAATCGAGCTTGACACACTAATTCCCGTACTAAAGCGTAAGTACAAATAACTTTGCAAGGACCGTTGTCCTTACAAAAAACAACAACAGAAACCAAAAAACAAGAAAGCACAATGACACTGACTCCCTACAAGAAACTCCTTGGACTCTCCAAGGAAGCCCTCGACGCCAACCTCGCGGACAGCCGCGCCAACACGTCGAAGCAGACGGCCCTACTGGAAATTGCCAAGATCGACGAGACCTTGGCATCGTCGGAGCAGAAGGTTACCGAGATCACCTCAAAGTACCCGATCGACTTCAACGCGCTCCTGGACCAGCTCGACGAGGTGGACCTGTCCAACCGCCGTAAGGCCCAGTTCTCCAAGGTCGTCGCAGAGCTGTTCCCGACCGCCACGACCTAAGTGGACACCGAGAAGGCCAACGCTCTTTCGTCTATCAAGTCGAGTCTAGAAGATCAGATGACAGCATTTGGTCTTCTAGACCTCGACGATGGTGGACAAGTACTCGATATGTTCCAAGTCCTCATTGACGAACTATCGCGTAGAACTAGAACTTTTACTGCGGACAAACCGTCCACAGGAAACAGAAACCAAAATAACCAATAGCATCCAATGACACAAGGACAAGATGTTCTCAACGAGCTAAATTCACTGGACCTCGGTACAGTCCAGACAGCACTTCCGATCCTCCCTGCGGGGGTTTACGAGGTACTGGTAGCTAAGCTCCAGTTCGACGAAAACAAAGCCAAAACAGGTAAGCTCCTTAATATCGAGCTTACCATGATTAATCCTACCAAGGACGAGACTGGCACGAGGGAAGTCAATCCAGGGTTCCCCCTGTTTGACAGGATCTCGGCTGTGCGCACGTACAAGGAGGATGGCACAACAGTCAAGTACGACCCGATGCCGCGGTTCGCACAGTTCAGGGAAGCCGTCCTTGGTGACAAGGCCGGGGCGTTCATGCCCGTCGAGCAATACATCGGCAAGAAGGTTGCAGTCCGTATCAAGGTCGAAGACGACTCTGAGTTCGGTCGCAAGAACGTGGTAGCCAGGTACGTCAAAACGACCTAATACCATGGTTCAAGATACAACACAGTTCGATTGGGAAAAGGAAACTCGTGCAATAGCGGCAAAGGTGGCCAAGACTCCACGCTTAACCAAAGAAGAAGTCATGAAAGCAATGCCGAACGAACAGCTCGCTGAGTTGATTGAAAAACACGGGGCGAACTATGTGATCTTGAACAAGGCTGGGACTACATGGGTACAAGACCCTGGTTCCAGCCTACCATTTTTTACTCCGCTGAAACTACGAGCGGAACAGGTAGCCAAGGAGACAGGTGGCGTTGTGGTTACCCTCTCCGAAGCTATCATGATCGTTGCAAAGAACGCTAAATGACAGGCCGTGATAAGTTCCCCTTCGGTAAACCTAAGGAACAGGGCCTTACCCTGGACGACGTTCTCGGTTCGCCCTACTTGTCTTGGCTCGAAACCCAAGGTTGGTGGACTGACCCCAAAGGACGCTGGAAGGACCACCGTTCGTGGTTACAGGCGGCAGCCCTCGGAGAGGACGAAGAACTTACTACGCAACTCGAACGATCCAACCTTAACGTCGAGGCTGAGTTATTCAAAACTGCGTCAGAGGACTTTAAGGCTTTTTGGGCTAGAGCTTACGGAGAGCGACTACGCCGCGATGGTGAGATCCAATATGTTACCCTCTTACGTGTCGCTCTTACATCTTGGAACGCTTGCACGGCTGTCGCCTCTACGAAAGAAACAACTACAACAGAAACTGTCGGACCTATCACTTTAGAATGATTACTAATGAAAAAACTAAGCGAATCTCAATCCCTATCACCCAAGTGGTCGAAGGCGATCGGGTACGGAAAGACTACGGAGACCTCAAAGAGCTTGCCGAGTCGATCCGTACTGAAGGTCTTATTCACCCCATTGTAGTTGATCTCAATTATAATCTCGTGGCTGGCGGGCGGCGTTATCGCGCTACGCGTGATATACTTAAAGCTGAAAACATCGAGATTACGTTTATCGAGTGCGCAGATCAGGCCACTCTTAGACGTCTTGAAGCAGAAGAAAATGTAAGACGCAAGGAGATGACCTGGCAGGAGCGGGTCAGGTCTGTTCGGTTGGTACATCAGCACCAGACTTTTCAAGCCGCCCTCAAGTCTGAAACCTGGACCACCACCATGACCGGGGATCTCCTTGGCGCATCCAAGTCCTCGGTCCTTAACCTCTTAGCCGTTGCAGCTCGACTCGAAGCCAAAGACTCCGAAATCGAGAAGTGCGAATCCATGTCCGAAGCCCTAAAAATCCTTATCAAACGTAAAGAATATGAAATCAATGCAGCTCTTGCTAGCAGTTCTGTCCCGACGAACGCGAGAACGGTCGATATTACAACGTTGCTCCAGCAACCGGGCGGCAATGACAGGTTTTGGACGGGAACAGTTAGCGGAGAGGGAAAGGTTGTGGGCGAAAATATACAATCAACCCTGTCAACCGTGGGCCTTTCCTCCCGACCGTCCACGCCCGAACTCCCAACAGACCTTAAAGAAACACCAGAAGTAGTCATACCCCTATCCGCCATGATGCACAAGGGCGACGCAATCGCCTTTATGCGTTCCCTTCCTCCTGAATCTTTCGACCATATTATTACTGACGCCCCATACGCCATCGACATGGACATGATCCAACAAGATGGCGTGGGGCTTAACATAGACTCAACCCGCCTTGAACATGACGTCCAAGAGAATAAAATTCTACTACGTGATTTCATACGTGAATCGAAACGGTCGGTGCGTGACAAAGGCTTCGTCATTACCTGGTGTGATATCTCCCAATGGCAGTATCTTATTGACATTGCCGAAGAATTTGGTCTCACGGTTCAACGCTGGCCACTTGTTTGGCATAAGACTCATCAGTGTCAAAACGGTGCCGCCAACTACAACTTTACCAAAAACTTTGAAATAGCCCTGGTCCTCCGTAAATCCAATGCCACCCTTCTCACGCCCGGCGTCCTTGCAACCTGGCAAGGTAGTTTTGAACTTGGTGAAAAAGAAACCTACGGCCACCCCTTTGCTAAGCCAGCTAAGTTATGGCAATGGATCTACTCCGCGACAGCTCAGCGCGGGCAGTCCGTACTGGATTGCTTCGCAGGTAGCGGGAGTTCTACAATCGCAGCTATCCGAAGCGGACTTAGACCTATCAGCGTCGAGCTTACTGATATTCATTACAATCGAGCCGTGTGCAACGTCACCGACCTCTATCGGAAGCTCCATCCGAAGGTCTCCTTTACATGAACCCAACCAGAATAAAATTACTTCACTTCGGAGACTACTTAGTAGTCTTCTTTCTCGACTCAGACAACTGGCGCGTCGCGCAGGTGTTTAGAACGATACCAGGTATACTCGAAGCCGAGCACGCCAACATAAACAACCTACCGTGGGCCGCTCGCCTTACAGTAGCCGAAATCATCGGTGATCCACTTCCGTGACCGATGCAATCTATGTCCCCAATACGCCGCCGTCGATGCCAACGTCTGCTTGCAGACTTGCTATCGTTGGCGAAGCTCCAGGCCAGGACGAAGAAACGATGCGAGTCCCTTTTGTTGGGTCATCAGGGAAACTACTTCGAGGCACGCTTGGCCAATTTGGTCTTGCGGGTGAGCAATGTTTCCTGGGCAACGTCTGCGGCTATCGACCACCTGGAAACGACATTGCTAAGTTCGACTGGCCCAGCACAGAAATCCAGAGCGGCATCGCTCAGTTAAAGACAGACCTTGACCTCTACTCCCCGAATTGCATCTTGTCCCTTGGACGGACTCCCATGCGTGTGCTCCGTCCCGATTTGTGTTACGACAAACGAGTTAAAGGAAATCTTGAACATCACGTACCTCTCACTAATTGGAGGGGTAGTATCACCCAGTCCATTTGGGGGTACAAAACCGTGTTCTGCTTCCATCCGGCGTACATCCTCAGAGCGTATGGAGACATAGCTTACTTTCAGCATGACGTCGCAAAGGCAATTGAGCAATCCAAGTTCCCCGAAATCCGACTACAACGTCGCGTTGGAATACTGGAGCCAACACTATCGCAGGTGTTGGAGTTTCTGGGTGATCTTAGAACTCGTCACGTTAGTGCCAGCCTTGATATTGAAGGGTATCCCGATCATACAGGTATCACTTGCATGTCTATTTGTCCTACTCCTTATTCTGGGATCGTCATACCTTTTTGGAATCGAGGTCATCATTACTGGACTGAAGAAGAAGAAATCATTGTCTGGAGAGCACTATCCGAATACCTAGCCGATGAGAACTGCAAGAAAGGTGCGCAAGCAGGCTTCTACGAACACTTTGTCATGGCCTGGAAGCATAAGTGCCTATTGTCTGGATGGGACCGTGATACCATGCTTAAGTTTTGGGAACTATACCCGGAACTGGAGAAAGGCCTGGGAGTTATTGTCTCATTCTGCACAGAGGAACCGTATTACAAAGACGACAGACTATCACAAGATCCTATTGTCAAGCTGGAGTATAACTTCAAAGACTCCGCGGTCACCGAAGAATCGGACCGAGACCTTGAGACCAAGCTCCAAAAATATCCACTCTCGTACGGTCATTATCAATTCAACATACGTTGTCTTAAGCCATTTGCGTACCTCAACCTTCGAGGGTGCCGTATTGACACTGCTAGGTGGGAAGAACACAAACGGGTTAAAACCGCAGAACTCGAACCACTCCAGCAGGCCATCGACGATGCAGTCTTGGCTCCAGCAGTACAGGCAGGCGTTCTCAAACGCAAGCGCAAGTCCGATCCGTACCACTTCAACGTCAAAGGCGATTGCGTAAATTGGCTCCTTTACGATCACCTTGGGTACAAACCATCAGGTCGTTATGGGCGCTGTCATGACGAAGATACCTTACTTTCCTACCATGCCAAGTTCCAAAACCCGCTCCTCCGCACAATCATCCAAGCAGTCCGCGCACGTACCCGCCTTCAAGATATCGAGAAGCTCGTTTGGGACGCCGACGGACGACTCAGGACTGGTCTGGACCTTGTCGGCACTAACACAGGACGAACTTCTGCACGGCACGCGATCGCTATGCGGCCGACTGGCGACGACGATGGTTCGTGGGAGAACACTGGCACGAATCTTCAAAACGTCACCGAAGACCTGCGGGACATCTTTGTTCCAGATTCTGACGAGTACGACTTCTGGCAGTTTGATCTTCGAGGTGCCGACGCTTGGACCGTTGCAGCTGACCTGGCAGCATTGGGCTTCCCGACCATGCTTGAGGATTTGCTTGCGGGTATTAAGCCTGCAAAAGTCCTTGTTGCCCTCCTCAGGGAATTCCGTACTGGAAGAAACCCTGCATTGGTCAACGGTCTCAGTCGTGTCGAACTCAAGGCCCTTGTAGATACCATAGACACCTCTGTAGGCTGGGAGTACTTTTCTGCCAAGGTAGTCCAACATGCTACTAACTACGATGCCAAACCTGAAACCGTCTCTGCTAGGGTCTTTGATGAATCGGATGGACTTGTTAATTTATCGGTTCCAGATGCCGGTATCTACCAATACCTATATAAGCTTCGGTACAAACCCGAGAAACGTAACGACTGGATTAAGCAGACTTTATCAACACAGGGCTATATTCAAACTGCTTGTGGTATTAGGCGTAAGTTTTTTGGTATCCGTAGTCGTCGTGACGTTGATGACGATATCGTCCGTCAAGCCTCAGCGTTTGAGCCACAAGCAAACACCACGTATTGTACCAACGCTGCTCTTTGCAACCTCTACTACGACATTTCTAATCGTTCCAGTACAGGCTGGCTTCACGTTGAACCTCTCTTACAGATCCATGACGCGCTGGCCGGACAAAATCACAGTTCAATCCGCGGATGGGCACACAAGAAGTTACAGTCTTATTTCAACACAGAACTGACTGTACATGGGATTAAGATTACCATTCCAGCGGACGGAGGCTGGGGTACCTCTTGGAAAGACTCCAAGAAGCCACTCGTAGCATGAGCTTCCCCGCAGCAAGTATTTTATGTGAGGCCATAGACGGACCATACGATGGTCTTACATTCAATCTAAGTGACTATCAAGAGGTTTGTTATCTTAAAATGGGTCCGACGTTTCTTCTTGATATAGTTACCTGGGCCTCTGCTACTACCCCTATACCCTCAGATCCTCTTTTCATCCCTTACTACTTTCACCACATGCGAGATACCGTATTTTGTTATTCTCATATTAACCCAAACCACAATGATGGTGACCGGGCTGTTAAGCCCACACCAGTCCTACCTCAACATGCATGAGCTTTTTAAAGTCCTATCGAGATTACGTAAGTGGCACGGAAGCGCATCCGACCTATCATACCTTCGCGGCGCTTGTAGCGCTGAGTTCAATTATTGGGAGGCGAGTATGGATAGATCAGGGGATCTTCGAGGTGGTACCGAATTTGTATGTGGTTCTTGTGGGGCCGTCTGGAAATCGGAAAACGTCCGCTATGACCCCTGCGAAGAACCTAATACGCGAATTAGGACTACCGTTTTCCGCGGAGTGTGTAACAAAAGAAAAGCTCGTATTGGATATTTACGCGCAAGAGCGTGCTATCAAAGACTTGCCCGAGCAGTACGTCAAGGAGTTTGGAGTCTATTCACCGATGACCTGCATGGTTACGGAACTATCGGAGTTCCTAGGGGCAGGCGGTCTAGGCATGATCAATTTCCTGGTAACAATATATGACCAAAGAGTATATGACATTAGGACCAAGAACAAAGGAGACACACTTATACGGGGACCATATCTGTCGCTGCTGGCCTGTACCACCCCAGACTGGATCACTATCTATCTCCGCCAAGACGTCATATCAGGAGGATTTAGTCGACGAGCTATATTTGTTCTGGAGACGGCTAAAA
>Ga0302319_10022924_pt1 | contig 11174 bp, 10 predicted proteins | sample Bog_T0_2_FD_203319 | JGI IMG/M metagenome (GOLD analysis project Ga0302319, IMG submission 203319) | Peat permafrost microbial communities from Stordalen Mire near Abisko, Sweden - Bog_T0_2 | ecosystem: Environmental > Terrestrial > Soil > Wetlands > Peat | place: Sweden: Abisko, Stordalen Mire...
GGTCGCGCGACAACTTGAAAGTGGGCTGCAAGGCAAATGCCCGCCAGGTGCGGCTGATGGCCGTCTGGCTCATGCCGCAACGGCGTGCCAGCAGTCGCGTGCTCCAGTGCGTGGCGTTGGACGGCATCGATTCCAAGGTCAGGGTCAACACGCGTTCCACCTCCGCGTCGCCGATGCGGCGCCGCGCCCCGGGGCGGGGATCGTCCTCCGCCACCAGCCCGCGTCGCTCCAGAATGCGGTGAATCGTGCGCACCGGCACCACCAAACCCTCTTCGTCGCGCAGGACCTTCCCCAGCTTCTTCGCTCCCCAGCCCGTCTCCTGGCGCAAAGCCACCACCCGCTCTTCCTTCTCCCCGGCCGTGCGCGTCGGACTGTTATCCGGACGCCGACTCACTTCGCCCAGACCGGCGAACGTCCCTCTCCGCTCATAGCGCCGCCGCCACAAGTAGCCCGTCGGCCGCGAGATCCCAAATTCACGGCACAAACCCACCATGCCCTCTTTCCCGCTTACCGCCCGCACCACGAATCTCATACGCTGATCGTCCACGTCCACCCTCTTCCACGGCATCGTTCCCGGCCTCCTCCCCGTGGCCCGGTACTATACCGCGCACTGTAAAGGATGTCCTGGCACCATACACTGAAGGTCGGCGCTACAGGTTGCAATCCGGGTGACGCACCAAAATCGCGCGGTCAGGATGCCAGCAGTTTCCGCTTTTCGTAGTTGTTGAAAATGAGCTGCGTAATAAAGAGCAGGATGGCGATGCCCACCAGGATCCAAAAACCGGACCGGACCGAATGATGTTGGGCAACGTACCCAATCGCGGGAGGAACCACGGCGCCGCTCAGCAGCGCCAGGGCCATGAGCATGCCGAAGACGGTTCCAAAGATGCGTGAAAAGTAGGTGCTGGCGGTCCCGGCAGTGGTGGGGAAAATAGGCCCGTAACAGAGTCCGCAGATGGCGGCGCCGGAGGCGACCATCATGACATTGGACGCGAGCGCGATCAACACGAGGCCGGCAATGGCTCCCACGGAGGAGGCCAGCACCAGTTGCGGCCCGCGAACTTTCTTCACCACCTGGCTCGCAATCAGGCGGCCGACCATCATCATGATCCAAAAGCTGGTGAGGATGATGGAGGAATCCCTGGCCGAAGCGGTCAATTCCTTCTCCAAAAAGGTGCGAATGAAGCCGTTGGTGGAAACCTCCAGAGCGGTGTAAAAGAACAGCACGCAGGCGAGAATGATGACGGCGGGGTTGATCAGCAGAGACATCGCCTGGCCCCAATCGAATCCTCCTGCCATGCTGGCAGGCGGGAACCGTTGCGCGAGGGCCACCACGGCCACCAGTCCGACAACCACGGCAATCGCCCAGAGGGTGGCGACAAGTCCCACGTGACGAGCCAGCAGAGTGACCAATCCGGGGAAAAAGGCCGCGCCCACGCCGAAGAAGATGCCCCCCATATTGAGGCCGGAGGATGGGTTCTCAGGGTAGAGGTCGGGAATCAGCGTATTGGCCGCAGCCATGGCCGAGCAGCTTCCCAAACCCAGGATGAAGAGCATTGTTCCCAACGTGGCGTAGCTGGAGGAATAAGCCATGCCAATCAGCGCGCCGGCGCTGAACAGAAACCCGGCGGCCAATACCAGTTTCTTGCCGAAGCGGTCAATCAGCGGGCCCGCGAGGAAGACCATGGGCACCTGCGGAATGTAGAGGAAGCTAAAAAGGGTGCCGGCATGAGTCAAATCAATGCCCGCGCGGGCGCGCAACTCCGGCAGGGTGGCGCCGATAAAGGAAGCCACCATTCCGTAGGTGAACAGGCCCGCGCACGCCGTCGCCATCAGGTAAGGGGTGGAAGTCTGGTTCTGTGAGGCCATGCTGATTTGACCTTTCCGCTGAAAGTTGTCGCCCGTCGCCCAAGAGGTGAAGTCTAAGAAGCCCCAGCCCCGGGGCGGGATCGCTTCCGCAGCCCGCGATGAGCCCAAAGCCATCGTTAAGGCGAAGGCATTATACCCGCATTTGCGGAATTCCCAAGTTGGATTGCGGCGTGGAGCTAACTTAAGACTAAGGTGCTTGCGCGCAGTGAATCCATCATGTGGCGGGTCGGCAGGGCCTGACTTTACTTTCCAACCTCCCATTTGCGGACTTCAGGGAGTCTGCGGTTGCGCCTCTACGAATAGGCTGTTCCGACCAAATGGAGCCTAGGCGACGGGAAGGCGACTTTTCGTTCCCCACCCACTCGCAGAGCGGTCGGTCGCAGGTAATCAATGGTAGGAAGGGGATGTCCAGGTATCATTTGCCCCTCTCACCGTGGCCAACTTCCGGATGGCAGACAAACCGGGAGGCTCCACTTTCTATCCGTAGGTCGTTACCTGGTCAAAGTGAGGCCATTGTCAGTCGATAACATACTTATTCGGAGTGTAAAAAAACTCGCTTCGTCAGGATTGGGATTGCCGGGATCGCCCAGGTTTCAAAGGCCGCCCTGATCTGGTTCCCGCGGTGAACCTACTGATGCAATGAGAATCCGGGCGGCAAAGGCGCCTCAAGGTTGATCTGTTCTCCGGTGATGGGGTGGTGGAGTTTCAGAAATTGGGCGTGCAGAAGATATCCTCCATCGCCGGGTAGGCCGGGGAGATTCTCAAGGGGCTGGCCGTTTGAGCCGTACAGAGGATCGCCCACCAGGGGATGGCCGATGGAGGACAGGTGGATTCTGATTTGATGAGGGCGGCCCGAAGCGAGGCTAACCTCAAATGTTGTGGTGTTGGTGGCGCGGGAGATCACCCTGGCCACTGACTTTGATGGTTTGCCACCAGGGCTGGCGGCCCACACGGAACCGAGGCGCGGGTGCGGCACGAGGCCGATGGGTGTGAGGATTTCGTAGGCGTCGTGCCGGGCAATATTCTGCGCCAGCGCCCGGTAGATTTTCTGAATTTTGGAGGTGTTCCAGTTGGCGCAGAGATTGGAGGCCGCCCCAGGCGTTTTGGCGAAAAGGACGATGCCGCTGGTGCCCCGGCCCAGCCGGTGGACAGGGTTTGCGTTGGGGGTCTGCTTTTGCACCAGGCGCAGCAGAGTGTTTTCCATAAACCCGCCGCCGGGGAGGGTGGCGAGGCCGCTGGGTTTGTTGACCGCCAACAGGTGGGGGTCTTCAAACAGGACTTCGAAGTGCTGAGGGGCTTCTGGTTCGATCCAGGGCGGACGGTTCCAAACCAGGGTTTGGCCTGAAGTAACCGGTTCGCTTCCGGTGGCGGTGACGCCGTTGAGGGTGACTTCGCCGTTATTCAGATTTTGTTGCCAGGCTTGTGGGGTTGAGTGGGGGTAAAGGCTTGCCAAATGGGAGAGCACGGTTTGTCCATGGTGTTTGGCGCTGATGATTGTGGTGTAGGCATGGCCCCGGTTTAGCATATCGGCGGTGTGAGTGAGCGAACTGGGGCGCGCTGGAGCAGCGCACCCCTCAAAGCACGTGGCGATAATGGCGGCCGGTCGCTACGTAAAGCTGATTTTCACGTCCTCGCGGTCGGCTTCCGAGGCCTGGAAGAGCACGTGGGGTGTCATTCCCTTGAAGCCGGCCACAAAGCTGGCGGGGATTTGGCCGATACGGATGTTGTAATTGGTGGCGTCAGCATTGAAGCGGGTGCGCTGGGCGGCAATCTTCTCTTCCAGGTCGGTAATGCGCCCCTGGAGCTGCATGAAGTTGGCATCCGCCTTCAGGTCAGGATAATTTTCCGACACGGCAAACAGGGTCTTGAGCGCGCCCGTCACCATGCCGTCAGCCTGGGTCTTTTCCTCCGGGGTGGTGGCGCGCATGTAAGACGTGCGGGCATCGGTGACGGCCTGAAGGGTCTTCTGCTCATACTGCATGTAACCTTTGCAGGTGTCGACCAGCTTGGGCAGTTCGTCGTGCCGCTGTTTCAGGACCACGTCAATATCGGCAAAAGACTTGTCAATGGTGTTCTTCAGAGCCACCAGTTGGTTGTTGATGCCGACCAGGTAGACGATCAGGCCGATCGCCACAATGGCAAAAAAACCGAAGATGGCGATCAGCACAATGGCAATTACCATGTCCAGCCCCCCTTTTTCATTGGTGATTGGCGATTGGTGATTTGTGATTGCAACCAAACCCCGCCCGCGAGTGGTTGCGCATTGGCGTCGGAAAATCGCAAATCACCAATCGCAAATCACAAATCCCCAGCCCCTAGTCCCCCACCCTACGTCATCTTCACGTCAACATCCTGGCGGTCTTCGTCCGTCACTTTGAAGAGGTCGCGATGCTGAAGGTGCATCAAGCCGGCAATGAAGACGTCAGGCAACTGCTGGATGCGAATGTTGTAGGTGTTGACGTCGTCGTTGAAGAATTCGCGCCGGTCGGCAATCTTCTCTTCCAATTCGGAGATGCGCTTCTGGAGTTGCATGAAGTTGTTGTTGGCCTTGAGGTCGGGATAATTTTCCGACACTGCGAACAGGCTCTTGAGGGCGCCGGAAATCATGTTGTCGGCAGCAGCCTTCTCACCCACGGAGCCGGCCCGCATAAAGGCCGTCCGGGCTTCGGTGATCAGCTGGAAGGTCTTCTGTTCATACTGCATATAGCCCTTGCAGGTCTCAATCAACTTGGGAAGTTCGTCGTGCCGCTGCTTCAGCAGGACGTCGATGTTCGCCCAGGCCTTGTCGATGTCGTTCTTCAAACGCACCAGGCTGTTATAGATGGTGATGAGGTAAGCGAAAATTCCCACCACAAAGAGGATAAACACCAGTCCAACCAGAATAACGATTCCCATCTGTTGAATTCTCCTTTGGCTTTAGAACAACCATCCGTATTTTGCCAGAAAGATGGCGAGGCAGACCACGGCCAGGATCCCACCGCCGAAAATGCGCTGTGCGGCGCGATTGCGCAACGTCCGCCTGATTTCCTGCTCACTTCGCCAGGTAATTAGAAAAGTTGGCTCGTTCGTTCCCTTCACGAGCAGGTTGCGATCGTGTTCATCCTGGGGCTCAGGGTTCTCCACACAGGTTCCCGTGATGTCGTACCAGTGTTCGGGAATCACCAGGTGCTCCGTCAGCCTGTAGCGTTGGCCGGAGCCTGAACTGGAAAAGAGGCCGGTGCCCTTGTGGCGCGCCACTGCTTCAGACGCATAAGTTCCGAGGTCAAAGCTCACTCCCGTCGGCCCAGTGGAACTGCTGATGCCGGAGAAGAGGGTTTTCCATCCCGATCCCCGGGTTTCCATCCGCCCGGTCTGGATTAAATCGAATTCGGCGTTGTGAGCGTCCACAAGAACCTTGCCGGTTGTATCCTGCAGGTAGAACCGCGGTCCGTCACAGTCAGTGCAGAGGTGGCTCCAGTGACCGCCGTTTTTGTCCGTCACCCAATGCTCAATGTCCACCTGGTAGAAGAAGCAGGGCGTCTTCGTAACCGGACTGGGCACGGGCGGAACCCCCGTGGCCTTGCCATGAACTTCCACCAGTCCCATGGCAACGCTGCGGATGGGGATTTCCGGAGTGTCCATCAGCACGCGGTACTCACGAAAAACGCGGAAGCCCTGGTAAAAGTAATACAATCCCGCGCCGAAGCCCAACGCCAGCCACAAATCTATCTTCGTCGAATCGTCTGATGACATAGGATGACCGAATGTTCGCAATCCTACTTTACACGCCCGGAAAAGGCAATAGGGGCAAAAGCAGTGTCGCAGCCACATGAGAAGTTCCTGTAGCAGCAAAGTAGAAAGTTCCTGTTGGAAACCGTCAAACTGGCGGGATGAGAAAACAGGAGACATTGGCGATGAGTGTGAAGGAACGGGATTGGTTGAAGGTATTGCACGAAGTGGAGCAGGGACATTTGACGCAGAGGGCGGCGGCGGGGCAATTGGGGGTGACGGACCGCTGGGTGCGGAAGTTGCTGGTGCGGATGAAGGAGGAAGGCGACGAGGGGATCGTGCATCGGCTGCGGGGGCGGGAGTCGAACCGGCGGCTGGAAGAGAGCGTGCGGGTCAAGGCGCTGAAGCTGGTGAAGGCGAAGTACCACGACTTTGGCCCCACGCTGGCGTGCGAATACCTGGCCAGGAACGATGGGGTGAAGATCAGCAAGGAAGCCTTGCGGCAATTGCTGATCGGGGCGGGACTGCGACGGGTGAAGCGTCGGCGGGTGGAAGCGGTGCATGAGTGGCGGGCGCGGCGGAGCTGTCGGGGAGAGTTGGTGCAGTGGGACACCTCGTTTCACCACTGGCTGGAGGGGCGTGGGCCACGGATGTACCTGGTGGCGATGATCGATGATGCCAGCAGCCGGGCCTACAGCCGGTTGGTGGGGGCCGACAGCACGGAAGAGAATCTGCGGGTGCTGTGGGGATACCTGGAGCGCTGGGGCCGGCCGGTGAGTTTTTACACGGACAAGAGCAGCCTGTTTACGGTGAACCGTCCGCACGTGGAAGCCGCGGATGAAGCGGTGAAGGAAGAGTTGACGCAGATCGGGCGGGCCTTGCGGGAACTGGATATTGGCTGGATCGCGGCGCACTCACCGCAGGCGAAGGGTCGCATCGAACGCTTCTTCGGCACGGCTCAGGACCGGCTGGTGAAAGGCCTGCGCCTGGCCGGGGCCAACAGCCTGGAAACGGCGCAAGCCTACCTGGAGGAGGAGTATCTGCCCCAGTGGAACCGGGATTTCACGGTGGCGCCGGCGGGCACCACCGACGCACATCGGCCGCTGGGCGCGGAGCATCAACTGGCGGCGATCCTGAGTCACGTGGAAGAACGCTTGGTGACCTCCGACTATACGATTCGCTATCAGGGGAAGATCTATCAGATTGCGCGCGGCGATATCCGCCCGGGACTGCGCGGAGGACTGGTGCGAGTGGAGCAGCGGCTGGACGGAAGCATGGCGGTGAAGTTTCGGAAGTACGATCTGCACGTGACGGAGTGCCAGGCTGCGAAGAAAATGGCTCCACGGGCGAAACCCGCGGGCGCGCCGAAACCTCGCCCCAAGGCCGCAAGCAATTGGATGAAGGGCTTCCATCTGCACCAGAGCTCACCGCTGCATACGATTCTGGCAGCGGAAAGATCGGATGGCAGTCGCGATCAAGGGTAAGGGCGCGCACGTTTTTTGGCGGCTAAGCTCCCCCGCCCTTCGGGCTCCTCCGCTTACCCGCCAAAAAACGAAAAGCGGAACTTTCTACTTTGCTCACATTAGGAACTTTCTACTTTGCCTTGACAGTGATGTTTGAGGACGTTGAATCAGTGCAAAAGAGGGGTCGTGAACTCGGGTGGACCGGCCGACTCCGGGGGAAATTTTCAGTTATGCATCGCCTGGATGCGGTGCATCATCGTTCGCACATCCTTGATCTGCAAATCATCAGGGGGAGAGATCTTGATGTAGGTCCGGAGATCAATCATGGCCTCGGCGTAACGTCGAAGGAGAAAGTAGATCATGGCGCGATCATGAACTTCCTGGCGGGAGGCAGGGTCAACCGCCACGGCCATTTCAATCATCGTCAGAACCTTGGCAAAATCCTTGCGGCGGAAAAATGCGCCCTTGAGGTTGTTCAGCATCCGGCTGAGGGTCTGCTTGGCGGAGACGGCAACCAGGAAGGAGGGCCGGAACTCCGCCTCTTCCCCAAACTGGGTCTTCAGCTTCTCCTCGCATTCCTGAAGGCTCACAATGGCGCCGCGATGGTAAGGGTCCAGCAGGATCTCTCCCGTGGGGGTCAGGTACTTGGCAAGGAAATGCCCGGGGAATCCCACGCCGACCACGGGCAAACCGCAGCGGCGTGCCACTTCCTGGTAGACGAGGGATAAGGTAATTGGAATGCCAATCTTCCGATCCAGAACTTCATTCAGATAACTGTTGCGCGGGTCATCGTACTCTTCATCATTGCCGGCAAATGCTTCCACCTCAAAGAGGAGCCGGTTCAAATTGGCTATGTTCTCATGGGGCGCGAGGCCCGGATGACACTCCGCGCGGGCGGCCAGCGCATCCAACCGTGCCAGTTGTGCGGACAGGTCAAGGCTGGGATAGTCCGTCCGCGCCAGCAGCAGGGCGGCCTCGTCCAACCGGATCTCCTCCGTTGGGCGGCCCACATAGCCGGCGAATTCGCGAATTGCGTCAGGGTGATTCATTGGTTGTCAGCTGTCAGTCGTCAGTTGTCAGTCGTCAGACTTACTGAAAACTGGTGGCCTCTTTTTGAAAAGACGCCTTGCACCTCTCGTGCCCGTGTTTCATGCCCAGAAAGGACCGTACCCAAAGGTCACGGAAACATTCCGCGCACTCGGCTTTAAAGCCTTGGGTGCCCAAAGAACATGCAGAAAACTTTCGCTGTTACGTCAATCGGGCTGCCCTGGCCCCTTAACCCCGAAAAAGGTTGCGCAGGATGAAAAATAGATTCGCCGGCCGCTCCGCGAGTCTGCGCATGAAGTAAGCATACCACTCCGGCCCATACGGAACATACAACCGAACACGCCAACCTTGTTGAATCAATGCCCGCTGCAGTTTCCGGCGAATGCCATAGAGCATTTGGAATTCAAAGCTGTTCGGCGGGATGCCGTGATCGCGCGCGAAGCGCTCTGTGGCGGCGATGATGCTTTCATCATGCGTGGCAATGGCATGATAGATCCCGCTGGAAAGTAGCTTTTCCGTAAGCTCCTGATAGCTCTGGTCAACCTCGCGCTTTTTCGCAAAGGCAATATCCGAGGGCTCCTTGTAAGCGCCTTTTACCAGCCGGATGCGAACGCCGCGCTTCAGCAACTCCTCCACGTCAGCCGCCGTGCGGCGCAAATACGCCTGGATGGCAATTCCCACCACATCGCGGGGCGCATCCACGGCACAAAAGACCCTCAGAGTGGAGTCGGTAAAGGCCGACCCTTCCATATCAACCCGCACAAAATTGTGATGCCGTGCCGCACTTTCAGCTAGGAGCCCCAAATTCCGCCGCGCCAGCGCCTCGTCAATCGCCAAACCCAACTGGGTGAGCTTCACTGAAACGTGCGAATCAAGCTTCTCCTCCGCCAGCCGGTCAAGAAGTTGAAGATAAGTTTCGCAGGCGGCATCAGCGGCAGAGGCTTCGTGGACGCTTTCGCCCAGGCAGTCAAGCGTTACTTTAAAACCCTCGGCATTAAGCCGGCGGATGACCTTCAGGGCGTCCTCAAGTTTTTCGCCCGCGATGAATCGCGAGGCCAACCGGCGTCCGGCCGGGTTGCCCGTCAGAAGTTTCTTGGGACCATCACGCTCGGAAAGGTAAAGCAGGAAGGAACGAAGCATGTTTAAGGGTGAAGATTATACCCGGTTGGGACGGAAAGCAAGCGCACGGTTCCTGTGATGTCATTGAAAAGGGAACCTCAGGAAAATAATTGTGATTTCGAAAGAAGCCATTGGAACGGACGGATGGGCAAACGCAAAGCGGTTCGTTGCTTTCGCCTACCGTAATAGCACAACTTTGCTGACCTGGATAACCGGCTCCGCATCCGTGTAATTAGGAATGTCGCCTTGAAGCGCTGCCGCGTTGGGCAGAAAGGCAGCCGTAAAATTCTCCACCGAGTCGTAGAGGAAGTGGCACATGACGACGTAGGCGGCTTCTTTTCCGGGCAAAGCGCCGCCCAACCCATGCTCAACGGAAACCCCTTTGAAACCGGGGTGCGCGCTGAGGAGTTCAATGGCCAGCGGCATATGCTTTTCCAGGTAATAGGCCAGGTCGAAGCGGACGTTCTTGTTGTTCGGATAGAGAACACTGATCTTAAACATTGAAGCCTCCCCCGGTGGCAAGCCATCGATGCAATCATTCCAAATCCAAAGCCGACTCATTATTCAGCTTCCAGAAATCTCTCCGCGTCAATCGCTGCCATGCAGCCTGAGCCCGCCGCGGTGATGGCTTGGCGGTAGGTGCGGTCTTTCACGTCACCGGCGGCGAAAACGCCCGGGATCTTGGTCTTTGACCCTTCGCGGGTGATGAGATATCCGAGGTCGTCAACATCCAATTGTCCGCGGAAAAGGCGGGTGTTGGGCTCGTGGCCGATGCCAATGAAGACACCATGTACAGGCTTGAGGGTCTCTTCTTTAGTCTTGAGGTGGCGCAGTTTGATTCCCGAAACTTCGCGCTTATCGGTATCCAGGATATCGAGAACTTCGGTGTCCCAGATGAATTTGATCTTCTCGTTGCGTAGAAGACGGTCCTGCATGATTTTGGAGGCGCGCAACTGGTCGCGGCGATGGATGATATGAACGTTGTTGGCGTAGCGTGTCAGAAATAGCGCGTCTTCCGCCGCCGTGTCTCCACCGCCCACCACAACCACATCTTTTCCCCGGAAGAAGTATCCGTCACAGGTGGCGCAGGTGGAAACTCCATACCCAATGAGTCTTCGCTCCGAATCAAGACCCAGTAGTTTCGCGGAAGCTCCCGAGGCGATAATGAGCGTCTTGGTCTCGATGCGCTCCTCGCCCAGCTCAAGCACAAACGGCCGCTGGGAAAGGTCCGCCTTCGTCACATTGCCTTCCAGGAATTCCGTCCCGAACTCGGTGGCCTGCTTCTGCATCAACTCGATCAGTTCCGGTCCCTGAACACCTTTGGGGAATCCAGGGAAGTTCTCCACCAGCGTGGTCATGGTTAATTGCCCGCCAGCCTCCACTCCACGAATCACCAGGGGCTTCAAATTGGCCCGCGCCGCATAGATGGCCGCGGTAAGGCCCGCGCACCCTGAACCAATAATCACGACGTTCCGCATGTTGGCTTGCATCTCCAAAAGTAATTTAGTTAGGGATAACCATGTTACCTGATAGTTTGTGGTTCCGTACAGCACTTCTCAGCAAGGTGTGAGGGAGCATGCCGACGCAGATTTGGTGGATTTTGGAGACAATTTGTCGCATGATTTTACGGCGGCATTCCCCATGCCAATTTTGCAACCTACTGAATGGTGCCAGATAGTGCTATCTGCTGCTTGGCCGGGCGAAGGGAATGAACTTTTTGCCTGCTTCCTAGTCGACTCGCTGCCATCATTCGTAGGTTTTTCTCCGGAGCCTCTCTTGGGTCTGACATTGACATTAACCCTGTGTGGATCAAAAGACTGAATTTTGCGCCCCTCGCTCTCGGGGTTTCTGCGATGAAATACCGCTTCTTTCCCTAGCCCGGACTTCTCATCAGACGGTCAGGAGCAATGCTTGCAAGCCCCTCTGGGGTTTAAGATTTCCATCAACCAGAGAGCTGCCGGGGCGGGT
>Ga0302319_10022927_pt1 | contig 11173 bp, 8 predicted proteins | sample Bog_T0_2_FD_203319 | JGI IMG/M metagenome (GOLD analysis project Ga0302319, IMG submission 203319) | Peat permafrost microbial communities from Stordalen Mire near Abisko, Sweden - Bog_T0_2 | ecosystem: Environmental > Terrestrial > Soil > Wetlands > Peat | place: Sweden: Abisko, Stordalen Mire...
AACAGATTCACTGGGACCCCAAGGCCAGGAGCCTGGAATCCATCGCGGCCGCTCTGAATCTCGGTCTTGATAGCATCGCGTTTGTCGACAACGATGCCCGGGAAGTGGGAGAAGTTGCGGCCGCGCTCCCCAGTGTGGTCGCCATTGGCCTGCCGGCGGACGACTCTCAGATACCCGCGTTTCTGGATCACGTTTGGGCCTTCGATGTGCCGCGTACATTGACTCCCGAAGACCTGGCGCGCGCGGAATCCTACTCCATTGAAGCCATCCGCGCGGGCGAAGCACGGCAGGCGCGGAGCCTCGAAGAATTCCTTTCGGGGCTTGAGTTGAAGGTGACCTTCACGGCCATTGAGGAGGCGCAAATTGCTCGCGTTGCGCAACTGACCGCGCGCACCAATCAGATGAATACGACGACGCGCAGACGTTCCGCGGATGAGGTACGGACGTTTCTGTGCGGGGGTGCGGGCCTCCAGGTGAAGGTGCGCGACAGGCTTGGCGATTATGGATTAGTCGGCGTGGTGTTCCTCATCGAGCGCGCCGGCGAATTGGTGGTCGAGAGCTTCCTGCTGAGTTGCCGTGCGCTTGGCCGCGGCGTGGAACACCGCATGCTGCGCCGGGTGGGAGAGATGGCTCTGGAACGCGGCCTCGCGTCGGTGGAAGTTGAATTTGAAAGTACTGCCAGGAACATTCCCGCTCACGAGTTTCTGGTGTCTGTCGCGGATGGCGACGGGCCGTTCGTTTTTCCAGCCGATGAACTGGCGCGCCTCGAATACCGGCCGTCGGGCGGCATTCCGAAATCCGTTGCCGCAAGGCCGCCTGCCCTGTCCCCGGATCGCGCAGCCAACTACCAGCGCATTGCGGAACTTCGCCTTCCATCGGATCTGATCGCCGCGGTAAATGCCGAGAAGGCCGGCCGGGCGCCGGCGAGGCTGACCTATCAAGCGCCCCGGACGGATCTGGAGCGGCGTCTTTCCGCGCTGTGGACTGAACTACTGGGCGTACCGGATATCGGCGCGGACGATAACTTCTTCGACTTAGGTGGGCATTCTCTTCTCGCCGTTCAGCTTGTCTCGCGTCTCCAGAAAGAGCTGGCGATAGATCTTCCTTTGGAAGCCGTTTACACCGGCGCGCTTACCGTCGCCGAACTGGCGCGGTCCATTGAGATCTTTGAGTTCGGACAGGTTGATGGCGCCGGGTACGCCGCATTACTCGCGGAAGTGGAAAGTCTGAGTGAAGAGGAAGTGGAGGCGCTTCTCGAATTGGAATCCGGCTCAGGCGGCGGTCTGGTCAAGCCTGCGATCAAGAGTCCAGAGGGCTGAGTGGGTTAGCAGCGCCGACTCAATAGTGGCGGCCATAGTTTCTCCACTGATGCGTGTCATCCCAGGCGCTATCCCAGCTCTATGTCACTCGGAGTCAAAACTTGGTCGCTGATCCCGGTGCTTCTTGTGGCTCGCTTACTTTTCGGACAAACTGACACCTCAAATGATATGAAACATGGGATAGTAACCGGAACTGTGGTCGAGAACAAGTCCGGCGCGCCACTAAGGAAAGCGGTCGTAATCATCCGGCACGAGCAGGAAGAAGGCACCGGCGCGAGCACGGATGCGTTAGGTAAATTCACACTCCGCGATATTGATCCTGGGACTTACCAGGTGACGGTCGAGCGCGACGGGTATGTGGCAACGCGCGAGAGCGAACGCAGGGTATTGGTTGTGAAAGCCGGAGAAACCAACTCTGACGTAAATGGGTCGCCGGGATACGTTGCCGCCACCAACGACCTTGGGGAATACCGCGCATCTGGTATTGCGCCGGGGGAATACAAGATCGCTGTTTCCTATGAGCGGGAGCGCGGCCAGAGGCAAGTGCGCATGCAGCGGCCTGCCGGCGCCGATGGCCGCGTTGTCACAGATGCATATCCAGTCACTTACTACCCTGTCACGGTGAATGTGACGCCGAGGTCAGAGACCCATGGCATCGACGTTCAAATGATCCGCACTCATGCGGTAAGGGTGCGCGGCCACGTCACGGGGCTGTCCGGATCAATGGGTGTCCTGACGATCCAGGCAATTGGCGGGCCGGCTACATCTCTGCGCACCAGTATGGTGAAGACCGCGGAGGGAGAATTTGAATTCCCAGAGGTGCTTCCGGGGAAGTACATGTTGAACGCCATTGGCGTCATGTTGGGTGCGGAAAACAGGCTCACTGCGAGCCGCACGCTTGATGTGGGAGATACAGACCTCGACGATGTCCAAATCACCGTGAGTCCATCCCAAACCATCGCCGGCCGCTTCATCACTCCGGAGGGTCGCAAACTGCCGGCAGGCGTCATCGTCGCGCTTGGGTGCCGTACACCGGGCGATAATATGCAGGCTGGCGGCTTCGCACAAGTCCTCCCGGACGCTACGTTCAACATCAAAAACGTCTCCGCGGGCGACTACGACCTCTTGATCAAGTCGAACGCCGCCTCCGACGACCTATATATCGGCTCCATTCGTATGGGAAACACGGACGCACTCGCGGACGGCGTGCATGTGGAAGGCTCGCCGGAGCTGCTTGAAATCGTTCTGAAAGCGAACGGCGGGACGGCCGCTTGTAGCGTGAAAGACGATCAAGGTTCGATCGTTCCCGGATCCCACGTGGTGCTGGTGCCAGATGGGGCCAGGAAGCGCCAGTTCGCGCTTTACGCCGATTGCAAAGCCGATGCCGAAGGAACCTGCAAGGTTACGGGCACCGCGCCGGGCGACTACCACTTATACGCATTCCCCGGAGATGCGGAGGTCGATTTCCTTCGCGATCCTGACTTCTTCAAACCCTTCGAGGATCATGGAAAGAGCGCCAGCTTCGCTGAAGGGCAAGAGCAGCAGGTCGAACTTCAGCCTGTGCCGAGTGAGTAGTTACCGCTGCAAAGTGAAGATGACATCAATCTCCGTGATCACTTCCACCGGCTCCCCATTCAGCAGCAGGGGCCGATAGCGCCACGTCTGAACCGCCTCCATCGCCGCGCCCACCAATAGCGCCGGCCCACTTACCAGGTGCAGGTTCTCAATCTTCCCCTCGCGGCTGATGATCGCTTGTAGCTTCACTGTACCTTCGGAACGGGAGACGGCAGCGAGGCGCGGGTAAGCCGGCTTTGGTCCATAGATCAATTGCGACTCCGCGATTGTGCTGGTTAGCCGAACCGGCGCTGGCTTCACGAGAGGCGCCGGCCGCGTCGGCGGAACGACACGAATCTCACCGCCCGGCATAGAAAAGGGGATGCCCTCATACCCGGCTGAGTTCGTCGTCAGAGGGCCGGGAGGGCCCATTTCCTCAAGAGCAACACTGAGGGATCTCCCGGTGCTGACGGGCTGCGCCAATGGAAACGAGAACGCCTTCGGCCCACTATTTTGTCTCGGTTTCGGCGGCGTGGCATTGTCCGGCGGAGGCGTTCTCTGCGCCGGGGGCAATACGACGAATTCCTTCATCTGCCCCAGGGGTTCGACCCGTAGCAGCGGCAGCAACCCCAACCCCGTTACCAGGGCGGTTTGGGCAAGCACAGCGAGGGCGATGGTCTGCTCACGCCTCGTTTTCTGCGTGGCGGTAAATGTCTGTTCGAACATGGCGAGTGCTTCTTTCTCGCCACAAAAGAGAGGGCCGGCCGCGCTCGATTGTGCGCGTTTTTGGTTTCACTGCGGTAGACACCATCGAGCGCCCAGTTGTTCCGAGTTCCACGCTACGATTCGGAGAGCGACTTCCCTCTCCCGAAAACGGCGACGGCGAACAGGACGGCCGCCATCACCAGGTAGAGCGCGGCGAATTGCAGGGTGTTACTCCCGTTGGCGCTCCCGGTGAAATCCAGGCCACGCGTATGGTTCATTGGGCCCACGTACCACAGCACCGTAAAGACTGCTTCAAATGCACGGCTCGATCGCGTCCAGACTCCTAGAGCCAGCACGATGGAAACTGATGCCACAAGCTGTGGGGCGAACAAGCAATGAGATGCCGGGTTCCGTAGCGCACTTCGCGAACGACCATCGCGGACCAGATCAGGACCGGCCAAATCCAGGCGATTGCCAGCAACGGGCCGCGAGCGACCGCTAGCGGAGCGGCCAGTTGTGCGACCACCAGCCATGCGATGCCCTGCCATCGCAGCCCAGGAACCACTTTGAGCGACGCATCGTTTATCCCCAGAGAGAAGGATTCCGAATAGTCGGGGATCGCGCGTTGCGCCGCCGGCTTCAGACTGTTCATAACGGTCTGGAAGCCCATCGGGTCTATTTGCGCGACTTTCGTGACGGCTGGCAGAGACACCAGAAAGGTGAAGAGGAAAAACCACGTCACGTTACCAAAGCTACCCCTCAAGCCGGGTAGCATTTCAAACGCGGCGGCGCACGCCGCGGTAAGGGCGAGCATGGGCGCAGCCAATAGGAGAAATGGAGAAAGCAACTGCCAAAGATTCACGTGCGGCTCTTCGCCCGCAAGCCAGAACATCACCACCGCGCCAACGGCCAGTACGCCGAGTTGAGTCAACAGGACGGCCATGTTACTGATCCACTTGCCGCACGCATAAGTGATCCTGGACATCGGACTCGCCGCCAGAATTTGCCCTACGCCCGTGGCTCTGTCGCGCTCCACGGAATTCTTGACCACATAGTATCCCGCGAGCGAAATGAAGCATCCGGCGATCAGCGCGACAGACGTGCCAATCCACGCCGGACTATAGAGTCCGCGCGAATTGCTGACTCGCATCGCGACGGCGCCGTTGCCCGCTCCGTATCCAAGAAAGATGGAGAACAGGAAGGTGATGAGGAAGCTATAGCGTCGAACGCGGTCTTGAAAGTCGGCGAGCGCAATCGCAATTACTGGAGAGCCCACAGGTACGCGTCCTCCAGCGTGGGTTCCACGTTTACCGCACTGAACTCAGGCGACTCCGCGGCAATCACACGCGCATGCACGCCATCCACGCGGTGCGCCGTGCTGCTCACAAGAAAGCGATCGCGCAAGGCGCGCAGTTCACCGCTTGGAACCAATACCTCCCAGACACGCCGCGCGACGGACCGCAGCAAACCCTCAGGCGTATCGCAAGCCAATAAATGGCCGGCCTTCATGATGGCGATCCGCGAAGCCACGGCTTCGATATCCGAAACAATATGGGTGGAGAGGATCACGATCCGATTGCCCGCCAGTTCCGACAATAAGTTGCGGAAGCGCAGCCTTTCCTCCGGATCGAGCCCCGCGGTTGGTTCATCCACAATCAATAGCTGCGGGTCGTTCAACAGAGCCTGGGCAATTCCCACACGCTGCCGCATGCCGCCCGAGTAACCGCCGAGCGGACGGCGGGCAGCGTCCGTCAGATTCACCAGGTCGAGAAGTTCATCAATTCTGCGGCGGGGATTCCGCAAGCCTTTTGCGGCCGCCAGGTACTCCAGAAACTCGATTGCGTTCAAATTTGGATACACGCCGAAATCCTGCGGCAGGTACCCCAGCACGGCCCGCAGTCCGTCAGGCGCTCTACCGGTGTCCGCGCCATCCCACAGCATGCGGCCCGCGGTGGCGCGGGTAACGGTGGCGAGGATTCGCATCAACGTCGACTTGCCAGCTCCGTTTGGCCCCAGTAACCCCAGTACACCCGGTCCGGTTTCCAGGCTGAAGTCCTGCAATCCCCAGAAATCAGTTCGGTATTTCTTGCCAAGCCCCTCAACGGTTAGGTGCACAGGTCAAGTTTACGCAGCGCGAAGGCGTAAGGTTCCGCGATCCTTATACTGAAGTCTGGGCCTCTTACCACATGCTCCGCGTTACCCCCGATGGCCTCTACTGTAAAGCAGGGGACTTTTACATTGACCCGTGGTGTCCGGTAGATCGAGCTGTCATCACCCACGCCCATTCCGACCACGCGCACGCTGGCTGCCAGCGCTATCTCTGTTCCGAGGATTGCGCCGGTGTTCTGCGCGCCCGCATGGGCCCCGGCGCAGCGATCCAAAGCGCCGCGTGGGCCGCGCCGATTTCATTTCAAGGCGTCACAGTTTCACTGCATCCCGCCGGGCACATCCTGGGCAGCGCGCAAATCCGGGTGGAACACAAGGGCGAAGTCTGGGTAGTTTCGGGCGATTATAAGCTGGAGCCCGACCCCACGTGCCGTCCTTTCGAGCCGGTCCGCTGCCACACGTTCATCACGGAATCCACCTTTGGGCTGCCGATCTACCGCTGGCGTGCGCAACCCGAATCCTTCGCCGAAATCAATGCCTGGTGGCGAGCGAATCAGAAAATGGGACGCGCCAGTGCCCTGTTCGCGTACTCACTCGGCAAAGCACAGCGCCTGATCGCCGGACTCGACCCAACGATTGGTCCCATCCTCTGCCACGGAGCCGTGGAGAATCTCAACCGCGTTTACCGCGAGAGCGGCGTCGCGCTTCCACCCACACAGTACACCGGCGACGTTGCGAAAGCGTTTGACTGGTCCCGCGCCATCATCATCGCTCCGCCGAGTGCCAATGGAAGCTCTTACCTGCGGAAGTTCGGTCCTGTTTCCACCGGCTTTGCATCGGGTTGGATGCGCATCCGCGGCACGCGCCGCCGCCGCTCCATCGACCACGGCTTCGTCCTGTCGGACCACGCCGATTGGCCTGGCCTGCTCTCCGCCATCGATGCCACGGGCGCATCCTGCGTGATGGCGACGCACGGTTACCGCGCCCCATTGGTTCGCTGGCTTACCGAGCATGGACTCGAAGCGATGGCGCTCGAAACCCGCTTCGAAGGCGAACGCGATGAATCCGGCGATACTGAGATGGTGGCGGAATGAAGCGCTTCGCCGACCTTTACACCGCGCTCGATGAGACCACCAAGACCAGCGCGAAGGTGGAAGCCATCGCCGCCTATCTTGCCTCGTCGCCGCCTGAGGATGCGGTCTGGGCCATCAACTTCCTCATCGGCCGCCGCCCGAAACGGCTGATCGAAATACGCAAGCTCCGCGCGTGGGCCATCGAAGAAGCTGGAGTTCCGGATTGGCTTTTCGATGAATCCTATCAGGCCGTGGGAGACCTGGCGGAACTGATCGCGCTGCTGCTGCCGGCGCCGACGGCGACCACCGGCCTGCCGCTGCATTACTGGGTGGAAGAACGGCTGCTGCCGTTGCGCGGCCAGGATGACGCGCGCCGGCGGGAATCCCTCATCGGAGCGTGGCGCGAAATGGACGAGCGCCAACGCTTTGTCTGGAATAAGCTGATCACCGGAGCGTTTCGCGTGGGCGTTTCGCAAAGCCTGGTGGTGCGCGCGGTGGCGCAAGTGAGCGGCATCGATGCCAACGTGATTTCCCACAGGGTGATGGGCGATTGGGCGCCCACACCGGATTTCTACGCGCAATTGACGGGCGCCGATTCGAGCGATGCCGACATCAGCCGGCCGTATCCTTTCTGCCTTGCCTATCCCATTGAAGGCGACATCCGCCAACTGGAGAACCCAGGCGACTGGCAGGTGGAATGGAAGTGGGATGGCATCCGGTCTCAACTGATCCGCCGCCGCTGGCATACGTTCCTGTGGTCGCGGGGAGAAGAACTGATTACGGAACGTTTCCCGGAACTGGAAGCACTGGGTTCGCTGCTTCCGGAGGGCACGGTGATTGACGGGGAAATTCTCGCCTGGAAGGACGCCGCTCCCATGCCCTTCGCGCAGATGCAGCGGCGCATCGGCCGCAAGGCGCTTTCCGAAAAGATGCTGCGCGATGTGCCCGCGGCCATTGTTGCCTATGACCTGCTGGAAGATGGCGGCCATGATATTCGCGAATCGCCTTTGGAAACGCGCCGCGCGCGCCTGGCCGAAATCGTTCGCTCCGCGTCGCAATCCGGTCACCTGATTCTGTCGCCGGCCGTCGAGGCCGCTAGCTGGGAGGATTTGGAAGCCTTGCGCCGGACTTCGCGCGAGCGCGGCGTTGAGGGGTTCATGCTGAAGCGATTCGGATCGCCATACCGCGTCGGCAGACGCCGCGGCGACTGGTGGAAATGGAAGGTCGAACCTTATTCCGTGGACGCCGTGTTGCTCTACGCCCAACCCGGCAGCGGCAAGCGCGCGTCTCTGTTTACGGACTATACCTTCGCCATCTGGGACAAAGACGAACTGGTTCCGTTTGCGAAAGCCTACTCCGGTCTCAGTGACGAAGAGATCCGCAAAGTGGACGCTTTCGTCCGCCGCAACACCATCGAGAAGTTCGGGCCTGTGCGTTCGGTAAAGCCGGAACTCGTCTTTGAAATCGCGTTCGAAGGCATTCAGAAAAGCCCGCGGCACCGCAGCGGAATCGCCGTGCGCTTTCCCCGGATGGCTCGTTGGAGAACCGACAAACGAGCGGCGGACGCCGACACAATCGACACCGTTAAGGCGCTGATCGGCAGTTGAGTTATGCCCCGCTGGCGATATAGCTCTGTAACTGCTCGATGGTCTTTTCGTGCGAAGTGATGACCCATTTCACAAGGTCGCCAATCGAGATCATGCCCGCCACTTTCCCGCCATCCACCACGGGAAGATGGCGTACGCGATTCCGGGTCATCATCCGCATGGCTTCGTCCACCGAGCAATTTGGACTCACGATCATGGCCTCCGCCATGATCTCTCTTACGTGCGTTTCCTTCGAGGAGCGGCCCATCAGCATGATCTTGCGGGCGTACTCGCGTTCCGAGAGAATGCCCGCGATTTGATCGCCCTCCATCACCAGCAAGGCCCCCACTTCCTTGTCGGCCATCAGCTCGAGCGCCTCATAAACGGTGGCGCTGGGAGAGATCGACCAAACCTGGCCGCCTTTCCCCTTCAAGATTCCAGAAACCGGATCTACCACTTGCATCGCTTCCCTCCATGCCGGATTTAATCGAGCATGGGCGAAAGTATATTCCGGAACGGGTTTGAGTACAAGGGTTAAATCAAGGCAATTTTGCCTTATGAAACGGCAGATTTGACACTCATTCGAACAACTGACGGATCTGTTCCAATGGTTCCCACGAGCCGCTCGAGGTATTGCGGATGGCTTACCTCGGCCAGCGTTGCCAGAGCCGCGGCCAACTTTACGGGCCAGCCTTCATCGGTGGCGTCCTGCGGCGCGTCCTGCAAAGCTTTCACGTGGCGCGTCCAAAGCAGAATATCCTGCGCCTGCTTCGCCCGCAAGCGACCGCGATACCAGTCGCTGGCCAATAGCGACTCCCTCGTGAACATCTCACGGAAGGCCGCGTCGTTCTCGCGCATGCCTTCGTACTGCCCATGCGCCATGATGTGCAGCAGCGCCTTTACGGGAGGGCATGCCGCATGAATACTGCCGTCCTCGAAGTAATTCATCGCCACCGTGCGCTGCGCTTCCACGATCGCGTCCACCCCGGTTGCGAATACCTCCGGATCCTGCTTTTCCGGACGCAAAAGTTCCTCCGGAAAAACGGCGGCCGGCATCTCGAAGATTCGTCCCAGAAAGCGGTCCACGAAGGAAGCGGTGATGCGGTAACCCAGCCGGCTCGCACGAACCGTGCGCCCTTCAAAATCAAAATCCTCCACCTTTTCCAGGTACCCATGGGAGATCAGAAACGAAGCATCGCGCTCGGCCACGCGCATGCGGCACCACAGTTCCGGCACCAGCATGCTGTTGTCGTGATCCACGCGGTACTTGGGACCAACATAGCCCGCCGCCGTGGTGAAGCCTTCGCAGCCCGTTAAGATCGCTGAAGCCAATGCGTTGTTGACGTCGATCACGGGCGGCATGGCATTGAAGGGTCCCTTCGTCAGCGCGCCTTCGCTGCCGAACCCCGTGGTTGAGGGCGACTTGCCGGTGAGGCTGCAGATAAAGTCCATGAACAGTTCGGGCAGTTGCTGGAAATGGATGGGGTTATAGACGGCCAGCGGGGGAATGCCCGCCTTCGTGTCCGGTGGATTGTTACGGCGCCCCGGCAGCACCGCGTTTACAGGGAAGAACGCCGGCCGATCGGACGGGATTTCACGCGCCAGCCGGGTCCCCATCTCGGCGAGATGAACGTGCCGTGGATTTACGAGATCCAATCGCCTTTGCAGGTACCGTGGATTCTTGGATGGACCGCCATCCACAATGCGGGGATGCGCCGAGGAAACCGCGAACTCCGGTTCTTTTTTCGCGAGGAAGCTTTCGAGTAACTGCTTCATGGGCGCAGTGTACTTATCGAACTCGACGATGTTATCGACGATCGATTGCACGTCTTCCGCCGTCAGCGGCTCGAAGTTCGAAATAAACACGCCCGTGGAAGCGATGTCCGCTTCCGCGTCCTTGTCGAAGCCTCGATGGATGGCGTCGTCGGGCCGCTGGAACAGAAGCTGCTCGCAGTTCGCCACTAACTTGACGCTCATGTTGTGATACTCGGGATCAAGATTCGTCAGGCTGGCGGCGGGAAGAACCACCGACACCGTGATGTCGTCTTCCACCTGGACCTTGTCAGCGGGGTTGAAATCCGGCCGCAACTTATAAATGCGCCATGAGCCATCCGGATCGTAGCCCATGCGGAGGTAGTTTCCCAGGAGCTTTTGCTTTTCAAACTTCAGCTCATGTCCCAGCAGTCCGTTGATGCGGTCAACACTGAAATGCTCGCGCCAGCTCTCGCCCCATTCCTGGAGGTAATAGCGCTTCACGGCGATCAATAACTGGCGCACGGTATGAGGGACGGTGGCCAGCCACGCGTTGTGTTCGGCGGTGTAATCCGGAGAAGGCGTCATCAGCTTGATGACTGAGCCCAGCGAGCGTTCCGGACTCAGAATCGACCGTTTCGCGCGCTTCTCCGAAACGGGCCGCACGTAAACCGGGGAGAAATCTTTCTTCAGAATCTCCTCAACCTGATCCATGTCCTTGAAATAATCGGTGACAAAGATCGGCCCGCGCAGAATGATACTGCCGATTGACTTCGAGATTTCCGACTTACCGCCGCCGGATACTGTAGATGGTTTATGGCAAAGAATTCCATCGGCGCGAGAGGCGATCAAGCGCCACGCCGTGCCGTCGGTCTGTTTCTCGATCCGGATCTTTGTTCCCCAGGGGAGCACGTATGTCTCCGCCGCGCGAAGCTTCAGTTGATGCCATTCGCCACCGGGGCGCTGCCATTTCACGGAGGAGTCGCGCACGCGAAACTCGGCGTTCTCGGGGACGTACAGAACGTCTGGATATTGCCGGTCGCGCGCGAAGCCTTCGGGCTTAATCTCTACCCGGTCT
>Ga0302319_10022929_pt1 | contig 11172 bp, 12 predicted proteins | sample Bog_T0_2_FD_203319 | JGI IMG/M metagenome (GOLD analysis project Ga0302319, IMG submission 203319) | Peat permafrost microbial communities from Stordalen Mire near Abisko, Sweden - Bog_T0_2 | ecosystem: Environmental > Terrestrial > Soil > Wetlands > Peat | place: Sweden: Abisko, Stordalen Mire...
AATGGGGCGCCGGACTTGCGATTATCGCGTCGCTGATTATTTCTTCTCGCTGGGGAAGTCGAACACCAATGATGTTGCAGGACATCGCGTTCGTGGTCTTGGTCTTCGCAGCTCTCGGACTCCCCGGAATGGCGTGGACCGCTTTTGAGCTCTTGCGCCGGGGCGGCGATCTACGTGGATGGCGGATGGGAGTATCACTTTTCGGATGCGTCGCACTATCGGTGGCGTTTGCCAGCCCATTTGTGTGCGCCGTGAGTTCACTTGATTGGATGCATGTTGGAGGATACGTCTGTGTTTACCCGAGCTTGACTGCTGTACTCGTGGGCGCTTTCGCCCCCGGGTTGGTGCGCTTTGGATTGATACTCGGTGGGTTGGTGTTGGGCGGGCTCGCTGTCCTCATTCCAGTCGGCGTCTTATGATTTAGTCGACTTTGGTTTTTGCGCGATCTTAGATTCAAAAAATGCTCCTCCTGGTGAGGAGCATTTTTCATTGTAGTTGGAGCCGATGAGGACTGGACTGCTTCTCAGGCGGAGATACCAGAAGATTCACCAGACGAAGTCTAGCGTCAAACAATTTATGAACATTAAAGAGACGTTGCGCGGCGCGATGCGCCGGATTGCGGGGGTGTCTGCGGCCTCATCTTCTTCGTTGGTGAAGGACGAGAAGAAGCGGCGGACGCTGCCGTTGCCTTCCATCTTCAACTCGTATGGGCCACCGGGCGACATTATGCCCAAGCCGACGGCTTACAACTTGCGGCGTTTTTCGGAAATTCCGGTACCGCGGCGGGCGATCAATTGTATTAAGGACCGCATTGCGGGGATGCGCTGGCGGATTCAGGCGCGGCAGGGGCTCTCGCTCGATGGGATTCCTGACGGCGCGGCGCGCGCACAGATTCTTACGGACAACTTTCATGCGCCGAATCCCGACGATTCGTTCCGTTCGTTTTCCGAGCAGGTGGTGGAAGACATCATCGTGGGCGGGTATGGCGCGATTGAGGTGCAGACGTCCGGCGATGCGAAACATCCGCTGCTGATGTGGCCGGTGGATGGGTCGTCGATCCGGATGAATCTGGATTGGGATGGATCGCCGCAGGGTCAACGTTATTTGCAGGTGACGGACCAGCCGGGGCCGCGCAGCCAGATCAAGCTGGATGACGATGAGCTGATTTACATCCGGCTGAACCCGCGGACGCATACGCCGTTTGGGTTGGGACGGTTGGAAGTGGCGTTCGAGACGATCAATGCGTTTCTCGGTGCACATCGATATGCGTCGCGGCTGGCTTCGAATTCAGTCGTGCAGTATGCGCTATGGCTGCAGGATTTGACGCCGGAACATCATGAGCGGCTGATTCGTTGGTGGCAGGATGAGATTGAAGGCACGGGGCGAGTGCCGATTCTTTCGGTCGAGAGCAAGCCTGAAGTGCTGCGATTTGGCGGAGGCACGGACGCCGATCTGCGATTGCAGTGGCAGGAGTTTTTGCTGCGCGTGATCGCGGATGCTTTCGATCTTCCTCCGTTTTATCTGGGCGTGGAGGCGGATGTGAATCGATCGACTGCGGAGGAATATAACGACCTGGCGTTCCGGCAGGCGATTGTGCCGACGGCGCGGTTGCTGGCGGAACATCTGACGCGAGATGCGATTCAGAAACGGCTGGGATGGAACGATCTGGAATTCGTTTTCGCAGAGCTCGACACGCAGGATCCGCTGGAAGAGGCGCAGATTCAGCAGATTCTGTTGCAGAACGGAGTGTTGACGGTGAATGAGGTGAGGAGGATGCGGGGGTTGGGGGATTTGGAGGACAGCCATCAGCCGTCAGCTATCGGCCGGCCGTGAAAAGCTTGGGGGCAACGGCATTTTCGTGAGAACTCCCTGCGGCGGCATGGGGTGATGACAGGGTGTAGGGGTCCTTCGACTGCGGATGTGCTTCGCGTTCGCGAAGCACATCCTTCGCTCAGGATGACAAAGGGGTTAAGGGGACATCGAGATGATTGATTTGAAAAGTATGGCGGTGGCGATGCCGGAGGTGGTGGGGCATCCGAACCGGGCGGCGTTTTCGGGAGTGTTGACGATGGTCGATGTGCCTTCGCACCGATCGCCTTCGGGCGCGAAGGGGCATTTGGTGATGCTGACGAAAAGAGCGGCGGAGGCGGCACTGCCTTCGTTGCTGGGGATGGCGCTGGATTACTCGCCGGCGCTCGACCGGCACGATGTGCGATGCAAGGTGGGCGTGATCACGCGAGCGGAAATCGTGGGCCGCAATCTGGAGCTGGGCGGGTATCTGTTCGCCAGAGACTTTCCGGAAATTGTGGAGGAGATTGCGAAGGCGGCTCCTGGCAGCGATCGCAAACCTCTCGATCCTTTTCGGACCAGGCTCTTGCAGGCTGGTGTGATTCATGCGGCGGTAAGCCCGTTGGAGTCGGAAAGCTGGAGAGAAGGATACAGATTGCGGGCTTCGTTGCGGGCGGCGGCGAAAAGAATTCTCAGCTTGACGTCAGCTATGAAACGGACTCCGGCGAGGAGGCTGACGCAAGCTGAGGATTCTTGTCCGACGATACGGGCCGAGACTTGCGCGGGGGCGGGGCCGGCGGGGCTTGGGTTGTCGTACGAGGTGACTGCTGTGGAGATCGCCGATAGGAGGGCGCGGGTGTGGACGCTGTCGAAGGTGACGTTTACAGGAGCGGCCATCTTGCGGAGAGATAAGGCGGCGTATCAGAACACGTGGATTGAGTTAACTACCTAGTGCTGGGAGGTCCATCATAATCAACCCCGGCTTCCTCACGGGCTAAAGCCCGCGTCCGTATTGGACTTGGGCGGCACGACTGAAGTCGTGCCCTTCCCGAAACCATGATGAGACAGAGGCAGGAAGCGGGTGACAAGTAAATCAAAGCTTGCGGTGGTGACCACCGAAAAGGAGAAGCAACATGAACGAAGAGATGGTGCAGCAGTTGATGACGACGGCGGAGCGGCTGGCGAATGCGGCCGAATCGTTGGATCGTGTGCTGGGGCGGCTGGATGCGCAGCAAGAAGCGCTTAACACGAAAGTGGACCGGATTGTGGCGGCGGTGGAAGAGCAGCCGTCGTATGAGATGGCGGCGCGCGGCGAAGGGGCGCGGCATTTGCAGGAGCGGCTGGCCGAGCTGGAAAAGTCGAACGCCGACTTGAAAGCGCAGGCGGCGCGGGCGGCGCGGAAGACGCTGCCCCCGCTGGTTTCGGCGATCCTGGCCAAGAGCTGCGATGAGTCTGGCAGCGAGAAGCTCGATAAGGGCGTTCTCGACAAGACTCTGCAGAGCTTGAGCGTGGAGCAAAGGATCGCGGTGAAGTCGGAACTGGCGCGAGCGGGGATTATCGAGTAGCGAGCTTCGGCTTTCGGGCTTCGGGGTTCGGGCAGATGGTGGGCACGACTTTGGTCGTGCCTTTTTGTTTGCTTTCGGGAGTCGCGGCGCTCGCACGCGCGGCAAATTCAACACACAGCATCGAAGAGAACTCCCTGCCGAGCCGTTGCTAAGTATCCGGCAGACGTGGGGATCCTTCGACTGCGGAGGCGCTTCACTTCGTGAAGCGCCTCCTGCGCTCAGGATGACAGGGCGGTAAAGCAAGACGGAATTCACGCAATCGAATTTCAATCGTAAGAAAAAATCAAACATAGGAGAAAACATGCAGGGACAATTTGTGGATTTGTACGCGTCGGCCGACTACCTTGGGCCCGGCGCAATTGAGATCGACCGGTACCAGACGGAAATCTTCGACATCGTGCGGCGGCGAGGCGTGTTTGGGCAGAGGATCAAGCAGGTGCCGGCAACCGGGCATCCTTCGCGATTCTTCGAAGAGACAGCGATCAACGCGCCGACCGCGGCGCAGGCGTTTGTCGATCCGCGAAACATTTCTCCGACGGTGGGAGCGCCGACTCGTCTGGAGCTGGCGGTGCCGCTGAAGGCGCTGGTATCGCAGCTCAACTACAACCTGTTCGACCTGGAAGTGACGGCGCAACAAAGCCAGTTCGCCTACTTGCAGGCTAAAGACCTGGCCGATTCGGTGGATGGACTGCTGCGCACGCACGATGTGGCGCTGTGGAACGGCAGCGACACGTCGCTCAGTTCGCCGACGACGTTGCAGTACTTCGGGGCCATCGGGCAGATTGTGGCGGGCGGTAACGTCACCTCGGTCGCAGTGGGTGCGAGCATCGTGGATGGGATTAAAAGCACGATCGCCGGTATGGTCGCGAACTCGTCGTTCGCGGTGCGTCCAACGGCGATTTACTCGAACCCGGTGCTGTTGGACCTGATCGACCGGGAGATGAAGGCGGACTTCAACGTGGTGCTCACTACTGTGGACATCACGGGCGGGTTCCGCGTGAAGGCGCTGAGCACGCAGGCTGGGGATCTGCCGCTGATTCCGGATTGGACGATTCCGTACACCGGAGTACCGGGTTCGGGATCGGCGGTGCTGCCGGCGTATATCGTGACCGAGGATCTGATCGAGTATCACTGGCTGAGCGATCCGAACCCTCGGGTGTTCAAGCTGGGGCTGCCCAACGCGTTGACCCAGCAGATGGTGGTGGTGAAGTTTGGCGCACCTGTGGTGAAGGGGGCGAACTTTGCACACTATCAGGTGAACATACTGCGATAAAGCAGTTGCCAGTTGTCAGTGGCCAGTTGCCAGTCAAACCAGATCGGTCGAGTTTGGCTGGCAGAAGGCAGGTACGGCCGCCGTTGGCCGTTGGTCGTTCGTCGTTGGCTCAGATCGCTTTGCCAACGATTATCGACTGACGGCCAACGACATCCTTTTTGCTAGGAGAACTGAGACCCTTTTATGAATTATCTGGCGACGACGGATTACCTGACTTATGGGCTTGATGCGACGACCGATCCATCGTGGATCACGGCGGCGTCGGCCATCATCGATGCGCACTGCCGGCGGGTGACGCTGGGAGTGAATCAATACGAGGAGCGGCTGAAGATGCCGCCGGAACTGAACGTGGTACGGGTGAGCTATCTGCCCATGGTGACGGTGGCGCCGGCGACTACGCCGATTGTGACGCTGCAGGGGCGCTACGCAATTCCGCGCAGAGGGGAGTGGCCCTTCCCGGAAATGAGTTTGGAGTTTGCCTTGGTATTTTCGCTGCCGGGGATGTGGACGACGATTGATCCGACCACGATCGACATTTGGGAAGACAGCGGCGAGCTTACGTTTCCGGTGAACGCGCTGGGATTGTTCTTCAACGAAGTGGACGTGGTGTACAACGCGGGATTCAGCACGATTCCAGTGCCGGTGCAGGTGGCGTGCGCGCAGATCGTGAAGAATGCGCAGGCCACGCCGGGGCTGAACGTGCAATCGAGCCAGATCAACCAACTGCGGCTGCAATATTTCGGCCCCACGCTGGTAGATGAGATGGTGCGCAGCTTGCTGGCGCCGTATGTGGCGCAGAAGGGCGCGTAGGAAGAACGTCGTTGGCCGTTAGTCGTCGGTCGTTGGCCAACGCACAGCGTTTCGCAAGTGCGGATGGGGGAGAATTATGGGCAGCGGAATTTGTGGGGCGGCGCTGGTGCGGGCAGCGAATGCGATGCTGACGGCGCTGGGCGGCGACAACGTGAGCTTGCTGCTGCCGGCGACGGCGATGGCGGGCGACGCGGCGGGGCAGTTGGGGCTGGTCGATCCGGGAGTGCAGCAGGTCATTATCTCGCCGGTGGTTTCGTGCAACAAGCCGACGGGCAACTTGGGTCCGACGCGGAGAATCGAGTTTACGCTGCCGGCGGCGGCCATTGAAATACAGTTGCCGACGCTGGGGATGGGGTCGGCGGAGGATCTGTTCGATGCCGCTCTTGGTTTGCTGTACGACGGCGATCTTTTTCACATCGAAACCGTCGCGACCGAGAATTTTGCGGGGACGGCGTACTTCTATGTGGTGACGGCGGTGGAGTGAGGGGAAGCTCTAAGCTGCTAGCTCTTAGCTGTTAGCTCTTAGCTGTTAGCTTGTTCGTTCTTCGGAGCAGTGGGCGAGAGGCCGTATCCGGATCCAGCAAAGAGGCGGAGTCTCCAACAAAAAGAAATCCAACAACTCTTGACTTTCAAGCTGGCGCTTCAGGCTAAGGGCTGAGAGCTAACAGCTAGGAGCTGTTTTTCATGCAATTTGCCAAAGACAGTTTTTTTCTTGCGCTGCAGACGCGGCTGGCGGGACTGAACCCGGCGCGCACGGTGACGATCAATGGGGCGACGGTGCCGGCGGTGCTGGTACTCGAGAACCTGCCGCCGGCATCGGCGGAGCCGCAACCCGATACGTTCTATCTGGAGTGGGGCTCGGCAGCGGTTGTGGACGGGCATGCCGGGGAAGCGGCGTTGATGAGCCTGGAGTGTGTGATCACGTACTACACGCTGGGAACTGTACAGAGCATGGTGGACCGGGGGCGCGTGCTGGGGCAACTGGATAACGAACTGCTTGGCATCTGCCAGCCAACCAGTACGGAGAAGTACGACTACACGCAGTCGCCGAGTGTTGATCTGGGTACGAGTGTGTTCTGGAACCAGCCGGCGTTTCAGGAAGCAACAGCGAGCGGCGTGGAGGATAACACCTTGGCTTATCAGGGACGCGCGGTGCGCCGGGCCATGTATGAGCAGGCTTATCAGGATGGGCGCGTGGAGCGGCGGGCGCAGTTAACGGTTTTCTTCTTCTCGGAGGTGACGTTGTTATGAGCACGGTACCGCTGCGTCCGGCCATGGTGCCGGTGACCCGACAGATGCGGGCATATTTTGCGCCGGTGAATCGGACGACGGAGACGCCGACGATTTTCGATCCCGCGGGGAGTGGGGTGTTCGCTCTCGATTCACCGCCTAGTCCCTGGCTGGACCTGGGCTGGATAGAAAGCTTCGAGCGCTACTACGACACGCCGACGGATGTGGTCCGCTCGGGGACGAACGCTGTGCCGGCGGCGCAGTTTCGCGGGCCCATTGAAGCGAGGGTGGAGTTCGACTTTCGGGAGTGGGGCAAATTGCAGATGGCGCTAGCGGGAGGGTCGGAGCACATGAACGTGCTGGCGACCAGTCCGAGCGCAGCGCCGGAGCCTTCGGGAGGGACGCCGATTCCAGCGGTAGCGGTGTTGGCTGGTTCGACGGCGAGCGAACTGGTTTTCGGCATGGGCGCAGTGAACGGATTTGCTGCGGGAAATCTGGTCGCTGTGGATGTGGACTACCAGCAGGAGATTGGATACGTGGGATCGGGAATTTCAGCGGCGTACGTGACCAACCCAGCGCTGGTGAATCGAGACGCGAACTATGTGAGAAGAGTTACGTTCAACGTAGGGCGAGTGGTGGAAGTCACGGCGACCGCAGTGATTCTGGCACAGCCACTGCTGGGAGGAGCGCCGGCCACGGGAGCATCGGCGCAAGTAGTGGCCGCATTCGTGGACCGCGAAGGAGGGTCGTTCTTTCAGGAGTGGTCGGCGCTGTTTGTGGCGGAAGCGGAGTCAGGCGGGAGGGTTTGCTTTTATTATCCGCGATTGAGTCCGAATCCCGGGGCAGGCACGAGCGGCGTGAGTGTGAAGTCGGGTGGGGGATGGAAGCCGCCGAAAAGCGGAGGGTCAGGGAACGCGAGTGCGGCGGCGACGGCGCAAGCGGGCGGGAAAAGTTCGTCGCAGAAGTTTCTGCGGGAAGATTTCGCGGAGATTGCAAAGCCGCTGACGTCGGTGGGACTGCATGCGTCGTTTATAGCGCTGCCGTTCACGGACACGAACGACGGACAAACTGTTTTGTGCTATCGCAGTTATTTTCCGGCGGCGATGGCGGCAGTGTATTGAAACGAAGCGGCGTTTTCGGGGTGAGGCTCAAATTCGTGGGCGGCGAAGGGCCTAGTAAGTTCCCACGCCGGGATGAAGACGCGCGAGGAGATAATTCCTTGACCTTGACACGCTGAGAATGTGCCAATCTGAAGTTGCTGGCTTTCTCTAAACATTCGAATGAACAACTCTAGCGGGCTGCAGCGAATGACGTTGCAGGCTAGCGAGATTGTGTCGCGAACCGGAAAGGTAGCGTCGTAAAACTGAAATGAAGCTAACCATCGATAATCTGCAAGGCCTGGGGCCGCAAGACTATACCGGAGCAGTAGACGGAACGAAGCCACCCAAAGTGGAGCGCAAGCTGAATCAACCGGCAGAATTGCAGTTCAGCCTGGTGGCGAATTGGACGGGCTTTCTGGTTCCGGTCAGCGGCGCCCGAGTGATCCTGGGCAAAACGAATGGAAGCGATGTGTTCACGGGATATGTGAGGGGGGCGCCGCAGTACGAGTACCTGGGATGGGGAGAACAAGGTCCGGTCTATCGCTATAACGTAGTGGCGCAGAGTGACGAGGTGTTGCTCGATCAGAAGGCGCTGCCGAACCGATCCCCTTTCGTGGACCGGAGCGCGGGTGACGCGCTCCGGCAACTGGCGCAGGATTTGCTGCCGGGGTTCTTCGACACGAGCGCGGTGCAGGACGTGGACACTCTGGCGGTGTATGCAGTGAATCCGCAGAAGAGCTTTTCGTTTCATGCGGCGGAAATCGCAGTGGCGGCGCGGGCGAGCTTCCGGACGATGAATGGAGGATTGATCCTGGCGCCGGTAGGAGCGGCGGCGTATGCGATGAACGAAAGCGATGCAAACTTTTCGCCGGAGGGATTGTCGCTGAACAGTCCGAACCTGCTGGTGAATGAACTGACGATGATTGGCCAGGCCGAGCCGCAAGCCTACGTGCGAGATTATTTTGTGGGCGATGGGCTGAGCCTGAAGTTTTATCTTTCGCAAAAACCGTTCGCGCAGAGCAAGCCGGCGTTGATCGATGAGGAGTATCTGGGGCCGGGTTTGGATCCGACGACGTGGGTGGTGAACGATCCGTCGTCGGCGGTTTCGGTGGTGGCGCAGACTTTGCAGATCGCCGGCGGAACTGGGGTGGATGGGCAGACCACGGTGAGCTTCATCGAACAGATTGAACTGGCCGGAGCCCTGGAGCTGCAGCATGGGGACGTGAGCTTCACGGCGGCGTCGCAGGGCGTGCTGGGCGGGCTTTACGCTGGGGTGATTTCAGCGGCGGGATGTTTGGCAGGATTTCAGATTACGCCGTCGGGGACGGGGTCGACGATTCAGGCGCTGATCAACGGATCGGCCGCCGGGCCGGTGATGGCGACCACGCCGGGGCACCAGTATTTCTTCACCACGTATTTGTATTCGATGGAAGTCTACCGCAGCGGGGAGACGTACCATTCGTCGCTGCATCCGGCGGGAAGCGGGTGGGGCGGTGCGGCAGTGACGGCGGATGTGCGCTTGGTGCTGGAAGTGCAGGACATCGATCCAAGCAATCCGGAGACGCTGGTGGCGCCCGCTACCGTGTTGTACGACGACGTGATTACGAGTGCGCCGGGATTTTGCACTTACGCCCTGGTGAATGCGGCGAGCATGCAGTGCAGCATCGCTTACACCTATGTGGCGCACATTTCGCTGGCAGAGGTGAGAACGGCGCTGCCCAGCGCAAGTTATGTGACACAGTTGGTCGGGGCGCTAGCGGATGGCGCGGCGTGCGAGATTACGAGCGATCCTTCGCTGGATTTCTATCCGCAGTATGTGCCGGCCTTGAACCAGCTGATCGTGGCGAGTTACCGGGGCTCGGGGCCGTCGGTGGCTCAGGTGCAGAACGCCGCGAACGTGGCGTTGCTGCAGAACGGCGCGGACGATGGGACGCGCGGGACCGTGCGGGTAGCGAAGAATCCGGAAGCGCGCACGGATGTGGATTGCGAGAACGCCGCGCTGGCAATTCTGGATGATGCGACAGGAAGTGCGTGGTCGGGGGTCTACGACACCTGGAGCGATTTTCTGCCGGGCGCGGCGGCGGACATTTTTCCGGGCGATGCGATTGCGGTGAACGTGCCTTCGCGGGGAGCGGCGTTCACCGCAGTCGTGCGAGAGGTGGGAATTGAAGTTGCCGATCCGGCGGACGATCGCGGATTCTACACGATTGGGTTTGCGAACGATTTGGCGGAACCGTTGGGGATCGAATATGAAGCGAACGCGAAGACCATCCCGCTGCAGGATATGCCGCCGCTGCTGCAGACGACGCAGGTGGGCGCCTATTACCAGATTGACCTGACGGAAGCGCAGATCACGGCGGTGACGTCGACGACGGTGCAGGTGGACGCGGGAATGGCGCCGGCGAGCGGATTCGGGATTGAGGTACGCGAGAACGACTATGGGTGGGGGCAGGCCAACGATCGCAATCTGCTGGGACGGTTTAGCACGGAGACGTTCAATCTGCCGCGGCTGGCCGCGACCCAGGATTATTTTCTGCGGCTCTACGACAGTTCTTCGCCGCCGAAATATTCGCGCTACTCGGCGGCGCTGCATGTTGACTATCCGCTGTGAGGATCTTTGTGCGAATGAAGGGATGTGGGTATGGGAGTCAGCGATAGAGAATTGGCGCTACGGGCGATCGACATTGAATTCCAGCGGGAAGTACTGGACAAACTGGTGCGGCTGGAAACGAAGATGGACGCACTGGTGGGCAACGGGCAGCCGGGACGCATGAAGATGGCGGAAGACAAAGTGGCGGTGCTGGAGCGAAACGATTTGCGCAACAGCGTGCACAACCGGCTAGTGAATGGAGGGATCAGCGCCGCGATCAGCGTGGCCATCGCTCTGCATAAGTACTGGCTGAAGTAAGCATTTCACTGGCAACAACAATTCAGTTTCAAACAATTCCAAATAATTCGTTCAAAAACAGGAGGAGAACTATGAGCACCGTACCGAGCACGACAATCATCACCAATCTGAAAAACGTAACCGCGCCCACGGCGAATACGCTGGCGGACGCAACCGCGGGAGGACTCGACATGCCGGGAATGTTGGCTTTGGCCTTGACGAAGGCATATGAGCTGAAGGTATGCCTGACCCTGATCGCGGGAAAGACGGACGGCGCAGACCCGAACTTGACGACACTGAACGATGTCTTGGCCAGCCTTACCTAAAGGAATGCGGCAGCCCGCGCGGACAGATGGCGCGGCTGCCGCCTGTTTTACCAGCGTCACAGGTCACAGAAAATATTCGAGGAGGATGTTATGGACTTTTTATCGCAGCTACTCCGAGGGATTGCGTTTGTTCCCGCTCTGGTGAACGGGATTGAGGGGCTTTTTGGCAACAAGCCGGGAGCCGAGAAAAAAG
>Ga0302319_10022931_pt1 | contig 11171 bp, 9 predicted proteins | sample Bog_T0_2_FD_203319 | JGI IMG/M metagenome (GOLD analysis project Ga0302319, IMG submission 203319) | Peat permafrost microbial communities from Stordalen Mire near Abisko, Sweden - Bog_T0_2 | ecosystem: Environmental > Terrestrial > Soil > Wetlands > Peat | place: Sweden: Abisko, Stordalen Mire...
TGTCGCTAGGCACCGACCTCGGCGGACGATTCTGGCGGGTCGATAAACCCCTGTAAACGCTGGCCTTCGGCCACCGCCTCCGGCGGCTTACGGCGTTGACAGGCGTCTATCGACCCGCCACCTCGCTGCCAAGAGATCGACGGCAAAGTTTGTGCCAACTTTCAGCGCGCCGCCGGATAAGCGCGGATTCAGACCGCCGTCGACACCCTTGCGCGCAAGATTGGTGGAAGCCCCGGTTTCATCAATGAAAACGAGTTTCCTTGGATCGAGATCGAGTTGCTCGCCAAACCAGTCCTGGCGCTTCTTCAAGACATCCGGGCGTTGCTGCTCCTCGGCATGCGCGGTTTTTTTTTGAATGTGATCTCGTGTCGATCGAAGAAGCGCCAGAGCACCGACAAAGAGAAACGCTCGCCGCAATTGGCGATCAGCCGCTCCCGGATTTCCCACAATGTGGTATCCGGCTCGCGGCGGATGAGACCGAGCAGATAATCGCGATGCGCCTCGATTCGGCCCGACCGTTGATCCCCGCCCGTCGGAGCCGGAGAGACTTCGCCGGTGGAATTGAACCGCAAAACCCATCGTATCGCGCTAGCGATGCTAACCCCGAAACGCTTGGCCGCCGCGTTGCGCGACATGCCGTCGATAACCACCGCGTCCACGACGCGTATGCGAAGATCGTCCGAAAGCGCCATCACCCGCCGCCTCCTTCGAGCGACGCGCGCCATGAATCATAAACAGACCCTGTTTGGGAATCCCCCTACGATTCATTTCGCTGGGAAACTGCTCTAGCGCCTCTGTTTGTCCTGCTGCCGCTGCTGGACGTCGTCGTCAACGGCACGTCCTCGGTCCTGTACGGAACCGTGCCGGAGCTGGCGCGCAAACGCGAGCTCAGTGACGCATTCGCGGTCCGCGGCGATACCCGATCAGCAAGTGGCAAGGGTCCAGGCTAACGACCCTCCGCTCAGACGAGATCGGCGACCAGTTTCGTTACGCCGGGAGGCGGCTTGATCATTTCGATAGATCCAAACGAAAAGCGCCGGCGCCGGTGAAATCCTCTACCCAGGTCGAGTCCCACAGGGACGGAAACGATTGAGCCCGATAGGGGTGAAGGGCGATGACCGCCTCGTCGATGTCGAGGCCGAGGCCAGGCCGCTCGGGCGCGGCGAGCGCGCCGTTGCGGAGCGGGTTCCAACCGCCGACGAGGGCGTCTCGCCAATCGACGTCGAATTCCGCGAAGGACTCCAGCAAAATCATGTTGGGCGTGGAATAGGCAAAGTGGATAGCGGCCGCGAAGGCGACCGGTCCGATCGAGCAATGCGGCGAGACCGCCACGTCCTGAGATGCGGCGAAGGCGGCGATCTTTTTCGAAGCCCACAGGCCGCCGCAATGCGCGATGTCCATCTGCACGACATCGCAGGCGCGCATCGCGGTCAATCGTGCGAAGTCGGCAAGCACGTAAAGGCGTTCGCCCGCCGATATCGGATGCGCCGACGCCGCCTTCACCTCCTTGAGGAGGTCCAAGTTTTCGGGGGCGACTGGCTCTTCGCACCAAACAATATTGTAGGGGGCGAGGCGGCGGATGAAACGGATCGCGTCGCCGACCGCCAGCCTGCCGTGAAATTCGATCATCAATCCGATCCGCGGACCGACCGCCTTCGCGACCGCCTCGATGATCTCGAGCGCCGCATCCTCCTCGTCCGGATGAAGCGTCTTCCAAGCGATCGTGAACGGGTCGAACTTCAGCGCCTTGTAACCGCGCGCTACCACCGCGCCCGCCCGCGCCGCGAACTCGAGGGGGGTCCGACATTTGCCATACCAGCCGTTTGCATAGGCGTGGATCGTCTTGTGCGCGCGACCGCCGACGAGGCGGTGCACGGGTTGGCCGCAGGCCTTGCCGATCAGGTCCCACATCGCGATTTCGACGCCGCTGATGGCTGTCATTATCGTCGAGCCGCCTTGGTATTGGTCGCGAACCATCCCGCCCACGACCTGCTCGATGTCGAAGGGGTCGCGGCCAACAACGCGGCTCTCGACCCAATCCGCGAGGAGGACTTCCACCGCGCGCTCCTGCCATTCGAGCGAAGCCTCCCCCACGCCGGTAAGTCCCGTGTCGGTGACGAGTCGGATGAAGAGGTAGTTGCGCAGGCCGGCGTTGGCCAGGAATGTCTCGAGCCGCTTGATCTTCATTTGGCCTACTCCCTTGCGGCAGATCGTCGTTGACGCCCTTCGCCCGCTATCAGGCCGGTCGCCGACCTCAACACCAGGGCGGCGAGGATCGTCCCGCCCTTGATGAGAAAGAAACCGGCATCGCCCATCTGCAGGCCCGACAGGCCGTTGTTCATCACCGCCAGGAATATCACCCCGATCGCCGTATCGCGAAGCCGCCCCTCGCCGCCGCGGAACGACGCCCCCCCAATCACGACGGCGACGATCGCATCGAGTTCGAGGCCGAAGCCTGCGGTCGGCGCCGCCGCGCCGAGGCGACCTAGCATGACCACCATGCCCGCGGCGGTGAAGCCTCCCATGAGAATCAAGATCAGAAAGCGAGCGGCATGGTCGTTGACGCCGGCCTGGCGCAGCCTGCGCGGGTCGTTGCCGAGCGCATAGAGTCGGATGCCGATCGGCAGGCGCGTCAGCACGAGCCAACCAAACCCGAAGGCCAGCACGACCAAAACCACCGCGGGCGTGAAGCCTAGGATGACGGGAGTGTTCATGAATCCGACGAAGCTCGGGTCGAAGGGAATGGTTCTGGCGCCGGTCAGCGACACCGAAAGGCCGCGCGCCCATATCCAGGCCGCCAGGGTTACGATCAGCGGATCGAGCCCGAGCCGTCCTACCATGACGCCGTTGACGCCGTAGACGATCAGGCACGCGAGGATGCCGACGATCAGCGCCAACGGGCCGGCCAATCCCGCATGCAAGGCCAGCGCCGCGGCCACCGCGCCGAAGGCCGCGACCGAGCCCGGGGAAATGTCGATGCAACGCGACACGATGCCGACCATCGCGCCGACCGCGACGATGGCGAGCGCCGCGTTCTGCTCAATCAGCGTGACGAGATTTGGCAGCGTTGCGAAACGCGGGTTGACGATCGAAAACATCGCTGCGAGCAACAAGGTCGCGATGGTAATCGCAGATCGCCCCAGCGTTCGACCGAGGCGGCTGCCGCGTTCGCCCATCGCTTCGATGCCGGCGGCGATCTCGCTCGTCGCCTTCCCCTGCGCCAAGCGCCCGGCTGCCATGGCCGCGAGCAACAGCAATCCGGTCGTCGTCGTCTGCCATGTGGCGGGGATGCCCCTTATCGTCATATAGTTGAAAACCATCGTCAAAATCAGCGCGCCGACGACGGTCTGGCCGATCTTCACTCGCCCGGCGGGGAGTCCTCCCGCGCCGAGGGCGACCACGGCGATGGCGAAGAATTCCTGGCCCACCCCGATCGACGGGCTGACCACCCCGGTTCGGGCGCCGGCCAGAATGCCGCAGACGCCCGCAAGCGCCCCGCAGCCGACATAAGCGGCGCTTCGCAGCCCTCGGATCGGCAGGCCACAGAGCCGAGCCGCGATCACGTTGTCGCCGACGGCGTAAAGGCGCCGCCCGTGGACGGTTTTGCGCAGCGCCACCCAAATGATGACGGCCAGCGTCGAGGCCAGCCATGCATCGAAAGGAATGCCCGCGAATTGGACGGTCGCCACTGCGTTGAAGGTTGGAGCGTCGATGTCGATCCACGAGTTATGCTGGCCAAGCGCCACTAGCGCCAACCCGCGGACGGCAATCATGCTTCCCAAAGTGACAATGACGGGGCTGATCCTGAGACCCTCGATGAGCGCCGCGTTGACCATGCCGACGCCGGCGCCGACCCCTAGCGCGATCGCCATGGCCACCACGCCGGGAGCGTGAGCCTGCAGCGCAATTCCAGTCGCGGTGGCCGAGGCGATGACGACGGATCCGACCGATAGATCGATGCCTCCAACGAGCACCACAAGCGTCATGCCCAGGCCGAGAACGAGCGTTGGCGCGGCTTGTCGCAAGATGTTCTGGGCGTTGGCGAGCGTCGGAAACACGCTCGAAGTGGCGGAAAAGCCGGCAAACAGCAACAGTCCGGCGAGAATCACGGCTTCGTCGCGGGAAAACCCGACCATCCCGTCAACCACTCCCAAACGGCGGGCGGCGCGTTGCCCGGTGTGCGTCGACCTTGGGGAGGAGCGGGTCCACGGTTTCATCCAGCCCCCTGGATCATCAGATTGAGGCGCTCTTCGTCGGTGTCGACCGCGCTAGTTTCGGCGGCGACCCGGCCCTCTCTGATCACCAGGATGCGGTCGGCGATCGCCAGGATCTCGACAATTTCCGACGAAACGACAATCAGCGCGCCGCCGCTGGCGGCCAGCGCCTCGAGACTGCGATAGATCTGAGCCCGGGCGGCTACATCGACCCCGTGCGTCGGCTCGATCAGAATGAACACATCGGCTTCGGCTAGGCGCCAGCGCGCGATCAGCGATTTCTGCTGGTTGCCGCCGCTGAGGTTACGTATCGGGGTTTCGAGCGAGGCGGCAACCACGTCGAATTGCCGCGTCGCGCGGCCGACCGCCAGTCTTTCGGCCCTGGCGTCGACGAACGCCCCCAAAGCGCGGCGGCGACCAAGGGACGGTAGAGCGACGTTCTCCCGCAACGCCAGATTAGGCAAAATTCCTTCGCGCTTGCGCTCGTCGCTGACCAGGCAGATGCCCTCGGCATTGCCGTCCGAAGGATGGCGCATGAGGACTTTTCGGCCGCGGACGGCGATCGAACCCCCGTCGGGTCGCAGATCGCCGGCCAAAAGCCGGGCAATCTCGTCCTGTCCGGCGCCGAGGAGACCCGTCAACGCCACGATCTCGCCCGCGGCGACCGAGAAGGAGATTTGACGGACCCGGTCGCGATAACCGAGATCTCGCGCCTCGATCAGCATGGGTCCGTGGGTCGACGCGCGCGCTCGCACGAACAGTTCGCTGCGACCGCCGACCATCGCTTCCGTCAGATCCGCCTCGGTCCAACCCGCGAGGTTCGCGGTTCTCACCACCGCGCCGTTCCGCAGCACGGTGGCCCGATCGCAGAGATCGAGAATTTCGCGGAATCGGTGCGAAACATAAACGATTGAAATGCCTTCGTCGCGTAGTGCGCGCAGTATGGCGAACAGTCGCTCCGCTTCGCGTTTTCCCAGGGCCGCCGTCGGTTCGTCCAGTACGAGGACGCTCGGGCGTTGAGCCAAGGCCTTGGCGATTTCGATCAGCTGGCGCTCGGCGAGCGACAACTCGCCGACCGGCTCATCCTCCGCGACGGTGAGGCCAATCCTGGCGAGCGCCGCGCGCGCGGCCTCGCGCATCGCTCCGACGTCGAGGAACCCATAACGCCGCGGCTCACGCCCCAGCGCGAGGTTTTGTGCGACACTCAGGTTTGGGAGCAGGCTTGGCTCCTGGTAGACGGTGGCGACCCCGAGCTCGATGGCTCGTCGGGTGCTCGAGATGGTCACGGCTTGCCCGCTGACTCTGATCTCGCCGGCATCGGGGGCCATCATACCGGACAGGACGTTGATCAGCGTCGATTTACCGGCCCCATTCTGACCGACGATGGCATGAATTTCGCCGCGCCCGAGGGTGAAGTCTACGTCACGAAGCGCGAGGACGCCGGGGAACTGCTTGTTGAGGCCCCTGGCTTCCAATGCCGGGACCTCGCCGTCCGTTCGTTGCGGCGCCATGATCGCGTCCTGTCCTCGCGTGCCGCATTGGCAATCGGCAGGGGCGCCGACGTCATTGCTCCGCTTCGCTCGCAATGACAAGCAGTTACCGACTGCCGATTGCCGTCTACCAATTCCCTCACTTGTACCCTTCGACGATGTCGGTCAGCGATTTCTCGAACGGGAATTTCTGGATGTTGTGGACTTGATCGTCGGCAAGCTTGAGCGCCGGTCCGACGTTGTCCTTCGTGATCAGGACGCCCTGGATCAGAAGCTCCTTCTGGTCGGTCTTGTGGGTCGCGATCTCGAAGGGAAGGTAGGCCTTCCAGAAGCCGGAATATTGCGGCGCCAGCATCACGGTGCTCTCCATGACGCCGTCGTGCACCGCGTGCAGGCCATCCAGGGTGCCGTCGACCGAGACGAGCATGATCTTGCCTTGCTTGCCGGCCCGCGCGATGACCTTCGCGGCCGGCACGGTCAGGCTGTCACTATTGCCGTAAATCAACTCGAGGTTCGGGTAGGCGGTCATCCAATTTTCGGTCACGGCGACAGCCTTGGTCGGGTCCCAGTCGGTGGGATCCTGAGCATCGACCTTGACGCCCGGATATTTCGCCATCACGTCGGTGAACCCGCCCGACCGGTCGGTGTTGAGGCCCTGACCTAGCAGGCCCTGAAGATTGGCGACCTCGCCCTTGACCTCGCTATTCTTGGCCTTGAGCAGTTTCACCGCGTATTCGCCGACAATGTTGCCGGTGTGCCGCTCGTCGAAGCCGAGCACCGCGGCGCAGCCATCGATCTTCGAATGCAGGCAGATGATGGGCACGCCTGCGGCGGCGGCCTTCTTCATGGTTGGACCAAATGCGCCGGCATCAATGAAATTGACCGCGATCGCATCGACGCCTTCGTTGATCAGGTTTTCGACGGCCTGGACTTGCTTGTTCACGTCGCCTTCGCCGCTGGTGACGATGAGCTGGAAACCGAACCGGCGCGCCGCCTCCTTGGCGCCGTCCACTTCGCCAAGATGGAACGGATTGCTGAGATCGATTTGAACGAGCCCGATCTTCGGCGGATTGTTGGCGGCGGCGACAGGCGCGCTGGCGCCGAGGCCGATCAACGCCACCGCGACGACGGCCAAAGCATATCGAAACATTGCTGTCCTCCCTTGTTTGCCTGCGCCGTTGTTTTCCTCCGGCGGCCTTTTTGTGATTAGGCCTTGATGTTACATGCAAACCAACAGCACCGTCAATGACGCTGCGTTCGAATGCGCCCGCGGCGCGTAATGGGAACAAGAGGTTCGCGTCATCGCCTCCCCGTCACGACCCTCGACGCGGCATTCACGCCACTCGCGTCGGACGCGACAAAACACGCTTCCGCGATTGACACGCAACATCGGATAACTAACACTCCCCCAGAAAGGCGCCGGGAGGAAGCCATAGTCGATCTTTTCGGACGCCAATGGACGCGTTCCGCTATCGAGCGGCGGGTTGGGCATGTTTCCCAACTCGGCGGCGTAAGGCTGCTCACCTCGGACAACGGCCCCTCGCGGGGCGTCCGCCTGATACAATTCAATACAGGAACTGGATTCGTCTTCGAGGCCGCGCTCGATCGTGGGATGGACATCGGCCGCGCGGAATATCGCGGCGCTTCGCTCGCCTGGATGCCGCCGACGCTGATGGCGGCGCCTTGGTTTTTTGAGCAACAGACCGAGTTTGGCTGGCTGCGGACCGCGCTTGGTGGCCTCAACAATACCTGCGGGCTGATTCATATCGGCAATCCCGAGACGGCCGACGTGCGCCACTACAATTTTCCCGCGCGCCCCGAGGAGCGCCATGGCGTCCACGACCGCGCCGCCATGATTCCGGCGGAACTCGTCTCGCTGGGGGAGCGATGGGAAGGCGACAGCCTCATCCTGGAAGCCGTCGGCCGAGTCACGCAGGCGCAGGCATATGGAGAGAACCTAGTAATGACCCGGACCTACCGAGCCGAACTCGGCCGCTCCGCATTCGTCATGGAGGATGTGATCGAGAATCGGGGCTTCGTGCCGGTCGAACACATGCTTCTCTATCATTTCAACATCGGGTTCCCGTTCGTCGACGCCGGCGCCGAGCTGATCGCGCCCTTCGCGTCTCGCCCGCGGCTTCTCTTCGGCGAGGCCGACCTCGACGACCCAAAGAGCTGGGCGTCTTTCGTCGCGCCAACAGCGAACTTCATCCAGCAAACATTCGAGCACGAAATGGCGGCCGACGACGACGGCCGCGTTCATGTCGCCCTCGCCAATCCGCTTCTCGGCAAAGGCGCCGCGGTCGCCATCAGCTACGACAAGCGCGCGTTGCCACGTTTCATCGAATGGCGAATGATGGCGGAAGGTCAGTACGCCGTGGGCATCGAGCCCTGCACCAACGGTTTCGGCCGCGACGCGGTAAAGGCCGCGGGCGAACTCATAGTGCTCGAGCCGGGCGACCGTCGCACCTATCGGACCGAGCTTTCCATCCTCGATGGCGCGCTGGCCATCCAGCGTTTTCGCGACAAGGTCGCCTTGGTGCCGCGTCAGCCGTCAAGATCGTCGTAGCGAGTTCGAGCGCGCAAGGATTGGATTTGTCGAGATGAAGACCGCTCTGATTACTGGCGCTGGCGGCGGCCTTGGCCGCGAGATCGCGCTGCAGATGGCGCGGCGCGGCTGCGCGGTCGGCATCGTCGACATCAACGCCGCCGCGGCGCGGGCCACACTCGAGCTTTGCCGTGAAGCGGCGCCGGCCTCCTTGGCGATCGCGAAGGATCTCACACAACGCGATGGCCCCGAAGACTCGGTCCAGGAGATCATCAAGACCTGGGGCAGGCTTGATATTCTGATCAACAGTGCGGGCTACGGGGGCATCGAGGCCTTTCTCGATATGACCGCGGAGCTGTGGGACCGCACGCTTGCCGTCAATCTCAAGGCGCTCGCGCTTTGTTGCGCCTCCGCCGGGCGGGCGATGCGCGACCAGCGCTCCGGGCGCATCGTCAACGTCACGTCTCCGGCCTCGCGCATGGCGCTGCCGAACTACACGGCTTATGCGGCGAGCAAAGCCGGCGTCGATTCCGTGACGCGGTCCGCCGCGGTAGCGCTCGCGCCGCATGGCGTCACCGTCAACAGCGTGGCGCCCGGTATGATGGACACCGAAATGCAACGTGCGACCGAAGCGGATCTGGCCAAGCTCGAGGGCCGCAATGACCTCGACGCCTTCCTGGCGGAGAGAACGCGCCGCGTGCCGCTCGGGCGACGCGTCGATATCGAGGTCGTTGCATCGACGGTAGTTTGGCTCGCCCTGGACGCGCCCGACTACGTGACGGCCGAACGATTCAACATCAGCGGCGGCCTCGATAGGGACTGACTGTGCCACGCGACAATCTCCATTCCGAAACTCCCGATCTGAATGCGTTGCGCTTCCGTGCGACCAATCTTCGCCGACATGTCCTCGAGATGGCGCGCGGTCAGGGGCAGGGCTATGTCGGCCAGGGACTCGGTATCGCCGATCTCCTCGCCGCCCTGTATTTTCATGAGCTGCGCTACGATCCGCGGAACCTGACTTGGCCGGACCGGGACCGATTTCTGCTGTCGACCGGTCACTATTCGATCGCGCTGTGGGCGGCGCTGGCCGAAGCCGGCGTCATACCAGTTGCGGAGCTGACGAGTTACGGGACTGACGACAGCCGGCTCGACATGAGTACGCTGGATACGACGCCCGGCGTTGAAATCATTGGCGGCTCTCTCGGACAAGGTCTCGGCCAAGGCGTGGGCATGGCGCTAGGCCTGCGTCTCGACGGCGCGCCGGCGCGCGTCTTCGTGGAGCTATCCGACGGCGAGATGCAGGAGGGCGCCACCTGGGAGGCGGCCATGGCGGCCGGGCATTTCAAACTCGACAACCTCGTCGCCCTCATCGACTGCAACGGCATACAGGCCGACGGCCCTATGGTGCTGAATATGGAGCCGGTCGCCGACAAATGGCGCGCCTTCGGTTGGGCCACGTCCGAGATCGATGGCAACGATATGGCGGCAATCGTCGCGGCGCTTCGCGGGGCGCGCGAAGCCTCGGGACAACCAAAGGCGATCGTTCTGCGGACGACGCCGGGAAAAGGCGTGCCCACGTTGGAGAGGCGCGAACGGGCGCATTTCGTGCGGATCGAACCCGGCGAATGGAATGCCCTCATGGAAGAATTCGAGCGCACGGCGGAGACGATTAGTGACTGAGCGAGCGCGCAGCCTCGTCATGGGCCAGGACGAAGCGGCCGCGCTTGGCCGGGCGACCGTCGAGGCGCCTTTTGGCAACGCGCTGGTCGAACTCGGCCGCGCCCGGCCCGAGATCGTGGGTTTGACCGCGGATCTCGGCAAATACACCGACATTTTGCCGTTCCGGGACGCCTTTCCCCAACGCTTCTTCAACGTGGGAATGGCGGAGCAGAATCTGGTGGCGATCGCCGCCGGCCTCGCGCGGACGGGCAAGATTCCTTTCGCCACGACCTACGGCGTCTTCGCCACGCGGCGCGCCTACGATTTCATCGCCATTGCTTGCGCCCACGGCGCCATCAACGTGAAGATCGTCGCGGGCCTGCCGGGACTGACCACCGGTTATGGCGGAACCCATCAGGCCATCGAGGATCTCGCTCTGATGCGGATGATCCCCGGCCTCACAGTCATCGATCCCTGCGATGCGACGGAGATCGCCCAGGCGACTGCGGCAATCGCCGACCATCCCGGCCCGGTTTACATGCGGCTCCTGCGCGGCAATGTTCCGATTGTGTTGGATCCGCTGAGCTACGAGTTCGAAATCGGTAAGGCCAAGCTGCTGCGAGAGGGCCACGACGTCGGAGTGATCTCTACTGGCTTCATGACGGAACGGGCGCTCGACGCCGCCGCGACGCTGGGCGGGCGCGGAATGAGCGTCGGCGTGCTGCATGCGCCAACCTTGAAGCCGTTTGACGCGGATGCCGTGGCAGCATTCGCCGGATCGGTGGAACGGCTGGTCACAGTCGAGAATCATGTGGTCGTGGGAGGCCTTGGTAGCCTCGTCGCGGAGTGCCTATTCGAACGCGGCATGGTTAGACCGCTGCGCCGCGTCGGGCTGCCTGACCGGTTCATCGAATGCGGATCCGTCCCTGTTCTGCAGGACCGCTACGGGCTCAGCAGCGAGCGTGTCATCGAGGCTGTAGCCAGCTGCCCTTGATGTGGCGATTCAGACGGTAGGAGCCGCCGCTGTCGCTACACGGCGAACACAGCAGGTATGACTTCGATCGGCCGCCATCGGCTTGGTAGCGCGCGCCGATAGTAGGGGTCCCGCCATAGAACGGGCAGGAATATACGCTAATCGGACAAAAAGAGAACATCGGGCGGCAAGCCAGTCAGGGCAATCGGGTGAAGAAGTTCGTGACAAATCGATGAAGTGCTGAATCTCTACAAATCCACTGATTCGCCAATCGGAGGATTGCTGTG